>JACZCW010106666.1_pt1 | contig 10038 bp, 5 predicted proteins | sample 8641861 | NCBI WGS metagenome assembly JACZCW01 (sample SAMN15324607, study PRJNA640507) | soil metagenome | isolation source: intercropping sugarcane | place: China: Luxin town, Laibin City, Guangxi Province | collected 2019-07-25 | depth 10cm m | reverse complement strand
TGTTGCCACTTCCACCGATCCCGTTCAACGCTCCGCCCGAGCCCACAGTGCCGCCTGATGAGGTCGACCCTCCAGTGCCCACGAATGGATCGACCTGAGCCCCCTCCGAGCACCCGAACGCAGCGGCGCCCAACAAAGCAAAAAGAGAAACGAGTGACGAAAATGAACGGCGCTGAAGCATGCGAGGACGACTCATTTTAAGAGGGGGAAAGTTACGGCGGCCGGCCGTTGGGCCAGTAGTAATTTCAGTTTAGCTGAATTCGACCGGCAGGAAAGGGCTGATCCAGGCTCAAAAATACCCCATGACCGTCAGATTGATGCTCCGATCGTAAGAGATGCGACCCTCGGGTGTGAAGCGATCCCACCACGCGTACTCAACATAGAGCGAGCCATGAGCGTGGAAGGGATAAGTCACCCCCCAAAGGTGAAGGACCTCACGCACGTCGAGATCCCAATAATCAGCGATGCTGAGATTGTAGCGAGGCACGAACCATTTCAGGTCGTACTCGACTCCGGCGAGGAGATACGTGTTGGATGCCGACGCGCGTCCTGGCAAGGGCGGTGAGGCGCTTGGATCTCCAGGGTCCGGAAACGCGTTCACGCTTGCACCAAACTGATGCAGAACTTCGCCCCACAGACCCAAAGCTTTGGCCTGGAGTCGGATGTCGGCGGCTACACGTTGCACTTGGTTGCGCTCGTCGGGCAGATCCGCGACGAAGCTTTCTCCCGATAGGCCGAAGGTCAGGCGAAGGTGCGGCAACGGTTGGTAATACGGCTGAACTCGCCCCGCTATGATGTTGCGTCGACGTGCACCGGGAATGGACACGGTGTCGCGCCCGTCCAGCGATGAGTTGAGGTAGCCATCCACCACGAAATATTGGGCGCTGACATCTATCCCCAGGTTCTTTCCCCAACTTCCTTCGAGCGACACGCCGCTGTTTGGATCGAACTTGAGACCCTCGTAAACCTGGATGTTGCCGTAAAAGCTATTGTCCCAAAATAGCCCGATTTGCTTGTACACCTTGCCCACCTTGAGCGTCAGCGTGCCCAGTTGCGCGAAGGCATAAGCTTGTTGCACCCACGCCAAGCTTTCATAGTACGGCCGCATTTTTTCCGTCGTCAGCCGTGGCTCGAAGTACAAGCCAAACCAGTCCCAGGTGGCCTTGATTTTTAGGGTGGAGTAGATGTTGTACAGCGGGTCCAAACCGTTAGTCGGTTGGTAGAGATAGACCGCTACGCCGCCGTGAAAGTCCACTCCCGGCAGCCAGTCGAGTAGACTCGCTTGCTTGGGTGGCGGGGTCTTGCCGCTTTCCGCAGCGGCGGGGGTATTAGGCTTGGCTGGGGCGGACGGGGTCGCCGCACTGGGTGATGCCAGCGTGGCCGGCGTTGAGTTTGCCAGTTCTGGGTAGGCCAGGTCTGAGGAGGTGAGCGCCGAGTCGACGAAGCTGCTCGCGTTCGGAGGCGAGACGGGCAGGTCGAGCGGCAGCAGGGGTCCTCCGAAGAGGACCCCTGCCAAGCGGGCTTGCCAAAGCGACTTGATCATGACCTGTTACGTGCCGCGCGCACGCGCCTGCCATTGTACGATAGGTGGGAATCTCGCAGGTCACCAGGCCTGTTTCCATGGCAGAGCGCGTCGCTGCTGTCGGTCGGGAGCGAAGGGAGGTCAATCAGGCTCCCTCACGGATCATAACAGGGCTGCCCATGCTTCGGCGCGACTGGCCTGGGGTGGGTAACAGGTGAGTGTGAGCGTCTCGGACCGCGCGAGGGATCGCAGAGAGCGGATCGTGCCGGACTTGGCCTGCAATTGGCTCTGCCAAGCGGCCGTCGGATGAGGTGCAGTCATGACGTACCCCGCATCTTGGCCAAACGCCGCGATGTCGCAGTCGCCGCGCTCGGATGCGATCAGCATCTGCGTGAGCAAGCTGGGAATACTCGTCGTGCCATGCAGGGTGACTTGTTGTCCGACCATGGGTCTGAGATTGGAGTCAAAGGCCATCATGAACGCTTCCATGTTCGAACGTTCGGTGAGCCCTTGGGGATAGCAGGCGCCTCCGGCGTGACCGCCTTCCAGCGTGGAACCCAATTGAAAACACAACGGACGCAGTTGAAGGACAAAGGTGGTCGCAAAGTCGCTCATGCCAAGCAGCGCCCCCACTTGCTCAAGGGACGTTTGGCATTCTTCTGTGGCCGGATCCAAAAAGCAGCTGTCGGGCAGGCCGCTGCTCGTCGCGCAAAATTCGAGCGCTTCCGTCAACTCGGGTTCAAGTGGCGGTAATACGGACAAGTCAGCCGATCTGAACTGGGACACACAAGCCAAGCGCGAGGAGGCGGGTGGGATCGCCGCATCGAAGGCGTTGGGGTTTCCTGTGTCGAACGGCCCAAAGAGCCCGGCGGGGCGAGCGGTGAATACTCCCGCACCAAAGAAGCGATGAACCGTATCCATGGATCCATCGTGCAGGAAGCTGGAGCCTCGCACTTGGGGTCCAAAGTACTTGGGATTGCCTGGTGCAAAGAAACCGCCCTGTTCAGGTCCAAAAATGGATTCAGACAGGGTGAACATACTGTCGGGGCGTCCAAACATGCCGACCTTTTGATAGAGGTTGCGCAGGTGAGGAACCTTCATCACCTGACTCTCATTCTCAAAGCTGTATTTGCCCTCGGTTCCGAAGAAGCCTGGTCGATAGGCATCGAACTGTTTGTTGCCGCTCGGGTCCAAGGTGTGGCAACCGTGGCACGTCTGTAAGCTGTCGGTGATACGAGCGTCGCATGAACGCGGAGCGCTCACTTCACAGTCGCCGAGTAGGTTCTCGAACGCGCCCGTCCCGCGCGCTGCTTCATCGGCCTGCACGCGGATCGTCACATTGGCCAGGCCAAATACGTCGGGCAACGCCGCCGCAAACGTTGTTGTCGTCTCGAAGGGTGAGCCAGCCTGGCGCGCCTCGGAGGGCAACTGATCGAGCAAAAAATCCAGAAATGTCATGCCAGTTGCCAGATTGAGCTGTTGAAAGAACCCAAGGACAGTCAAGAGCGCCCCGGTGGATTGCGCGAGTGCGGTCGCTCCTGCACTCGGTATCATGTGACGCTGATCGGGTTGCACATCGGCTGCGGCGAATGCGGAAAGCGCCTGCTCGAGTTGAGCCACGAGTGTTTGTTGTGTCGGCTGGATCTCCGCAGGGACGCCAGCTGGGTCACTGGCCAACGCGACGACCTGACTGCGTACCGCTGCGACCTCGAGCACGTCTTGTATCGTGAGCACGAAAGGCAGCAGCGCCGGGGTAGCGTCCATGACGCGCAAGAAAATATTGCTAAAACAGGCGCAGTTGTCGGCTTCTTCATCGATGTCGATGTGTTGGCCGCTGGGCGAGGTGCACTGCCGCTGCTCGTACTGCTCGTCCGTTTGCGACGCGCAACCAAAGAACAAGGCGCGGCCACTGGCTTGCTCGGAGGTGAGCGTGTTGTCGAGGGCGCGAACAGGGTTGGGCGGCAAGGTGAGTTGCAGTGAAAAGTTGGTGAAATCTTGAAAGAGCTCTGGGTCGAGGTCTACATCGTTGCCATTGAGACCTGTGATCGCCACATCGAATTCTCCGAACGAATTGTCTTCGTCGAGCGAGCCAAAGTTGGGGTGGCTACCAGGAGCATCGGGAAAGTTGCGTGTTCGATCGCCGCGCCAATGCTGTGCCCCATGGTTGGCCATGCCGCGCAGCGTCTGCGTCGACATGGGCCCTTTGTTGGCGCGAAAGTTTGGAGACAGCCCTGGGAAGCTGGGATCGAGCGCGATTTGCGGGATCGAATTGACGGCTGGCGGTACCGCGATGGGGCCCGGGTTAGTGTGCGTGGGGCCATCTGGATCGCCCAAGTCCCACGATAGGCCGTCAAAGTCGCCAAACACGTGACAACTCGCGCAGGCTGAATCGCCGTGTGCAGAGGTGAGTCGGGCGTTGTAGAGCACGTGTCTTCCGCGTGTGATGGACGCAGGCTCGGGTGAAGGCAATGTTAGACGAGCCAGCATTTCCTCGGAATCGGTATCGATGACGATCACCTCATTGCTGAAATGAGTCTTGACGTAGAGCTGGTCGCCCGAGGCAGAGAGCGCCACGCCCACTGGACCACTGGGATTGCTGGGGTCCTCGCCCGCGTAGATGTCACGCAACTTTCCCAAAGAGCGCGCAGACAGATTGTCAAAGTCCGGACCAAAGCCAGAAACGTCGAGCGCGGCTACTTTGTCGGAGCCCAGCGCTGCAAAGTAAAAGTGCTTTCCATCTTTGGAAAACGCCCCCGACGTGGGAAACGCGAGGCTAGCTTCTACTTCTTGTGGGTCTCGGTCGCAGCACTTTCCGTAGTCAATGTGAGAGTTGAGGTGCACGGGGGTGACCCTACCTTTGGGGCCCAGGACGGTAATATGGCTTTCATGCAAGTGCCCCTGCACCGTTGAACTCGATGACTCTCCTTTGCCTTCGAAACGCGTCAGGTTGTGGGCATCGGTGTTGAGTACGAATATCTTGTCTGTTTTTGGTTGAGCCACGAGCGCAAATAATGTGGTACCCACGCCGCTGTACGTGCGTTTGACCGTGAGTGAATCCACGTCGATGGCGAACACGTCACTATCGGGCAGACTCAAGCGCACCTCTTCATTCCATGCCATGGGGGAGGCTTGCTGATCGCGATGCGCGGCTGGCGAAAGCACGGGCCTCGGTGCTCTATCTAGCCAGCAGCCCTGTACGCCATCGGGGAAGGTCGTGTAAGCCGTGCCGCAGTCTGCTTCATCGGAGTAAAACTGCACGATGACGCCCACGGTGGGCTGGGGAGTACCGTCGCCGCTCGTGCACTGACAGACAGGGTTTGCCTGACCTGGCGGGACCACGTAGGCATGCTGAATGTTGTGCGCGGCGTCAGTCTGGACGCACACCTGTTGCGTGAACGCTTCAGTCCTATCCGTCTTGGGGTGAGGAATGCAGCGGCCCTCGCCAATTACGGCCGGCATGCCGCCCTCCATCTTCACCTGGCCGGCGACGCCGGGGGCGAGCACCAGCTCCCCATCTTGTTCGATGAACCCACCTTGTGCATCACGAGCCAAGTGGGGGGTCAAGCTGTCGGTCCCGCGCAGGGCAGCCGTCTCCGCTGGAACAATGGTCGTGCCGTTTCCGCTGTGAAAGCCCGCTGCGTACACCACGCCTTTGCCGAGCGCTAAAGCGCGCGACGTGTCCGTGAACAAGTTGACGACGGTCAGGGGCGCGCCGAGGTTCTTTGGGTCGTACACCAGCACGTCACCCAGCCCCGTTTGCTGTTTTTCATGTGGGGCGCGGACGAGATCTTGCCCGGACTGGGCGCTAGGGATCGGGTGATGTTGTCCGCGGTGAGCCATCGTGAGAAACACGCGAGAATCGCCGGTTTTGGTACTGCTCACCACGATGTCTCGCGGTTCATCACCCACGTGTAGGGTGTCTTTGATCTTGGCCGTGCAGTGTTCAGTATCCAGTTGAACGATGCTGACGCTGTCGGAGAGATGGTTGGTGACCCATATCTCGGCCGAGGACTTTTTCTCCTCGACGACGGCCACCGCGACGGGGCGCATGCCCACTTTGACGCGCCCACAACTGACGAGATTCTTCTTCTGTTTGCGCTCCTGACCACGGCCGTGCTTACGTCGCCCCTCGAGGCGCAATACGTCTAATGAATCGCTTACTGTATTGGTGACGAGTATGAGGTCACTCTTGGTGAGCGAGGCCAACGGACGTACTGGATCTGCCTCGAAGAGCGTGTAGTTGTCGGCGGGCAGGACGCCGTCGCTATCATGCGCTGGATCCAGCTGCAGCTGCGCTTCCTTGCTTCGCATGGCGGATGAGTCGCCGTCGGTCGCCTGACCACAGGCCGTAACAAGCAGCAATAAAACAGCTGACAGTGGTGCGCGTGCGGCCAGGCTGCCTGGCACGCGACGGGCGATTTGGACCGAGCGATGTTTGAACATGTGTGCGACACCCTCCTCGCGGGGGACGACCCCGAACGCAGATTGATGTCGTGTGGTATCAAGAACTCGCCGTCTCGTCTGCACGGAATGTGAGTGCAGTGCTCGAGTCTCGTTCCAACAACAATTGATCCCAGAGCAAGTCGCCGAAAGGCCAGCTTGAAGTCTGGGAGCAAGGCCATTGACTGAGAGGCGTTTTTTCCGAATCGCGACTTATGTGGCGATGCCATCGCCCCGCGGCTCGCGAATGACACGGCCCGGTGAGCTCCCTGCAAACGAAGCAAGAAACAGCCGCGGTCCTCACAGGTAGCTCACGCGTATCGGCACGCCGTATTCCGACATCGTCACTTTGGTCAGGAAGCGATGTCGGATGACGACGCGCTGAGCATCAGGCGTGTTGCACCTGAGCGTGGTGTTGCTCCTTGGATTCAATGTGGGGAACACTGTGTGCAGAGAGCACACCGCGGAACGCCTCACGATGGGCCCAGGCGAGGAACAGTTGGGCGGCGATGATGAAGAGCGCCAGGCCTGGAGCGGGAGCGAGCACCACATGAAACAAAAGAATGTTGATCGAGATGGGTGCCAGCAACGTCAAAGCGAGCGGAACGAATCGATTGGAGAGCAAGAGGATCGACGAGACGACCTCCGTGCCTTTGATCAAAGGAAACATGTAGCCAGTGGCAGCGAGTGCTCCTGCGAAGTCCGCTGCGGGCCCTGCCATGGGGGGTTGGGGCAAGAAGTGGAGGAACCCATTCAGCCCGAAAACGAAGAAGATGATCCCGAGGGCCCAGCGGGCAGCGACAGCGGTTTTTGCAGTGAGATTGGACATTTGACTCCTCAATGGTTACTCGGGACGTTCCCGACTCAGCCCAATCTGAATTCGTTCCGCCTATTGGACTAGGGGACCAAAAATGGACACACTGTTGCACTGATGGAACAGTTTGGTTTGGATTCGGCCCAGCTCTTCGCCGAGGTCGCTCGTCTGCAATCGTTCACGGCCGCCGCTTTGGCATTGGGCATGCCCAAATCCACCTTGAGCCGGAAGGTGAGCGAACTGGAAAACCGCTTGGGCGCGCGACTGCTGCAGCGCACCACACGCAAGCTGCGTCTCACGGATGTCGGCGCGGCTTACTACGAGCGAGTCACCCGACTTTTATCCGAATTCGCGGAGGCGGAAGCGGCGGTGGCTGAGACACAAAGCCAGCCGCGCGGCCTTTTGCGCGTAACGGTCCCGCCCGACCTGGGCAATACCGTGATCGCATGGACCATGCCGGAATTTTCGCGCACCTATCCAGAAGTCGAAATTGAACTCGACATCTCCAGTCATGCGCGTGACCTCATTGGCGAGGGGTTTGATGTTGCGCTCCGTGCGACAAAACTCACTGATTCATCACTGGTCGCGCGTCCCATTTTTTCCGGAACATTTGCGCTGTATGCCCATCCCCACTACCTTGAAGAACGTGGTCGTCCGAGCGCCGTGCAGGAGTTGGCCGGGCACGACTGCGTCGTCTATGGTGCTTCACCAGAGCGCAGCTGGACGCTCAGCAATGGCTCGGAGGAGCAGCGGGTCGTCGTTCGGGGACGTTTAGCAGCGTCTGACTACAGCTATTTGCGTATGACTACGGTCGCTGGCGCGGGCATAGCTCTCTTGCCGACGTTTCTGGTGGGCCCGGACGTTCACCAGGGCCGGCTGGAGCGGGTTTTACCCGATTATTTTCAGGAATCCGATCGACTGTTTATCGTGTATCCGTCACGGGCATTTCTATCCGCGAAAGTCCGCGCGTTCGTGGACTTCATGATTCAGCAATTCGCGACGTGGGATCGCGTGTGCGGCGTGGCTTGCAAGAAGGTTGCGAGCGCGCACGGGCAGTTTATCTGAGCGACTCCCCACGTCGACGGGCTTGCGAACTTGGTGTAAGAGCCGTGGGAGATCGTGCTCTCTGCTCCGCTCATGCCTTCTGAACATCATGGTTTCGATCTGGTGCGCATCGTGGCGTTGCTGTTTGCAGCCATGGTGACGGTCCCATTGTTCAAGCGCTTGAGGTTGGGCTCGGTGCTCGGCTACCTCGCCGCTGGACTCTTGGTAGGGCCGTCTGGGCTTGGCATTGTGACTGACGCCCAAGCAATCTTACACGTCGCAGAATTGGGCGTGGTGCTCTTCCTGTTCGTGGTCGGATTGGAAATGCGCCCTTCGCACCTGTGGCACATGCGCGGGGAGATTTTTGGCCTGGGCACAGCCCAAGTCGTGGTCGCCGGTGGCTTGCTCACGTGTGTAGGCTGGCTGATAGCTCTCCCATTTTGGGCTGCGTTCTTTACGGCGATGGGCTTTGTGCTCTCCTCGACTGCCATTGTCATGCAGCTCATGAATGAACGGGGGGATACGGCAACGGGGCAAGGTCAGCGCGCCATCTCCACGTTGTTGCTCGAGGACCTGGCCATCGTGCCACTGCTGGTCATCATCCCCTTGGTGAGTCCGCAAGCGCACTCTTCGGGTGGTTCGCGTTGGCTCGGGTTTGCGTTTGGTCTGATGGCGCTTGGGGGACTCGTGCTAGCTGGTCGTTACCTGCTCAGCCCGCTGTTTCGCCTGCTCGCGGAGGCCCGGGTGCGCGAAGTAATGACCGGAGCCGCGCTGTTTGTCGTCCTTGGCTCGGCGCTGCTCATGCAGGCGGGCGGCCTCTCCATGGCCATGGGGGCGTTCATCGCAGGGGTGCTCCTCTCGGAATCAAGCTTCCGTCACCAACTCGAAGCGGACGTCGAGCCGTTTCGCGGCCTGTTGCTCGGGCTGTTCTTCCTGGCTGTGGGCATGTCCCTCAATCTCGCTGCTTTTGTTGGGGATTGGCGGGCGATCGTGTTGTCCGTCGTGGTGCTATGCACGACGAAATTAGCCGCGACCTACCTGGTGGCTCGTTTGTTCAAGTTGGGACATCGCGAGGCATTGTATCGAGGCGTGTTGTTCATCCAAGGGGGTGAGTTCGCGTTCGTTCTCTACGGGGCGGCGGCCGAAGCGGGACTGTTTGATCCCCGCACGCAGGTGGTGATCACGGCAACCGTCATCATCTCCATGGCGCTCACGCCGCTGGGGGTGATGCTCTTACCGTGGATCCTACCTCCAGAATCTCGATCGATGGAGGGCGTGGAGGCGCCGGATGGTCTTTCCGGGACGGTGCTGGTTGTGGGTTTTGGTCGGTTTGGGCAGGTAGCGAGCCAGTTCTTATTGGCTCGAGGCATTGATGTGGCCATCATCGACCGAGACACCGAGATGATCCAAAGCGCAGCCAAATTTGGCTTCAAGATCTACTACGGTGATGGTTCTCGCATCGATGTGCTTCGCGCCAGTGGGCTCGAACGCGCGCACGCCCTTGCTTTGTGCATCGATGATCGCGCAGCGACCAATCACATCGTCGACGTAGTCCGCGCGGAGTTCCCGGCCATCAAGATCTTGGTGCGCGCCTATGACCGCGCTCATGCCATCGATTTGTCGGGAAAAAAAGTCGACTACTTCATCCGCGAAACCTTCGAGTCGGCCATGGCATTTGGCCGTCAGGCGCTGTTGGAATTGGGACTCTCCGACGAGGAAGCTGACGCCACGGCTGCTGACTTGCGCCGCAGGGACTCAGAGAGATTGGCCTTGCAAACTTTGGGTGGCTTGAGCGCCGGCAAAGATCTGTTGCATGATAACGCCGTTCCCGCGGCTCCTCGTCCAGAGCCCTTGATCGCGCCGCGTCGCGCAGCTCAGGCGTTGAATGAAGGCGCTGCACACGTCGCAGCAGGTGTAGATCGTGTCGCAGTCGACCCGACCCCTGAATGACCCCCTTGGCCCGGCTCCAAGGCTGTCCTTGTGCGAAGAAGAGGACTCGTGGCCGCCCAAACAACGAGCACAATCGTTCGACGTTGCTGAAACGAAGACGTTGAGTGAGGCTACCCGGCCCCGAGGACTGTTGTGAGCAAGATGAGTGCACGACGAGATCAAAAGCAAAAAGCCCTTCACGGATGAAAGGGCTTTTTCTTTTGGTCGAGAAGTTACTTGTGCGAAGAAGAGGACTCGAACCTCCACGGGAGTTACCCCACCAGCACCT
>JACZCW010029399.1_pt1 | contig 10077 bp, 28 predicted proteins | sample 8641861 | NCBI WGS metagenome assembly JACZCW01 (sample SAMN15324607, study PRJNA640507) | soil metagenome | isolation source: intercropping sugarcane | place: China: Luxin town, Laibin City, Guangxi Province | collected 2019-07-25 | depth 10cm m | reverse complement strand
TCGGGCCGGGGGAAAGTCACCGGCACGGATGTGAAAGCCGTGCAGGAAGCGTCACGCGCCACGCTGCTGACCGATGACACCGTACTCGATACGCAAGTCGTCACCGACCGCCCGATCAGCTACACGGAACTGCGGGATCGCCTGCAATCGCTGGCCGAACAGGCGGCAGCCGCCGGGTTCAGCTTCGACCAGATGGTCAAACTGCTGGCCGACTCACCGGCCTACTCATTCGCGGAGGCATCGTAACCATGTTCCAGGTACTGACCAACGTGCTCATCCTTCTCGGCATTCTCGATGTGCTGCTGGTCCTGACCATCGCCACCGGCGTGGCACTCGGTCGGTTTCAGATCAGCATCGAACGGGAGAACCACCCATGACCTGGTTCCTGCTCTTCGCCCTGATCGCCCTGTTCGTCTACCTGATCTATCTGATCTACGCAGAACGGTGGTGGTGACATGACCGAGAATCCCACATCAATTTACCAGCGCCTTGCCGCTGTGCAGGAACAACTGAAAGCCCCCAAGGGACAACGCAATTCCTTCGGCAACTACAACTACCGCAGTTGCGAAGACATTCTCGAAGCGGCCAAGCCCCTGCTGCGCGAACACGGTCTGACCCTGATTCTCTCGGACGACCTGATCCAGATGTCAAGCACCCAGGATGTGCAACTGGTGAAGGTCAAGGACAGCAAGGGGAAGGAAAGCGACGAACTGATTGGCGGCGACAGGTTCTACGTCAAGGCCACCGCCACCGTCTTCGATGCCACTGGCGCATCGATCACGACCACCGCCTTTGCGCGGGAAGCGCAGTTCAAAAAAGGCATGGACGAATCCCAGATCACCGGTGCGACATCGTCATACGCCCGCAAGTACGCGCTTGATGGACTGCTCAACATCGACGACACAAAGGATGCCGACACCGACGAGCACCGCAACCAGCGAACACCGGCACCACAGCGCCAGCCCACCCCGATCACGCCATCCGCGCCCCGCCAACCGCTCATCAAGAAAGCCGTCGCCAACAATCCCTTCCGTGGTCAACCCGCCAATCTCGACCAGTCGGTGGCCGATGAGTACATCGCCATGATCCGGAATGCAAGTACGCGCGACGAATGGAAACACCTGGTCAGCATCGCCAAGGGCCAAGAGGACATCGCGGTCCGTGAATGCTACTGGGTGCTGCTCGCTCAATACGCCCCGGATATTCCGCACCTGAAAGGGGTGCTGGAGCACGCAGAACTTGCCAGTGATCTGACCGAACGTCTTGCCCAAGCCATCAATTACCGCAGCGCCGACGCTGCATAGGAGAAGCCATGTTACGAGAAATGGTTCCGATAAAGCGCCGGGCATTCGACCCAACTGGATACACACTCACTCAGATCAAGGAGCCGAAACCACAACAAGAGGAGGAGATCCCCGAATACGAACTCATCGGCGTTGCCATGGATACGAGCAACAATGAAATGCTCTATGTGGTTCGGGATCGAGTCGGCATCAAATACACCGCAACCCTAGAGGAGTCCACCAACCCATGAGCTTCGCCAACGTCTCAATTTTAGGGAACCTCGGTTCTCAACCCGAGTCGAGATACACCACGAGCGGCACCCTCAGTGTCCAGTTCTCCATCGCGGTCAACCCGCAGAAGCGCCGCACCGATACCGAAGACCCCAAGCCGGTCTGGTATCGCGTGACGGCATGGGACGAGCAGGCTGACCGCATCGACAAACTGGCGCAGGCCGGGCACATCGCCAAAGGCCGCAGCCTCTACATCGAAGGCAAGCTGGAACCCCGCCAGTTCCAGGGGAATGACGGCCAGATGCGCTGGTCCTTCGATGTCCGACTGACCAACTGGGAATTCACCGGCACTGGCCGCGAGAACCAGAACACCGACAGCAGAACAACCGAAGACCGGGGCAGCTACACCGCCGAACCCGATATTGATTCAGTCCCCTTCTGATTCATCCCAACCATGCGCCCGACCCGCACCGGGCGCATGGTCATCCCCGCCGAAAGAACCAGCCATGAATCGTGAAGACATCATCCGGCAACTGAATGTGCAAGTGGGGGGACTCACGCCAGAGGATGCCGCACTCGCGCCCCACGGCGTGATCTACATCGGGTTGCCAATCACGGACGAGGGAAGGGAGGTACTGGCTTCCGGCATCAGCAAGTACCTGGGTGAACACGTCGCCGTCACCGGTGTTGATGAGCATGGGGCACCGATCATCGAGCGGGGAAACCAGCGATGATAGCACGCGCAAGGGGTGTACGTTCGCGGCTTTGGGGCGTATACTTGGGGCATATACACAGATCGGGCAGGCGCTACCAACGCCCACCCGACCCTGACCGACCGTCCTTATCACGCAAGGAGGCGGCTGATGAGCAATAGTATCTCATCATCCCCAGATCAGGTACCCCAATATCCCGACAATCCAGTGTCCTGTGCATATGCGCAGGACCCCGAAACCGGCGGGATCCTTCTGCCGTTGCGCGGAAGTGTAGCCAACGGCAGACAAGCCATCATCGACGAAGGTGCGATAAGTCTCATCGAAGACTATCGATGGTACGCATTGGTTACTAATCGGCGAGTCGCTAGACCAATCTACTATGCGTACGGTAGACACCGGACCACCACTGAAAGGGTCTATCTGCATCGGCTCATTATGGGCGTGACAGACAAGAAAGTGTGTGTCGACCATATCAATCACAACGCCCTTGATAACCGCATTGCAAATCTCCGACTCGCCACAACTCAACAAAATGTCTTCAACCGCAGACCCGAAGTGAATACAACAAGCAAGTTCAAGGGTGTCTGTTGGCACAAGCATGCCAACAAGTGGGTGGTCGCCGTATCCGGGAAACACATCGGGCTATTCGATTCCGAGGTGGAAGCGGCAAATGCAGCGGACCACGCATTTCGTGAGCTTTACGGAGAATTCGCCTATACCAACTTTGGGGAGGCTATCTGATGGCACTCCCCAATCCCACCCCAAGCAACATCCGGCACCTGAAACCAAGAAGGCACATCACCATGATCGATGACGATGTGGTGGAAACCATTGCCCTGACGATGGGCCCCACCGCTCTTGGTGTCTACACCTACCTGGAGCGCAAGGCAGGACCAGACGGCAAGTGCCATCCAAGCAACGACGAACTGTCCCGATTCGCCCACATCAGCCTTCGCCAGATTCAGCGAATCTGTAACGATCTGGAATCTGCCGGGTGGATAGAGCAGGAAGTGGTCATCGGTCGCTTCAAGCAAACGCTTGGCAAGGTTTACACCCTCCCATTCCACAAGAAACCCGATGAATATAGGGGTGACATTGTGGGTGACATGGGGGGTGACATGGGGGGTGACATACCGGGTGACATGGATGATGCAAACATGTCACCCAAAGTAGATACAGAGTATCTACAAGTATCTACGGAGAGTACCCCCCTTACCCCCCAGCTGGAAACCGAACCCGATGCTGACGCATCGGAGCAGGTGCGGACTACCAACCGACCGAACTATTCACCGGAGTTCGAGGCGTTCTGGAAAGCCTACCCGTCCGGGCACGGCTCCAAGAAGCCGACATGGGACCAGTGGAAACGGTTGCGGCCCGATCCGGAAACACAGTTCGCGATGCTGGACGGTCTCGACCGGTGGAAAGCGTGTGGCCGGTGGCAGCGGGGATACATCAAGGGCGCTGATTCCTGGATCAGGAATCGCATGTGGGAAGACGAACCACCGCAGGATGAGACGCGCGATCAACCCACTCGATCCCAGTTCAGCAACCAGCCCGACATCGGCTACACCAACGAGCAGCTTGACGCCATGATCCGGGGCGAGCAGCCATGAACCGCGAACAGATCATGTCCCTGCTGCGGGTCATCCGGGCCGTCTGGCCGAAGTTCGTCATCAGCGATGACACCATCACTGCGTTTACCTGGGGCCTTGACGACATGACCTACGAGGCGGCGCAGGATGCCGTGCGGGAGTGGATCAGGACCGGCAAGTTCGCCCCGACACCATCCGAACTGCGGGGTATCGTCAGCAACAACGCGGTCGGTGACGACACGATTGCCGAAGCGGCGTGGCTGGAGGTGGTGGAGCAGATCAACCGCTGCGGATTCAACAGACCGCCCATCTGGCACAACGGCGAACCGCACGATCCGCCGAAACCCGAATGGTCATCGCCCCTGATCGAAACCGCCGTCAGGTCCGTGGGCTGGAAGCACCTCTGCACCGGCGACATGGACGGTGACAACGGCACCCGTCTGCAATTCATCTTCACCTTCCGCAATCTCCGTAAGCACGCCGTCTCGCAACTCCAGCGGGGCGCAACGACCCCGAACGACCCCGCATTGCCCGCCGGTGTGCATCGCATCGGCAACGTGAAAGCGATAGCCAAGCCATGAACGAAGTACAGATGGCCAACGCGCTCATCAAGGAGATCAACCACAACGGCGGAACTGTCCAGGTTCAACTGTACAAAGATAGATATTCAGTGTTGTGGGGAGACGAATCCGAAGAGACAGCATTCGTTGAGATCGGCAAGGAGTTGCCTGCGATGCGGATGCTTTACCACAAATTCATGGCACATGTGGCGAAGATAAATGCCAAAGACTGATGGGTGATTCCATCGTGAACGATCCCATCTATGCCCGCACCGCCGCCGAGCGTGCCGAGTGGGCCACAAGGAGCGAGTCATGAGCCGCGCAACCATCATCACCGGGGATCGGAACGCAATGCGGGAACAGTGGTGGACATCGGTTTGGTGGAATACCGCCACGGGATTTCATAGCTACCACGACCGCCTGATCGTTATTCACGGCGCAGCGAAGGGTATCGACAGTATTGCCGCAAGCATTTTCGATGAGATGACCTACGTGAACACCATTCCCATGCCAGCCCAGTGGCACACCCACGGCAAGGCAGCCGGGCCACGGCGCAACGAAGAGATGCTGCACGTTCTGATGGCCCTGAAACGCACTGGGTATGACGTGGCTGTCCATGCCTTCCACGATGACATCGAATCCAGCAAAGGCACACGGGATATGGTGAACCGGGCGATTGCGGCCGGTATCCCGGTGACGGTGCATACCTCCACGGAGGGACCCGAGGAATGAACCGCACCGCCGCCAGGGAACGCATCGCCACCCGCGTCACCCCCACGACCACCTACCACCACGTTGACACCACCGATACCCGCGCGGTCACCATCGCCAAGAAGTTCTACGCCGAGTGCTTTCAGGGCTACTACGGGCGCGAGTGGGATGCCCTGCCGGTCAGCCAGCAGTACCGCTTCATCCGCGCTGGGTACCAAGTGCTCGACCTCACCGAGGATTGGACATGACCGATGCCGATTCCCTTCCGCGAATGTCCCTACTGTGGCAAGCGTGTCTACCTGCGGTGGCGCGACGCCGTGATCGATGCCCACCGGATGAACCAGCAGCAACGCCGGGGGATCCACATGGAAGCCTATCTCTCCCGCGAGTGCGGCGGAGCAATCCACATCGGTAGCATCCTCACCGGCAAGGTTCGCAACCGCCCACCACTCACTCCCCGCCAGAAACGCCAACGATTGAGACGCAAGCAACACACACGAGACGGGGCCTAGCAGCCCCGCCATTCAACGAAAGGGAGCAAACGTGAGTATGACTGAGGGTGTACGTACAAACCCGTCGCACAGGGGCACACAGCGCGTCCGCATCCACCCCGGTTGGTTCCGGGCAGGCGCGAAACTGCTGTCGCCATTCCGGGATTTGCAGACAGCACCGATGCCGGAGCCGGAACTCGAGATGAGTGCTGCCGAATGGATTCAGTCCGAGATTGACCGGCGTGGCTGGGCCAAGCGGGATGTCGACCGAATGACCGGCATGTCGCTCAACACCACATCCATGATCACCACCTACCACACCCTGTGCAGCGCTCCGGCGGCACGACGGTACGCCATCCTGTTTGGCGTTGACCCGGAATGGGCGGAGAAGTTGCCCGGCGTCTCGAAACGAAAGGCAGCCTAGGTGACCAATGAAGAAGTCTGGGAAGAACTTGCGGCGACCCGGCTGCGACAACTGGATGCGAAGGATGCGGAGATCGCGGCGCTGAAACAGAAGCTGAGTGATTTCGAGTACGCCGCTGACAACAACCACCGGGCGTGGGAGGCAGCACAGGCGGAGATCGCGGCGCTGAAGGCGAGCCGGGACCGGCTGCGGTGGTGGGTGCTGGAAGGCATGGACTACAACGACGCGCTGGTAGACGGGCACTTGGAGACCGGCGATCTGTGGGATGCCGACCCCGCGCCGACCCTGCCGGTGCAGCGCGAGGACTGCACGGACCGGCTGGATGCGCCGCTCGCATGGGAGGGGGAGTGATGGACAAACTCCAGAAGCGACTGGATGTATTGGAGGCAAGCCTCACCGGGCTGGAACAGGCTACGAGTGCAATGGCGCGTAGGGCAGAGCGTGAATACCTCGAGCATAGGAAGCAACTTGCAGTTCGCAAGGCGAAGCGCGAAGTGTTCGATGCGCTGATCGCGGCGGCGGAGAAGCACTACCACGATGAACTTAGGGGTGTGCGTGACGAAGTGCAAGATGTTGATCACCCCTTGTTTATCGCCGCCTCACTCAACTGTGATTGCGAAAACAGCCAGTCATTCAGCATTGGATTTCGCGTGGCGCAGTGGCTCCGGGATCAACAGGAGGCGATGACCGATGCCGACTGATGATCTTCCACGGACAACGTTTAGCTACAAGCATGAAGTGAGCGATCACATGACGTTCGCGGATTTGGGTGAGGAGTATGGCGTCCGCGTCGAGGTGAAGGAATACATCGGAAAGAACGCCTGGTTCACGATTGAAGCGGACAAGGTGCAAGCCGTTCGGGACTATTTGGATCGGTGGCTGGAGAAGCAGAAAGCGATGACCGATGGCGACTAAAGACACGCCCCTGGAGCACGAGATACGCAAGGCGATGACGGCGATAGACCGGATTGCGGAGATGCTGGGAACCAGTAGGGAACAGCGCGACGATGCCCTATCCCGCATCGGTCGGTACGCGCAGATCAAGGAGACGGAAGATAAGGAGGGCAGCGATGCGACCGACTGACCCCACGATGCAGCAGATCGTCCGCATGGTGCAGGCGGGGTGGTACATAAGCTTCTACCCCGACGATCCGGACGAAGGCGGAATGGTGGCGGAAAAGATCGATCATCCCGTTATCCACGTTGACAACGAAGGCTGGCAGGACGACATTCCGGCAGCGTGGGCGCGACTGGTGGCAGCGTGGGAAAGGCAGGTGGGGGATGCGAACGATTGAATGCCCGAACTGCGGCCATCGATTCACACCCGGTGTGGATCCCGAATGGGCGAAGCGAATGCGAGACAAGCGACAGGCAACAGGAATGAGTCTGCGAAAGCTGGCAGATTCACTGGACTTCTCGGCGGCCTACGTATCGGATATAGAGCGCGGCAAGCGCAACAAACCGCATCCGAAAATCGTGGATCAATGGGAACAGTATCTGGAGGACGCCACCGATGCCGAAGAAATCAGCCATTGAAGAACTGGACGAATACCTGTCCTACGGCGGATTTGGCCGGGTGGAGCGCGAGTTCGTCTTCCACCCCACCCGGAAGTGGAGGGCGGACTTCCACTTGCCGGACCAAACGCCGGAGGTACTGGTGGAGTACGACGGATTCATGACGCCAGGGAAGAACGCCAGCCACGCCAGCATCGGCGGTATCCTGCGGGACTCGGAAAAGATCAACGCGGCAACGGCACTGGGCTACCGGGTGTTCCGGGCGAATGCGAAGTCCGTGAGCGACGGCACGTTTTTTACGCTGATGGATACCGTGCTGGTCACGGTCACGGCGGCGAGCGAGGAGAAGCAGACGGCATGAGTACCACGATCACCATCACCTTCGATGTGAACGATCTCCGGGACCAACTCAAGAACTACGACAAGTGGTACCGGAATCGTATCGATGTCATTCACCGGAGTGCGGAGGGGGAAAAGCTCAAGCGCGGTGAGGACACCAGGTCTGCGAAAGACTTTGGGGATGCCTCCAAATCTCTCGGCTGGTTCTTCGAGCATTACCTGAGAACGAACGGTATCTATGACCGCGACAATGGCGGCATCCTCTCTCCCTTGCTCTTACAGAATGACACAAAGGACACCACCCCATGACCACTGACAACCCCACCCCGGCGAGCGTGCCGGATACAGCGCGATCACTCGCAAAAGACGATGTGCAGGTGTCTGACGTCATTGTGTCAGCGGCGCATGAGCTGGTGTATCTGGGATTCGATAATGATGGTGAGTGGAGCCTGCTCGACCCCGATGACGCCGAAATCATCGGACACGCCCTGATTGCGCATGCGGCGGCGGCGAGAAAGCGTGGTGGGGAATGATTTTCGACCAAGCATTCGACGCAAGAACAACACCGGCAACCCGAGTGCAGCTGAATGTCATTGAGCAGACCCGGCAAGATTTGGAGATCAGACCTGGGCAACTCAAGTACTTCTGCCGTCGCCAATTCGACAAGCAGTTGTCAGAGTTGACGATGACCGAAGCGTCAAACCTTCCGGGTTACATGCGGACCTACAGTGTCCGGGAGTGGCGAGATTATCCGGATGAGGATTTTCCGAGGCGCACAGCGCGAAAGGCAGCACCATGAGTGAGCAGCAGACCGCGACGTCGGCCATCGATGAGCACATCGCGTGGCTGACGGAACGCGTGCAGGAAACCGCTGAGATGAATGAGTACTGGCGCAAACGCGGTGCGGATCAGGAGACAATGACCGCGATTTATTGTCAGTTTCATGCGTACAACGGGGCACTGAACCACGCGAGATTGATTCGCCTTAACATTCAAGCGGCCAAAGAACGGAGCGGGGAATGACCAACACGACGACGCTGCGGGAGCGGCTTGCAAACATCGTTTGCATTTGCCTGACGGGCGAAGGCATCCTGCCGAACGATAACCATTTGCCACTGTATCAGGATGTGGCGAAGCACACCGCCGAAACCCTGCTTGCCGAAATCGAAGCCCGCTGCGCCGCACGCGGGTACACGGATTTGGTGCGGTGGTGGGATGACGATGATGTTGACGCGGATGACGAAGAAGGCCCGGTGTCACAGGAGAACATCGTGGATTTCATCGCGGAACTGCGCGGGGAGGTGCAGGGTGAACAATGACCAGCTTGTCGCCATTGGCATCTTCATGTTCGGTGTTGTCGTGGGTGGTATCGGCCCCATCATCACCTATGAGCGGGAAATCCGGCGCCTGGAATGTATCAATGAAACCTTCATGTCGTTGTGGTTGAACGCCAAACAGAAGAGACAATTTCGCGACCGGCAGGAAGAGGAGGTGAGTTGATGGATACATCGCTTTGGATTGGATTCATCGCGCTCGCCTTTGGGTTGGGGATGGGTACGATGTGGATCATCGACTTTGCCATATTGCGAGGCATGCGGCGGGGGTACCGCAAGGCCGTGCGGATGGCCGAACAGGAAACCGCGATCTACAAGGGGATTGCGGATGCTGCCTGCGAAAAGCTGAGCAACGAATCTCCATGGATGAGACCGGCTGCCCATATGGCAGGACTGGCGAAAATCATGGAAGCGCAGAACCGCCGCTATGTGTCCACCGTCACACCGCCGCGCCGCGAGCGGCAGGAAGGGGAGTGAGATGAGCAAGACTGACGCCCAGATCGGTTGGGAAGCATGGCAGCATGCCGTCAATGCAGTAGGCGACCACGACGCGACGAACGCCTACGCCGAACTCGTGAATTACATTCGTCGAGAGCTATCGCATGAACGCTTGGTCGAACTTCGATCCGCGCTTCGGGATATTGCAGATGGCATGCGGGGAAAAGACATGGAAATCAACCACGAAGCAGCGGATGATCTACTCTTGGAGTACATCAACGACCAAGGGGTGACACAGTATTATGGCGCCATTGAGAAGTGGTACGCCTAAAGGTATCGAATTCGATACCCTATTGTAGTTTTCGCCCAAAAACTACAATAGCGGAATCCATAGTGAAGCAAACTGGAAGAGTGGCCGTCTCGCGAGGGGCGGTCTGAGCGCAAGG
>JACZCW010004778.1_pt1 | contig 10082 bp, 10 predicted proteins | sample 8641861 | NCBI WGS metagenome assembly JACZCW01 (sample SAMN15324607, study PRJNA640507) | soil metagenome | isolation source: intercropping sugarcane | place: China: Luxin town, Laibin City, Guangxi Province | collected 2019-07-25 | depth 10cm m | reverse complement strand
TTTTTTTGAATTCAGACCTTTGAAAAATATTTATCCCAATGAAAACCGGCCTTAATCCAGCCGTAATTATCCTTGAAAAACTAATAACCTTCAGAAATGAAATAGTTTAAAACTTTCGCCCAGCCGGCGGAAGTTTTTTTGTTATAAAAACTATTTGGGCTGGTGTACATTACAAAGAAAGGCAGCCTTTCGACTGCCTTAAATTCAATTACTGCAAACATGTAAGCCGGATTCTGTGGTCCGCCAGGCGGCGGATGGTTATCATTTATCTGGTTGTTGCATTACTGCAACAATCTTGCTGCCTACCCTTCCCGTCATTCCGCAAAAGCGGAAATGTAAACGAGCAGCTTACAATGCCTTACGACATACGGGGTTTACGTGGCATTGCAGTACACAAGGTTTACCCCTAATTACAATTACTTGTAATTATCGTGAGCTCTTACCTCACGTTTTCACCCTTATCCGCCAAACGGCGGACGGTAATTTTCTGTGGCACTATCTTCCCGGTTCATTGATAATCGCAGCGCCGGGACCGGCTATTAACCGGTGTGTTGCTCTATACTGTCCGGACTTTCCTTTCATTTGAAAAATCAAACGAACGATAACCCGTTTGCAGCACCCGCGAATATACGATTTTAAAAGCCGGTTTCCAACAATGAAAGTTAGTACTGAAAGTAGATTTCAGTGGCGCCAAAACCAAATCTTTCATGATACTGATTGGCAAAAGTTCTTACTTCTTTTTTTGTCTTCAGTATCTCGTGTATTTCATTCCTGAGCTTGCCGGTACCTACTCCATGAATGACCACCAAATTGGGCTGACGATGAGCGATGGCAAGTTGATAATATTTTTCAAAGTAATTTAACTGAATGGTGAGAATTTCAAAATTACTGAGCCCTTTCCAGTTGTCTATTAATTTTTCAATATGCAAATCCACTACAGAGCGGGCGGGTTCCAGCTTTTGCTGACGCTGATAAACATTATAAAATTCAGTTGACTTGTTGTAATCGGGTATTACTTCATCTATCTTATCCGGATAATGATCAAAAAGCCGGAATGAAAAAGTCGGCTCATTTTTCATTTTTATTTCCTCAATCTTCTGAAATAATTGTTTCGCTTTTATTTTAAAAGTGGTTTCATAATGGTCTACTTTCTTTTTGCTTTTGTTGATCAATTCAAAATCAAATTCAAACTTCGGCGCGTCATTCATTTCTTCAAAAGCAATATCATGAAGATAAAATTCTTTAAAGGGGTGAATAGAATTATTCAAGTGAAAATCTGTTGAATCCTTAAACCTTACCTGGTATGTAAAATGGTAAGATTCATTAGTTTGATTTAGAAGATGAATTTTAAATTTTTCTACCACGTCGTCTTCAAAAATATCCTTATCAAAAACCGGCAGGAACGACAACCAAACGCCTGAATGAATTTGAGTTTTTCGCGGCGCCTCTTCTTTCTTCAGGTTATCAACATAAACCTTTTCTTTTTTCGGGACCACGATTTTTTTCTCTGTAAATCTTTTAAAATAAGGAAAATCAATCTGATCGAGGTATACAGGGAATCGAACGCCATTCACCTCTACCAAAACCATTTCTGAATTGATAACTTCTACCACTTCCCCCTCCTCCTGTGAATGCAATATCAGCACCGTATCGCCTAACTGGTATTTCATTTTTCAAAGATACTTTGATTTGATTTTTAACCTGCCTGCTCGGCCAATCAATTAACAGCAGTAAAGCAAGATTTATCGCATTTTTTTACTGCAGAAAAACAATGAAACGCCGCAATGCAACACCAAGCATTACGTAAACTTTAAAAAGATTTACAAAGGCATTCCAAATTGAATACCTGTCAACATTGACCCTTTGACATTTTTTTGCTGGATGAGCACTTTAAACTTTGTTCCCATATCCATTAACAATTTTTGGATTTGCCACACTGCGGCCCGGTTATTTTCAGGATCGCGAAGCTCAAAATTTCGCAGGTAATTCATAAGACCCAGTGAACGAAGAAAATTAGCCTGGGTGGTATATCCGGCACATTCCAATCGTGCCTTCTTGCCCCAGTGGCTTAATGCAGAAAAATTTACATGAGCCGTAATGTCCTGGCTCCCAATGTCGGTATAAAAAGAAGCATTTACCTGGTGATTTTTATAGCAAACGATCGTTCCTGAATTTCTTGCCGGCTTATAGAATTCTCCTGCATCATATCCATAATCGATTGTAAGCACAAATCCTCTTTCTAAACTCTCAGCAATTTCTTTTATCCATTCAATAGATTCAAGATTAATTTCCGTTACATATCCTGACGGCAATTCAATATGCTGTTCGTTCAAATAATTCTTTAGTTCCTGCGAAGCAGGGCGCAGAATTTCGCGAAAACCATTGTCATAATCTACATAAATTTCCATCAACTCCTTTTCCATTTTCACCCGATGAACCGCAAAATTGTCCAGCAATTCATTTGATAAAACACAACCACTTACCGGCGCGATTTCGCTGATAGAATGGTACCACGAAACTTTTTCAGGTAAACGATTTTGTTGAGCTTTTCGTAACGCCTCACCTTTTTCAATGATGCAGTATGAAAGCTGTTCGTACAGTATAGGATTATTTTTCAGGTAACAAAGTATATCGCTGCAAAGTGAGCCGGTGCCTGCTCCATATTCCACGATGGTAAATGGCTTCTTATCGAGCACCATCCACATCTCTTCCATCTGCCTTCCTATTAATTCTCCAAATAGCGAGCTTACTATTGGGCTTGTATAAAAGTCGCCTTCCTTTCCAATCTTACTTTTACCGGAGTTGTAATATCCAAGGGAAGGATAATACAAAGCCATTTCCATGAAATCATGAAATGAAACCGGCCCTTCGCTTTCTATTTTTGATTGTATAATCTCTGAAAGATCCATCGGCATTGTTTCAATTGATAAATAAAACCGGCTGTTCAGAATTTCGTGTAACCATTACCGTTACTCCAGGATCATTTTCCATATTTCTTCAATAGTTTGCTGCGTATAAAAGCTTTTTTTTGCACTCGCCTTATTAAAATTAATCAGCGAATTACAATTCGCCATCGTGTGGTCAGGGAAAATCGTCTCTATGATATTTGTATTGATAAGAATTTCAATACCGTCCTTCTGTTTTACTTTAATGAATTGCGCCATGACTTTGTGTTTTGAATTGTTTTATTGTTTTATATCTTAAGATGTAGGCTTACTGATTGCTTCAAAATCTGAAGGGATATTTATTTTTCTTACCATCGCTTCTGCATTGATCAACGCATGCTTCTCTTCCAGTCCTTTGGTCAGAATTTGTTTCGCTTGCTTTTCAACCGGCGGATTTAGCTTTTCAGCTTTTTCAAATTCAATTACTTTTTGCAAAAAGTCCTCGGGCAAATCTTTTGTATACCGGAAAAGCAATTCCAAAAACTCTGAAGCAAAAAACTGGTCTACCTGGATTTTTCTTTTAGCAGTATGTGCAAATTTTCCAATCAGGCGACAAATATTATCGCGTTCATCCGGACTTAACTGGTTTACAAATTCATAATCTTCAATCTTTTTTAAAGACACAATCACGGGCTCAAGTGCATCGAGTGTTACCACATACACATTGTAATCTCCCATGTTGTAAACAAATTGTTTAATGGTATGAATTGTATTGGTCGGCACCACCAGGAAAATATCTTTCTTTACTTTTTGCTGGTTTGCATACTTCCTCAGCGATTCTGTTTGCGCCTTAATATATTTTGGAAAATTGATAAGATCATGGCTTGACGGGCATTTTGCATCAAAAATTATATACTCATCGCAAATTTCCAATGTATTGTCGGGATTGCCCCGAAAAGGAACTACCTCCACATAATTGATAAAATGATTTTTACAAATCATCCGGATGCAGTGCTGCACGGCTGCTTCATGCTCACTCCATTGGCGTTTCATTTTTTCAAATACTTCCCTTTGTTCTTCCAGCCTCTCATCGCCGATTTTTCTTATTTGCTCTTCCAGCGTCTTCTTTAATTGATTTAGCTGGCCGATGCTGTTCCTGTAATCGGCATCGCGTTGTTCCTGGCTATGCTCGTGTTTAAGATTTGCGTTTTTTAATTCTGACTTTTCATTAAGAAGTACCTCAATTTTATGGTTCAATAAATTGATTTCTTCTTCATTTTTGATTTGTATTTTTTCAAATTGATCAATGCTTTCTGACAAGGCCTCGTTTTTAGTTTCGAGCTGCAAAATTTTTGTTTCAACCAAACGCAATTGCCCGTCCTTCTCCATTAAATCTCTCTGTATTGATTTAAATTCATCAAATGCATCATAACTCAAATTGCGCAACGATTGCCATGAAAATATCCTTTGCCAAAATGTGAGTCCTTTTATTTTAATAAAGAACAGGTTTAATTTTTCCATAAAGTTGCAAGGTGAATGTTATAAAATTATTGTGTTCATTTTATCCTGATAAAAACAACCATCCACTGACAAACATCAGTAACCGCTGAGGTAAGTTATAAAAAAAATTTCCGTCGTGAGGCGGAAATCTTTGTAAAATTTATTTCGGAATCATTTGCAAACACACAGGCCTCGGTACATGAATCGTTTTCCCCGTTTCGCTCAGCATCCCGGTTTCCTTGTCTCTTTTAAAAATGATGATGCTTTCCGAATCCTGGTTGGCTGCCAGCAAAAAATTTCCGCCCGGATCAATCATAAAATGGCGGGGATGTTGGCCCAAAGAAGATTGAGTGCCTTTAAACGCAAGTTTGCCGGTAGTGGGGTCTATTGAAAAGACGGTGATGATATTTAGATCGGCGCGATCCGAAGTATAAAGAAACTTTCCATCCGGCGAAATATTAATTTCCGCACCATCTTTCCTTCCCGTAGTCCCCTCCGGGAAAGTGGGCAGGTCCTGGATTTCGGTAAATTTTCCGTCAGCGTATTGATACGTTGTAACCGTGCCACTCAATTCATGCATCAGGTAAGCAAATTTTTTATTGGGCGAAAAAACCATATGCCTTGGGCCACTTCCCTTTTTTGATTCAACAAAAGAGGGAGTTGATAAAGTAAGCGGTTGATCTTTTGTTTTATCAAATTTGTAGATGATTAATTTATCCAATCCCAGGTCAGGAGTTACCAGGTATTTTTCGTCAGGAGAAAAAACGGTTTCATGTACGTGAGGTGTTGCAGTGCTCGCTGAATCGCGATAGATGGTGTCGTGGATCAACTGGGAATAAGGTTTTAAAGAACCATCTTCGTTAATTGGAATTACGGCAGCAGTACCGCTGGAATAATTAGCCACCGTGAGCCATTTATTATCTGAAGTAGTGGCCAAATAGCAGGGATCATCGCCTCCTGAGGCTGTGGTGTTTATAAATTTCAACGTTCCGTTTGCCCGGTCAAAAGAATATGCAGAAACTCGGCCCGGATTAGCGCCATTGGTTTCGTTAACGGCGTATACAAATTTTCGATCGCCTGAAACGCTTACCCATGAAGGATTAGTAACGCTGTCTGTATTGCTTACCAGCGTGGCATCGCCGGTTGCAGCATTAAAATCATATACATATATGCCTTTACTGGAAGTATTGGTATAAGTGCCTACAAACAAATAATAATGTTGCTCATTAGAGCAAGAGGCGAGCATTGCCAGAAAAAATAAAGTCAGTAGATTTCTAAAAGCAATCGTTTTAATTTTCATCTTAATCAGTTGAAATTTTTATAAATAAAATGCGCAATTGATGCAATCTTAATATTTCCTGATGACTTCGAAATTTTGAAATTCGGTGGTTTCTTTTTTTGAAACTTCCACATTTTCTACAAAAGCTCTTTCCGGCCCGGCTTTACAAAATTCGATAAACTCCTCCACATCGCTTTTTTCGCCGGTAATCATCGCTTCTACTTTTCCATCAGGGCAGTTTTTTATCCATCCGTTGATATGTAATTTTTCAGCAACACGCCGGGAGGTTTCTCTGAAAAAGACACCCTGCACTTTACCGCTAATCAATAAATGCCTTGTCTCCATATTTTCAAAGATAGGGATACAAATTTTTCCGAGAGCTAAAATAGAAATTGTGATTATTTGTCCTTCTACTATACACCTGCATTAAACTCCTGCAACGCGGCGTTTGTATTCTGCCAATGCCTCATCCAACCTTTCTTTGGAGTTGGCTGCTCCGGGTGCATTGTGTGATGGATGAATATACAATTTAACGCCCCGGTCAGCAAGAATTTCAGCAACCGTAGTCACGGTCATCCACACGCAGGTGATAAAAGCCATCGTCGATACGGGCCCGATTTTATCTACATGATTTTTTAAGGTGACTGAGGCATCTTCAATAGGTGCGCAGGTATCAACCACTACGTCTGCAATTTCAAAAATATTTTTTCCGGAAGAATGGCGCGTTTTTTTTCCGTGTGCTTCTGCTGCAGACCCAAATACTACTACTTTCATGCCCTTCTTTTTGGCCTCGAGCGCCACATCTATATTTACATTGTTGATGCCGGAATGCGAAAACAGCCACATCGTATCGCGTGGGTCAAAGTCATAGCCTTTCATGATCTCTACGCCGTAGCCCTCTACTCTCTCCAAAAAAATAAATTGATGAACGCCCATTTGCCCGGTTATGTTTGTAAAAAAAGTTAACGGTAATTCTACAATCGGATGAAATCCTACAAAGCCCCCAATCCTCGGATACATTTCCTCGATGGGCAAAGTGGCATGGCCGCAGCCAAACGTGTGTACCCAGCGCCCACACTCTATTGAATCAGCCATAAGCTGGGCAGCCTTCTGCATATTATCCATTTGTGTTTCTTCTATTTTTGACATGATTGCCCTCGTGTTGGTAAGCCATTCTTTTGCTAACATAATTTCTGATTTTAGTTTTTATGATTCTTATTTAACTTATTTAAAATTGCGATGCACAAAATCACCATGATAAAAAATTCGACGAAGCCAACTGTCGTCAAATGCCTGACACCGTAGCGCTGAACGATAAATCCCATGCAATAATTAATGATCATGTTTCCGACCAGTGCAATTACAAACGCGATGCTGAAAGCGGTGCCTGATAATTCTTTGAACCGATCGCCCACAAAACCCAGCATGATGGGAAATCCTGCTGCCAGCCCGCCGCCGATCAGGATGAGCCCGCAAACTGCGGGATAGTAAGATTTTCCAAAAGAAAGAAAAAGCAATCCCAGCAATAGCAGAGAAAATGTAATGGCCCATATCTTTTGTGCCGAAAGATTTCTGAAGATACTTCCGAGCAGTAATCGCATTACCGTCATCCCTACAACCGACAAAGAGAGCGCATACAAGGCTTTTGCAGGTAAAATATGGAGATGGTCGGTAAGATAGGTGGTGGTCCAATTATTAAAAATTCCTTCCAGGGCGCTTTGAAAAAAGAGAAAAAAAGCAATCAACAACAGCAAGCCATCTTTAAGCAATAAGAGACTTTTTTTTACGGGTAAACCGCCTGCGTGCTTGGGCGGCGGAAATTTTACAAGAAGATAAACAATGCCCATCACAAATGTGGCTGCGCCGATTATCGAAACGATCAGCTCATACCTAAACTTATTTTCAAGAAAGCCCAGAATAAACGGCATACCGAGAGCGCCAATGGCAAAAAAAACCCCCAGCAAGCTGAGATTAGCGCCTTTTTCTTTTTCGCTGATATCTGACACCAGCGCACTGGTGGCGCCATTGATAGCGCCTCCGCCAAGGCCGAATAAAAAAATGCATATTTTCAAAATGGAATGCGAAGGCGCATACGCGATGCCTTCAAAGCCGATGAACATGCTAAAACAAGTGAGCGCCAGCAATACCCTGTAGCCATACCGGTCGCAGAATGGCCCGAATACCAAAGAGCCAATCAAAATGCCAAATGGCAAAATAGAAAATAATGTACCCGCCGCAATGTTATCTAAATGAAATTTTATTTTCAGATGTGGTACTACTGAACCTAAGGTAGTAATGGCCATTCCAAAAAATAATATACCGATGCAGGCTGACCAAAAAACCAATCGTTTGCTGTACATTTTTCGAATTGAGTAATTATCAAATGCTGTTTCGTAAAGCCAAAAAACCTGCCCCATACACACCGGCATCAGCGCCTAATGCAGAAGGTTCAATGCTAACCTTTGTTATACTGATGGGTTGCGCCCATTTAGCTGCTTCGTCTTTAATTGCCGGAATTAATTTTATGGCCGGCCCAAAGACGCCGCCGCCCAGGATAATTTTTTCAGGATTAAATAAACTTACAAGATTTGCTATGGCCATTCCCCAACATTGGATGGCCGTTTCTATTACTTTTTGTGCCACCCAATCGCGATTTTCAAAAGCGACAAACACATCATGCGAAGTAATCTCGTTAATGGCTTTCGCGCTTAGCTCGCCGGAATAATCTTTATTGTCTTGCATCATTTGCCTTGCGCGATTGGCAATGCCCTGGCCGGAAGCGAAGTATTCAAAACATCCGCAATGAATAAAGTCATTATTAAAAGGCTTTGTCAGCGCCATCCATCCGATGGCACCCGCAATATCATTTGAACCGCGCATTACTTTGCCGTCAATCATGATGCCTGCGCCGATACCAGTGCCTACAGCTAAAAATATTGCATCGCCACACCCCTTGGCATTTCCCATCCAGGCTTCGCCCAAAATATAACATGCCCTGTCGCTATCAATAACTACAGTTGTTTCCTTGCATATGTCTTTCACTTCCTCAAGCAAAGGATAATCGTTCCACCCATCAATGTTTGGCGCCCACACCGTGCCTGTTTTTTTTCTGTAAATACCAGGCACAGAAATTCCAACAGCACTTATGGAATGATTGCCTGCGTTTAACACTTTTGCAATCTGATCAGTTATCAAAGCGCCCACACGCTTACCGGTTGCATCTTTTAATGGAATTTTGTTGTGATACTGTACACTGCCTTTTTCATCAAAAACAGCAAGTGCCAACTTGGTACCGCCCAGATCAATTCCTAATAAAGCCATACGTTATATTCTTATCAGAAAATTATTTAGAAATTTATTTTTGCAGGAATACGCCTGTTTCTACAGAACAAGTTAAGTATTATTGCACAAAAACGCAAAAACTTTTGACACTTAAAAAATACCGCTTTCGGATATATTTGTGCAGTTAAATGCTTCTGAAATATGGGCACTGCAAAGAGATCCAGTTTTTATAATTAAAAAACAAACAGTGGTATGTTTAAAAATGAACGGCAATCTTTCATTATCAAGCAAATCAACCTGCACAATAAAGTACTTTCCTCTGAGCTAAGTGTAAAATTAAAAGTTTCAGAAGATACCGTACGCAGAGATCTTGCTGAATTAGCTGAGGCCGGCGAAATTATAAAAGTTCATGGAGGTGCCTTATCCAAATCGTATCATTATCCTATTCAACAAAATCTGTCATACGCCCCCGAGGCCAAAAGAGAAATTGCAAAAAAGGCAGTCAAACTCATTCAACCCGGCATGACATTATTGACAGAAGCAGGCACCACCATGTTGGAAATGGTAAGAATGATTCCGGACAATATAGAAGGCACCGTTTTTACCGTAAGTCCCCTGATGGCGCTCGAATTGGCCGCCCATCCGGCTTTGAACGTAATCGTTATTGGCGGAAAAATTGATTATACTTCTCAGATAAATATTGGAGAAAGACCCATCAGCGAGCTAGCCGATATCAGGGTAGACCTTTGTTTTTTAGGCGCTAACGGGCTTGACGCCAAAGAAGGCCTTACAGAATCAGAATGGAATGTGACCCAGGTAAAAAAAGCGATGATAAAGTCTGCCTCCAAACTTGCGGTGATTACCATATCAGAAAAACTGAATACTATTTTTAAAATGAAGCTGTGTCCCACCCACGATATTGATTACCTTATCACAGAGTTAGACGCTAACGATAAACTACTGAAGCCTTATAAAAAAAATATGCAGGTAATATAATTTTATCACTGAAAGTGTTTTGCACAAATTAAATCTGTCTTATTTGTTCGTTTACTATACTCGTCCTGTACGCTAAAAAAAAATTTTCAAAAATACCCAACGTTTCGTTTTTAATTATCGTATTAGATATAACAGCAACC
>JACZCW010210166.1_pt1 | contig 10085 bp, 11 predicted proteins | sample 8641861 | NCBI WGS metagenome assembly JACZCW01 (sample SAMN15324607, study PRJNA640507) | soil metagenome | isolation source: intercropping sugarcane | place: China: Luxin town, Laibin City, Guangxi Province | collected 2019-07-25 | depth 10cm m | reverse complement strand
CGTGCCCACGGCCAATACCATCCTCATCAACCAGGCCGACCGGCTGGGCCTGGCGCAGCTGCATCAGCTGCGCGGCCGCGTGGGACGCTCGCATCACCGCGCCTTCGCCTATCTGCTGGTGGCCTCGCGCAAGGCGCTGACACAGGATGCGCAGCGGCGCCTGGAAGCCATCGAATCGCTGGAGGAACTGGGCGCCGGCTTCGTGCTGGCCACGCACGACCTGGAGATCCGCGGCGCGGGCGAATTCCTCGGCGAGGCGCAGAGCGGCGAGCTCACTGAAGTGGGCCTGTCCCTGTACCTGGACATGCTCGAAGGTGCGGTGCGGGCATTGAAGGCCGGCGGCGACGCCAGCGAGCCGCCGGCGCTGGCGGTGCATGCCGAAGTGAACCTGCACCAGCCCTGCCTGCTGCCCGCCGATTACGTGGCCGACGTGCAGACCCGGCTCGCCCTCTACAAGCGCATTGCCACCGCCGAAGATGCGCAGGCGCTGGACGACCTGCAGTCCGAAGTGGGAGACCGCTTCGGCGCACTGCCCACCGCGGCGGCCCGGCTCTTCCAGTGCGCACGCCTGACACTGCGCTGCCGCCAGCTGGGTGTGCGCCGTCTGGATGTGGGCGTGCAATCCAGCTATCTGGTATTCGAACAACACAATCGCATCGAACCCGCCGCAGTGATCAAGCTGTTGCAACGCGAACCCCGCGTCTACCGGCTCGAGGGGTCGCTGAAACTGCGCGTGGCGCGTGGCGCGGCGCCCGAGGGCCGCTTCGCGCTGGGCCAGCAGCTGCTGGCGGCGCTGGGCGGCGAGGCGAAATGAAGCGCAGCGCGCAGACAAGGCGCGATGCGCAAATGCAGCGCAGCGCCCAAAGTTTGCCTAGAATCGCCTCATGAACATGCTGTTCAACCCGCTGCGACGTTACGTGCTGGGCCTGGCGCTGCTGGCTGCCAGCGTGCAGGCAGTTCCTCAACAGGCCACCCCCCGCTACACCGTGGAAATCGTGGTGTTCAGCGCCAATGCAACCAGTGGCGAGGATGGCACGGCCGCTACGCCCCTGCGCAGCACGGCCGGCGACATCATGCCCACGATCGTGACCAGCCGTAAACTCGCCAGCGCCGCCGCGAAGCTGCGCAGCGCCGGCTATCGCATCCTGGCGCACACGGCCTGGTCGCAGGCGCCCGCAACATGGAACTCACGGCGCGGCATTTCGGTGGAACAGCTCGGCATCGACACTCCCGGCCTGACCGGCAATGTGGTGCTGGAACGCGGGCAATACCTGCACCTGGGTCTGGACCTGAAGGTCGAGGAAGGCGGACGTGGATTGGTGCTGGCCGACCTGCAGCAGGTGAAGAAGCTGGGCGACGCGCTGTACTTCGATCACCCGCAGCTGGGCGCCATCGCGCTGGTCACTGCGGGCGGTGCAACGCCCTGATCAATCCGGCGCCTGGTTCAGGCCGCCGCGCAGGTCGCGTTTCGCTTCGCTGAGCGCCTTGCTGGCGCGCTCGACCAGACGCGCTGCCGTTTCCTCATCACGCTGCGGCGTCACAGTGGCAAGGCCCGCGGTCACGGTGATGAATTTCTGCTGCGTCGAACGCGGATGATGCACGCGCATCTCGGCCACCTTGCGCACGGTGGCCTGCGCATGATCCACCACGCCCGCCGCCGAAACACCGTCGCGATGCGGCGCAAGCACGGCAATGCTGCCGCCGTCCCAGCGCGCCACCACATCACTGCCACGGCGGAATGCACCGGCGATGGTGCGCGCGATGCGCTTCAGGCAGGCGTCCCCTGCGGATTTGCCGTAGGTCTCGTTGTACAAGGCCATGGCATCCACATCGAACAGCGCCAGGGTCACGGGCCGCTCTTCGCGCCGCGCGATGCGCCACTCACGTTCCAGCAATTCTTCGAACCAGGCGCGCGAGGACAAGCCGGTGACGCGATCCTCGCGCAGCCAGGTCGGCAGGCCACCGGCGCCCTTCTCGGCCGAGCGCAGGCGATTGCTGGCATCGCGGAAAAAGCCCACGTAATGCGTGACCTGCCCCTCGCCGTTGCGCATGGGCTGCAGGAACATCTCGTTCCAGATGCCCTCGCCGCTCTTGCGGTAATTGCGCAGCAGCACGCGGCACTCCTCGCCGCGTGCCAGCGCTTCGCGGACCCGGCGCCGTCCGTCCTGCTCGCGGTCGCTGCCCTGCAGGATGCGCAGATTGCCGCCGATCAACTCGGCGGCCGCATAGCCCGTCATGAGTTCGAAGGCCGCGTTGACATACAGCACCGGATAATCCGCGGCGCGCGCATCGCAGATCGCAATGCCTTCCGGAGCCGAATCCAGCACGCGTCGCACGAAGGCTGAATCGAGCTGTTCCATGCGGCTAGCTCAGCACCAGTTCCGGTGGCCGCTGGCAGCGCGCGAGCCAGTCCCGGCCCTGCCGGTATTCATGCGAGGCCAGCAGCGCCTCGCGATCGGGCGCATCGCGCCCGCGCATGCGCACGATGCGCAACTGGCTGGCCGGACCGGGCCGCGACTTCAACCCATCGATGAGTTCCACCACGCTGGCCCTGCGATTGCAGACTGGCAGCACATCGCAGCCGGCTTCAAGCGCGGCCTCGGCACGCGCCACCACGCCACCGACGGCGCTGGCGCCTTCCATGGTCAGGTCGTCGGCAAACACCACGCCGCGGAAATCCAGCTCACCGCGCAGCACCTCGCCCACCCAGCGCCGTGAAAAGCTCGCCGGCACACTGTCGACCGCGGGAAACAGCACGTGGCCCATCATCACCGCGGCCAGGTCGTTGGGAATCAGGCGGCGATACGGCAGCATGTCGGCCGCCAGATCCGGCAGTTCGCGCCGGTCCACTGGCAGCGCCAGGTGCGAATCGGCGACCACCGCGCCATGTCCGGGAAAATGTTTGGCCGTTGCGGCCATGCCAGCCTGGCGCATGCCCTGCATCACCGCCAGCGACAGGCGCGAGACGATTTCGGCATCGGCGTGATACGCGCGGTCGCCGATGACTTCGGAAACGCCGTAATCCAGATCCACACAGGGCGCGAAGGAAAAATCGATGCCCACTGCGCGCAGCTCTGCGGCCATCAGCCAGCCCATGGCATGCGCCAGCTCCATGCCCTGCTTCGCGTTCAGTTCATATTCGAGACCGATGCGGCGTGCCGGCGGCAGCACCGAGAAGCCGCTGCGAAAGCGCTGCACGCGACCGCCCTCGTGATCCACGGCCACCAGCAAGGCAGGCGTGCGCAGGCCACGGATGTCGGCCACCAGCGCGGCGAGCTGCGCCGGATCTTCATAGTTGCGCGTGAACAGGATGACGCTGCCCACCAGCGGGTGGCGCAGCAATTCACGATCCTCGGGGGTGAGCGTCTTGCCGGCGACGTCCACCATCAGCGGACCCAGGGTCATTCGCTATCTACTCCGTTGCGGTCCATCCAGTACGGCGACGGACTCTACATGGCTGGTGTGCGGAAACATATCGACGATACCGGCCGCCGCCAGGGAAAAACCGTGCCCGGATACCAGTATCCCCAAATCCCGCGCCAGGCTGCCAGGGTGGCAGGACACATAAACCAGCCGCCGCGGGGCCAGGCGGGCCAGCGCGGGCAGCACATCGGCGGCGCCGGTACGTGGGGGATCGAGCAGCACATGGCTGTAGCGCCCACCCTGCGCCAGCGTCAGGCAGCGCTCTGCCGCATCCTCGCCGGCCAGGTTGGCCACGGCGAAGCGCACGTTCTGCAACCCATTGGCTATCGCATTGGCGCGCGCCCGCTCGATGAGTGCGGCCTCGCCCTCGATGCCCACCACGGCCCGTGCCTTGCGCGCCAGGGGCAGCGTGAAGTTCCCCAGGCCGCAGAACAGGTCAAGCACTTCGGAGTCCGCATCCAGTTCCAGAAGCCCCAGCACCTGCGCGATCAGGCGCTGGTTCATGAGGCCATTGACCTGAATGAAGTCGGCGGGCTGGAAGGTCAGCCGCAGATCGTAGTCGGGCAATGCGTACCAGAGTTGCGGCGCGTCGCCTTGCAGGACTTCGAGCTGGTCGGGCCGGCCGGCCTGCAGCAGCCAGCGCACACCATGCTGCGTCTCGAATTCGCGCAACAACTGCCGGTCCTGCGCCGACAGCGGCGAGAGCGTGCGCATCACCAGCACGGTGGCATTGTCCGCCACCGCGACCTCCACCTGCGGAATGCGCATGGGGATGGAAAGCTTCGTGACCAGTTCCGACAGCGCGCCAATCAGGTCGCCCACGGGTTGCGCGAGCACGCGGCAACGCTGCACGTCGGCCACATAGCTGCTCAACTTCTCGCGGAAACCCACCAGTGAGCGGCCCTTGGCGTGCACGAAGCGCGCACCCAGCCGCGCGCGGCGCCGATAATTCCAGGGGTCGCCGGACAGCGGCGGCAACCAGCGCTGCGGCTCCACCTTGCCGATGCGGCGCAGGGTTTCGCGCAGCATGTTGTCCTTGATGGCCAGCTGCGATTCGCTGGCCAGATGCTGCAGCGAGCAGCCGCCGCAGAGGCCGAAGTGCGCGCAGCCTGGTTCGACGCGATCGGGAGAAGCTTCGATTACGCGCAGCAACTGCGCCTCGTCATGGCTGCGCTCGCGACGACGGATGCGGTATTCCACCATCTCGCCCGGCAGCGCGCCGGCGACGAACACGGTCTTGCCGCCCCGGACCACGCCCCAGCCTTCGTGGTTCAGGTCATCGACACGCGCGGTGAAGGTCTCGCTCAGTGGGCGGTCGCGGGCCATGCTCTGAGGAATTCCGCGTGATGCGGCTCGGATGAATCGCGCAGCAGGCCGCGGACGCGGTCGCATTCGGCCTGCCACTCGACGGTGTCCAGCCGTCCGCGCATGCGCTCGAACGACAGGAAGATGAGGTAGGTATTCAGCACATCGGTTTCGCAGTAGCGCCGGATGCCGATGAGGTCGCCGGCGCGCCAGGCATCCCAGACCTGCGCACCGGAAAAGCCGAGTTTTCCCGGCAGATGCAGCAGCGCCGCCACATCGGCCAGCCCGGCACGACCGCGGACCTGGAATCCCGACAGCACGTCCATGAGATCAAGGTGCCGCCAGTGAAATCGCGACAGGTAATTGTTGTAGCGAAAGGCCGAATCCTCATCGCCCGATTCCCAGTAACGCGCCGCGCGCACCCCGTGCAGCATGCAGCGGTAATGCATCACCGGCAGGTCGAAGCCGGCGCCATTCCACGACACCAGGTCGGGCGTGAAGCGCTCGATGCCTTCGAAGAAACGTTCGAGCAGCTCACGCTCGCCGCTGTGCTCGTCCCCCAGACTCCAGGCGGCCAGCGAATCACCCCGCCGCAGGACGCAGGAGATGGCCACGATGCGATGCTGTGGCAGGGGCAGGAAGTCCGAACCCGAGTGTTCCCGCCGCAGCGCGAACATGGCCGCGGCCACTTCGGCATCGGGCAGCTCGCCCAGGTCCAGCAGCCTGCGCCCATAGTCCACATCGGGAATGGTCTCGATGTCGAAGACCAGATGATTCATCGCGCCGCCAGCATCAGTGCCTTCATGTCGCGCACGGCGCCAGCCAAGCCGGAAAACAGCGCCCGCGCGATGATGGCGTGCCCGATGTTCAGCTCCACGATCTCGGCAATGGCAGCCACCGGCTGCACGTTCTGGTAGTCGAGCCCATGCCCGGCATGCACCACGAGGCCGATGGAGGCAGCCTGTCGCGCCGCGTTCTGCAGGCGCTGCAGTTCCAGCGCGCGCGCGGCGCCGGTTGCATGCGAATAGGCACCGGTGTGCAGTTCGATGACGGGCGCACCGCTGGCGCGTGCGCCTTCGATCTGCTGCGGATCCGGATCGATGAACAGCGATACGCGGATGCCGGCCGACGCCAGCTCGGCCACCGAATCACGCAGCCGCGCCGGATCGCGCAGCACATCGAGCCCGCCCTCGGTAGTGATCTCGGTGCGCTGCTCGGGTACCAGGCAGCAGTCGGTGGGCTTCAGCTTCGAGGCGATGCCGATCATCTCGCGCGTCACCGCCATCTCCAGATTCAGGCGTGTCTGCATCAGCATCTGCAGCGCGAAGGGATCCTGGTCGATGATGTGGCGGCGGTCCTCGCGCAGGTGCATGGTGATGCTGTCCGCGCCGGCCTGCTCGGCGACGAGCGCCGCATGCACCGGGTCGGGATGGCGCGCGCGGCGCGCCTGCCGCACCGTGGCGACATGATCCACGTTGACTCCCAGCGCGATGCCCTGCTGCATGTGTCCTCCCTTCATCGGCCTGCGCGGCTCAGGCCCTGCAATGACTTTGCCACATCCCGCGTCTTGAGGCTGCGGCCTTCCAGGCAGCGCTCGATGGCGGCGCGAAGCTGCGGCCGCAGCCGCTCGGCCTCGGCCGGATCGGCGAATTGCTTTTCGTCCAGACCGGTGAGGCCATATCCCAGCTCATCGAGCAGACGCTTCTCGAACAGGCGCAGCACGCATTGCGCGGATTCAGCTTCGCGCAGGCCGCGCAGCGCCGCGGCGTAATGTTCGAACAACTGCGGCTGCGGATCGTGCCGCAGCGTCAGCGAGAGGATGAGTTCACTGAGGTAGTAGGCCGACATCAGTCGTGACGGCGGCAGCGGCTCCGGCCGTGGCAGTCGCGGGTCGGGCCCGGCACCGGTCAGTCGCGGCGACCCGCCGCGACCAGCCCACGACACCAGCACCGGCATGAAAGGCTGCAGCACGCCGGCCAGCCGCGCCTGCGGTCCGCGCACGCCATGGGCGAAGGCGCTGATCCGGCCATGCTCGCGCGCGAACAGCTCGAAGATCCGGCCGCGATCGCCCCAGGGATGCTGGTGCAGCACAAAGGCGGCGGCATGCTCGACCCGCTGCATTTATTCCATCCCCAGCTGCCGCAGCGCCTGCGCACTGTCGGCCCAGTCCTCGCGCACCTTCACCCAAAGGTCCAGGTGCAGTCGGCGCCCGAGCAGCGCATTGAGTTCCTGCCGCGCCTGGGTCCCGATGCGCTTCAGGCGTTCGCCCTTCGCGCCAATGACGATGGGCTTCTGCCCGGCGCGATCCACCCAGATCACCGCGCCGATCACCAGCTGGCCCTCGTCTTCGTTGCGCGATTCAATCTCCACGGCGATGCCGTAGGGCAGCTCGTCACGCAGTTCCAGCGTCAGCTTCTCGCGGATGATCTCGGCGATACGGAAAGCTTCACTGCGATCGGTGAGCTGATCGGCCGGAAACAGCGGCGGCGATTCGGGCAGATGCCGCGCGATGATCTGGCCCAGACGCTGCACGTCGCGCGGCTCGCGCGCCGACACCGGCACGACTTCGGCGAAGTCATGTCGGCGCGACAGCTCCGCCAGAAAGGGCAGCAGCCGTTCGCGCTGCTTCACCGTATCGATCTTGTTCACCACCGCGATGATGGGCCGGTTCGAATCGCGCGCCCGCGCCAGCGCCAGTTCGTCCTCGTCGCCGAAGCGCAGCGCCTCGATCACCAGCACCACCACGTCGGAATCGAGCGCGGCGGCCGCGGCCGTCCGGTTCATGGCGCGGTTCAGCGCCCGCCGCTGCTGTCGATGCAGGCCGGGCGTATCCACGAAGGCAATCTGCGCCTGCGGCAGGTTGACCAGCCCGAGCACGCGATGGCGCGTGGTCTGCGGACGCGGCGTGACGATGGAGATCTTCTGGCCCGTCAGCGCATTCAGCAGCGTGGACTTGCCTACATTGGGACGTCCCACCAGTACGGCGAAGCCGCAGCGATGCACGCCCTGACCCTGATCGCTCATGAGGACCACCCTGGGGATAGCTGGCGCAACACGCCAGCAGCCGCCTGCTGCTCGGCGCGACGCCGGCTCGATCCGCTGCCCGAAGCCTCGATGGGCGGCGCATCGCCGATCTGCACCAGGCAGCGCACGGAAAAGGTCTGCGCATGCGGCTCGCCCGTGGCGGCGTCGAGCACATAAGTTGGCAGCGCCTCACCCCGTCCCTGAAGCCATTCCTGCAGACGCGTCTTGGAATCCTTCAGCTCCTCATCGGGTTGCAGGGCGGCAAGCATGCTGTCGTACAGCCGCAGCACCAGCGCCCGCGCTTCCTCCAGCCCTCCATCCAGATAGACGGCGCCGAACAGCGCCTCGGTGGCATCGGAGAGGATGGATTCACGGCGAAAGCCGCCGGTACGCAGTTCGCCGCTGCCCAGCCGCAGCATCGGACCGATGCCGATGCGCGCACCGATCTGCGCCAGCGGTCCGGCGCTCACCAGCCGTGACCGCAGGCGGCTCAGGCTGCCTTCGTCGGCGGCGGGAAAACGGCGATACAGCTCCTCGGCCACGACCAGGCCGAGCACGGCATCACCGAGGAATTCGAGCCGCTCGTTGTTGTCGTCGGTGGCGCTGCGATGGGTCAGCGCAAGCTGGAACAGCTCCGGCCGGTGCGGTGCGCGACCCAGCAGCTCCTGCAGCCAGGTATCCGCCGCCTGCGCGGCCCCTGCGGTCATTGCGTCCGTGAGGCCACCTATTCCACCGCAGCCTTCTTGTCGAAGTGCACCAGCAGTGAAATGCCGCCGAACAGGTGCACGGTGTCCTCGTAGTTGGCTTCGAGCACCCAGCGGGTACCCTCGCGGGTCACGCTGACATCCTTCACTTCGGGATAGTTGATGCTGTCCACATCCCAGTGGCGCTGCAGCTCGCCGCGCACGCCCGCCGGATTGAGCTGCTCGTCGCCCTTGTGGTCGGAAGCCACCTGATTGATCGCCTTGCTCACGCTCATGTAGTTCAGGTACACGGGCGTCAGCCGGATCACGCTGTAGAGCACCAGCCCCACCGGAATCAGAAGAAACAGCCAGCCGATGAAGGTGATGCCCCGCTGCTTGTGCCGCATGTTCGATATCCTCCGCTCGCTATTCGATGCGCTTGCCAATCCGGCCCCAGGTGATCAGCGGCGAGCGCGCGAAATCGATATTGAACCAGATGCGCTTCGCGCTGCCGACCAGGTTGGCTTCCGGAACGAACTTCCAGTACCGGCTGTCCTCGCTGTTGTCGCGATTATCGCCAATCATCATGTAGTTGCCAGGGGGCACGGTGACTTCCGCGTAATCGCCGCGATCCGTCACACCCGGCGTCGAGAAAACGCTCTGGTCTTCGGAGCATTCATAGCCGCGATCGATCTTGCGGTTGCAGGAAGGCAGCGGCGGCCCGGCCAGGTAATAAGGTGAATGGCACGACAGGGTATGGTGCGTGTGTTCTCCGGTGTGCACTTCGGCCAGGCGCATGTTCATGTAGCAGCCGTCCGAATAGCTGGTGACGTCGGTCTGCTCCAGCGGCACGTCGTTGACGTAAATCCGGTCGTCGACGACCTTGATGCGGTCACCCGGCAGGCCCACCACACGCTTGATGTAGTTGATCGCCGGATCCGGCGGCCATCGGAACACCACCACATCGCCACGCTTGGGCTCGTGCACGCTCAGGATCTTGGTGTTCAGCACCGGCAATCTCAGGCCATAGTGGAATTTGTTCACCAGGATGAAATCACCGGCCTGCAGCGTGGGCATCATCGAATCGGTGGGGATGCGGAAGGGCTCGAACAGAAAGGAGCGCAGCACCAGCACCAGCACCACCACGGGCACCATGCTGCGGGCATAGTCCACCACGCCGGGTTCCGGCACCGCCGCGGGTGATTGCCCGGCATTCACGGCGGCCCTGGCGCGCAGCCCGCGCAGCAGCCAGGCATCCCCGGCCCAGATCACGCCACCGATGACGGACACCAGCACCAGCACCAGCGAGAAATCCAGCCGCTCGGAGCGGAACAGCTTCAGCGCTCCCGCCACGACCAGCAGCGGAAAAATCATGTACAGCAGGCGCAGCGGCGCCGGATCCACGGCGGCATTGGGCAGTGCCGCGAGACGGCGGCGCGGCCGCAGGAACCAGTCGTCGACGATGACGATGACCGCCACGGGCAGCAGCAGCCAGGAAAGAACCAGCACAATCTGATCGACCACAGAACCTCCGCCCTACTTGCGACCCACCTTGAGCACCGCCAGGAAGGCCTCCTGCGGAATTTCCACCGAACCCACCTGCTTCATGCGCTTCTTGCCTTCCTTCTGCTTCTCGAGCAGCTTGCGCTT
>JACZCW010037503.1_pt1 | contig 10095 bp, 6 predicted proteins | sample 8641861 | NCBI WGS metagenome assembly JACZCW01 (sample SAMN15324607, study PRJNA640507) | soil metagenome | isolation source: intercropping sugarcane | place: China: Luxin town, Laibin City, Guangxi Province | collected 2019-07-25 | depth 10cm m | reverse complement strand
CTTCGAATAGGAGGATCATCAGCACGATGCCGGCAAACCCCATGAACAGGGGCGCGCGAGTCGAAAACCCGCTAGAACTGGAAATAGATGAATGCATTGGTTTGATTCGCCCCTAGCACCATGACACCACCAGCAAGGACCATCCCCACACACAACCGGACCGCGGTGCTCCTATTGGCGCCAATGTACTCCGTTCCGGTCCGCTCCATGGATACATCGATGATCAACATCATGGCCACGTGGACTGCCAAGAACATCAATACAGACGAGTAGTAGTCCTGCCATTCGAAGCGTCCAAGACCGGAAAGCTGGACCACCACCCCCTCGAGTGTCGGCTCGCGAAAGAAGACCCACGCTATGCAGACAACCGCAAACACGAGCAGTCGAGAGCCAATTCTGGCTCCTCGACCTGGCAGCAAAGGCTGCTCATTCCTGGAACCCCCCGCCGCCCTTTCGATACTCAGCCAAACTCCGTGAATCGCACCCCACACCACGAACGTCCAACTGGCTCCGTGCCACAAACCACCAAGAAGCATTGTGAGGATAAGATTCCTGTATGTCCTCAGGTTACCGCCACGACTGCCGCCCAACGGAATGTAGAGGTAGTTCTTCAACCACTCACTCAAGCTGATATGCCACCTTCTCCAGAAATCCTGTAACGACGTGGCGAGATATGGCTGCCTGAAGTTGACCATAAAATGGAATCCCAGCAACTGGGCACTACCGCGTGCCATGCTGCTGTATCCGCTGAAGTCTCCATATATCTGGAACGCGAACGCTATGGTCCCTATCGTTATGGAGAACGCACTCGGCTCACCCCAGGAGCCGCCAAATGCAGCGTTTGCAACAAGGCCACAGTTGTCGGCAATGACCACCTTTCTGAACAGCCCCTCAATGAACAGCATCAAGCCGTCGAATGCCTGCTTCCGATCGAAGATGCGAGGGTTCTCAACCTGAGGAATCAGGTGAGATGGGTACTGGATTGGCCCAGCGATCAGGTGAGGAAAGAAGCTTACAAAAAGCGCATAGTCATCCAGGCGCTTCGCCGGTAAAACCTTCTTCTTGTAGACATCCACAATATAGGCGATCTCCTGAAACGTATAGAACGAGATCGCTGGTGGCAGGACTATCTGCCAGAAAGTTGTCGGTATGGATTCGAAGCCAAGTGCGACGGCAACCTTTGCGAAGGAGTCCACGAAGAAGTTGAAGTACTTGAATATCCCGAGAACGGTAAGGTTGCCGATCACGGAAATGATCATCAGCCTGCGTCTGCGTTGCTGATCTCCTTCCTGATGTATGGCATTTGCGAACAGATAGTCCGCAACCGTGGATGCCCCCATCAAGAGCAGGAAGCGCCAATCCCACCATCCGTAAAAAAAATAGCTGGCGAGAAGCAGGAATTGATTCTGCGCCCGAAACCCGAGGCGCCAATATATGCCGAAAACGGCAATCAGAAAGACGATATAGATCGTTGAATCAAAGAACACTTGCTAACCCGGATTTTCTCGCAGATGAATCTTTCATTGGTCGGCAGGACTCAGCATCACCACGCCGGCCGACGCACTCTTCGAGTAGCAATTGCGCCCCCTCTTCAGCACCCGGCGACTTTGCGTTTGGCGCCATGAGTTCCTCTGCTATTGCAATTCCTGAGGCAGCAAAACGCGCTACATTCGCATGCAATGTGCAGCAGGAGCCAGCCAAGCCTCATATTTGTCGCGCCACTAATCTCCCTGCCTGGAGTCTTGTTAGTCTTAATCCAGCAAGATTGATTTTGATCGCAACGGAAATCCCATGATACCGGCACATTAGCGATTCGTGAACTGCGTCTGGTTGGGACAGCACGTGAGCTGCCAGGTCCGCACCTTCTTCAAGAAGCAGCGACTAACGAGGGCCCTCTTCCGCCCGCTTCACCTCGGCTTCCATGTCGCTTGTGATCCTATGCAGGGCCAATACGAGACCAATGATGAACCACCAGTAGATCTCGTAGAGATCGTGTCCAAACAATCCTACCCACAGCCTCAATAGCAGGAATCCCATCAGTGCATTAGTTGTTGCTGTGAGGAACCACAAATCCTTCGACATCGCCGAATTTGCAGGATTGGCGACCCGCATCCGACCTACCTTCGCCTGCAGCTCTTCTAGACGCCGCCGCAACCTGCTGAATGACAGGAGCAGTGTGGTTACTAGACCAGTGAAGATGACGACACCCTGTATTCCGAGATTCGTCGCGACCTGAAGATAGAGATTATGGGTGTCCTGCATTCGCCCGAACATTTCTTGCCTTACCGCGACATATGCATTGACACCCACGCCAAGTGGATGCTCAAGAAACATCTTTCTTGAGTCGCTATTAATTTCCATTCTGGCGAGCTTGGACCCGTTTGTACGTGCATCAGCGGGCGCAAAGATTGACTCAAACCGACCAATGTACTCAGGCGGAATCAGCGGCAGCGCCGCCATACCAAGCACGACAATTAAAGCTGCCGACTTTGCCTTTGAGCGGGAACGCCACCAGAAGTAGGCGATGAGGCCAAAGAATCCAACATAGGTTGTGCGAGATCCGGCGCTCACCACTACCAGCATCGCGAGCGCTGCCTGCACAATCATGACCAGCCGGAGGCGCCAGTCAAATCCTCGGAAATAGAAATAGAGAAACGGAATCGTGGCTAGCTGAGTCGCACCGAACGAGTTGGGATGGAGGTATATCCGCGTGCTGCCGTGGAGTCGCGGAATCCCCTGGTTTTCCCATACGAGGCTTCCGTCCCACCAGCCGAGAAACCCCTCGACTGCCATGCGAAAGAATACCACCAGAAATACGGCGATGAGCCATCTCAGTGAGTTGATATCGCGAATGAAGGCTACGATGAATACGGAAAACAGGAAGTACGCATACATGCGCTCCGACATCATCCACCATGAGTCCTCCGGAGCTGAAGACAGCACGCACATCAGAAATACACATAGAATGAACGCCCAAGTCCACCCGATGACTGCGCGACTTTCCGGTATTGGCTTTCCCTTCATGCGCGGTAGCGCCAATGCCAGCAGCACGAGACCCAGAACCATCTGCCCTCGAATAGCGCCAAGGATCTCGATCCTTGTGCCCAACTCGAGGTGCACGTAGGCAACATAGAAGAGAAACAGAAGAACTGCGGGAGAAGGCCAACGCCATTTGGGTGGTACGGGCGTGTTACCAGTGAACGCGAGACTGCGCTGGGCGTCGCGCCGAATCCCTAGCTTTAATTTACCTGCGCGCGTCTGCATGCTGCGGCTCCCGCAAAAAGCTCGCTAGCCGGTCATACTCCGGCGCGAATCGCACCACATCTTCGGCATCAAGATAACGAGCGCTGGGTGAGCTGTAGATTGGCGCTATATCCACTGTCCATGGTTCGCCGGTTGCCGCAGATCTTTTCCGCAAGAACTTGCTTAAATGACATCTGGCGTTGAAGCATCCTGTATGTCGTTCTGCCCACGCCCGCGGCCTGTAACGCGCTGAGTTCGCGTGCATATCCAGCAGCGCAGAAGGCAGATCGCCATCGTCAACAATTCGCCCAGTCCACTCATTCACGACTTCGCGGTTAACGCCACGATTTGCGCTACTTAGGAGCACCGGGACGTCGGACAGGAGGCACTCATATATTCCGCGATTTGCGCCTTCACGTCGGCTTAGCATTAATCCACAGCGAGAAGCTGCGACCATGGCCGCAACTTCAGTTCTTGGAATCATCTCGCGCGCAACGACTTGCGTCAGCCCCTCGCTTTCTGCAAGACGCAGTATTCGCGCCATCGTACCTCCCCCAGAGGGGTAGCCGATCAGTGCAAGCTTGGCATGCAGCAGTCCAGCGACTCGCAGGGAGCGAAACAACAAGTCGTGCCTCTTAAGTGGATCCCAGCTTGCCACGAATACGAAGTCATATCGTTTTTCGCTCGAGGGGACGAATAGCCTCGGATCGACCCAGTCCCCTGCACCCAGCCGCAGCGGATGAAGATTGCCGCCCAGACGTTCCATGAACGTGTAGTCCCGATGATCCTGCGCCTGCACAACGACATCGATGCCGGTGCCCTGCAACAAGAGGAATTCAAGGTCCTGATATCCCCAAGTGCTGGGTTCCAGAACCAACCGATACTCCTTGCCGATCTTTACGTGATCGAACAGCGAGATGAAGGTTCGAATTGCAGGAGTGTATTGTAAGTAGAGCACCCCCTTTTCTCCCGTCTCGGGGATGGCGCGCTTCAAAACAACCAGATCACCCAAGCGGAGCGGATCCTCGGGCAGCCTTGGCAGCTTCATGCGTTCGGCATACCCTGGACCGAAGGCACGGAACCGCTGTCGCAGCAGAATGCTCTCCCCCTGCGTCAAGTATGTGGCAAGTAGCGACGCTTCACCCGGAGTTCTGCGAATCCAGTTGCGCCGGAAACGACGCAAGAGGCGTTTCTCTGCCAAGCGGCCAAAAGTCCCGCCTTCAAGCATCCGCGCAGCCCGCACGTCCCACAGGAGCGCCCCAAACGGCCGGCCGATCCACGTCAGTATGTGAGAAAGAAATATACAGGCAAGCAAACCCAGCCCCTTCACTGTACCCAGCGCGAGGAAGCGCTCCAGCAGCTCCGTGCGACGATACGTCGACAGAAATGGCTGCGCGCCGAACCCGGTGGCGAGATGCAAGCCGCCCTCAGCCATTGATGTTACAGATGGAGAATCGGTGCTTTCCATTCCGGGCAATTTCCAGATTCTCGACCTCAACAACGTCAAACCTTACCTCCGTGCCGAACACGCTCTGCATCTCGGCTACCAGCGCATCTCGGCTGGACTGACTATAGTTTCCATCCGGAACAACATTGATCCGAAATTGCGTAAGCGCCTGCTGAATGATCTGCATGCGCTCCAATCCTGGAATAGCCGTCAGGGTGCGCTCAACAAGAGAGACACCGGCCACCCTGGAGCCGTCTGTCTTGCGGAGGAAGTCCGCGGTTCTGCCCACGATCTTTTCCAATAGGGGCAGGCCCCTTCCGCAGGCGCAGCTACGCGCTGACATCTGCGCATGATCCCCGATACGATACCGGATCAGCGGCATAGCCGTATTGATGAGGTCAGTGACAACAACTTCGCCCTCGCCGTCGGTAGGGAGGCCATCGGCCCCGACAATTTCTACGAATACGTGTTCGGAATTGATGTGGAGACCGGAATGCATTTCACATTCGCAGGCAATCATCCCGACTTCCTCGCAGCCATACCGGTTGGTGACAGGACAGGAAAATACCTGCTCGATGACTGCCCGTTCAGCCGCCAGCAGCATCATGGATGAGGTGACGATTGCATCTGGGGGTGTAATGGATATTCCCAAGTCCCGCAGATAGCATGCCAGCACATAAACAGAATGGGCGTGGCCCATGATGCAGCGCCCCTTCAGGCGCTGCCACTGCTCGGAGAAAGCACGAACAGACTGCTCGTTGATCAGCATGGTGTCCAGATAGAAGCAGCGGTTCATCAGCTCGTTACGAAGCCGTTCCTTGAGCGTGAACCTGGTGGGAGTATTCCCCCAGATGAAGGCCGTGCGCGCACCCATCGGTCTGCCAGCCCACTCCGCGCTGCGCATCTCCGCAGCGTTTCGGTACTCCTGCGTTCGCTGCGTGAACCACAGGTCGAGAGCAACACCCGTTGAACCCCCGGTCTTCGCCTTGACCAGCAATTCCTTTGGTTGCGTAAGTATGTCCTTTGTTCGCGCACGCAGGTCGTGCTTTTGGACGGTTGGCAGTCGCGCAATATCCGTTAGCGATTCGATTGAAAAGTCATTTGGAAGGGATCCATATGTCTCGCGATAGAATGGACTGTGTGTCCGGGCGAACTTGAACACGACATCGAACCGCCGCAGCTGATCCTTGCGAAGGCGCTCGGCCTGCCACCACTGCGAGGCGCGGAGGCGTTTCAGCTCCCTGAGGCGGTCGGCCCGTTCATGGATTTCCCACAGCGGGAAGAACACTCGGCGCGACAGTAGCTCACCCATCGAGAAAGACACGACATTACCTCTATTGCGTTGTGATGCCGCCGACGCGCGGCTGGTCACGCGAACGAATGGCGGAAAAATAGATTCGAACATAAGCCTCCGCCATCGACCTTGCTCCGAAGCGTTCGGCAACGTACTTAGAGGCCAACTGACGTTGGGCGGGTGAGCTGAGAGCTACTGCTTCAAGCTTCAAGGCATCAGCTATCGCCTGCGGATCCGTGCTCGGCACAAGCCGGACAAAAGGAGAATTCTCGAAGTAGCGAGCCATCCCTCCCACTCGCGTCGCGACGACCCGGCATCCGTATCCAAGCGCTTCAAGCAAGATATATGGAAGCCCTTCATGCAGCGAAGGAATGAGCACTACATCTGCCGCAGTGAGCCATGGCGCGATGTTTCGCTGGAAGCCATGAAACGTTACTCGATCGAAAACCTGCAAATCGCGCGCCAAGGACTCCAGCTCCGCACGCTCTTCTCCTTCGCCGAGAATTCGCACATTCACCCGGCACTCCGGGTCTAGAAGAGCGACCGCATGCAGCGCGTATCGCACCCCCTTGACGCTTGAGAGCCTGCCTGCGATGAGGACTTCAAGAGTGTCTCCGCGGGCATGTCGGACAAGCGGGGCCGGCGTAGGAACTTCAATTCCGTTGGGGATGACCAGCGAAATACCTGCAGCCCGCCAGCCCATGCGATCCTGCAACTCGTCACTGACATAAACCAGGGCCGCACACCGCAGCCGGATGGCAAGGCGCTCGAACGTGGTGTAGATCGCAAGACACATGCGCCGGAGAACGCCCGTCCCGCTGAACTCAGGCGCCCCATGCATGGTTCTGACCTGACCGTAAGCTACGAGGGCATGCAAAATACAAGGAAGATATCCGTGAGTGTGGATCACATCGTATCGGGCGATCTTCATTTGGCGCCGAAGTTCCCGGATCATCGCCAGTGGACCGGCTCGCGGTACGATGGTCAGAGCCAACCCCTCCGCGCGGACTTGGCCTGCAAACTCCGCATCATGAAAGCAGATTATGGACGGCCGAATACCCATGCGGCGGAGTTCGATCGCCAATGTAAGCACCTGTCGCTCTGCCCCTCCGAACAGGTCCCCGCTGACAGCAAGGGCCACAGACGGCATAGATTGCGCACCATCCATGGGCATGAATCCCTGCGGTCCTGATTCCGACACAATTCCCTCAATAGGCTGGGCCGCCCCGCAGGATATCCCACGGGGCGGCCCAGGTCAGGAACAGATGCCCGAAACGCGCGTTCTATCGCACTGAGAATCCCGGCGGCGCAATGGGCTGGGGTGCCGCAGTGCCGGCGGCGCCGATGGTCACTGCCAAGCCCCGCTCATTCACGGCGCCATTGCTATCGACCACGTACAGATAGGCCGTGCTGCCTGCTGCGAACTCGCCAGAGTTCACGCGCACTGTGATTCGTCCGTCGGCCCAAGAGACCGGGATCTGAACCTCCTTCTTGCGGGTAGCCGTCCAAGTGGATGCATCACCGATCTCAACTCGAGCGCGCGAAAAGTCGATGAAGATATCGTCGAAATCGTTGGCGCCAACCGCGGGACATGATGCGCTCCGGTCAGAGCTGTCAATCATGTTCGGATAGTCCATGGTGTGACCCTGCAATCCCAGCGTGGCATTAAGCCAGTTAGTCTTGGTAAATATATGGACGCCATTCACATCCACTCGGAACTGCTGTTGGGAAGGATCGGCCAGAATCTCGACGCGATGCCATTGACCCGGAGTCAGATCTGGCCCAGTTCCCCATTCGACCTGCTTTCCGGCGCAGTTGGGCCCAGAACATTCCGTGTAACCACGCACTTGATAGTTGTTGCAGCCGGTGGAAAGGTAAACGTTGTTCTGGGGGGAATCCCCATAGAACCGGAAGAACTTTCCGGACTGCGTATTCTGGGCAACGCGAAACTTGAACGTCGTGTAGAAAAGATTGGGCTGCACGGTGACATCCGTGCTGAGACCACCGGATTCACCCGTCTGGTATGTACGGCGCAAGTAGCGCGTGGAATTTCTTGGCGGGCTCGCGGTTTGCACACCTAGCTCGGTTGCGGATGGGGACCACCTGCTGCCGCCCTTCTGCGGATAGAAGCCCAAAGAGCTGAGCTGGCCATCTTCGAAGTCTTTGAATCGGTAGTTCATCGTGGGACTGCCGTTCCAGTTTTGGCCTCCGCCGGCCGAGGGGCGGGTACCAAATGCCGAACCGGCAACGGTCACCAGGCTGCCGTGGGAGAGAGTGCCTTCGACTGCGCCGACGGACGGAGCGGCAAGCGCCTGTTGGCCGGCAGCAATCGTGCCGAGCGCGAGGGCCACCGAAGCGACCCGGATCATCCACGATGGCTTGCTAAATGTATTCATCAGGCTGAGTCCTCTATTCGTGGCACTGCTCAAACGTGAGCTGCGGCGGCCGCATGCCGCAGATGCACGCTCACTTGGGAATACTCTGCACGGTATCCATCAACCCGGATATCTGTCGCGCCTGCCCGACATCTGCGCCGTGAGACTGTGATCCTCGTCGCAAATCGCCGCGTGCGCCGCACCATGTCAATTCACCTGCCACTCTACGCCGATAACCGGGGCTTGGGATTGAGCCATTCCCCTAAAATTCGCTCTAGGCGTTCTAGGCGTTCTTGGCCCCGCCGGAACCGCCTAGCCGAAACAGTCCTCTGAACGCCACGACCGCTCGTTCCAGCTCATGGCGTTTCAGCACACGGAACGCGAGCAACAACAGCACGAACACGACCGCCGAAACTGCCGCCCATACGAACTCCATGAACAATGCGCCCTGCGGCGCAAATAGACTGACGCACGCCCCCAGCGTGGCGGACAGGCACAGACGCGCTGTCCACCCCAGGCTGTAGTCCACTCGATACTCACGCTGCGAAAAGAAATAGTAGAGCACCAGCGCTACTGACTGACTGAAGACGTAGGCCAGAAGTGCGCCCCAGATCGAAAGTACTGGAATCAGCAGCGCGTTGCCGGCCAGTTGCGTCACCAGACTTGCTCCGTTTGTGTACATGATGTACTTGGTCTTCTTCGAGTACAGGATACCGAACTGGTAGTGGTACTTGACTCCCAGCATCACCATCGCGGCAGCCGTAAGCGGCACGTACCGCGCGGCCTCGAAGAAGGCAGGATCGGTCATCACTGCCACCACGAAATCCGCGCCGACTGCCAGAACGAAGGTGGCCGTAACCATCACCCACATGTATAGCCGGTAGATTTCCGCCAGCTTTTCCGGCGCGTCTGGCTCGTCTGCGATTTCGAACCGCTTCGGCATGAAAGCGAGCAGGAACGGCCCGGTAATCAGCGTATGGAGCACCGTTCCGAGCTTCTGCGTGAGGCTGTAGAAACCGGCGGCAGCCAGCGAGATGTGGTGATTGATGAAGTATCTGTCCGAATAGCCGACGATCGAGTTCATCATGTCGGAGGGAATCAGCGGCCACGAATACCGCAGCATCGACTTTCCCGCCGTCCAGTTCAGTCCCCAGCCCACGGCAACCGTCAGGAACACGAGGCATCCGACGGTCAGCGCGCCGCGCACAATCAGTGCGGCCAGCAGCACCCCGTACACACCCATATCCTCGTACACCACGAACCAGATTGTGAGCAGCACCGTGCCCGAGAGATTGGCAAGGGAAATCGTCACGAACGCGAAGGCACGACTCAGGATCCGCAAATACGCCATGACCAGGTCGACAAACACGCCCATGCCCAGAGTCACAATGCTCATCACGAAGTAGCTGCCATACTTGGCGTCGTCGAACATCAGTCGCGAAAGAGCCGATGCGCCTAGGCAGGCTGGACCCAGGACCAGGACGCACATCGCGGCGACCAGCAGCACGGTGGTGCTGACAATTCGGCGTCTTTCCTGCGCCGTAGGTTGCTCATAATAGTGACGGGCCATGGCGCTGAGCAGACCCACGCTCACGACCACGCCCAACATCGATGACGACGTTTCGAGCAGTTCCAGGATGCCGTAGTCGGCTGGGGTCAGGCGGCTGGTATAGAGCGGAAGCAGGAGAATGGATACCGCCTTTCCGAGCAAGCTCCCCAATCCGTAGATGGTGGAG
>JACZCW010202543.1_pt1 | contig 10131 bp, 4 predicted proteins | sample 8641861 | NCBI WGS metagenome assembly JACZCW01 (sample SAMN15324607, study PRJNA640507) | soil metagenome | isolation source: intercropping sugarcane | place: China: Luxin town, Laibin City, Guangxi Province | collected 2019-07-25 | depth 10cm m | reverse complement strand
GGAGCGCGGCTGCAGCTGAAATGAACCGCAGCACTTCGCGCGACGAGAGGGGCACGGCCCCTCTACAAACTAAGCGCACCAACGACGAAGCTTCATTCTGAGCTCCTCGGGGCGCATGGGCTTGGTGAGGTAATCGTCCATGCCGGCGTCCAAGGCCCGTTCCTTGTCCCCAACCATGGCGTTCGCCGTGACGGCGATGATGGGCACGCGCACCCCCGCCCCGCCTTCCCACTGGCGAATGATGCGCGTGGCTTGGTAGCCGTCCATTTCGGGCATCATGCAGTCCATCAACACTGCAGAGAAGCGTTGGCTTTTGACCCGTTGCACCGCATCTCGACCGTCCTCGGCTAGTTCATACCGAAAGCCCAACTTGTCCAATACCTTACAGGCAAATTTGCGGTTCACTGCGTTGTCGTCCACAACGAGCACGGGCGCGAGTTCCCGCGGATTGCGGGCACTCAGCGGCGGTATACTGGATGTCCGGAGTGCCGGCTTGTCACTCGGCTTGAAATTTCCGAGCGCCGCCGGAGGCAAGGAGTTCCTCATCAGGCCATCCAGGGATGAGTGAACGGGCACGCGCGACAGGGGGAGCGAGAAATGGAACACGCTGCCCTGTCCCTCGACGGATTCGACACCGATCTTGCCACCCATGAGCTCCACGATGCGTTTGGAGATGGTGAGACCGAGCCCCGTCCCGCCAAATTGACGTGTCGTCGAGGCATCTGCCTGAGCGAACGGGCGAAACAAGCGGCTGAGTTTGCTTGGTGGAATACCGACACCGGTATCGTGCACCTCAAACACCAACTGCGATGCTTCGGCCGATCCAGCAAGGAATACCTTCAATGTCACGGACCCGTGCCGGGTAAACTTGACCGCATTCGATACCAAGTTCGTCAGCACCTGACGAATGCGTGTGGGGTCCGTCAGCAAGTTGACAGGCACCTTGGGGTCGACTTCTGCTTTGAGCACGAGCCCCCGAGAGCGCGCCGCCCCCTCTTGAATCAACAGCACGTCACGGATGGTTTCCCGCAAGTTGAGTTGAATGGATTCCAGCTCGCAGCGTCCAGCCTCCAACTTCGAGATATCCAAGACATCGTTGAGGATCCCAAGCAACGCCTCAGCCGCGCGGTGCGCGGTGTGCGCGAAGTCTCGTTGCTCGAGGTCGAGCGGTGTTTCAAGCAGGAGCGAGAGCATGCCGAGCACCCCGTTCATGGGAGTGCGGATTTCGTGGCTCATCGTGGCCAAGAATTGAGACTTGAGTTCATTTTCGCGGATGGCCGCTTCCGTCTCGACGCGCGCCTTGGCCAATTGTTGCTCAGCGGCCAAACGTTGGCTGATGTCGCGCATCCACACCAAAAATCCCTGCGATCCGTCTTCGAAAATGGTGGGAGAAATGTTGAGCCAGATGGGCACTAGTTCTCCGGTCATCCGACGCAGCATCGCCTCGTCTCGAATCGTCGACCCAGGACCCAGGAATATGTTGAGCCCGCTGTGAGGATCAGGGTCCGCAGGCTTGATACCCCAAACTTCAAATTGGTAGTCGAGCGTTCCATCGAGAGTAAACTCGACCAAGTCGCCCAGGTATTCTCCCGGCTTTGCAGGCCGACCACACACCCGCGCCGCTTCGACATTGCTCTCGACGATGGTCCAGTCCTGCCGCACGCAGATCACACCGGGCTCGTAGCTGACGTGAGCGGTGTCATCATCGCTCACCCCCCGAGCAGGTGGCGCTTGCACTGTTGCAAATTGAGCGGACGACATGACCAACGAGAAAAAACGGCCACCGCCACCCCCAGCTAAATATGGGGGCTCCAAAAATTTATGGGGTGCGCGCACTATGCAACCCACTTGCAGGGTCGCACCGGCCGATCAGAGCACGGGTTCCAACACGAGCGCAGCAAGCGGTGGCAGATGCAACTTCAAGGACTGCGAAAAGCCGTGCAGGCGCACCCCCTCCGTCCAAATGATCTCGGGCACCTCGTAGCCGCTGCCTCCAAACTCTTTTTGGTCGGTCGACAAGAGCAAGCGATACTGGCCGGCGCGCGGCGCACCAATCCGGTACTCATCGCGCGGAACTGGTGTCATGTTGAGCACGGTGATGAGATGTCGGTCAGTGCCCGGCACCGATCGCGCGTAGGAGAGCACGGAGTTGTCGTGATCGGAGCAATCAATCCACTGGAAGCTTTCAGGATCGGGGTCGCCGCGCCACAGCTCGGGCCGTGACTGATACAGATGCCCCAAGGTAGCCACATAGTGCATCAACGCCTTGCGTTGCGGAGCGTCGGTCAGATGCCAATCGAGTGAACTGTTGACGTTCCATTCTGCGTGCTGGGCAAATTCACCCCCCATGAACATCAAGACTTTGCCAGGTCGCGTCACTTGGTAGGCGTACAGCAAGCGCAGGTTGGCCAACTTTTGCCAAAAGTCGCCGGGCATTTTCTCAATCAGTGCGCCCTTTCCGTGCACCACCTCGTCGTGGCTGATGGAGTTGATGAAGCGCTCACTGTTCTCATAGAGCATGGCAAACGTCAGCTGATCTTGATGATACTTGCGGTGCACCGGCTCCTTTTGGAAGTAGCCCAAGGTGTCGTGCATCCAGCCCATGTTCCACTTGAAGGTGAAGCCCAGGCCGCCAGCGGTCACCGGTGCCGTGATACCGCCCCATGCCGTCGATTCCTCCGCCACGGTGAATGCACCGGGGCACTCTTCACGCACAGCCGTAGACAACTGACGCAAAAAGTCGATCGCCTCTAGGTTCTCGCGCCCGCCATACACGTTGGGGAGCCACTGGCCTTCGTCGCGGCTGTAGTCGAGGTAAAGCATCGAAGCGACGGCGTCGATGCGCAGACCATCCACATGCAGTTCCTTGAGCCAATAGATGGCATTGGCGATCAAGAAAGAGCGCACCTCCGCGCGACCGTAGTTGAAGATGAGGGTGCCCCAATCTGGGTGCTCGCCACGCCGCGCATCCTCGTGCTCATACAGGGCCGTCCCGTCAAAGCGACGGAGCGAAAAATCGTCCTTGGGAAAGTGAGCGGGAACCCAGTCGACGATCACGCCGATGTTGTATTGGTGACAATAGTCGATGAGATACTTGAGATCGGCCGGATCACCGTAGCGTGAGGTGGGAGCAAAGTACCCCGTCACCTGGTAACCCCACGACGGATAGAAGGCGTGCTCCGCCAGGGGCATGAACTCCACGTGCGTAAAGCCCAAGCGTTTTACGTGGTCAACCAAGGGTTGCGCGATGTCACGGTAGGACAGACTACCGCCCTTGTTGTGATCGCGCGCCCACGAGCCGAGATGCAATTCGTAGATGTTGACGGGACTGCGCAGCAGATCTTGTTCGGCGCGATGCCGCAACCAATCCTCATCTCCCCACTCGTATTCGTCTTCATACACGACCGAGGCCGTCGCTGGCGGAAGCTCCATACGCCGAGCAAGCGGGTCAGTCTTGAGGCGCAACTCGCCCGCGGCTGACTTGATCTCATACTTATACAATGCGCCCTCTTGGACCCCTGGCAAGAAGATCTCCCAGGTTCCGGACGTACCCAGCGAACGCATGGGTAACAGACGGCCGTCCCACCCGCAAAAGTCTCCCACCACACTCACACGACTGGCGTTGGGAGCCCAAACCACGAAGGATGTTCCCCGCACGCCGTTCATCTCAATGACGCGCGAACCAAACACGCGATACAGCTGGCGGTGGGTACCCTCACCGAACAGGTAAAGGTCCAGTTCGCCCACGCTGGGCATGAAGCAATAGGGGTCTTGACGCTCCCACGTTGTGCCATTGCTGAACCAAAAGCACACCCGATAGCCCGAGTCTGCCTGAAGTCCATCGGCCTTCGCTGCGAAAAGCCCGTGCCCAAGCGGATGCAGACCTTGCCGCGAGCCGTCCGCGAACACCAGCTCACACCCCTCTGCGTCCGGGTGGTAAGCCCGAACGATGCGCCCCGCATGAGTGTCGTGGATACCCAGGATCGAATGTGGATCGTGATGCTCTCCCGCGAGTAGCCTGTGTGCTTCTTTTTGGTCGACGTTCAAGGCATCAAAGTCCGCGCTCATTTATGTTCCTTCGTAGCAGAGCAGCACCAAAGAATGTGGTGCAACGTTTAAGGTAGTGCCTTTGGGAATGCGGTGCGTGGGTTGAGCCGTGTTGACGATCTCGTGCCAGTAGCCGCGCTCTTTGAGGTCAGGAAGGTTGAAAGGCTTTGCGCGATTGCTCCCGTTGAGAAGCAAAAGCAGGGTCTGTCCCACGATGGGACGCCCCCGTTCGTCCGTTTCGTCCGAAGCATCGCCGTGGACAAGCATACCCAAAATGCGATTTTCTGGATCCTTCCATTCGGAAAGTTCCATTTCTCCGCCGTCGGGCCGTACCCACAAGATGTCTTTGCGATCCCGATCACTCACGGGATCGGCTGCAAAAAAGCGCTTTCGACGAAATACAGGGTTGGAGCGGGCGATGGCAAAAACTTTGCGGACGAAGTCCAAAAGCTCCTTCTCGGTGGGCGACAAGTCCCAATTGACCCAGGACAGTTCGCTATCTTGGCAATAAGCGTTGTTGTTGCCCTTCTGGGTCCGTCCCAGCTCATCGCCGTGATTGATCATGGGCACGCCCTGGGAAAATGCGAGCGTCGCGAAGAAGTTCTTCATCATGCGTTCACGCATGCGATTGACCCAAGCTGCCCGCGTCTCACCCTCATGACCCCAGTTGCGACTCATGTTGTCGTTGTGACCATCACGGTTGCCCTCCGCATTGGCCAGGTTGTGCTTCTCCTCGTAGCTGACCAAATCACGCAACGTGTAGCCATCGTGACAAGTGACGAAATTGACTGACGCGTACGGGCCGCGATCACTGGCTTGAAAGATGTCGCTGGAGCCGCTGAGTCGTGACGCGAGTTCAGGCACCTGGTGGCCATCCCCTCGCCAAAATCGTCGCACGCAATCGCGGTAGCGACCATTCCACTCGGCCCAGCCGGGAGGAAAGCCGCCCAACCGATAACCCCCAGGACCAATGTCCCAAGGCTCCGCAATGAGCTTGACCCGACTCAAGATGGGATCCTGTTGAACGGTGGCAAAAAACCGAGCAAATCCGTCAAAATCAAAGGGGTCGCGGGCCAGCGTCGGGGCCAAGTCAAAGCGAAACCCATCGACGTGCATCTCGGACACCCAATGGCGCAAACTATCGAGCACCAGCTGCAAGCTGCGCGGATGCTGAACATTGTAGCTGTTTCCACAGCCCGTAAAATCTTGGTAGTAGCGCTCGTTCTGAGGAACGAGGCGGTAGTACGCGGCGTTGTCGATGCCCTTGAGTGACAACGTGGGGCCCATGTGATTGCCCTCACAGGTATGGTTGTACACCACGTCCAGAATCACTTCGATGCCTTCGCGATGGAAGGCTTTGACCATGGTCTTGAACTCGTTGACCTGCTGGCCGTGACAACCCGTCGCGTAGCGTGGATCGGGCGCAAAAAAGCCGAGCGTCTGATAGCCCCAATAATTGCTCAAGTTGAGGTCGTGCAGCCTGCGATCATTGATGAAATGATGAATCGGCAGCAGCTCAATCGCCGTCACGCCCAGTGACTTCAGATGGTCCAAAATCGCGTCCGAAGCCAAACCCAGGTACGTGCCGCGCAGCTTGAGCGGAACCTCTGGGTGCAGCATGGTCATGCCTTTGACATGCGCTTCGTAGATGAGCGTATCGCTCCAAGGTATGTTGGGCGGGCGGTCTTCACCCCAGGTGAACGCGTCGTCCACGACCACGCATTTGGGAACGCACGCAGCGCTGTCGGTTTTTGAGAACGACAAATCGCCCGAGGGGTGACCCACCTCGTAGCCAAATAACGCGTCGTCCCACACCACGTCCCCAGCGATGGCGCGCGCGTACGGATCAATAAGCACTTTGTTAGGATTGAAACGGCGACCTTGTTCAGGCGCATAGTGCCCGTACACGCGATACGCGTACAGCTGACCCGGGCGAACATCCGGTGAATAGCAATGCCAAATGCGATTGGTGCGCTCTTTGAGATGAATCCGATGAGTTTCGTGGTTGGGGTTTTCGGAGTCGTACAAGCAAAGGTCGACGCGAGTTGCCTCTTGAGAAAACAGGGCAAAATTGACGCCCTCACCGTCCCAAGTGGCTCCTAACTTGGAGCTGTTGCCTGGCCAAATGCGATTCACGGTTTCAATGCCTCAATGCGAAACAAGTGTCCTACCCGCTCCTGGGGGTCCAGACGTACGTAATTTTCCCCGCCTCGCCACGTGTAGGAGATGCCCGTCAACAAGTCTTTCACCTTGTACTCTGCACCCTTCTCATAACCAAGACGCTCTAATGGAACTCTCACGTTCGTTTCTTTGGTTTCAAATGGATTGAGATTGACGATCGTCAGCAGGTGGCGGCGCTTGCCCGAGTGATCATCGCGCTTGATGTAGGCGATCACGTCGTCTGAAAGTGTCGGCACGAACTCGAGATTGGTGAGCTGGTGGAGCGCTGGCTCGCTGCCGCGGATGGCGTTGATGCGCGAAATGTCGCGTTTGATGTTGCCCGCCGCGTTCCAGTCACGCACCCGGATTTCATACTTCTCCGAATCCAAATACTCCTCGCTTCCCGGACGGACGGCCACGTTTTCACACAATTCGTAGCCGGAATAGATGCCGTAGACGGGCGCCAAAGTAGCGGCGAGCAACAGGCGAATGCGAAACGCGGGGCGGCCACCGTGTTGAAGGTACTCGTGCAATATGTCGGGAGTGTTCGCAAAAAAATTCGGTCGGTAATATTCAGCCATCTCGCTGTGGGTGAGCTCGGTCATGTACTCGGTGAGCTCAGCTTTCGTATTCTTCCACGTAAAGTACGTGTAGCTCTGCGTGAAGCCCAGCTTGGCCAACCCCTTCATGCGGTTGGGACGCGTGAAAGATTCAGAGAGGAAGATCACGTCGGGATGCAGTGCTTGCACCTGTGCAATGCACCACTCCCAAAATGCCAGCGGCTTCGTGTGGGGGTTGTCGACCCGGAAGGTCTTGACGCCCTGTTCAACCCAAAACAAAAGCGCGTCTTTGGCTGCTTGCCATAGACCGCCCGCCGGATCGCCCCAAAAGTTGAGCGGGTAGATGTCTTCGTACTTTTTGGGCGGGTTCTCCGCATACCGGATGCTGCCGTCAGGTCGGACGAAGAACCACTCAGGATGCTGCTTGACCCACGGATGATCAGGGGCGCACTGCAGCGCAAAATCGAGCGCGATCTCGACACCAAATTCACCCGCGGTTTTGACCAGACGCCTAAAGTCATCGAGCGTTCCGAGCTGCGGGTGAATGGCGGTGTGCCCCCCTTCGTCAGAGCCAATCGCCCACGGCGAGCCAACATCGCCCGGTTGGGCCACGGTCGCGTTGTTGCGGCCCTTACGATGCACCTTGCCGATGGGATGCACAGGCGGGAGATAGATGACCTCGAAGCCAAGCGCCGCGATCTCCGGGACGCGTTTCTCGACATCGGCAAACGTTCCGTGGACGCCAGGCTGATTGCCAGCCGAGCGCGGGAACAGCTCATACCAAGCCGCAAATCCCGCCTCGCGGCGGTCGACGCGCACGGGCTGAACAAAGCTGCGCGCGACGTCATCCGTCTCCACTGGGCCATACATGAGCTCGGCCAAGGCTTGAGAAAACGCCACGCGCTGGCGCGCCGTGATGTCCATCTTGGTGTCCCTGAGCGCGCGCGCGGCGTTATCCAAAGGTTCACGATCGGAAGGAGGCGCGATCTTGGCGCGCTTACCCACCAGCACGGCGCCTTCCAACAACTCAGGTGCGATGTCTTGCCCCGCATCCAAGCGTTTTTTAAGGTCACGCACCCAGCTGCCAAAGTAATCAGGCCACGCTTCGATCTGCGTATTGTAGAGACCAAGCTGCTTCAATTCGACCGTGCCGTAGAAGCGGTCGCTGTTGTAGTCGTAGGTGAGCCGCACGGTCGTGCTCTGCTCTCCGGATTTGGACGGGTGCAGCGTGCCCACCCACTGCGCTTGGATCAAATCGTGGCCATCTTTGTAGGCCACGCAAGACACGTGCAGTTGATCGCCTGCGACGCGCTTTACCGCGTAGCGTCCACCTTCCAAACTGGGAGAGACTTGTTCAATAACTAAGCGCGCGTGGTCAGTCAGGTTCATGTGGTGGTACGACGTTTTCGACCGACCTAGCGGGCCGAGTCAAGCTGACTCATCCGAGCGTGCGCAAGAACAACCGACCTGAACGGACGAAGCGGTAATGCACGGCTGGGTTCCCCGACAAACCCGTGCCCGTCGCCGCCCTCATCAAGAGAGACCGTACAGGATCGTGACGACCACGACGAGCCCCAGGGCGACCCAAAGACCAAGCCCAAGCCGCAAGGCGGCCCCATCCACCCCATTCTTTGCAAGCAACAGGGTGCGGTGAGCGATCGCCGCGTCTTTGACCTGACCGTCGAGCAGGAGAAGCTCGCTGCGAATGCGTTCATCGACAGGCACATGTCCGCGTAATTCGACGATAGCCGCGCCGATCCCTGCGTTCAGCTGCGCGTGAATGGCCTTCAGTTCCGCAAGGGACCGAGTCTTCTCTGCGCCGGAGCCCTCCAGAGTGATGAGCTGAGCCTCGATGACGCCCTCCTGGTGCTGGAGATCAGCCGCTGCCAATCGCAATTGTTGTTCAGCTTCACTCAGTTCGTTCTTGAGCCGCTGCAACTGCAATGCCGACTCGGAGATTTCTTGTTCGACCAACTCCGTCTTGTGCGCCAAGTCCGCGGCGTGCAAGCGGTATTGGGACTCCGCGATGGCGTCGTTGTCAAAACGCGTGGAGAGGTTGCGCTCTTCGATCTGCAAGCGCTTGAGCGCCGCGTTCTGGCGCATCAGCTGGGTGTTCTGCCCAACGACGCGCAGCCGGGCGGCCTCGCGCTCGCTATCCAATTGTGAGTGTCGTGTGTGCAGCGTCAAAAGCTTCTGCTCCGCCGTCCGTAGCTCTCTGGCGCCCTGCTCATTGAGAGACTCCAGCTCGCGGGTCTTGGCCCTGAGCGCCACGGCGGCCTCGTCCACTTGCGCGTACAGGGGCGAAAAGCGCTCTTGCTTGCCTATTTCTTTACGCTTGAGCTCCGCTAAAGCACCCAATTTTTGGTCGCGGCTCGCCTCACAGCGCCGCAGCACTGCTTGCGCCTCCAGCAGCTGCGCAGACAAGATGGACTGTTTGCGCATGACACGCCACGCATAACCCAGGGTCCCCCACAAGCCTCGCGGTGGTGGGCCAAACCCCGCGCGAGCGATGGCGTCGGGGTTCACCTCAAGCTCATCCTCAAAGGGTGTTCTGCCCATGGGCCACGGAACGTCATCGTCCTTTGGAAGTTGCACCGCCACGTCCAGCTGCGCGGCGCGGACCCCGCCGACCAGGCCCAAATCGTCCAGCCCGAGCGACCAGTCGTCGCTGAGCTTCCCTAGATCGCGCGGGGGTACGCTGGCGCGCTGACTGGACGCCACCTTAGGTAGAGGGCTAGATATCGGTAGCGGACTGGGTTTTGCGGCAGACGGCGCAAGACTGGGATGTTGCGAATGACGCGCGGCAGGAGTGCTGGAGTGCGCAGCCGCCGCGGGCGGCTGAAAACTCGCCTGCGGATGCGATCCGTAGTCCACCTCGAGCAGGAAGCCAGGGTCGACTGCGCCGGGACCGGCGGGCACGGAGCCGCCCACGGAGGCTGCGCCACTGCCGTGCGCACGCGGCGCAGCGACCAGGAGCGACGGGATCTCCAAGTCCGGTACTGCCGGCGCGCGCAACGCGGACTTGGGGATCTCCGCCGGGGCCGTCTTCGTCGCGGACACCACGGGCGACGCGGGCGCCTCCTCGTCGAAATCGAGACTGAGCTCGGCGATCACCCCGGGAGCCAAGCTGGTCGCGCGACCAGGGGGGACCGTCGACACGTGAGGTGCGGGGGGCACAAGGGACGCGGGGATCTCGAATTCGCCAAACGGATCCGTGTCGGGCTCATTGGGCTCCGCGTCGGGTTGAGCAGCGCTCGGGGGCGGCGCGCGGTGGGGCGCCTGCAGATCGAACTCGAGATCAGCCTGGTCAGCGGCGGACTGAACGCGCCGACGTCGTTTCGAATCCTCATCGACGGCCAAGGTG
>JACZCW010159711.1_pt1 | contig 10157 bp, 5 predicted proteins | sample 8641861 | NCBI WGS metagenome assembly JACZCW01 (sample SAMN15324607, study PRJNA640507) | soil metagenome | isolation source: intercropping sugarcane | place: China: Luxin town, Laibin City, Guangxi Province | collected 2019-07-25 | depth 10cm m | reverse complement strand
GAGATGATGGCGGTGCCGTGCTGATCGTCGTGAAAGACAGGGATGTTCATTTGCTCGCGCAGCGCGCGCTCAATCACAAAGCACTCAGGCGCCTTGATGTCCTCTAAGTTGATGCCACCAAACGTGGGCTCCAGGGTGCGCACCACACGGATGAAGGTCTCGGGATCTTTGGCGTCCAGCTCCAAATCAAACACGTCGATGTCGGCAAAACGCTTGAACAGCACGGCTTTGCCTTCCATCACGGGCTTGGCCGCCTTGGGGCCAATGTCGCCCAAACCAAGCACTGCCGTGCCATTGGTGACCACAGCCACCAAGTTGCCGCGTGCCGTGTACTCGTTGACGAGCGACTCGTCCGCGTAGATGTCGCGGCACGGTTCGGCTACCCCGGGTGAGTAAGCGAGCGACAAGTCCAACTGCGAGGCGACGGGTTTCGTCCACACCACCTCGATTTTTCCAGGCCGCCCGCTTTTGTGGTAGCGTAAGGCGTCTTCTCTCCGTGCCATCGGGGCAAGTCTCCCTTGAGTGCCGTGGGAAGTCGACAGGACTCTGCTATGGCTAGGAGGCCATGGGGAACCAGGTGCGCGACGAACAGGCAGAATGGGATGCGCGAGTGGTCGCCCTGTCGTTGCGGCAAGTGCAGCAGGCCTACCGCGACCACAACGCCGCGTTGTTCTCCGACCGACTGAAGACTCCAGTCATTCGCTTCGCCGAGGGTAAGGAGCGCTGGGGTGCGTGGTCGTCCAGCGATCGAGTGTTGGAGTTGGCGTTGCGTCTGCTCGACCGACCGTGGGGCGACTTGCTCGAGGTGCTCAAACACGAGATGGCTCATCAATACGTAGATGAAGTCCTGGGAAAAGCGAGCGACGAGGGGCCGCATGGCCCTACCTTTGTCGCGGTGTGCGCGGAGCGTGGCATCGATGCACGCACCGCTTTTGACCCTGAATCTGCCTGGATAGAAGGAGAAGCGGAGCGCGATCAGCAGGGCATTTTGCGCCGCATTAGACATTTGTTTTCGTTGGCCCAAAGTGACAATCCGCATGAGGCCGAAGCGGCCATGCGCGCGGCGCAGCGTCTGATGCTCAAGTACAACCTGGACGCGACGCTCAAAGACGCTGCGGCTGGCTATGCCTACCGCCACTTGGGGCGACCGACCGGACGCCGCATGGCCTGGCAACGGGTTTTGGGGTCTATCCTGGCGGAGTTCTTCTTCGTCGAGGTGATTGTCGTCCCGGTCTATCGCGCTCGTGAAGGGAAAAAGGGGAGCGTGCTCGAAGCTTGCGGCACGCGCCAAAATCTGGAAATTGCCGCCTACGTGCATGATTTTTTGGAGAACACCGCCGTCCAGCTTTGGGCGCAGCATCAGCGCAAGCTGCGCGTCAAAGGTCAAAGCGAGAAGAACAGTTTTATGTATGGGGTCATGCGTGGGTTTTTGGACAAGTTGACCCTGGAGCGACAGCGCTCCGCTCGTGAGGGGTTGGTGTACGTGGGAGACGCGGGGTTGCGACAATACCTGCGGGCGCGCCATCCCTACATCCGCTCGGTGTCGGGTGGTGGTCAGGTGGGACGGGATGCATTTTCTGCGGGCCATGCCGCGGGTGGGCGCATCGTGCTGCATCGCGGCGTCGAGAGCGGATCGAGCGCGGGTCAAGTTCGTCAACTGGGCAGCAGGGCACGATCATGAGTCCAGTGAAGAGCCCTGGCCCCGGCCGCAATGATGAAGAGCTGAAACAAGCGGTGGCGGGGGCGCGCACTCCACCAGCCACCACCGGCATCAATTTTGCGCCCTCCGAAGCCGTGACCCAGCCGGCGCCCGCCGTTGAGGAAATTGCGCCTGTCCCGTCGCAGCCTGTCCTCACCGAGCGCGCTGCCGCCGAACGCGGTGAAGAGCTGGTGGGCACTGTGTTAGCTGATCGTTACGAGGTGCTGGCCTTGATTGGTCGGGGGGGGATGGGCACGGTGTATCGGGCAGAACACGTACACATGAAGAAATTGGTGGCGCTCAAGGTGCTTCACCAACACATGTCCCAAAGCCCGGAGCTGGTGGCGCGGTTTGAACGCGAAGCCGTAGCGGCAGGGCGCCTGCAGCACCCAGGGATCGTTACGGCCACCGACTTTGGTCGGCTGCGAGATGGGTCATTTTACTTGGTTTTGGAGCTGGTAGACGGCAAATCTCTGACGGACGTTCTGGAGGAAACGGGCCCGATGGATGAGCAGCGGGCGCTTGGCATCGCGTGCCAGATGACCAGCGCCTTGTCGGCTGCCCATGCGGTGGGCATCGTGCATCGAGATCTCAAGCCGGACAACGTCATGCTGGTGCGCACCAGCGACGATGAGGATTTTGTGAAGGTGTTGGATTTTGGCATTGCCAAGATGCACGCTGAGGATGACTCGACGGACCAACCCAGCCTGACGCGAGCAGGCTTAGTGTTTGGAACGCCGGAGTACATGTCGCCAGAACAAGCCATGGGCCACGATGCGGATGCCCGCTCCGACGTGTACGCGGTGGGCATGATTTTGTACGAGATGCTCGCCGGACGCTCGCCGTTTCGCGCTGATGATGTGACCAGCATGCTCACGGCGCAAATCACCGCGCTGCCGCCACCGCTCGTTGGTCCAGACCCCGCGTTGGTCAAGCTCATCGATCGTCTGCTCGACAAGGATCCCGAGCGTCGACCGCTCGACGCCGGTGAGCTCAATCACGATTTGCTCGAGGTGATGGAAGCTCTTGGTTATAGGCCACCAGCACCCCGCACCAGCGCTGGCACGCGCTTGGATCTCCGTCGTCCGTCGGGTGATCGGCGTGAAGCCAGCAGTCCAGTTGCTGCTCCGCCTCCTCGACAGCCGAGCACACCAGCGTTGCAGCGACCGCCGTCTCAGGGACGCTCCGCTCCGCCGCTCGAGATCGCTGACGACGCCCACCGGCACGCAACGTCCGGCGAGAAAATGCGACGAGCGTTCGCCGTAGCAGCACTCGTCGTCGCGGTGCTGGCGGCCGCCGCGGTTCTTTCTCCTCGTGTATGGCCACGTCAATCGAGCGACGCGGTGCTGCCCAGTATGCAGCAAGCCGCGGAAATCGACCCGGAAGGTCAACTCATCATCGAGGCGCGCTCTGGTGATCGCGACGCGGTGGCGGATCTGCGCAAATTATCTGCGGTCGCTCCTTTTGGCGCACAGGAACAGGGTCTGACGCCTGGGGCGAACCAGTCGGGACGCAGCAAGCAAGTGGCGCGCTACATGGCGCTGGGCCGGGGCTACAGCGTGATCAAGCATCATCAAGCCGCAATAGAGATGTACGATCACGCGGTGCGCCTGGACGAAAATGCAGCCTTGGATCCGGAGCTCTTGACCGATGTACGCAGCGCCCTGGGCGTTCAAGACGCAGTCGGTGATGCGCTCGACTTTGCCTTTCAAAAACTCGGTCAAAACGGCGCTGATCTGATCTACGACGTCTATGCGGATCATGTCGGAAAGCCAGGCATGACCCCTATCGTGGCGCGCGTGCTGCGCTTGCTGAGCAGCAAAGAGTTCATGCACAAGGCGTCCCCCGCTCTCAAGGTGGCCCTAAAGCTCAAGGACGCCAAGGTTTGTGCCGAATACAAGGCCATTTTACCCGAGGCCGTCGCTGTGGCCGACGATCGCAGCTTGCCCAAGCTCCAGCACCTGCAGTCTCAGCGCGGTTGTGGCAGCCTGGGTAACAAGGATTGTTTTCCCTGCTTGCGATCCCCCCAGGTTCCCCTGGATGCGGCAGTTGCGCGCGCCCAGAGTCAGGTCTCTGCACAATTCATGACGCCGGACCAACAAAGTAGCGCGCTGGAAGGCGCAACGGATGCTGTCAAAGGCCCCACGACGCAACAGGATTAGTAGCGTGGGACGTTGGGGTCTACCTCGAGACTCCAAGCGTCGATGCCGCCGGTGAGGTTGTACACTTCACGAAAACCTCGCTCGACGAACTGTGATGCCGCACGCTGACTGCGGTGGCCATGATGGCATTGAAAGACCAGCATGGTGCTCTTGGGCAGCTCAATGAGTTCGTCATGCAATTGAGCGTCCAAGAGCTCGGCGCCGTCGATGCGTGCGCGCTCCCATTCGTCGGGGCGTCGCACGTCGATGAGGCGAAGTGGCTCTTTTTCATCCAATTTGCTCTTCAACGCGCTCACGCTGAGCGGCTTGACCTGAGGTGGCTCGGAAGGGTTGTCGAGCTTGAACGCGGCACCCTCGCGCGTCTCGACGTAATCGATGATGAGCCCCCCGGCGGGCGTCGCGCTCAGGCGATCGAAGGCGACCCGAATGCCGTTGCTTTCGCTGAGTAGCGCGTGTTTGGGCCGAGGACCGACGGACAGCGCATTTTGAAACTGTCGATCGATTTCTAATACGACCACTTCATCTTCATTGCTCAAAAACGAACGAAAAGCATGCGCCGCGCGATCAGTCACAGTGATATTGGGTGGCGAGGCATAAGGCGCGGCCACACCTAGCTTGACCTGCAGCTCGCCGGACTCGTACAGCTCGCCCACGATGTCGGCTCCACCCACGAACTCACCGCGCACATACAGCTGAGGGATGGTGGGCCATGACGAGAACTCCTTGATGCCATCGCGGATCTCAGGGTGGGCCAAAACGTCCACCGTGGAATAGCTGGTGACCAATGTGTCCAAGAGCTCCACCGTGCGAGCGGAAAAGCCACACGACGGGGACGTGCGCGTCCCTTTCATGAACAGCAGGATTTCGTGGTCGGCGATGGCTTTTTCGATTTGGGAGCGCACTTGGGGGTCCATGGGGCGAGGTTTGGCACCCTCTCTGCCCGAGGGAAAGGGTTGCTCACACGAAGTCTTGGGCCTCGGGCGGCATTTTGGGTCGACGTGGGTATTTTTACGGGCGTGGACGTTGAAAGACGGAGCAAAACAAGCAAGCTTCCCGCCATGTCAGACGTCGGCGACCAGCTCGCCCAGCTAGCTAAAAAGCGCATCCTCATCATCGATGGTGCGATGGGAACATGCATTCAAGGCTTTGGCCTTCAAGAGGCCGACTACCGCGGTGTCGCGTTTGAGAAAGAGAAGCAAGATCTCAAGGGCAACAACGAACTTCTGTGCATCACCCGGCCAGACGTCATCACCAGCATCCATGAACAATACTTGGAGGCGGGCGCGGATATCATCGAGACCAACACCTTCAATGCCAATCGGCTCTCACAGGCCGATTACCACCTGGAATCTGCGGTCATTGATTTGAATGTGGCGGCGGTACGGCTGGCCAAGCAGGCCACGCGCAAGTTTTCCGACCTGACCCCGGACAAGCCGCGTTTCGTGGCGGGCGCCATTGGCCCCACCAACCGCACGTTGACGATTTCACCCGACGTCAATGATCCTGGATTTCGCGCTGTCAGCTACGACCAAGTCTACGAAGCCTACTTGGAACAGACCCGTGCCTTAATCGATGCTGGGGCGGACCTCTTGTTGGCAGAGACGGTGTTTGACACCCTGAATCTCAAGGCGGCTCTGCAGGCCATCGAAGCCGCACAGGCGGAACGAGGCAGTCACTTACCGCTCATGATCAGCGTAACCTTCTCTGACAAGAGCGGCCGCACCTTGAGCGGCCAAACGGTAGAGGCATTTTGGGACAGCGTGGCTCACAGTCGTCCCTTCTCTATCGGCGTCAACTGTGGATTGGGTGCGACCGAGATGCGGCCCTATGTGGCGGAGCTTGCGCAGCTCGCGCCCACCTTGGTCAGCTCCTACCCCAATGCTGGACTGCCCAACCCGCTGGCCCCTACGGGCTACGATCAACTGCCGGAGGCCACCGGGGCGCTGCTGCGCGAGTTTGGCGAGAGCGGGCTCATCAACATCGTCGGGGGATGTTGCGGCACGACCCCGGAGCACATCCGCAAAGTCGCGGAGGGCGTGCGTGATTTGCAGCCACGCCAAGTGCCGGAACAACGCATCGTGAGTCGCTTCAGCGGTCTGGAGTCCTTGGAGATCCGCACCGAGTCCAACTTCATCATGGTGGGTGAGCGCACCAACGTGACGGGGAGTAAGAAATTTGCCCGACTGATCTTGGAGGGCAACTACGCCGAGGCGCTCAGCGTGGCGCAACAACAGGTGGAGGGCGGGGCCAACATCATCGACGTCAACATGGACGAGGCGATGCTGGACTCCGAAGCCGCCATGACGCGCTTTTTGAACCTCATAGCGTCCGAGCCCGACATCAGTCGCGTCCCGCTCATGATCGATAGCTCCAAATGGTCAGTCATTGAGGCGGGCCTCAAATGTGTGCAGGGCAAGGCCATCGTCAACTCCATCAGCCTCAAAGAAGGTGAGGCCGATTTTCTTGAAAAGGCGCGCAAAGTGCGCAGTTACGGCGCCGCCGCGGTGGTGATGGCGTTTGACGAAGATGGCCAGGCTGAGACCATTGAGCGCAAGTTTGCCATCGCCGAGCGCGCCTATCGCTTGTTGGTGAATCAGGTGGGGTTCAACCCAGGCGACATCATCTTCGATCTCAACATTTTCGCCGTGGCCACGGGCATCGAGGGCCATAATCGCTTTTGCATCAACTTCATCGAAGCGACCAAGTTGGTCAAAAAACACCTGCCCGGGGCGCTGATCAGCGGCGGCGTCAGTAACCTCTCCTTCTCGTTTCGCGGCAATGACGTCGTGCGCGAGGCGATGCACGGCGCTTTCTTGTTTCATGCGGTCAAGGCCGGCATGGACATGGGCATCGTCAACGCAGGTCAATTAGCTGTTTATGAAGATATCGACAAAACCCTGCTCGAGTACGTGGAGGACGTGCTGTTTGATCGCCGTCCGGACGCCACCGAGCGTTTGGTGGAGCTGGCTGAGTCGGTCAAGGGCGGTGGGAAAAAGCGCGAACAAGATTTAGCCTGGCGCGACGAGCCCGTGGAGGCGCGCATCGCCCTGTCCTTGGTGCGCGGCATTACCGACTACATCGAGGCCGACTGTGAAGAGGCTCGCCAAAAGTTGGGATCGCCACTTTTGGTGATTGAAGGTGCGATGATGAACGGCATGAGCACCGTGGGTGACCTGTTTGGGGAGGGCAAGATGTTCTTGCCGCAGGTGGTCAAGAGCGCGCGCGTGATGAAGAAGGGCGTGGCGTATCTGGAACCGTACATGCAGGCCGAGAAGGGCGCCGGAAAAGCCCAAGGTAAGGTGCTGCTCGCGACGGTCAAAGGCGACGTTCACGACATCGGGAAGAACATCGTGGGGGTTGTTTTGGGCTGCAACAACTACGAGATCATCGATCTTGGTGTGATGTGTCCTATGGACAAGATCTTGGCGACCGCGCTGTCCGAGGACGTGGACGCCATTGGTCTGTCAGGTCTCATCACACCCAGTTTGGATGAAATGGTCACCGTTGCGCGCGAAATGAAGCGGCGCGGGATCACCAAGCCCTTACTCATCGGCGGCGCAACCACGAGTCGTCAACACACTGCAGTGAAGATCGCGCCTGAGTCCGATTCGCCTATCGTTCACGTTCTGGATGCATCGCGTGCCGTACCGGTGATGCAGAGCCTGCTCGATCCCAAGACAAAAGACGAGTTCGTCCAGCAGGTGCGCCGGGAGCAAGAGCGCGCAGCTGAGGCGCACCGGGGCAAACAAAAGCGACCGCTGCTCAGCCTGGAGGAGGCGCGAAAACGACGCGCGCCCATCGAGTTTACGCTGCAAGATTTGGCTCAGCCCGCGTTCTTGGGCCGTCGCCTCATGCTCGAGATCCCACTTAAAGACATTGTGCCATTCATTGATTGGTCATTCTTCTTCACCGCTTGGGAGCTCAAAGGTCGATATCCTCGCATTTTGGAAGACGAGAAGTACGGAGCTGCCGCGCGCGAGTTGTTCGAGCACGGTACCGCGCTGCTCGAGAAGATTTGCGATGAAAAGCTGCTCACCGCAAACGCAGTGATTGGGTTTTGGCCAGCATGGGCAGACGGAGACGACATCGTGCTGTTCAGCGATGAGGCGCGCACCCAGGAGCTAGGTCGCTTCCCCATGCTGCGCGAGCAATCGAGCCGCGGTCCCAATGATCCGTGCTTATGCTTGGCCGACTTCATCGCTCCAAAGGCATCGGGTTTGCCCGATCACATCGGTGCGTTTGCCGTGACCGGGGGACTGGGTGCGGAGGAATTGGCGCTCAAGTTCGAGGCAGAGCACGACGATTATTCAGCCATCATGGTCAAGGCTTTGGCGGACCGTTTGGCGGAGGCACTAGCCGAGTACATGCATGCCCAAGCGCGTCGCTTCTTTGGTTATGAGACGGCGACTCCCAACAATGAAGAGCTGATCGCCGAGAACTATCGGGGTATCCGTCCGGCCTTTGGTTATCCTGCGTGCCCCGATCACTTGCCCAAGAAGTTCTTGTTTGAGCTCCTGGGAGCAGGTGACGTGGGCCTGGGTTTGACGGAGAGCTGCGCCATGACCCCGGCCGCGTCAGTCAGTGGTTTGTACTTTGCCCACCCCGCGGCCCGCTACTTCACCGTGGGTCGTTTGGGCAAGGATCAGTTGCTCGATTACTCGGCGCGCATGGGGCAAAGCGTCGAGGTGAGCGAGAAGTGGTTGCAGTCTCAGCTTGGTTATGAGTGACGCTGATTTGGTCGCGGCCTCCTCCGCGCAAGTTTATGACGTCGTGGGCGCGCTCTTGGCCACACCTGAGCTCGGCTCCAGCCGTTTGCTCCTGCTGGACGCCAACGAGACGGTCATGGAGGCACCGTCGAGGCGTGTGGTCCGCGTCATGCGCACACCCCTTGCTGCCAAGAATATTTCCAAGGTCATCGACTACGTGCTGAGTCACAACCCTCCCCAAGGCACCGAGCTGATCTTGGTGGGTGGTGGAGCTGCTCAGGCGGCCGTGATTGAGCAAGCTCTGCCCAAATTGCGCATGAGCGCCTTCTTTTTGCACCATCGGGCGGACGACGGAGTGGTCAACACCTGGCCCAATCAGCGCGGCCATTTGGCGCGCGCCGCCTTGTCCGAGGTGCGCAGTCTGTCCCATCGTCAAGAGCAGGAACTCTTTGCGCGCGCGGCATTCGATCAAACCCGGGAGCACGATGAACAACGCGAGCGCCATAAGTTTTTTCAAGCGATGCAGTCGCGCAAGTATCCCGTGACCTTAGCGCTCATGGCCAGCATCGTCGGCATGTTTGGTCTGCAGCTGTTGTGGTCGGACGATGTCCTTGCGGCACTAGGACTGCGCGCCGCGTCGGAACAGTGGGAGCAATATTGGCTCGTTTTGTGCGTAGCGATGGGGGCGTTGTGGGCTCCCAGTTTTGCCGAGGGCGAGTGGTGGCGCGCCATCTCGGTCGGGTTTTTGCACTTCAATTTGATGCACATCGCCGCCAACTCATTTGTGCTTTACATGCTCGGCCGCGAGCTGGAAAAAGTGCTGAGTAGTTCTCGGCTCATCATCATCTACACGGTGGCCCTGCTGGGGGGCAGCTTGGCGAGTGCTTGGTTGACCAAGGGGGTGGCGGTAGGGGCCAGCGGAGCCATTTGGGGACTGCTTGGCGCGCAAGTGGCGCTTGGTTACGGTCGTCCTCCGGTCTTGCCTGAGTCGGTCGCTCGCGCCATGAAGCCCATGGCCATGCGCAACTTGATCCTCAATGTGGGGATCTCGTTCATCGGAGGCATCGATTGGGCCGCGCATTTTGGAGGCGGATTAGCGGGCGGCCTGTTGTTGGCGTCCGGAATCCTGCACAGCGCTGAGCGCGGCGTAGCGGATGCGCACAAGCAGCAGCGCGTGCTTACCGTGCTCGCGGGCGCGTCAGCCGTCCTGCTGATGACGGGTGTGGGCGTGGCCTTGTGGTTGGGGCAGCCGTGGCGTCTGGCAGCGCGCCTGGTTCCCTAGGCGATGCGCAGCGCCGACCCCATGAAGTGTCCTTCATGGATCTCATGACTCATGAGCCCCTTGGTTCAAGCGCCACGATGCCCCGGGCCAAAAGCGAGAGGTGACGCGCGAAGTCACGGCCGAAATCATGACGGAACGTCGCCAGTTCCGGTGCCGCCAACACCTCGGCGACAGCAGGCGAGGGATGAGAAAAGGACCACAAACCTACCAGCGCGGCGAACCCGGTATGAAAGAGTTCTTCGTATTGGGCAGGGCTCAAGAAACTGCACTTGTCATGGAGAAATTGCGCGAGCATCCGCACGAAGTGG
>JACZCW010148019.1_pt1 | contig 10239 bp, 10 predicted proteins | sample 8641861 | NCBI WGS metagenome assembly JACZCW01 (sample SAMN15324607, study PRJNA640507) | soil metagenome | isolation source: intercropping sugarcane | place: China: Luxin town, Laibin City, Guangxi Province | collected 2019-07-25 | depth 10cm m | reverse complement strand
CGCGGTGCGCATCGGCAATTTCATCAACAGCGAGCTGTGGGGCGCGCCCACGGAATGGAAGTATGGCTTCCTGGTGGCCGAGCCCGGCACCAACCAGCTCATCGGCCGGCATGCCTCGCAGTTGTATGAGGCTGCGCTCGAAGGCCTGGTGCTGTTCGCATTGCTGTGGTGGTTCGCGCGCCGGCCGCGCCCGCGGGGCATGCTGGCCGGGTTGTTCCTGCTCTGGTATGGCGTGGCGCGGTTTGCCATCGAGTTCGTGCGCGTGCCGGATGCCCAGCTGGGCTATCTGGCGGCCGACTGGCTGACCATGGGGCAGATCCTGTCGTGGCCGATGATCCTGGCCGGCGCGTGGCTGCTGTGGCGCGCGAAGACGCAACCGCAAGCCTCGGGCAATTACGTTACCGCGTGAAGGCCTACCTCGAACTGCTGCGCGCGGTGCGCGAACGTGGCGCGCGCAAGACCGACCGCACCGGTACCGGCACGCTGTCGCTGTTCGGCTGGCAGATGCGTTTCGATCTGGCCACCGGGTTTCCGCTGGTCACCACCAAGCGCGTGCACCTGCCATCGGTGGTGCACGAGCTGCTGTGGTTCCTGCGGGGCGAAACCAATACACGCTACCTGCGCGAGCATGGCGTGAGCATCTGGGATGAATGGGCGGATGCCGCCGGAGAGCTGGGTCCGGTTTACGGCAGGCAATGGCGCGCCTGGGGCGCGGCCGATGGCCGCAGCATCGACCAGCTTGCGCAGGTCCTCGACACGTTGAAGCGCAGCCCGGATTCGCGCCGCATGGTGGTGAGCGCCTGGAATGTGGGTGAACTCGACCGCATGGCGCTGCTGCCCTGTCACGCGCTGTTCCAGTTCTACGTGGCCGATGGCCGGCTGTCGTGCCAGCTCTACCAGCGCAGCGCGGATGTATTTCTCGGCGTGCCGTTCAACATCGCCTCGTACGCGCTGCTCACGCACATGGTGGCGCAGCAATGCGATCTTGCGCCAGGCGAGTTCGTCTGGACCGGTGGCGACTGCCACCTGTACCTGAACCATCTGGAGCAGGCCGACACGCAGCTCGCGCGCGCGCCGATGGCGTCGCCGCAGCTACGCTTCAGGCGGCGGCCGCCGGCACTTTTCGACTACCAAGCAGAGGACATCGAGTTCGTGAACTATCAGCATCATGCGCCCATCAAGGCGCCCGTGGCGGTCTGACATGGCAAAGGCAAAGACGAAAAAGGCGCCACTGAACCAGTGGCTCGTGGTGCGGCGCTCCAGGGTGCACGGCAATGGCTGCTTTGCGCGGCGTTTCATTCCCAAGGGCACGCGCATCATCGAATACCTGGGCGAGCGCATCTCGCACAAGGAAGCGGACCGCCGCTACGAAGGCGCCGACGTGAACGACAACCACACCTTCCTGTTCATCGCCGACCGGCGCACGGTGATCGATGCCACACGGGGCGGCAATGAATCGCGCTGGATCAACCACAGCTGCGATGGCAACTGCGAGTCGGAAATCGAGAAGAGCCGTGTGTTCATCGATGCCACGCGCGACATCCAGAAGGGCGAGGAACTGGGCTACGACTACCAGATCGGACGCGACAAGAACGATCCGCCCAATGTGGATGAGATCTATGCCTGCCGCTGCGGATCGCCCAAGTGCCGCGGCACCATGCTGTGGCCCGCAAAGCGGCCGAAGCCGCGCAAGGCGAAGAAGAAGGTGGCAAGGCGCGCGGCCGGTGGGGCAACGGCAAAGCGCGGCAAAACGTCCAGCGCCAAGGCGCGGCCCGCAAAGCGCGCCGGCCGGAAGCGATCCGGCAAGACCGGGCGTCGCGCATGAAGCTGTCTGCCGTCGTTGCCGTCTCCGACAACGACGTCATCGGCCGCGACAATGCGCTGCCCTGGCATCTGCCGGCCGATCTGGCCTATTTCAAGCGGGTGACCATGGGCAAGCCGGTGCTGATGGGGCGGCGCACCTATGAGTCCATCGGCAAGCCGCTGCCGGGCCGCCGCAACCTGGTGCTCAGCCGGCGTGACTACCAGGCCGCCGGCGTGGAGCGCGTGGCTTCGGTGGAAGAGGCCTGCGAGCGCGTGGCCGGTCAGCCTGAGATGATGGTCATCGGCGGCGCCGAGCTGTTCCGGCTGGCGCTGCCGCTGATGAACTTCATCCACCTGACGCGCGTGCATTGCCGCGTGGAAGATGGCGACACGTTCATGTTCCCGATCGCGCCGGAAGAGTGGCGCGAGGTGCGGCGTGAAGAGCATGCGGCGGATGCGCGCAATGCCTTCGCCATGACCTTCATCGAGCTGGAGCGGATAGCGGCGTCAGCCGCGCGTTGATCAGTGCGGTGGCCGTTTCAGGTGCCGCATCCCCTGGCTGCGCGGTGAGTTCATCGAGGATCTGCTGCTGGATGCGGCCGCGGCGCAGCGCCACGGAGTAGGGGATTTCGTCGTGGAACATCACCATGGCATAGCGCGGAATGAATCGCTGCGGATGCGCGCGCTCCAGCGCCAGTGACAGCGCCTTCTGGCGCTGGAACAGCGGATTGCGCACGGTGTCGCGCATTTCGCCATAGTTCTCGAGCGCCATCTGCGCGATCGCCAGGCAGTCCTCGCGGCGCGAGGCCTCGAAGTTCGCGAAGGCATGCGCGGCATCGTCGGTGAGCAGCGCATCGAGCAGGCGGCAATCCTCGAAGGCGCAGTTCATTCCCTGGCCGTGAAAGGGCACGATGGCATGCGCGGCATCGCCGATCAGCAGCAGCTGTTCGCCGTCGCGCCACTGTGGGCAATACACGGTGCCCAGCAGGCCCTGCGGATGCGCCAGGAATTGGTCGGCGAGATCCGGCACCAGCGCGGCGAAATCCGGGAAGTGATGCCCGAAAAAGGCGTCGATGTCGGCTGCGGAGCGCAGCGTATCGAATGCTGGCGTGGCCTCATCCGCGGTGCGTGACAGGAACAGCGTGGCGGTGAAGCTGCCGTCGGCATTGGGCAGCGCGATCAGCATGTGCCCGCCGCGCGGCCAGATGTGCAACGCGTCCATGGCCAGCGCGGGCACGCCATTGCGCAGTGGCACCAGCAGTTCCTTGTAGTCATGCGGCAGGCGCGATTCCGTGACGGTGAATCCTGCGCGCCGCGCCAGTGCGTGGCGCAGCGCCGAACCCGCGCCGTCGGCGCCGATGGTGCGCGGCGCCTCGACGTCATGCTCGCGCTGTGTCGCGGCTTCGCGCAGCCGTATGCCGCCATCGCCCAGGTAATCCACGCACTCCACGCCGAAGTGCAGTTGCACGGTGGGCAGTTCGCGCGCCGCTTCGGTGAGCGTGGCGGTGAGCGCCGCGCGCGACACCGACCAGATGACCTCGTGTTCGCGCTGGCCATAGGCAATGAACTGGTCGGCGGCGCCCACCTCGTGCAGCCGTCGGCCGCGCATGGGCACCAGCATGGGCGTGATCCGGGGCGCGACGCCGGCGGCCTCGAGCGCGCGCAAGCCACGCGCCGCCAGCGCCAGATTGATCGACCGGCCCGCCTCGGGCTTCGCCGTGCGCGGATCTTCGCGCCGCTCGTACACGCGCACGGGCTCGCCGCGTCGCGCCAGCAGGATGGCCAGCAGGCAGCCGGCAGGTCCCGCGCCCACGATGTGGATCACGCCTGCTCCAGCGCCGTGGCCAGCGCCTGGCAGAAGCCGGCGGCATCGGCGTAGCTGTTGTACAGCGGCGCTACCGCGATGCGCAGCACGTCCGGTTCGCGCCAGTCGGCGATGACATTGGCGCGCCCCAGTGCCTCGAACACAGTGCGGCCCGCCGCACGGCCAGCGCGGATGCGCAGCGAAAGCTGACCACCGCGCCGCGCGGCAGGGCGCGGAGTGAGGGATTGCACGCGCGCCGCGAACCGTCCCTCGATCTCGTCGAGCAGCAGGTCGGTCAGGCGCAGCGATTTGTCTCGCAATGCCGGCATGCCGGCGGCATCGAACAGGGGAAGCGAAGCCAGCAATGGCGCCGCCGAAAGCACGGGTGGATTGCTCACCTGCCAGCCCTGCGCGCCCGGCGCCGGCTGGAATTGCGGACCCATCTGGAAGCGCGTGGCCGGGTCGTGGCCCCACCAGCCGGCCAGACCCGGCAGCGTGGCGCGTGCATGGCGAGCATGCACGAAGGCGCCGCCGATGGCGCCGGGACCGGCGTTCAGATATTTGTAGCTGCACCACACCGCGAAGTCCGCTTCATCGTCGTGCAGTTGCAGTGGCACGTTGCCGATGGCGTGCGCCAGGTCGAATCCGCAATGCGCGCCGGCACGCCGTGCCGCCGCGGCGATGCGCGCCAGATCGAAGACGCGGCCGCTGCGATATTGCACGCCGGGCCAGAGCACCAGCGCGATGTCCTCGCCGCGCGTGGACAGCAGCGCTTCGAGTTGCGCCTCGTCGCAGTCCTCGGCGCCAGGCGCAGGCGCCATTTCGATCAGCGCGTCTTCGCCCGCGCCATGCCAGTGAAGCTGGCTTGCCACGGCGTGGCGGTCCGACGGAAACGCGCCGGCCTCGATGACGATGCAGCGACGCCGCCCGGTGGGCCGGTAAAAGGAGGCCATCAGCAGGTGCAGGTTCACCGACAGCGAATTCATCGCCACCACTTCGGATTCCCGCGCGCCCGCAAGACGCGCCAGCGATGGCGCCAGTCGTTGCGCGTAGCCGATCCAGTCACGCCGCGCTTCATGATGTCCGCGGACGCCGAGGCGGGCCCAGTCGTCCAGTTCCTGCTGCACGCAATCGCGCGCTGCCAGTGGCATCAGCCCCAGCGAATGGCCGCAGAGATACAGCGCGGATTTGCCATCGACACCCACGGGCAGCGCGAACTGTGCGCGGAACCCTGCCAGTGGATCTGCCGCATCCAGGACCTGGGCGCGTTGCTGAAGCGGATCGCTCATGGGTTCAGCAGCGGAAGATGCAGCGGACGGCTGGGCACGGCGTCGCCGGTGAATGCGGGAATCTGCAACTGCAGCGCGCAGGGGCCGTCGCGCAGCGCCGCGGGAAAATGCGCCAGCTCGGTGATGGTGCAGTGGGCGCGCGCTGCCTGGCCGCGATCCGTGCTGTCGGGCGGCAGGCCGAAGAAAATGCGGTGCGCCGTGAGACGGCCTTCGTCCTCGCTGCGATCCACCGACGGCAGATCCACCACCAGATGCTCGATGCCTCGTGCGACCAGTTCCTGCATGAACTGCCGCGAAAGGTAGGGCGGGTTGCCGGATTGAATGTCCGCCGAGGTGCGCAGCAGCAGCGCCTGTGCCGCGAATCCGTCATGGCGCTGCCAGGCCTGGAGCAGGTCGGCGCGCGTGAGCAGATGATCGCCGCGTCGTGGCGGCGGAACCGTATCGTCGTCGGCCTCATCGGTCAGGCGTGGCCTCACCGTCAGCAACAACGCCCGAAGGGGCGCAATGGGCACGAAGCGGTGCAAAGCCTCCTGCTGCAGTGTGAGGTGTCCCACGCCTTCGGTGTGCGTGCCATTGCAGTGGGGAATGAGTGTGATGCTGCGGCAGTTGCAGCTGGCGCCGAGCACCACTTCGCCTTCGAAGCTGCCCACCCGCAATGGCGTGCTCGTTGCGGGCGGCGCGCCGAAGTGGCGCGGATGAAGGGCGTCGAAGTCCAGTTCCAGCGCCAGTGAAGTGGCCGCTGCATAGTCGACCTCCGGCGCGGCGATGGACATGTCAGTCTCCGGACGGGCGTGCGGCGGGCACCGGAGCCACCGTGCCGCAGTGGGAACAGGTGCGATGCGCCTGGCTGTCGTAGAAGCGCTGGAACACCGGCGGAAACTGCGTCTCGATGTTGGTGAGCTCGAAGAATTCCTCGTAGAGCCTGTGATGGCAGCGCTCGCAGTACCACTGCAGCCCATCCTTCTCGCCGGCGACACGACGGCGCTCGATGACCAGGCCCACGGTGTCCGCAAAGCGCTGCGGTGAATGCGGCACATGGGGCGGCAACAGGAACATCTCGCCCTCGCGGATGGGAATGTCGACGATGCGGTCCTGCTGCACGGTGCGCAGGCACATGTCGCCCTGCACCTGGTAGAAGAATTCCTGGCCGGGGTCCACGTGAAAATCGCTGCGCGAGTTCGGCCCGCCCACCACCATGATGATGAAGTCGCCAACTGGATACAGCATCTTGTTGCCCACGGGGGGCTTGAGCAGGTGCCGGTGTGACTCGATCCACTTTTTAAAATCGATGGGCTGGAGCATGCTGTGGCCTGTCGTCCATGCTGTTTGCTGGACCATTGTAGAGGCATCCATGCGTCGCAATCGTGCAATCGTGCCGCTGGCCGGCGTGCTGCTGCTGGGTGGCTGTGCCACGGTGAAATCCCACTGGCCCTTTGCGCGTTCGAAGGCTCCGGCGCCCGAACCCGTGCATGAACTGTCGGTGCGCGTGCGTGATGACCAGATGCCCATCCTGTTGCAGTACTGGGAACGCAACACGCTGGTGCTCGACCTGCAAAGCGTGCCCAGTACGGGCAGCGTGACCTTGCTGCGCGAGGAGGGCCATCGTTGGCCGGCGCGCATGGCGCTGCGCATGCCGCCGGCGCGATTCGAAGTGGCGGAAGTGCGCGGCGCGCAGCGCGTGCTGCTGCCGGTGTCGGCGGGGACCGGCATCGTCACCGCCGAGCTGCCGCCCGGCGCCTACGACGAGAACACCGCCGCGCTCACCTTGAGCTGGGGCGCGAAGTCCGCCTTCTAGCTCAGCGCCACTGCCACTGCAGGCCCACCATCGCCGAGCGTTCCGGTCCGGATTCGAAGAAGCGGCTGTTGCCCTCGTTCACGATTACCGAACCCACGTAGTTCTTGTCGAGCAGGTTCTCGACGCGCGCGAAGCCGCGCAGCGTGCTGGAACCCAGGTCCCAGTTGCGTCCCACTTCAAGGTGCACGAGGCCATAGCCCGGCGCGGCCTCCGTGGCGGCGTCGTTGACGACGAGGTGGCTGCTGGCGCTGAATTCCACCGCGGTGGACCAAGGTCCGGGCGTCCATTGCAGGCGCAGCTGCGCCTGATGGTGAGGTACGCCCGGAATGGACGAGCCAGCGGGCACCGTGACATTGGGGCTGATGCAGGGCGTTCCCATGCAGATCTGGTAGGCACTGCGGAACTTTGCATCGAGCAGCGTGTAGCTGCCTTCGATGCGCCAGTCCCGCGCCAGCGGCATGGCCAGCGAGGTCTCGAAACCCTGTCGCCGCGCCGAAGGAATGTTGCGGTAGCTGCTGCGTCCGCCGCTGTTGCGCGCCACCGTCAGTTCGTTGTCGGTGTCGGCGCGAAACAGCGCCGCATCCCATTCGATGTCATTGGCATGCCACTTCGTTCCGATCTCGTAATCCTTGCTGGTGGCATCCTGCAGACCGAAGGCGAGCCCCGCCTGGCCATCGGCGCGGTAACTGAGCTCATTGAAGGTGGGCGTCTCGAAGCCTTCGCCGACGGAAGCATACAGACGCAGCGCATCGGAGGCATGGAACATGAGGCCGCCCACGACCGTGGTGTCGGCGTAGCGCTTGCGGCCACTGTCGTCGGGATTGGCGCCGACGATGTAGTGGTCGGTGGATTTGAATTCCACCTTGCTGTGGCGCGCGCCCGCGAGCACCGACCAGCGGTCGGCGAATTGCCACCAGGCCTGCACGAACTGGTCGAAGTTGTCTACGGTGTTGTCTTCATCGCGACGCAGGTTGCCGCGCACGCCAACGGCTGTCGGCGCGGCCGGCGAGCCGAGGAAGTTTTCGTAGCCGCGGCGCAGCTGCTGCTGCTCGTCATAGTTGACGCCCAGCGTGACTTCAAGCGGCCGTCCACCCAGGGTGGAGGCCCAGGACCAGCGCGCATCGCCACCGCTGTAGTCGCCGCCCAGATCGACCACGCCGCCGGAATGCAACTGGCTGCTCGCCACCGCCGGATTGCGTTGCGTCGTTGTGGGGATGGACAGGTATTGCACCACGTCGCGACTGCCGAAATAGCCCATGACATGCAGCGTGTGATCCCCGAGCTTCTGCTCGAACACCACGCCACCCTGCTTCTGGTTGACGGACTTGCGCGTGTTGAACTGCGTGGCGACGGAGGCCGTCTGCTGTGGATCGGCCCGCCAGTCGGCGGGCGTGAGACCCAGCGTGTCCTGTGCTTCGGGGATGTCGAGGTAATTGCCCACCAGCACCAGTTGCCGCGTGGGACCCACATCGAGGCCGACGCGCAGGTTGACCGAATCACGGCGCGCGGCCGAATGATCGCGCCAGCCATCGGTCTGGAAACGCGACAGGCCGAGGTTGTAGTCGGCAATGCCCAGCTTGCCCAGCGCCTGCGCGCCATAGCTGCGGGTGTCGAAACTGCCGTAGGTGCTGCGCAGACGGGCGGAAGGCTCGTCGGTGCCGGGGCGACTCCAGAGCTGCACCACGCCACCGGAAGAATTGCCGTACAGCGCGGAGAACGGGCCGCGCATGATCTGCAGGCGATCGGCGCCCATCAGGTTGAAATGCGAGAGCTGTCCCTGGCCATCGGGCATCGAGGCAGGAATGCCATCGGCATAAAGCCTGAGGCTGCGCACACCGAAGGTGGCACGCGCACCGAAGCCGCGCACCGACAGCTGCGTGTCCTGTGCATAGTTCTGGCGGTCGAGCGCGGTGACGCCGGGAATGCCGCTGAGCAGTTCGGTGACATTGGTCTGCGTGCGGTTGCTGTCCGGATTCATCTGCACCGTGCTGACCGATGCAGGCACGTCGATGTCGGCGACGCTGCGAAGCCGTGTGGCGCTGATCTCGATGGTTTCCAGTTCCGGAATGCTGCGTTCTTCGGCAGCGCCGGCGCCACCCGCCAGTACCAGCGCTGCGGTGGACAGAGGTGCGATTCTTGCCATGTTCAATGTGATCCAGGTCCTTTGGGGTTGTCGGATTCTAGCTCGCGCGGCCGAGCGGGCCCGCGGCTTCAGGAAACTTCATGGAGACTTGCCGCTGGCGGGCTTGATGCTGCCCACACCATGCAGGCTGGTGACGGTTTTCTGCGGATTGCAGGAATAGGAGATGGAACCGACGCCGTTCACCGTGGCGTTGAGGCTGCCGCTTGCGCATACCGACAAGCTGCCTGCGCCATTGACCGACACTTCGGCATCGACGGCGGCGAGCTTCTCCAGTTCCAGACTGCCGGCGCCATCGATGCGCGCCTCGAGGCTGCCCACACGACCGCTGGCCGAAAGACTGCCCGCGCCGGCCATGACCAGCGTCAGCCGGTCACCGCTGGCTTCGCTCACCTTGAAGTCGCCGGCGCCATTGAGCGTGAGTGAATCCAGCGATGAGGCGGTGATCTGCAGCCTGGTGGTGCCGCGACGCTGGAACCAGCCCCCTTCACGCCGGGTCTGGATGATGAGCACGCCATTTTGCACTTCGGTCTGCAGGCCCTGCAGCGAAGCCTCATCGGCGCTGACGGTCAGCGATGGCGCACCACCGACCGTGACCTGCGCTTCGGCGGCGCCACGCAGTTCGATGGCGTGAAAGTCTTCAATGGTGCGCGTTTCGGTGCGCACCGGCCCCGAAGGGCCCGAGCAGGCGCCCAGCAACGCCAGGCAGGCCAGGCCGCTAGGCCAGCGTGTGATAGACATTCTGTACGTCATCGTCCTGCTCCAGTTTGTCCAGCAAGGTCATGACTTCGGTAGCTTGATCGTCCGGCAACGCGGTCGAGTTATTACACAGGTATTCGTGTTCGGCGGAGATGGGCGCGATGCCGCGGTCTTCCAGCGCCTTCTGCACGTGGCCGAATTCATCGAAGGCGCAGCGCACCACGATCTGCGCTTCGCCTTTCTCGCCGGTGCCTTCGCCCATTTCATCGAGGCCATGGTCGATCAGGTACAGCTCCAGATCATCCTGATCGATGCCTTCGGGGTTGAGCCGGAAGACGCCGAGCTTGCGGAACATGAAGCTCACCGCGCCGGTGCTGGCGAGATTGCCGCCGTGCTTGGCGAAGATGCTGCGCACATTGGCCACGGTGCGCGTGGGATTGTCGGTGGCGGTTTCCACCAGCACTGCGATGCCGTGCGGCGCGTAGCCCTCGTAGATGGTTTCGGTGTAGTTCGTCGCATCGCGTCCGGCGGCGCGCTTGATGGCCGCCTCGACCTTGTCCTTGGGCATGTTCACGGCGCGCGCGTTCTGGATGACGCGACGCAGCGCCGGGTTGCTGTTCGGATCGGTGCCTCCGGCTTTCACCGCGATGGTGATTTCCTTGCCGATCTTCGCGAACTGCTTCGCCATGCGATTCCAGCGCGCGAACAT
>JACZCW010221415.1_pt1 | contig 10248 bp, 6 predicted proteins | sample 8641861 | NCBI WGS metagenome assembly JACZCW01 (sample SAMN15324607, study PRJNA640507) | soil metagenome | isolation source: intercropping sugarcane | place: China: Luxin town, Laibin City, Guangxi Province | collected 2019-07-25 | depth 10cm m | reverse complement strand
GGGATCCCTCATCACGAACCCATCTACCTCCACGCGGACGAGGCGGCATTCGTTCAGCCTGCTGTACGGATCGTGACTGCCGGCGACTTCAATCCCCATTGGTTCGGGCATCCAGGCAACCTGACGATGTACTGCCTCGCCGCTGTGTATGCGTTGGCTGGGTTTTTTGGGGGGCTCGACGCCACAGAGCTAGCAGCGCGCTATGCAGAAGATCCCACGCGCTTCCACGTGCTGGGCAAGTACCTCATGGTGTTCTTCTCGATGTGCACTCAGTGGGGACTCTTGCTGCTGGGTCGGCACTTCCTCGGACGTTGGGGCGCGTTGTTGGTCGTAGCCCTGCTGGCTTGCTCACGTTTGGACATTGAGCTGGCGACCACTATCCGAACGGACACGCATCAATCAGCGCTGTTGGTGTTCCTCACTCTGGTGCTGCTGCAAGCGCTCGGAAGCTGCAAGCACATCTGGTTTATCTGGAGCGGTGTACTGCTGGGCCTAGCGACGGCCGTAAAGTGGCCGTCCGTGGTGGCGTGTGTGCCCATTGCGCTGTGCGCAGTGTTGGCCAATCACAAACCTGGCCAACGTCCTGACTGGCGACGCGCGCTCGTTCAGGTGGGTCTCGCCGCCGGAGCCAGCGTGCTCGGGTTGTTCATCGCGGCCCCCTATACGTTTCTCGATTGGACCACCGTACTTCAAAACGTCGCAAGTGAATCACGTCCCCATCACTTGGGCGCAACGAGCGGCGGTTTCTTCTCAGCCCTGGGATTTTACGGCCGCCACCTGCGGGGGCTCGCCGGACTAGGAGGGCTCATTTTGGCGGGAGTTGGCGCCGTCACCAGTCTGCGGGGTGAACACCGCCGGGTGCACATGGTGCCACTCGCGATGTTCACCACGTACTTGCTCTTTCTTTGCACCCTGAACCTCAATTGGCCGCGCTGGGCAGTGCCCCTATTGCCTTACCCCTGCCTGTACATGGTCGTTGGGCTCATCAGCGCCATTCGCTTGGTCGCGGCGTATGTGCCCTGGTCCGGGGCTTTTCCCGCGATGGCGGGAACCTTGAGCGTGATGTTGCTCGCTACGAGTGGCTCGCAATTGAAGAATGCCTTTTCCAAACGAGCTCACGATGATGCCTACGAAGCCAGCCAGTGGGTGTCCCAAAACATCCCTACCGGCTCAAAGGTGTTGGTCGAAGACGGTGCGCCTTATCTTTTGGGGCGGCAATTCGAAATCTATGAAGCGAGCGGACGCGGCGACGTCAAACACGTCCAGTCGACCACCAAATACCATGCGCCCAGGAGCAAGCTGTTGCACCTCAAGAACATGAGAGCAGCGGTCCAAGACGTGGATTATGTGATTTTGGGCACAGTGTATAAGCGCATCCGAGAGGAAAAATCACGCTATCGCCGCGCAATCGCCGAGTACGATTGGGTAAAAAAGCACACGCATTTAACCAAACGGTTTGGAGTCATTGAGGTGCGGCAGGTCAAAAAGCGCGATCATTGAGCACGGACCGGGGCTATCCCCAGCATTCGTTCAATGAAACCGTGGCTGAGATAGATCAAAGGCGTGAGACCAACTGCAATGAGCAACTTGAGGCCGTAGGCCGACACGATGACATGCCCAATCTCGGTCGCTGACAAGAGCCCCCACCAAGCCACGAAGGTGATGGTTATCGTATCCACAGCTTGCGAGACTGCAGTGGATCCCGTGGCGCGCAACCAGAGCAGGCGACCTTGTGTGCGGTTCTTGAGGGCATTGAATACAAAAATATCCACAAATTGTGAAACGAGGTAGGCCGTGAGTGATGCTCCGATCATCCGCAGCGACCCCACAAACACATTCTGAAATGCGGCCTCATGAACGCCTTGCCAATCAGGCTGCTTGGTGATTTCGGAAATGGGAACCGCGGCCGCGACGTAGACCAAACTAAATGCCAGGAGCGCCATGAAGAACGCGATCCAGGTGACCAAGCGCGCCGTCTTCTTCCCATAAAATTCGTTGAGAACGTCCGTGAGCAAGAATGTGACGGGAAATGGGATCATGCCCACGGTGGTGGTAAACGGAAAACCTACGACGTCGCCGGACACCAGTTTGCCGCCAATGAGATCACCCACGGTCAAACACGTGCAAAAGATGGCAGTCAGAAAGAGCAGTAGTTTCTGCTGAACGGTGAGTGTCATCATGGTACGAGTCTAGAGCAGTGTAGGGCAAAAATGCCCGCCCCTGACCTGGATGGGTCGCCCTTTTTGCAGAAACGTTCAGCGTGGGGCCGGCCCCCCGGAAATGCCCCCAGCTTCTCATCACGGACTGACGTGTCCCCTGCCCATTTCACCTCGCGGCCATCGCTTCACAACTTCAGCGCGCACGTGGTGCGTTGCTTCAACGTCATGACGGGCGTCGCACTGCTCGCGGCCATCGACTGGCTCACGGGGCTCGGACTGTCAGCGCTCCAGCTGCCATTCCCCAGTTTTGTCGCCGCGTTGTTGGTCTTGTTCCTGGGGTTGTCCATCAGCCGATGCTGGAGCAATGCCGCGACCGAACGCGTGTCCAATTGGGCGCTCCCGACCACGCACTTCCTCGCGCGCTGGATGGCCGTCTTCTTCGTACCGCCTTTGGTGTTGCTGCCCCTGACCAAGGCGCCGGACGGGCGTGATGTCCTCTTGCTTTTGGTCTTGGTAGGCGGCGGCTTCGTGGCGACGTTTTGGGTGACCGGTTGGGTCGCACTCCGCACAATCCGACCCGTCGCCGTGCAACCCGCTGCGCACCGGCCCGTCAATGTGTGGAAACCCCAGACTCTTCTCTGGCTGTGGACGGCGCTGAGCCTGCTCTGCGTCTGGATCTGGACAAGCACCCACGCCGCACTTGCTCGGGTTGGTCTGGGCATTGCCCTCTGCGTGCTGGGATTCGTCACGGCCGAATGGGGACGCGTCCGGCTTCTTCAGCACGGTCGCGTGATCCTGGGCACCATCGCCCATCCAGTTCCAGTGGCGGCTGCCTTCGTTATCTGCTGCTGGACCACGCTGGGCCTCGACCTGCGTGAGTTCTGGACCCAGGGCAATGCCGCACTCACCCCCGGGCAGGTCCTCTCGTTCTTCTTGCGGCCTGCCGTGGTTTCCTTTGCCCTCACTTTGGATACTCAACGTCACCTCCTCAGGGCGCATGCGGTACCGCTCCTCCTGAGCGTAGTGGCAGGCGCAATCTTTTCACTGTTTGCTTCTGCGTGCGCCGCTTGGGCAGTGGACCTCGAGCCACAGTACGCGCGCGCCCTCCTCTCACGCTCCGTGACGACGGCGGTCGCACTGTCGATGGCGGATGAACTACATGCCCATGCTGGTTTGACTGCGCTCATCGTCGTCAGTACGGGCCTAGCGGGCGCGCTCTTCGTTCCGAGGCTTTTCGACCGATTTGGTTTTACCTCAGCGTTCGTACTCGGTGTGGCCACAGGTGCGTCCAGCCACGGGATCGGGACGGCTGCGCTCGCGCGAGAACACCCGCTGGCCGCCGCTTTTTCAGGCATCACCTTCGCGTTGATGGCCGTGGTCAGCATGGCCCTGGTCAGCAATCGCTTGATCGTGAGTTGGTTGCTTGCCCTCGTCGGATAGCATCCCGCCGGCCGGCTCGACCCGCCATTTGTGCGCTGTTATGCATGCAGCGTGAGCGACGAACTCATCTTTCAATGGGCCAATCGGTCAGTGCTATTTCCGTGGGCGCTCTTGGCGTTTTTCCCCCGCAACGTGTGGACACGTCGACTGGTTCATAGTGGCCTGTTCTGTGCGCTGTTGGCGCTTCTCTATGGGACGTTGTTGATCATGGACCTGCCTGGTCCAAGAGGTGCCAACTTCTCGAGCCTGGATGGCATCGCGCGCATCTTCACGTCTCCCAAGACGTTGATTGCTGCTTGGGTGCACTATCTCGCGTTCGACCTGTTCGTTGGCTCCTGGATCGTGCGGGACGCTGAACGCCTCAAAGTCGCACATGCTTGGACCGTGCCATCATTACTTGTCACGCTGATGTTAGGTCCTTTGGGCCTGCTGAGTTGGCTTGCGCTGCGCTTGATCCTCACGCGGCGTGTCCCCGATCTGCAATGACTTATCCCGAGTTGGACGAAGCAGTACGTGAAGCGCGATGTCCTCCACGCGCGCGCTTGTTTTGATACATGGCTTCATCCGCCGTCTTGAGCAGCGAATCCAACGATTCGTGGGATGCCGGCGTAGAAAAGGCCACTCCCATACTGAAGCTCAGCGTAAAGGTCCGATCTTGTCCGTCATTCAGTTGTCGAACCGCATCCTCAATCCGCTGCCGAAAATGCTCGTAGCCTGACTCAGTCATGCCCTGAACGAGCACGCAAAATTCGTCACCACCCAGCCGGGCAACAAGGTCACCACCCCGGCACACTTGCCGCAAAACGCGTCCCGCCTCCTTCAATGCTTGGTCTCCCGCCTCGTGCCCCAAGCCATCGTTGATGGGCTTGAGCCCGTCGAGATCCAGAAAAACAAGGGCGATTGCGTCAGAGCCAGCCCGTGCGGCGTCGACTCGAGGTGCCGCTTGCTCGACAAAGCCACGGCGATTGAGCAAGCCGGTTAGCGCATCGGTGATGGAAAGGTGAGCCAGAACATCGGCTTTTTGCTCCACTTCTTGTTGAGCCAATTGGCGCTCATGGATATCGCGTGCAGAAAATAACAGGTTGAACGCGCCAACATCGACCTCGCGCAGGACGCTGGCGTGCACTTCAAACCACCGGTAGTCGCCGTGTTTGGTGCGGTAGCGCAGGTTCATCATGGCCGTCTTGGTGTTGGACGCCAACATCCCCTCAATCCATGCCGTGGCCGCGGTAAGGTCCTCTCCAAATACCAGGGCCGTTGGATCGAGCGCGATGAACTCAGCTGGTTCGTAGCCAAGCAAGCGGCTGCATGACGGGCTCACGTAGCTGATCTGCCCATGGGCATCGACCAAGGTCACTAACTCCGACGCGTTCTCCGCTAATTCACGAAACTTTTTCTCCGCGAGCGCCAACTCCTCCGAGAGTTCGGTGGTCTCGCGCAAGTCGCGCTCCACGGTAGCCAAACTGAACAAGGCAAGTCCCAGCGTGAATGCCACGCCCAAGAACAACACCACGACGGTCCGTCTCTGTGCACCCACAGCTGCCGCCGTACGCTGCGCGAGGAGTTGATGCTCTAGCCCCAGCATTTGGGTTGCGATCTTGCGGATCTCGACCATCAACAAGCGACCGCGTTCTGTCTGCACCACTTTGACGTAGTCGCCACCTTGACGCTTGACCTGGATGACTGCAGCTGCAAACGCGGTCTTTTTTTCGATCGCTTGGGCCAGGCGGCCCGCCATGATCTGCTGCCTAGGATGGCGGACCAAGTTGCGGAGTCGCCTGACCGACTCAGGCAATAGGCGGCGTGCATCGGCGTAGGGTTCCAAAAATGCATCTTGACCAGTCAAAAGGTAGCCCCGCTGACCCGCTTCCACCTCTTGAACACGCCCAACCACCTCATTGATTGTGCTGGTCACATCGACGGTGTGCTGCACCCAGTCTGCAGCAGCCAGATAGCGCTTGCCGGACAGATACCCAGCCACCGCAATGGCTACGAGCAATAGCAAGGCCAGGAGCCACACGAGACGTCGTTTGCGGAGCAGCTGCGACATGCGTCAGCGCTACTTTACGCGCCTGCGCGCTGGGCCAAACACCCGGGCTCAATCGAGGTCAATTTAGCCCAAAAGCGCGGCCCGGAGCGCATCCAAGCCTCATGGGCTTTGAATGTGCACACGGTTGTCCGGAGCAATACCCGTGAACGTGTTTCCGATCAAAAAGTCTGCGCCGGGGTCCGTAACAAAGTAGATGCCGTAGTTGCTGGACGAATCAAACGTACAGTCCGTGATGAAATCGGCCGACAAGCTGGCAGAAAACAGCACATTGATAGCGCCGCCATAAGCTCCCGCGCCCATTTCACTGAACTGGACATGCTGAAAGCTGCTGGCTTGACTGGCATCCGCCTCCAACACGAAACCATACCAATCGCCTTCCTGTTCATGGTCACCTTCCACCACGATGGGTTCCTCCTCTGTGCCCTCCATGGTCAGCCATGCACCGGCGTCTACAATGAATTGATTGCCCGTGCGCAAATGCACACCCGGCTCGACGACCACATGCGCAGCGCTTGAAATGGAGTGATTGCCCGATTGGCGCGGCGCAAAATACGGCACGTCGTGATTGAAAATGGTACCCGAGCGATTGAGCACGCCATACCTCACATAGATATATTCATTTGCATTGTTCTCGATGACCGTGTCGCCTGGGATATCCACAATCGCAGCAAAATCCTCCAAATACAGCGGCACGCCCTGAATATTGCTCACTGCGATGCCTGAGCTGGTACTGTCCATGCCCACATTGCGCAGGCGCAACCCGATGTAGTCTGAATCTTCGATGGTCACCTCTTGCAGCAATACACGGGTGGTCGCATCCACGACTGGATAGTCACCGGCGCCCCCATGACGTAGCTGCACGTGCTTGAGGTCAACATCGTCACCAATAATGTAGAGACCTTGCCAGTAGCCAGATTGAGGCGCCCTTCCCTCGATGATGATGGGGCTGTCCTCGGTGCCATTGAAGTGCACTGTCCCGTTGAGGGTGAGCGCGACGTCCGCGTCCATGTACAAAGCCGCCCCCGCGTCGACGGTCACGTGGCCTTGCCAGCTGACATCTTGAGTGAAGAGATACGGTACGTTGGTCGCTTGTACCCGAACCGTACCGGACCACGGCAGCCCGCTCCCGTAGCGCAGTAAGTCTTCACCGTTTCCGGTCCACACGCTGTTCGGTGGGAGATGATTCATGGCATCGCTGCTCGTCAGGTCTGCCGTCTTTTCGTTTCCTGTCACCGTAAATCGCGCGCTCGTTCGCCCAAACGTCGATGCGACCACGCCCAAGGCTGACGAATTGGTCACCGAAATGTCCGTCATCTCGGCCTCACTCGTCACCGACAGCCCATACCCAAGTTCACCCGCGTCAGACACCAGCACCCACTTGAGCCGTGATTCACTGTGTGAATAAGCGAAGGATACTCCGCCCCAGTGACCTGGCTTGGCCTCCGTTCCGCAGAGCACGATAGGACGGGCCTGGGTACCCTCCGCCACAATGAGGCCAGTCTCGTTGTCACCAATCGTCAGGCTAGCGCCCGGCTCGGCGTAGATCTCGGTGCCCGCTGCGATGGTGAGCGTCTGTTCTCCTTCGACCAAGATCGATCCGTCGAGCAAGATTGTGCCTGACCAGCTGTTATCTCCGGCAGACAGCTCCGTCACGGTGAGCGCGTCGCTCACGTCCCTGTCCCCGCACAAGATGGGGTCAGGATTGGGACCGGGATCGGGGCCGCGTCCCCCGCTGCCATTGTCCGATCCACCACTGCCTCCGTCGCTGCCACCACTTCCGCTGTTAGACCAGGGTATGCCAAAGGCTGTGCCCGTGTGGGGATCCACTGGATAGCCTTCAGGGACGTCGCAGTTGGGTCCTTCGTCGGCACGGCCGTCGCAGTTGTTGTCCCGAAGATCACACACCTCCAACTGAGCGGGATGTCGATCGGAGAGATCATCCGAGCAATCAGTCGCCAAAAGCGAGCGCTCAGGGATGGGAATGCAGGATTCAATCACATCGTCGCTGTTCTGGTCCCCAAATCCGTCGCCATCTTCGTCCAGATACCAAGGCACGTCGGCCGCTTTGTCATCCACCTTCCCGTTGCAATCGTTGTCCACCTCATCGCAAAATTCAGGCTGAAGGGGCCGCTCAGCGATGCTCTTGTCGTTGCAGTCGTCTCCGCAGTTGTCGCCGTTGCAGCACTTGTCGTCGATGGCGCCATCTCCATCCTGATCGCGGTCGCCAAATGTAGTTGGATCACAATCCTCGTCGACGTCGCGTTTATCGCACGCCTCATAATTGCCAGGAAACCGCCCGGCGTCGTCGTCGTCACAGTCATCGCCCAGCGCATCACCTTTTGCGTCTTTGCATTTACCGTCTCGACGTCCATCCTCATCCCGGTCAGGGGCTTGAAACACGCAGCGATTCAACTCATTGCTGCAAGTATCGATGGTGCACCTGATCCCGTCGTCACAGAAGGGCGTCTGGGATGCAGGCAAGCAACCGTGTTCGTCTGCGTCCTCGTGATCGGGATCGCAACGCTCCAGGCCATTGCAGAATGCCCCGTCGTCACATTCTGCGGAGTCAACGCAGATACCGTCGGCGCGCTCAAAACACTCGCATTCACTCAGCTTACCGTCTTCGCAGCTGATCTTACCGGCCAGCCCGCTGGGACAAGTGCAGTCCAATAGCGTGTCTTTTGAACACCCATCGGACTTGGCGCAACCGCCAAGAACGACAAGCAAGCCGATGAAACCCAGGGAGTACCGCAACATGGGCCAAGCATACATGATCTGATGACGAAGCGTGGCTGGGCATGGTACGGGGCAGCCATGCCTGTTCGGGGATTGGTCAAGCGTGTCGCGTTGTTCGCTAGTTGTCTTCAGTTTTCCATTGGTTGTGCGGCGGGCTCCAGCACTGCAGATACGGCGCAAAAGGCCCCAGCCAACTCCCAGCATGAGTCCACCCCATCGTCGACGCCCACGAGCGATAGCAGCGCGGCAAAAGTGGCGAGCCCGCAACAGCCGGAACAACAGTCGGCGGCCGATCAACAGCCCATCACTCGCAACCTTGAGCTTTGCTCAGACGTGTGGTCACCGTACACCGACGCGCAGGGTAAGCCGCGCCTAGCCCTGGACTTGGTTCACGAAGCTCTGCGCCGGGTCGGTGTCACCGCCGCCACACGCATGACCGAACCAGGCGGCGTGCTGCCAGCGCTCCAATCCCACAAGTATGATGGATCTGCCGCGCTGTGGAAAAGCCCCGATCGCGAGCAGTATCTGCTCTATTCAGAACCTTATCTCCAAAATCGCCTGGTGTTGCTGGGTCGCTCAGACGGCAACGTCGGCGCGCAAACCCTGGGGGAATTGAAGGGGCAGCGTCTGGGCCTAGTGACCACTTACAGCTACGGGCTCAAGGCGGAGGACCTCAAGGACGTGAAGCTCGTCTATGGCAGCAGTGAATCAGAAAACCTGCAGAAGCTGCTCAAGGGTGAGATCGACTACATGCTGGTGGAAGAACTGCTTGTCTACCACCTCTTCCAAAGCGGAGGACAGAAGGCCAAAACTCTGCTCAAGGCCGGGACGAAGAGCCTGCTCACCCGCGGCCTTTACCTCGCTCTGCAAAAAGATCTGCCCGGCGCTCGAGAGATCTTGCGTCTCTTCAATGAGCAGGTGCGGCAACTGGTGCTCGACGGGACCTACAATCGAGTGCTTAACGTGAGCTGGCTCGGTTCAGACGCCGATCAGGACGGTCAGTACGAGCTAGTGTTGTCAGGAACGGCGGCCGGCACCGCGCCACCTGAACAGCACTATCAGCTGTTTGGAGCGACGGCCCAAAGCGCCCCCCGCTTCGTCATCCAAGGGCAAACCTACCAGGACTGGCAGAGTGTACCCCAGCAGTACAAGGTATCTCCGCAAATGGCGCTGCCTGAGTTCGAGCCAGGCATCAACTTGGTGCTGCTGGATTTTTAGCAAGCTTTCATTGACTCACAGTCCAGTCATGCCCCCGTCGATGGCCCAATTTTGACCCACGACGAACGACGACTCAGGCGAGAGCAAGAAAGCCACGGTCGCCGCTACTTCCTCGGGACGCCCTAGGCGCCCCAGACGCATGCGAGCCATCACGTAGGGAGACATTTGCTGCTGGCCCAGTTCGTCGACGGGAGCCTTGCCCAAAATCGGTGTTTCAGTTGGGCCGGGCGAGATGACGTTGACGCGCACACCCTTGCCGAGCAGTTCCGCGGCCGCATTCCGCGCAAAGGCCGGGACCGCTCCCTTGCTGGCACCGTACAGACTGCACCACGGCGCACCGATGTCGGCCGCGACGCTCGACGTAAACACAACGCTGCTACCGGGGCCCAACAACGGCAGCGCCTTCTGTAGGGTTAAGAACGCTCCCTTCACGTTGGTATCAAACAGCCGCTGGTATTGATCCACGTCGGCATCCACCAAGCTGGTGAACTCGGCAACCCCCGCATTTACGAACAAGCCGTCGAGTCGCCCAAACCTTTGTGCAACCACCTCAAACAGTTGACCGACATCTAAAGCTCGAGTCACGTCACCGACCACCGGCAAGCTGCGCGGAATTTGACGGGCAGCGGTCATGAGCTGCTCTTC
>JACZCW010142259.1_pt1 | contig 10265 bp, 8 predicted proteins | sample 8641861 | NCBI WGS metagenome assembly JACZCW01 (sample SAMN15324607, study PRJNA640507) | soil metagenome | isolation source: intercropping sugarcane | place: China: Luxin town, Laibin City, Guangxi Province | collected 2019-07-25 | depth 10cm m | reverse complement strand
GAGGCGGAGCGCAAGTGCATGACCACCGTGCACCGCCATCCCGCGGGCGGCTTTCTCTCCATCACCAAGGGCGCAGCCGAGGTGCTGCTGCGGCAGGCGGCCGGCCTCCGCTCCGGCGATGGCGAGATGCCGATCAACCGCGAGGAAGTGCTGCAGGTGGCGGAGCGGATGGCTGCGGAAGGTTTCAGGGTGATGGCGGTGGCGGCGCGCCGCTGGCCGGCCGAGCAGCCGCCACTGGACGCAGCCACGCTGGAGCAGGGCCAGGTATTCCTCGGCCTCATCGGTCTCATCGATCCCCCGCGCGCCGAGGCGCAGGCGGCCATCACCGACTGCCGCGCGGCCGGCATCGTGCCGGTGATGATCACGGGCGATCATCCGCTGACCGCGCTGGCCGTCGCGCGGCGGCTGGGGCTCACCACCGACGCGCAGCAGGTGATCAGCGGCCCGCAACTGGCAGCGATGCCGATGGAGGAATTCGAGCGCCGCGTGGGCGACCTGCGTGTGTACGCACGGGTATCGCCGGAGCAGAAGCTCAAGGTGGTCACGGCGCTGCAGCGTCGCGGCGAGAGCGTGGCCATGACCGGCGATGGCGTCAATGATGCGCCGGCGCTGCGACAGGCCGACATCGGCGTGGCGATGGGCATCACGGGCACAGAGGTGGCGAAGGACGCCAGTGCCATGGTGCTGCTGGATGACAACTTCGCCACCGTGGTGGGTGCGGTGCGCGAGGGGCGGCGCATCTACGACAACCTGCGGCGGTTCATCCGCTACGTGGTCACCACCAACTCCGCGGAGGTGTGGACGATATTCCTGGCTCCATTCCTCGGGCTGCCCATTCCCCTGCTGCCGATCCATATCCTGTGGATCAACCTCGTGTCCGATGGCCTGCCGGGTCTCGCGCTGGCCGCGGAGCCGGCCGAGCGATCGGTGATGGCACGCCCGCCACGGCGCCCGGACGAAGGGATCTTCTCTGGCGGGCTGGGCTGGCATGTGCTGTGGGTGGGCCTGCTGATGGCGGCGCTCACGCTCGGATTGCAGGCCTGGTACGTGCATGCGGGATCAGGGCAGGCCCACTGGCAGACGCTGGTCTTCACCACGCTGTGCTTCGTGCAGCTCGGGCACGTGCTCGCCGTGCGCTCGGAGCGGGATTCGCTGCTGCAGTTGGGGCTGGCAGGCAATCCCCTGCTGCTCGCCGCGGTGTCGCTGACCGCCGTCCTGCAACTGGCCATCATCTATGTGCCGGCGTTGAATGCAGTCTTCCACACCGCGCCGCTGTCCGCCTTCGAGCTCGGCCTCGCGGTGGGTGCGGCACTGGTGGTGCTGGTCGCGGTGGAGATCGAAAAGGCGATCCGGCGTCGACTCTGAGGCAGAGGACGCCCATCAGCACAACTACCTACAGCCACCGCGGCGGGGCTTGCGTAGGCTTCGGTCAACGGGCTGAAGGAGAGCAAAGTGCGCAGTTCAAACGAGCGGTTGTCGAAGGTCGGTGTCCGGAAGCCACCGCGGGCAGGAAAGGCGGGCGTCAGCGCCGCAATCTCCGTGCCGCGCTGGCCCTGTACCGGCATCCTGGTGGCTGACGGTGGCGATGCCCGCATCCTGCAGGCGACACGCCGCGTGGGCACTGGCGGCCGGGGCAGCATCGAACTGGTGCAGGTGGCGCACCTGGAGAACGCGGCGGCGCGTCTGCCCGGTCGCGCACTGGTCACGGACCGCACCGGCAGGGTGTTCGACAGCAGCACCCGGACGGGCAGCGGACCCCGCAGCCATGCACGCCATGGCGCGAACAGCGACTACGATCCGCATGATGCCGAGCTGGAGCGTTTCGCACGCAGTGTGGCGCGCCGGCTGGATGTGGAGCGTCGCCGGCTGGGCATCGAGGAACTCATCCTGATCGCCGGGCCGCGCTTTCTCGGGGCGCTTCGGCAACAGCTCCCACCGGCGATCCGCAAGGTGGTCACGCGAGAGATCGACAGCGACCTGGTGCATGCCAGCGATGCGGCGATCCGCAAGGCGGCCTTCGCGCGGGCGCGGCAGACGTCATGAGCAGCCGCATCGTGATCATCGACGGGCATCCCGACGTGGCGGCGGGCCGCTATGTGCACGCGCTCGCCGATGCCTATGCAAAAGGTGCAGCGGAGGCGGGGCACGATGTGCGGCGAATCCTGGTGGCCAGGCTGCGGTTTGGCAGCGTCCGCAGCAATGCGGATTTCGCCACCGGCACCCCGCCGCAGTCCATCAGCGAAGCGCAGGAGACGCTGCGCTGGGCAGATCATGTGGTGATCCTCTATCCGCTCTGGCTGGGCTCCATGCCGGGCATGCTGAAGTCCTTCTTCGAGCAGCTGCTGCGGCCGGGCTTCGCCTTTGCGGCGGCCCGGGGCAAGGGGCTGCCACGCAAGCTGCTGAAGGGCAAGTCGGCGCGCATCATCGTCACCATGGGCATGCCGTCGTTCTTCTACCGCTGGTATTACCGGGCACACAGCCTCAAGAGCCTGGAACGCAACATCCTGGCCTTCTGCGGTATCGCCCCCGTGCGTGCCAGCATCGTGGGAATGGTCGAGGGGATGAGCCAGCGCCAGCGGCAGCAGTGGCTGGCGAAGGTGGAGGCGCTGGGCAGACTGGCCAGGTGAGCGCGCGCTAGAATTGCCGCTCGACGCAATCCAGGGCCGGCATCATGGAGTTCAAGGACTACTACGCCATCATGGGCGTTGCGCGCGACGCCACTGCAGAGCAGATCAAGCAGGCGTACCGCAAGCTTGCCCGCAAGTACCATCCCGATGTCAGCAAGGAGGCCGACGCGGAGCGGCGCTTCAAGGAAGTGGGCGAGGCCTACGAGGTGCTGCGCGATCCCGCGAAACGCGCGGCGTACGACCAGCTGGGTACCGGTCCGAAGCCCGGGGAGGAGTTCCGTCCGCCGCCGGACTGGGGCTCCGGGTTCGAGTTCCGGGGCTCTGGCGCTGGCGATGCCGGTGAGGGCTTCTCATTCCAGGGTGACCCCAGCGAGTTCTTCGAGACGCTGTTTGGCCGTGCCGGCTTCGGCGGCGGCGCACGCGCGCAGCGGCGACGCGACCGTGGCGAGGATCACCACGCGCGGGTCACCATCGACCTGGACGCGGCGCTCCAGGGGGCCACCCGTGCGGTCACGCTGCGGGTGCCGGAGATGGGAGATGACGGTCGCGCGCTCCTGCGCGAGCGCACCCTGAACGTCAAAATCCCCAAGGGTATCCAGGCTGGCCAGCACATCCGCCTGGCAGGCCAGGGGGAAAAGCCACCGGGCGCAGCCGTTGCGGGCGACCTGTACCTTGAAGTGCAGTTCGCGCCGCACCGGCTGTACCGCGCCGAAGGGCGCGACCTGCACCAGGTCCTGCCCGTGGCGCCGTGGGAGGCCGCCCTCGGTGCGACCGTGACCGTGCCCACACCGGCAGGCGGGGTGGATCTGAAGATACCCGCCGGTTCGAAGGCCGGATCACGCCTGCGTCTGCGCGGACGTGGCCTGCCATCGAAGCCGCCGGGTGACCTGTATGTGACATTGCAGCTCGCGCTGCCTCCCGCAGACAGTGATGCCGCGCGTGCGGCCTATCGCGCGTTCGCGGCGGCGGTGCCTTTTGATCCGCGTGCCCGTGCGGGGGAATGATCATGGCTGGTGATGAACTGCACGTCGTCGCAGGTGAGCTGGTCGAAGAGGAGCTCTACCTGACACTGGAAGAGCTGAGCCTGGCGTGCACGGCGCGCCCGGAAAGTCTCCTCGAGCTGATCGAGCAAGGCCTGCTGGAGCCCTGGGGGCCGCAAGGCGGGCGCTTCGGTGGCGCCGCATTGCGCAGGGCCAGGGCAGCGCTGCGCCTGCAGCGCGACCTGGGCGTGAATGCCGCGGGGGCCGTGCTGGTGGTGGAGCTGCTGGAGCGCATCGAGGCGCTCCAGCAGCGGCTGGAGCAGGGTTGAGCGGCGCTGCTCAGAACGCTGCGTCGAAGCCGACCAGCAGGTAATGCTCGCGGGTCTGGTGGCCGACCCAGGGCGGGCCGCCGGCATCCTTCTTCATCAGGTCGGCATTCACCTCGACCACGGCCTTCACATTGCGCATGAAGTAGTAGGAAGCTCCCAGCGCCAGGGAGTGGAAGTCGATGCCCTCGTAGATCGTGCCCGTCTGGTCCAGATCGCGCGCGTCGGCGTAGTTGTAGAGCACCGAGAATGCCCAGCGGTCATTGCGGATGTAGTCGACGCCGGCAAATCCGCCAAACCATTCGTAGTCGTCCGTGGGTGCGACGTCGAGAAAATCCTCCCACTTGTTCCACAGGCCCTGGGCGAACCAGTGCACGTTCGCGCCGACACTGCCGGAAAGGTCCAGCCCTGCAATCCACTTGTCCGCGTCGCGCGTTCCCGGGTCTGTGCCGAGCGCTCCGCCCGCACTGCGCTGCTCTCCGGTGAGGCCGAACAGCCCGACGCCCACGGGACCGGCGGCAAACCCGATGCGGCCGAACAGGTTCTTGCCGGAATCGTTGTCGAACAGGTGGTCGGGCCGGCGGTAGCCGGGGCTGTCGATCGTGAAGTTCTGCTCGATGCCATTGCCGTTCACGGCGCCGACCGCAACGTCAACGGGCCCGAAGGCGCGATCGAGGATCACGCCCCTGTCATAGGTGACGCCCGCGGCGCGGTAGGCATAGAAGTCCTGGAAGGTGAGCCGGACCTCGCGGGGAAACATGAGGTCGGAAACCTGGAACTGGCCGAGCATTGCGCCAACGCCGCTGCCGAAGAGGTCATCATGACTGAACCAAGCGTCCTCGATGATGGCCTCGCCGTTGCCGCCCTTCTCGGCAAGGATGCCGTAGAAGTAGAAGGTGATGTGGTCGGAGAGCGGTGCGCTGGCCAGCAGCTTCACCAGGTAGGGAGCCTGGAAGTCGAAGCTGGAGTCGTTGCCGGTGGGGCCGCTGGCCGGGTCGATGTCCTCGCCATCGCGGAGCTGCACGAAGGATTGCGCCCGCAGGGCCAGCGGCAGGGACTTGGGAAGCGCCAGCCGGGCATCACCCGTGTCCAGCATCGTGTCGCGCCAGTTGGGCAGGCGCATGTTGGCGTCGGCAAAGTACTCGCCGAAGGCGTTGAGCTTCGGGAAGGCGCTGTGGCATGCGGCGCAACTGAGGTTGTACTGGCGGGCGAATGCCGGCATGGCCTGCGCAGTGCCTGGCAGCCATGCGGTAAACGTGGCGACAAGCACGGCGACGATGGCCGCGCAGCGGGGAAAGTGGCGCATTGATGGGATCCTACTGGCTGGAACTGCGAACGAATATAACGACGGGCAGCAAGAGGTCGCACTCTGCACTTGTACGTATCGACCGGCGCGGCACCCGGGTCGGTGGGGGAGGGTCAGTCGCCGCGCGCCCGGTCCGCGGGCGGAGCTTCCATGATCTTCCTGCCGGTGAACATGGCTGATATCAGGTTGCCACCACCGCGCACCTCCGTGACGACCACGGCGGCGATGTGGATGACCACCAGCCCGAGCAAGGTGTAGAAGCCGTAGTAGTGAATGCGAAGCACGGGGGAACGAAGTTCCTCGCGCATGGCGGCATAGGCCGCCGCGTCATACATGTCGGGTGAATAGGGCACCAGCGTGCCAGGGTCGACGCCCGGCGCGGCCACCCAGCCGGCGATCCATCGGCCAATGGGCGGATAGAAAAGATCCGTTCCGGCGAGGATCAGGCCCGAGCCGGCCATGACCAGCAGCGCGAGCAGCAGTGCACTGACGGCCAGGCGGCCCGGCGGAGTGTGTCCCGTGTAATGCAAGGGCCGCCCGGCTCCCCAGGCAGAGAAGTAGCGGGCCACTTCGCCGACGTAACCGCGGCCGCCCGGCAGCAGACTGCGCCAGCGCGCATGCGGACCACCGATGAACGCCCAGGCCAGGCGCCAGAGCAGGTTGACGGCAAGCACATACCCGATCCAGACGTGGACGGTCTTCAGGAGCACCTTGCCGTCATTGCTGATCCCGAGGGCAGAATCATTCAGGATGACGGTGCCGGCTGCGATCAAGGCGATCACGCACAGCACGTTGATCCAGTGGAACCAGCGGACCCCGGCATCCCACGCAGGATAGGCGCGCAAGTCGGTCATGTTCGAACCTCCCTCTTGTCGACTAATCTAGGGCCGAGCGGCGATCAACGCCCTAGGTACTGTTCCCTATGCACCCCAAGGTACCGACGGATCGTCTCCAGGGATTGCTGGGGTCGGGAAACGGACTCGCGAGCGCCGACGCGCGGGCTCGCCAGTCGGCTCGCCACCACGGCGAGAGTGCTGCGCGATCACGCGTGGATCGACTTGCCGGCCCGTGAACTGGTGCCCGGCGATCTCGTGGAGGTCAGGAGCGGCGGGGCGTTTCCCGCCGACGGCCTGGTGCTCGCGGGTGACAACCTGCAGGTCGACGAGTCGATGCTCAGTGGCGAATCCCTGCCGGTGCGCAAGCTGCCACTTGCAGGCGAGGGCATCGACGAGATGTCCGCGGTGGCTCCCCAATGGGTGGCCGCCGGTACGCAGCTGCTGACCGGGCAGGCCAGGGTGCGCGTCGCCTTCACGGGTCGGGAGACCCTGTACGGCGAGATCGTGCACTTGGTCGTGCAGGAAAGGCGTGCGCGGACGCCGTTGCAGGTGGCCATCGGGCGCCTGGTGGCGGTGCTGCTCGTGGTGGCGGTGCTGATGTGCCTGATACTCGCCGCCATCCGGCTCTACCAGGGCCACGGCATCATCGATGCCCTGCTGAGCGCGGTGACGCTGGCCGTGGCGGCGCTGCCGGAGGAGTTCCCGGTGGTCTTCACCTTCTTCCTGGGTGCGGGCGCGTACCGGCTGGCCAGGCGCCAGGCTCTGGTGCGCCGCGCGGTGGCGGTGGAGAACATCGGGCGCATCACCTGCATCTGCTCGGACAAGACCGGCACGATGACAGAAGGAAGGCTCGTCCTCGCGCAGGCCGATCCGGCACCGGGCATGGATGTCGTCCGACTGGCGGAGCTTGCGGCGCTGGCGTGTCGCCCGGATGCCGGGGATCCCCTCGATGACGCCATCCTGGGACTGGCAAATGCAGCGCTGCGTGAAGGCGCCCGGCGAACGGCCCTGTATCCGTTCACCGAGGCGCGCCGCTACGAGACGGCAACCTGGCGTCTGGCCTCCGGGGAACAGCTGGCCGTGGTCAAGGGCGCTCCGGAGACGGTGCTGGCCCGCTGCGGGATCGGCGATGACGCGCGTGCCGCATGGCTTGCCAGGGTCTCGGATCACGCATCGCGCGGCAACAAGGTGATCGGCTGTGCGATGCGCAGGCTCGATGCCACCACCGCGGAGGGCGACGAGCCAGCAGGTGGATTCCAGTTCTGCGGGCTGCTGGCCTTCGGGGATCCGCTTCGTGAAGGCGTGCGCGATGCCGTGCGCGGCTGCATGGAAGCGGGGATCCGCGTGATCATGGTCACCGGAGACCACCCGGGCACTGCGCGAGCCATCGCCGCCCAGGCGGGGTTGGGGGACGGGCAGCCGAACGTTGTCGGGATGGATGATCTGGAAGTTTCGCTGCAGGACGTCGGTGACGCTGCCCTGCAGGGCGTGGACGTGGTGGCGCGCGCCGTGCCGGCGCAGAAGCTGAACCTGGTCAGGCTGCTGCAGAAGCAGGGGGAGATCGTCGCCGTCACGGGGGACGGCGTGAACGATGCACCGGCGCTGCAGGCTGCCGACATCGGCATTGCCATGGGTGGGCGCGGCTCGCGCAGTGCGCGGGAAGTGGCATCAATCGTGCTGCTCGACGACAACTTCCGCACCATCGTGCGCGCCATCGCCGAGGGGCGGCAGCTGTTCCGCAACCTGCAGCTGAGCTTTGCCTACCTGCTGATGGTGCACATTCCGCTGGTGCTCACGGCTGCGATCATTCCGCTCGCGGGCTATCCGCTGCTGTACCTGCCCATCCACATCGTCTGGATCGAGCTGGTGATCCACCCCACGGCGCTGCTGGTGTTCCAGGACTCCCCGCCAACCACGCGGATGGCGCCAGTCACCCGCGACCCTCGCCGTGCCTTCTTCGGGCCGGGATCGTGGGCCGTGATTGCACTCGTCGGCATGGCGGTGGCCGCAGCGACGCTGCTTGGCTACAGATTCGCGGACAGCGCGGGAAAGGACCCGGAGCACGCGCGCACCATTGCGCTGGTCACGTTGCTCATGGCCAACGCCACCCTTACCGCTGCCCTGTCGAAACTGAAGTCATGGGCGGCAGGAATCATCGTGGTGTCTGGCGTGCTCAGCCTCGCCCTGCTGGTGCAGGTCGAGGCGCTCGCCAGGCTCATCCACCTGCACCCGCTTCGGCCGGGAGATTGGGTGGTGGCCGCCGGCGCCGGCGTGGTGACCGGCATGCTGGGCGTGCTCTTCCACACTCGCCCCGGGGCCGGCAGGCACGCGGCCGCGCTGGAGTCCGCGCCGCGCATTAAGAGATCTTGAGAAGAGAGCCCGCGGCACCGCCAATTGCCATAACGCGAACTGGTGCGCTTGCCCGATGACGGCCTGGCGGCGAGACTAATGGCATGCGTAACGCCTCCTCCCTCCGTACCGTCGATCCGGGCCGCCGCCGGCTGCTGCGGTGGCTGGCAGCCGGCCCGGCCGTCCTGGCGCTGGGCCTGCGCGAACAGCTCGCCCATGCCGGCCAGACCCTCGAGCAAGAGGTGCTGGCGCCGCGTACCCTCTCGATGGTAAGCACGCACACCGGCGAGCACCTCGAGGTGCGCTACTTCGAAGGCGGGCAGTACCTGCCCGATGCGCTGACGCGGCTGAACCGCGTGCTGCGCGACCATCGCAGCGGCGACGTCAGTCCCATCGACCCGCGCCTCTTCGACCAGCTGCACGCGCTGGCACGCTGCGCTGCCTGCGCACCGCACTACGAGATCATCTCCGGCTACCGCTCGCCTGCCACCAACGAGAAGCTGCGGCAGGGCAGCAGCGGGGTGGCCAGCCGCAGCCTGCACATGGATGGCCGCGCCATCGACGTGCGGCTGAAGGGGCAGCCCACGGCACGCGTGCGTGACCTGGCGCTCGCACTCAAGAGCGGCGGCGTGGGCTATTACAAGAAGTCCGATTTCGTGCACCTCGACACGGGCCGCGTGCGGTCCTGGTCGGGCTAGCCGCGCTCCAGCCCGTAGAGGTCGTCGAGGAACAGCACGCTGCCGTCTTCGCGGGCGATGGCCGTGCCATAGACGATGTAGACCCGGATCGGCTCGGCCAGGTCCACCCTCAGCGGCGTCACGCCTGCCATCGCGCCAGCAATGCGTTCCGGCGTCCAGGCCGGATCATCCTGCAACACAAAGCGCGCCAGTGCGGCCGGATCGGCGACCCGGATGCACCCATGGCTGAAGGCGCGGCGTGGGCGCGCGAACAGCGTCCGCGCCGGCGTGTCGTGCAGATAGACATTGTGCGGGTTGGGCATCATGAACTTCACCGCGCCCAGTGCATTGTCTTCGCCAGGCTGCTGGCGCACGCGCAGCGCGCCGGCCGCCAGCTGCTCCACCGCCTGCGGGGTGGCGGGCACGACCTGGCCCGCGCCGTCCACCAGCTCATAATGATTGCGCGCCAGGTAGCCGGGATTTGCCCGCACCGCAGGCAATATCTCCTCCAGCGCGATACTGCGAGGCACCTCCCAGTAGGGACGGAAGATCAGATGCGTCATGTCGGCGGTGAACGTCGGCGTCCGCAGCTCGCGCATCACCCGGCCGACGACCACGTCGATGCGCAGCATGTCGGACTCGCCGCTGGTCATGCCGGAGATGGCATACAACCTGAAGCGCGGAATGTTGATGAAGATGGCACGTGAGTGGGGATTGGCCGGCAACTCGCGCCAGCGCGCCAGGGTGCGTTCGATCTGACGCACGCGCTGTGCCAGTGGCGTGGTAAGGGCACGCCAGGTCGCCGGACCGAGCACGCCATCACTTTCGAGGCCGTGCCGATCCTGGAAGCGCCGCAGTGCCTCCACCAGCGCCGGGTCGAGCACGGATGGGACGGGAGCTGGTGACACGGAGACGGGCAGGTCTCCCAATGCCGTGAGCAGGACGCGCAGGGCGGCGGCGCCCTCCCAGCTTTCTCCCGGCTTGAGCGAACGCCGCGGCAGGCGCGGAAGCTGCGTGAGCGTCGGCTGCGCCGCGAGTGCGCGATAGCGCGGCAAGGCCCGCTCCAGCAGCACGGAATGGGGCCTCGACTGCGGCGGGACCCCGGGCGCATTCCCTGCCGCCAGGCTGGTCCAGTTGAACCGCAGGAGCGACAGCACCAGGGGG
>JACZCW010001433.1_pt1 | contig 10283 bp, 11 predicted proteins | sample 8641861 | NCBI WGS metagenome assembly JACZCW01 (sample SAMN15324607, study PRJNA640507) | soil metagenome | isolation source: intercropping sugarcane | place: China: Luxin town, Laibin City, Guangxi Province | collected 2019-07-25 | depth 10cm m | reverse complement strand
CTTGCTGTTCATCGCCCCTCCTTGAAGTTTCACGCGCGGCTACCAGGGCTGGTCGCCGCCCTCGTTGGTCAGGAACCGCCCGCTGTCCTTCAGCGTCAGTCCATCGATCACCTTCATCATCCGGCCCACGGCCACCGGCGTGGGGATCAGCCCGGGAATGCCCTGGCCCTGGAAGCTTTCCACCTCCACGCCGCCCGGGTGGAACATCACCGCGATGATGCCCTGGTCCTTCACTTCCACCGAAACCAGCCGCATGGCCTGGTTCAGCGCCGTCTTGCTGATGCGATACCAGTAATCCGTTGCGGCGTTCGGCAGCACCGAAATCGTGCCCGCGCCCGAGCTGATGGTCACCAGCTTCTTTTGCCGGCTGATGCGCACGTTCTCGATGAAGCCCTGGATCACGCGCAGCGGTCCGGCGGTGTTCACGTCCATGAACTCATGGAACTGCTTGAAGTCGAGCGTGCCGAAATACTGCCCCTTGTTGGCCTGCCGGTCGCGGATGGGACCGAGCCGCTTGATGGCCGCATTGTTCAGCAGCACGTCGATGGGCTTGCCCTTGAGCTTCTTCGCCAACGCGGCCACATGATCGTCGCGCCGCACGTCCAGCAGCTCGATGTGCACCAGCTTCGGATACTGCGCCTTGAGGTCGGTGAGCGACTTGGGCGTCTGCGGGAAATGATGCGTGGCGTACACCGTCCAGCCGCGCGCCGCATACTGCTTGGCGAACTCCAGCCCGATGCCCGTGCTCGAGCCGGTGATCAGCACGGATTCGGCGTGCGCGGCCAGTGAGGCCACCGCCAGCAGCAGCAGGGCCGGGAACTTGAACCAACTGATGCGAATTGCGCGAATCATCGTGCGTCACTGACCCGGAGGACCGGGGGTCCCGCATTCTGCCCGAAGGCGCCGGCCCAGGTATATGCCGTCACGGCGGCGTGGATAACGGCGCAGTAATCGGCTCGAAACGCAGCGTTCCGTCGGCATATTCGGTGCGGGTCATGCGCACCGTCATGCCCTGGCGCAGTCCGGGTTGCTTGATGATGCGCACCTGCTCGCCGCTGGCGACGCGCACCAGGCAGGTCCGCTCGTCGATGCGGGTCACTTCGGCGGTGGTTTCGGATACCGACTTGACCTTGCCATGGCCCGACATGCCCCACCACGCCAGCACCATGGCCAGCGGCACGGCAATGGCCAGCACGCGCGCCACGCGATGGCCGCGCTGGAATCCCGAATCGAACGACGGCGGCGCGGCCTTCACCAGCGCTTCTCCATGAAGAGGCTGAGGGGATCGGGCCTGTAGGCGCCGAAGGGTTCGCGATAGCGATATCCCGCGGACTCGTACAGCCGCAGCGCCTCGGGCTGATGAATGCCTGTTTCCAGCCGCGCCACACGACGGCCCGCCGCCTGCGCCTGCGTTTCCAGAAAACCCAGCAGTGCGCGGCCCACGCCCTGTCCGCGCCGCGCGGGCGGCACGTACATGCGCTTGAGCTCGGCATACTCATCGATCAGCACCACGGCGCCGCAACCGCAGGCGGTGCCCGCATCATCACGCGCCACCGCGAAACACACCTCGGGCATCAGCAGCGCTTCCAGACTCAGGCCATGCTGGCTCTCGGCGGGATACAGCGGCGCAAGATAGGCATCGAGTGCGTCGATCAGCGCGATGGTGTCGGGCTGATCGGGCCGTTCGATGCGGATCTGCATTCAGAACGCCGGAGCGCGTTGCGCCAGCGCCTTCAGTGCCGCCACATCCTCGGCCACCACGCGTCGCTGCCGCAGCGCTTCATCCACCGCGGCGTTGTAACGACGCACATATTCGGCGCGGCTGCCATAGCGCGCCTTCAGCGCCGCCACGGACATCGGCTGCGCCGATGGCGTGGCGCTGCAGACCTGCACGGCGCGCGCATCGCCGGTGCGCGGCGTGCTGCTGCCGCGATACGACGCGATAGGCACTTCGATCTGCGGCAGGCGCCATCCGCCCCGCACATTGCCGGCTTCGTCGCGCACCATGCCATTCGCGTCGGTCTCGAAACGCGGTTCCTTGTTCATGGGAAGCTGGTGCACCAGCAACTCGTCCAGCTGCTGCCAGATGGCATCGATCGCAAACGCCGGCGCAAGACTGCTCTCGGCCTCGCGACACCATCCTTCGGCCGGCGATGCTCCTGCCGTTGACGCCTGCCCCGCGATCTTGAGATCTGCTGCAGCCGGCTGTCCGCCCGCCTGGGCACCCGACCTGCCCATGCCCGCGATCTGGTATACGCGGAACACATCGCCTGGCTCATCGCTGTCTTCGCGAAGCGCCGCCGTCGCCGCGGCAGCGGATTCCGTCAGCACCCTGACATACGGCACATCGCGCGGCGTCACCTGCGCTTGAACTTCACTGGCTGCTGGCGCGCAGGGATCTATGGGCACGGCATTGAATGCAGCCACATCGAGGTAAGCATCGAAAATCGGCGCGCCGTCGCCCAGCCGCTGCCAGGCATGCAATGCATTGGCATAGGTGCGCAGGTAGCTGCCTCCCAGCCCGTAGCCTGCGGCGATGAACCGCAGCGGATTCAGCGCCAGAAGCGGATTTTCCTTGCTCGAACTGCGCAGCAGCGCGCCCGCCTGCGCAATCACATCCCACGCGAGACCGCCGGCATCCGGATTGGCGTTGCCGCAGTTCTGTGTCTGCGGCAGGCCCAGGCTGATCGCCTCATAGCGCACATTGTCGAAACGCCGCAGTGCCGCCGCGGCCGCCGGACTCACCGTCACGCCCACCCACGCATCACCGCGCCGCGTGAAGTATTCCCACGACAGACCCCACAGCGGCGCGGTGTCGTAGCCATCCGCTGCATCGAGCAGCTCGACGATCACGCGGCCGCTGAAGCGCGCCGCGTCCCGGGCTGCCGCACCAGCAGGCGCGTGACATAGGGCACGCCGGCCACGCGCAGCTTCGCGGCATCGCCAGACGGTGCGCCGTCATAGACATTCGCGCGACCAGATATGCGCAGCTCGCTTTCCACATAGCCGCGTGCCGTGAGGTTCACGGCCCGCGCGGCCTGGGCGGCAGCCAGAAACGGCCGGTTGACCGCACTCGCGGGCACCACCTGCGCGCGCGGCGTGACCACCAGCACCGGATCCAGCGCGCTGGCCGTTGCATTGAACAGCAGCAGCAGCGCCAGCAATGGCAAACTTCGTCGCGTCATTCCAGGCAGACCACTCCGGTGGATGTACTGGGGCAATGTCACCGAGCCACTGCGCACTGTCAAACGGAAGGTCAATGTCCGATCCACTGCTGGAAAGTTTCGAAACATTCGTGGCGCGCTCCGTCGCGCGGCCGGGCACCTCGCACTACGCCGAGGTGGCCGGAATCCGCATGCATTATCTGGAATGGCCTGGCCCCGCTGGCGCGCCGGTGGTGCTGCTGCTGCATGGCTTCCTGGCGCATGCGCACTGGTGGGATTTCGTGGCGCCGTGGCTGGCCGAGCACTACCGCGTGATCGCGCCGGATTTCTCCGGCATGGGCGACAGCGGCATTCGCCCGCACTACACGCACGAGCATTTCCACGCCGAGATCACCGGCATCGTCGAGGCGCTGGACATCGCCCGCTGCACGGCCATCGGCCACAGCTTCGGCGGACGCGTGCTGCTGTATGCCTGCGCGCAGCGCCCCGAGCTGTTCCAGCGCGCCATCGTCGTGGACTCGCGGCTGGGCTCGCCAGCCGATCCGGTGCGCGGCTTCGATGAAGAATGGCGGCCAAAAAAGCGTTATGCCGATGCCCAGACCATCCTGTCCCGCTTCCTGCTGCGCCCCATCGAGCCCGCGCCGGCCGTGGCGCTGGCTCACATGGGACGCGCCTCGATCCGCGAGGAATCGGGCGGCTGGGTGTGGAAGTTCGACGAGAACGTCACGCGGCTGTATCAGGTCGCACCCGACGCACCGGGCGTGGATGACATCGCCGCGCTGCAGGCACTGCCAACCATGGTGGACTTCATCTATGGGGAGGAAAGCCGCGTGGTGACGCCTGCCCGGGCAGCCCTGCTGTCGAGCTGCCTGCCTCATGTGCGTTCGGTTACCGGACTGCCCTGCTCCCATCACCATCTGCCCGTGAGCCAGCCGATCGCGCTGCTGGGCTGCCTGCGCGTGCTGCTGCAGATGGGGTAGGCTTCGGCCATGGATACCCAGAAGCTGGCTCACCGGCCATTTATCCCCGCGCAGACGCGCCTGCCCGAATTCACGCTGCGCGCGGTGCTCACGGGCACCATCCTCGGCATCATCTTCGGCGCCTCCTCGCTCTACCTGGTGCTGAAAGTCGGCCTCACGGTGAGCGCGTCCATTCCGGTGGCGGTGATCTCCATCACGCTGTTCCGCATGCTGTCGAAGCTGGGCATCCGCGACGGCACCATCCTCGAACACAACATTTCGCAGACCGCGGGCAGCGCGGGCGAGTCCATCGCCTTCGGTGTGGGCATCACCATGCCCGCCATCCTGATACTGGGTTTCGATCTGGAACTGGGCCGTGTGCTGCTCGTGGCCATCCTGGGTGGCCTGCTCGGCATATTGATGATGATTCCGCTGCGCCGCGCGCTCATCGTCAAACAGCATGGCGAGCTGAAATTTCCCGAAGGCACCGCCTGCGCCGAGGTGCTGAAGGCCGGCGCATCCGACGAATCGCGCGCGGCAGCGGATCCTGAAGCCGCGGGCTCGCGCAGCGGCGGCATCAGCGCCCGTACCATCTTCACCGGCTTCGGCATAGGCCTGGCGTACAAGGCGCTGAACGTGGCCTTCAAGGGCTGGAAGGATGTGGCGGGCACCACCTTCGCCGCGCCGCTGAAGGGCGGATCGCTCGCGGCCGAAGTCTCGCCAGAGCTGCTCGGCGTGGGCTACATCATCGGCATGCGCATCTCGAGCTGGATGTTCGCGGGCGGCTTCATCACCTACCTGCTGCTCATTCCACTCATCATGTTCTTCGGCTCGCACACCACCGACATCCTGCCGCCGGGCACCAAGCCTATCGGCGAGATGAATGCCGGCGATGTGCACAACGCCTATGTGCTCTACATCGGCGCCGGCGCCGTGGCCACCGCCGGCCTGATCTCGCTGCTGCGTTCGATGCCGCTGATCTGGAGCGGCATCCGCTCGGGCCTGAGGGATGTGGCCGGCGCGCGCAATGGCACCGCGGTGGCCAGCACCGACCGGCGCGACAGGGATCTGTCATTGAAATTCGTGGCCATCGGCATCCTGGTGCTGCTGGCCTTGATCGTGGCGGCGCCTTCGCTGCACATGAACCTGCTGGGCGCACTGCTCATCGTGCTGCTGGGCGCATTGTTCGTCACGGTGTCGTCGCGGCTGACCGGCGAAGTGGGATCCACCTCGAACCCCATCTCGGGCATGACCGTCGCCACACTGATGCTCACCTGCCTGGTGTTCCTCATCGTGGGCTGGACCGGCGGCACCTGGTATGTCACCGCGCTGTCCATCGGCGGCATCGTCTGCATCGCCTGCTCCAATGGCGGCACCACCTCACAGGATCTGAAGACCGGCTTTTTGATCGGCAGCACGCCGAAGCTGCAGCAGTACGCCACCCTCATCGGCGCGTTTGCCTCCGCCGTGCTGATGGGCCCCATCCTGCTCAAGCTCAATGAAACCGCCACGGTGTACGTGCCGGTGGCGCAGGTTGCGCCGCAGGGATTGAGCACCGACGTCGCCGCCCTCGGCGACAAGCGCGAATCGGTGACCGGCGTGCAGGCCAGGGATGATTCGGGCAGCTACCACATCTGGCACAAGACCAATCTCGACGGCGGTCCCGCCGGCAAATATCTGGTGGATGACAGCGGCAAGGCGGTGTGGCTGGTGGATCCGGGCATCAATGGCGTGCACAACACGCGCCCCGATGGCACCACCGTGCGCAAGTTCGATGCGCCCAAGGCCACGCTGGTGTCCTACATCATCAAGGGCATCCTGGATCGCGAGCTGCCGTGGGAGCTCATCATGTTCGGCGCGATGATCGCGCTGGCGATGGAGTTCTGCGGCATGCCTTCGCTGGTGATCGCAGTAGGCGTGTACCTGCCCATCTCCACCACGGCGCCGATGTTCGTGGGCGGCCTGATCCGCTGGTTCATGGATCGGCGCATGCGTCGGCAGCCGGAGCTCACCAACCTCAACGAGCACGAATTCAACGCCGTTGCCGACCGCGGCCCCGGCGTGCTGTTCGCATCGGGCTATATCGCCGGCGGTGCGATCGCCGGCATCCTCATCGCCTTCCTGGCTGGCGTGCTGGGCGACTTCGACGCGGCCCTGCAGCGCTGGTCCACGGGCCACAATCCCTTCTATGAAGGACCGATGGCGAACCTGCTGTCGCTGCTGCCCTTCCTGGTATTGACCCTGCTGCTGTGGCTGGTGGCGCGCGGCTCGTGGCTGTCTGCCGCCAGAAAGTGACCTTGCGCGACTGTTACCGGTAACGGATGCGGCGAACCGCCGCCCAGGCGGCGCGCAACGCGGCGGCGGTGATGGCCAATGGCTTGCGGCAGCGCACGCACAACGTCCTGTTGTCGGCATTTTCGGCTCCGCATTGAGGGCAATACATCCCTGTCTCCTTGATGAAAGGTGGCGGGATTCTGCCACGGGTAGCAGACGGGCTGAATACGCTTTTTGGGCGATTTCGCCCAAATTTCAAACTTGCGTGATATGGCGGTGCCGTATCCCGCCAATTGCCGCCGGTTGATCAGTCTTTCGAGTGCCGGTGCGCGGCGCCGGTCATGCGATCGAGATAGCCGAGCAGCAGTGCCGAGACGACGAAGGCCATGTGCATGATCACGTACCACATGAGCTTGTCGTTATCGATTTCCTGGGCCTTCATGAACATGCGCAGCAGGTGAATGGATGAAATCGCAACGATTGACGCCGCAACCTTGAGCTTCAGCGTGCCCGCGTCGAGCTTGCCGAGCCAGCCCAGCTTCTCGCCTTCCACATCCAGCTTGGAGACGAAGTTCTCGTAGCCGGAAAACATCACCATCACGATCAGCCCGGCCACCATCGCCAGATCCACCAGTGCCAGCAGCACCAGCACCGTATCGGCCTCGGCCGTCTCCGGATTCATCGGATGCAACACATGATGAATGGCGTGGTACAGCTCAGTGAAGAACTGGTAGCCCAGCACGAGCAGCGCCACCGACAGGCCGAGATAGACGGGCGCCACGAGCCAGCGGCTGGCGAAGAAGATGCGTTCGACGAATTTTTCGATCATGCGGAAATTATAGAGACCGGCGCGCCGCGCGTAAGACTGGTGCCCACGCCGTCGATCGCATAGGCATTGCGACCGAAGACCACGCCGCGCAGCGCCTTGTCGAAGCGATACGTCTTGAGCGTGCGCAGGGGCTCTTCGCCGGTGCGTTCGCCGCGCATCTGGTCGACGGTGGTGATGGCGCAGCGCGTACAGGCCTTGGTGAGCTGCAAGGTCACCGCGTCGCAACGCAGGCCTGAGGCTTCATCCTCACCATAGGCAGCCACGCCATCGAGCAGCACGTTCGGACGGAAGCGCTGCACGGGCAGGTTGTGCCCCACACGTGCGGACAGATCGTCGATGGATGCGCGCGACAGCACCAGCAGCGGATAGCCATCGGAAAACAGCGTGGACACATCACGGCCCGCTGTCCACTCCTTGCTCGACAGGCGCAACTGCCTGGTGTCGAAGCGCACCAGTCGCAAAGGCCTGCCCAGCCAGCTGGAAATGAATTCCGCCGCTTCATGGCCCGCATCGAAAGCGGCGCACTGCGCGTTCCACACCTGCACCTGGGCCTGCTCGCCCGCGTGTGTCAGCGGCAACGACAGCGTATCGCCCGTAGGACGCGTCAGCCGCAGCGAATCTGGCGTGATCGCGGTGAGCAGCAGCGACAGCCGGGGCTCTTCGCGCTGGGTGAGGAAGCGCCCGGCCGGATCCACGATCATCCACTCGCGGTCATGCAGCAGGCCATGCGGGCCGAGCTGCACGTTTTCGCATTCGATGCCGGCGGCGGACTTGACGGGATAGATGTAGAGACCGCCGATGCGGGCGGTCATGGCGCGGATTTTCCCGCCGCGGGATTGCGCGGCGCGCGGGCTTCGGGCGCATCCCGCCGCCCGTCGGTTTCCAGTCCCTCGACGCAGCGCTCCAGATAGCCGCGCAATTCGGCCACCTCGTGCGCGGACAATCGCGACAGCATCTGCGTCATCACCGGCGCGCCGGCGCCGCGCGCTGCGTTCAGCCGCTCGACTCCCGCCGGCAGCAGGAACCAGCGATCGGCGCGGCGATTGTGAGGATCGGGACGGCGTTCCACGCTGCCCTCGCGCTCCAGGCGCCGCAGCAGGCCGGTCATGGTCTGCGCTGTGACCAGCAGGCGCCGCGCCAGCCGTGCGCCGGCGATGCCGGGCTCCTGCTGCAGCTGATCGAGCGTGACGAGATGGGCGAAGGAGACGTCGCTGTTGCGACGCAGGCGCTCGTCCACCTGATGGCGGAATTGATGCATCAACCGCTTCAGCAGGAAGCTGATCTGCTCTTCCGGCGTGCGCTGGCAGCCGCGTTGCGAAGTCACCATCGGGGAGTTGCTGGAGTCGCTTGCCAAAAATAAGGTACCTGATAATATATCAGCCACCTGATATCAGACAAGCCGAGTGTTTCCCGATGCGCAAGGATAAGAGGCCTTCCGTGCGACCCCTTTTTTTGCCGAAAGTTCTGCTGATCTCACTCAGCGCGAGCCTTCTGCTGGTCGCAGGCTGCAACCGCAAGCAGTCGCAGGAAGCCCAGAACGGCGCCCCCGCCGCCACGGCCAATGCCTCCGGTGGCAGTACCACGGCCTCGATGACCATTACCACCACGCAGGTACGCAGCGAAGACATCGTGCGCAGCGTGCCGGCCACGGGTTCGATCTTTCCGTGGCAGGAAGTGATCATCAGCGCCGAGGTCGGCGGTTACCGCGTCTCCGATGTGCTGGTGGATGTGGGCACGCGCGTCAACAAGGGCCAGGCGCTGGTGCGTCTGTCGGGCGACATGTTGCAGGCCGACCTTGATTCCAAGCGCGCGGCGCTGCGCAGCGCCGAAGCCACGCAGGTGAACACGGCCGCAGCCTTGCGCCGCGGCCAGCAGGTCTCCAGCTCCGGCGCGCTGTCGGCCGCCGATCTCGACAAGCTCAAGGCCGATGACATCGCCGCGCAGGCGCGGGTGGAAACCGCGCGCGCCGATCTCACCACCGCCGAACTGCGCGCGCGCTATGGCACCGTCACCGCCCCCGACAGCGGCGTGATCACCTCGCGCACGGTCAGCGTGGGCCAGATCGCGCAGGCTGGCGCCGAGATGCTGCGCATGCTGCGGCAGAACCGGGTGGAGTGGCGCGCCGAAGTGCCCGAATCACAGCTCTCGCGCATCAAGGTGGGACAGAACGCCACCGTCACCGCGGTGGACGGCAGCGTGCTCAAAGGCAAGGTGCGCGCCGTGGCTCCCACGGTGCAGACCACCAACCGCACCGGCCTGGTGTATGTAGACATCGTGGGCGGCAACGCCCGGCCCGGCATGTTCGCGCGCGGCGAGATCGAAGCCGGCAAGGGCCCCGCCCTGCTGCTGCCCGTCTCCAGCGTGGTCATGCAGGATGGTTACGCATACGTCTTCGTGCTCAAGGACCAGAACAAGGTTGAACGCCGCCGCGTGCAGCAGGTGGCCGTGCACGGCAACGACATGGAAGTTTCCGAAGGCGTGTCCGCCGGTGAAACCATCGCGGTCAAGGGCGCGGGCTTCCTCAAGGATGGCGATACGGTAAGCGTCAACAATGCTGCCGCAACCGCCGCACCCGCGCTGTCCGAGACCACCACGGCGCCACCTGCGCAAGCCGCGCGGTAAGCGTGTGCGTCGTCTGTTGCTGCTTCACGTCATCGGGGGACGCTGAATGAATTTCGTCACGTGGTCCATCCGGAACCCCGTTCCGGTGATCATGATGTTCATCGCGCTGGTGATCGGCGGGCTGCTTTCGTTCCCGAAGCTGCAGATCCAGGACCAGCCGGACATCAGCTTCCCCAATGTGTTCGTGCGCGTCAGCTACGCGGGCGTGCCGCCGTCGCAGATGGAGACCGAGGTCACCCGCAAGGTCGAGGATGCGGTCTCGAACATCGTCGGCATCGAGGACATCAACTCCACCGTCACCACCGGCAGTTCGCAGACCGTGGTGCAGTTCCAGTTCGGCGTCGACATCCAGCAGGCGCTGGATGACGTGCGCGATGCGGTGTCGCGCATCCGCCCCGACCTGCCCATCGACGCCACCGAGCCCTACATCCGCCG
>JACZCW010101295.1_pt1 | contig 10299 bp, 8 predicted proteins | sample 8641861 | NCBI WGS metagenome assembly JACZCW01 (sample SAMN15324607, study PRJNA640507) | soil metagenome | isolation source: intercropping sugarcane | place: China: Luxin town, Laibin City, Guangxi Province | collected 2019-07-25 | depth 10cm m | reverse complement strand
CCGACGAGGTCTCATCCTGGTTCGGCGACGATGAAGCCCAGCGGCGCCGCGAGCGCGATGCCATGGCGATGGGAAACCGTGGCCGCGGTCCGAAGGGCTATGTGCGCGCGGATGAGAGGATCCGAGAGGATGTCTGTGATCGTCTCAGTGACGACTCCGTGGTCGACGCAACGGACATCGAGGTGTCCGTGATGGGCACGGAAGTGACGCTGTCAGGCACGGTGCAGAGCCGGCAGGAACGACGTCGTGCCGAAGACTGCGCCGAGCGGGTGCTGGGTGTCTCCCATGTGCAGAACAATCTGCGCATCGCACCGCCCGGATCCCTTCCGGGCAGCGCGACCTCCCGGATGAGCGGCAACGCCGCGCCCAACATCACGGGCTCCGGCCCCGGGCGCGCTGCGCACTGAGCGAAGCGCATTGCCTCCAGCCGTAGGAACTGTCCTACGGCCGGAGGATTTCCCGCACACCTGGCTCGGATGGCCGTTACGATATCGCAACAGGCGGCCGCATCGGTCAGGGAAGTCTCATGCAGTCCATCTCGTACACGCTGGATCGGCGCGCCATTGTGCGCGATAAAACGACCAGGCCCTGCCGCGAAGCGCGCGCCAAGAATTCTCCCCACCGGGTACCTGGGTACCGAACAACTAAAACACGCATCCATGACGAACGAAAGCCTGACGCTCGACCGATTCCCCACCGGCATTGAAGGTCTCGACATCATCACCAACGGCGGCCTGCTCGCCAGCGGTGTCTACATCATCCAGGGCCTGCCCGGTTCGGGCAAAACCATCCTCGCCAACCAGATCTGCTACGGGCACATCGCGGCCGGTGGCCGCGCGGTGTACGTCACGCTGCTGGCCGAATCACACACCCGGATGCTGCAGCACCTGCGGCCCATGTCCTTCTTCGACGAGAGCGTCATCCCGGAACGACTGTTCTACGTCAGTGCCTTCCGCACCCTGGAGGAGGAGGGCCTGAAGGGGCTCATCGGCCTCCTGCGCCGCGAAATCCGCGACCAGCACATCAGCCTGCTCATCCTCGACGGCCTGGTCGCGGCGGAGGAATCCGCGCCCACGCCGCGCGACTTCAAGAAGTTCATCCACGAGCTGCAGAGCCATGCCGTGGCCAATGGCTGCACCGTGCTGCTGCTGACCAGCGGCGCAGGAACCATGGTCGGCGCCGAGCACACCATGGTGGACGGCCTCATCGAGCTGGGCGACGAGCGCCTGGATGTGCGCAACGAGCGCACGCTGGAGGTGCGCAAGTTCCGCGGCAGCGCTTCGCTCCGGGGCAAGCACGCCTTCCGCATCACCCCGCAGGGCATCAGGCTGTTCCCGCGCATCGAGTCCTGGCTCAGCCAGCCCAGCATCGTGGACCGCGGCTCCGGCCCCCGCCTGACCTGTGGCTCGGCCACGCTCGACCAGATGCTGCGCGGCGGCGTGTGCTCTTCCTCGGTCACCGCGGTGGTGGGCCCCACCGGCGCGGGCAAGACACTGCTGGCCCTGCAGTTCCTCGCCCAGTCCAGTCGCGAGGAGCCGGGCCTGATGTTCAGCTTCTACGAATCTCCCGCCCGCATCCGCGCCAAGGCCGGCGCCATCGGCCATGACATCTCCGCGCCGCTCGACAATGGCCATCTGCAGATCATCTGGCATCCGCAGGGTGAGCACCTGCTGGACGAGCTCGGACACGAACTGCTGCGCGCGGTGCGCGCCCGCGGTGTGCGGCGGCTGGCCATTGACGGCCTGGGCGGCCTGCTGGAATCGGTCTCCAACCGCGATCGCATCGGGCGTTTCATGGCCTGCCTCACCAATGAGCTGCGCGCCCAGGGCGTGGCCACGCTGCTCACTGTCGAAAGCCCCGAGATCGTGGGTTCGGCGGTGAGGATGCCGGTGGTGGCCATGTCCGCCATCGTGGAGAACCTCATCTTCATGCGTTTCGTGGAGCGCAATGCATCGCTCTCCCGGCTGATCTCCATCTCGAAGATGCGCAACAGCGACTATGACGAGCACGTGCGCGAGCTGTTCATCACCGACCGGGGACTGAAGGCGGGGGAGCCGCTGTTCGGATTCGAGGCCACGATCACGGGCGTGGCCCATGCCAGCCGTCCGGTGCGCCGCAAGCCAGCCGCACGGCCATCCAGGAAGAGAAGGTAGTGCAGGGAACGAAGTGCTGACCATCCTCGTAGTGGAAGACGAATTCGGGGCGGCCGACGTGCTGATGACGGCCCTCGAGGACGAGGGCTACCGGGTCGTGGTCGCCGCCAATGGCCGGGAGGGGCTGGAACGCCTGTCGGAGGTGCGGCCCCACCTGATCATCGCGGACTACATGATGCCCGTCATGGACGGCGCGGCCATGGCACGCGCGGTGCGGGATGACCCCGACTTCCGGCACCTTCCCATCATCATCACCAGCGCGGTGGCCGAGGGGCAGATGCGCCTGCGTTTTGCCGGCTTCAATGCCTTCCTGCGCAAGCCCTTCCGCATCCAGGACCTGCTGGATCTGGTGAGGAAGCTGCTGCAGGGGGTCGATGCCTGACTGCGGATCGCGACGCTATAATCTGCCCATGCGTCGCAGCCAGATCCTTTCGCTTTCCGCCGCCGGAATGCTGGCCGTTCTGCTGGCCGGCGGGGGGCCGCCGCAGACTGCATTTTCCGCCCAGCCGGCGGCCACCGGCGCGCCGCGCACGCCAACGCCGCGTGGTCCGCTTGGCGCCGAAGAGCGCGAAATCACTGCACTGTTCGAACGCGCCCGCCGGGCGGTGGTGTACATCGCACCCACGCAGCGCATGTTCGATCTCTCCCTCAACGCATTGCAGGTGCCGCGCGGCACCGGCTCGGGGTTCATCTGGGATGAACAGGGTCATATCGTCACCAACAACCATGTGATCGAGGGCGCCACCGGTGCGCAGGTGCGCCTGGCCGATGGTCGCTCCTTCGATGCCGAGCTGGTAGGGCGCAGTCCCTACCACGACCTCGCCGTACTGCGCATCTCCACGGATGCCGACCACCCTCCGGCGCTGCCCATCGGCACCAGTGAAGACCTGCGGGTGGGACAGAAGGTGTTTGCCATCGGCAATCCCTTCGGCCTCGACTGGACGCTGACCACCGGCATCGTCTCGGCACTGAACCGCGAGCTGCCCACCCAGGAGGGCATGGCGATCCGCGACCTGATCCAGACGGATGCCGCGATCAATCCGGGCAATTCCGGTGGCCCGCTGCTGGATTCGGCTGGCCGGCTGATCGGCGTGAACACTGCCATCTTCAGTCCCTCCGGCGCCTATGCGGGCGTCGGTTTCGCGGTGCCCGTGGACACCGTCAACCGCGTCGTGCCGCGCCTCATCGCCACGGGGCGCTACACCCGGCCAACCCTGGGCGTGGAGGTGCGCTCGGAGATCAACGCCTGGCTCATCGACCAGAACAGGGTCAAGGGCGTGTACGTGCTGGGCGTGGAGCGGGGATCCCCGGCCGCCGCCGCCGGACTGCGTGCCGCCAGGATCGATGCGCGGGGCGCGGTGTCCGTGGGGGATGTGATCCTCTCGCTGGGCAACCGTCGAACCGAAAAGGTGGAAGACCTGTACGATGCACTGGATCGCTCCGCACCCGGGGAGCGCATCGTGCTCACCGTGCAGCGCGGACGCGAGCAGGTGCGCGTGCCGGTGCAACTGGGCCGCTGAAGTACGCAGCGTTACCGGCATGGGCTTGCCGCGCGGAGGAAACCCCATCAGGACCCCGTCAAGTCTGATCATCCTGGCTGCACTCCCCCTGGCGGCATCGGCGGGTGAGAGCACCAGCCTTGCCGGCCTTTCGCTTGAGGAGCTGGGCCGGATCGAAGTGACCTCCGTATCGCGCTCGGCCGAGTTGCTGAGCGAGGCGCCCGCTGCGATCTATGTCATCACCCAGGATGAAATCCGGCGTTCCGGCGCCACGACGCTGCTCGAGGCCCTGGAGCTGGCACCCAACCTGCGCATCCACCAGATGGGGGCCGGCAGCCACGTGGCCTCCACGCGCGGCTTCGGCGGCGCCCCGGAGGCCCAGAACTTCTCCAACAAGCTGCTGCTCCTGATCGATGGCCGCAGTGTCTATTCCCCGCTCTTCTCCGGGATTTATCTGGACACCCAGGACGTAGTGCTGGCGGACATCGCGCGAATCGAGGTGATCAGTGGCCCGGGAGCGACATTGTGGGGCGCCAACGCCATGAACGGGGTGATCAACGTGATCACGCGCCCGGCCTGGCTGTCGCAGGGCAGCGCGTTGACCGCCACGTTGGGCAGCGACCAGCAGCATGTGACGGCGCGCTACGGCGCGGCGCTGGGCGAAGCCGGCGCCTTCCGCGTGTATCTCAAGGCCTTGCGTGGCGATCCACTGGAGAGCAGCCCCGGTGTCAGTGCCGGCGACGGGTGGCAACGCGCCCAGGGCGGATTCCGCGCCGACTTCAACCATTCGGCCGGTGAAAGCCAGCTGCAGGGAGATGTGTACAAGGGCGAATTCGAGCGCCCGGGAAACGACAGCGAGTTCCTCACCGGCGCCAACCTGCTGGGCCGCTGGCAGCATCGCACGCAGCGCTCCCGGCTGCAGGTGCAGGCCTATTTCGACCACGTGCAGCGCCACACGCGCGAGCAGGAGGGGCATCGCCAGAACACCTTCGACCTCGAGCTGGAACAGCAGATCCAGGCGCGCGCACACAGCATTGTCTGGGGCGCCGGGGTCCGCCTGCACCGCTACCGCATCAACAGCAGCGAGAACCTGCGGTTCGAGCCGGAGGCCCGCACACTGGAACTGTGGAACCTGTTCGCCCAGGACACCCTCGCGCTGGGCGCCGCGGTGAAACTGACGCTGGGGTTGAAGCTGGAACACAATGACTTCACCGGCTGGGAGCCGCAGCCGGAAGCGCGCCTGGCCTGGCAGGCGGGCGAATCCACGCTGCTGTGGGCATCGGCGGCCCCCGCCATCCGCGCACCCACGCCCTTCCACACCGACGTTGCCGAGTACCTTGATGGCGTCCGCTTCCTGGTGGGCAACGAAGACTTCAGGCCCGAGCAGGTCATTGCCTACGAGACCGGAATCCGTGTCAGCTCCGCGCCGTCTTTCTGGTGGTCGCTGGCCGCGTTCTACAACCGCTACGATGACCTGCGCACGGTCGAGTTCAACGCTGCGCCCGGCGGATTGCCCTTGTACTGGGGCAATGAGATGGAGGGCGAGAGCTGGGGCCTGAATGCATGGGCCACCTGGCAGGTGGCTGACTGGTGGCGCATCACGCCGGGTATCCAGCTGCTGCGCAAGGATCTGCGCCTGAAACCCGCTTCCACCAGCCCGCTTGGCACGAGCCAGGCCGCCAATGATCCGCGGGGCATGGGATCGCTGGTGTCTTCCTTTGACCTGGGCCATGCCCAGTCACTCGATGTCACCCTGCGCCACGTGGGATCCCTTCCCGACCCGGCCCTCGGCTCGCACACCGAGCTTGCCGTGCGCTACGGCTGGCGCGCCAGCGACAACCTGGAGCTTTCACTCCGCGGCACCAGCCTGCTGAAGGCCCGTCATCGCGAGTACGCCGCACCCGCGGGCGGGCTCATCCGCCGCGGCGTGATGGCTGAAGCACGCTGGCGGAGATAGTCGACTTGCGCCGCTTCCTGCCCTTGCTGTGCACGGTGTTGCTGGCCGCCGGCGCAGCGCCGGGCCGGGCGGCGGAGGCGTATCCCGACACCGCGGTCAAGGCCGCCTTCCTGCTGCGCTTTGCGGAGTACGTGGAGTGGCCTGTCGTGCCGCGGGAAGAGTTCGTGATCGCGGTGCTCGACGCCCCGGCCATGGAGAGGCAGTTGCGCGGGTTCGCCACGCGGCCCCTGCACGGCCGGCCGGTGCGGGTGACCACGGTGGACTCGATCGCGGCAGCGCGCGGAGCGCAGATCCTGTACTTGGGCAATGGCCGGCGCGGCACCCCCAGGTCCATGCCGCGCGCCGGTCCGCCTCCCGGGGTGCTGGTGGTTTCCGATGCCGAGCAGGGCCTGGCGCACGGGAGCAGCATCAACTTCCTCAACGCGGACGGACGTGTGCGATTCGAAGTGTCCCTCGAGGCGGCCAGCCAGTCCGGTCTGAGGATCAGCGCCGAGCTCCTGTCGGTGGCGGTACGGGTGCTGCGGTGAGAAGGCTGCTGGAGATCGTGCACTCGCGCATCGGCCGCGCCAGCTCGCTGCGCGGCAGGCTCACGATGATCATCGCGGTGACGATCATCGGCTCGCTGCTGACGATGTCGGTGGTGCTGGTCTACCGCGATCTCACCGAGTACCGGCGCTCGCTGGCCGCGGACCTGTCCACCAACGCCGGCATCATGGCGCTGCTGGCCGCCCCGACGCTGAACTTCGACGATCCGGAAACAGCGGCACGCAACCTGGCGGCCTTCAGCGAAACGCAGGTGGTGCAGGCGGCGGGCATCTACACCGCCGCGGGCAACCTGCATGCCGCCTACGCGCGCCAGGGAGCTGACCCACCGCCTGCCAGGATGCCCGACGCCCTGGAGGGCGTCCGCATCGAGGGCGGCCGCATGCACATTGCCCGGCCAGTGTCGCGCAATGATGAACAACTGGGCATGGTGTACGTGCGCGCGGACTATGACCTGTGGGGCCATGTGAACGGTTACCTCGGGTTGCTCTCGCTGATCGTGCTCCTGAGCACTGCCGTGGCCATCGCGCTGGCGACACGCCTGCGCCGCCGCATCACCGGGCCCGTGGAGGCGTTCGCGGCCGTGGCGGATGACATCGTGTCGGGCCGCAACCCGGGCCGGCGCGCCCCGGACATGCCGCTGGAGGAGTTCGCCTCCATCGCGCGCGCCTTCAACAGCGTGCTCGATGAATCGGCGCAGCGCATGGAGGCCCTGCGCGAGGCCGATCGCCGCAAGGACGGATTCCTGGCCACGCTGGCCCACGAGCTGCGCAATCCGCTGGCGCCGATCCGCCACGCCGCCCGGCTGCTGCAGCTCAAGGGCCTGGAGGAGACCCAGGCACAGGCGGCGCGCGACATCATCAGCCGCCAGGTGGCGCGCATGGCGCTGTTGCTGGATGACCTGCTGGAGGTATCGCGCGTCACCCTGGGCCGGGTCGAGCTGCGGCGGGAGCGCGTGACCGTGGCCTCGCTGGTGAAAGTCGCGGTGGAGACCAGCAAGCCGCTGATCGAGCAGAAGCGCCACGAGCTCACCCTGGAGCTGCCGGAACAGGGCGTCGAGCTGGAGGTGGATCCGCTGCGTCTTTCCCAGGCGCTTTCCAACCTGCTGACCAATGCCGCCAAGTACACCGATCCCGGCGGCAGCATCACGCTGCGTGCCTGGTGCGAGGAGAGTGAAGCGGTATTTTCCGTGACGGACTCCGGCATCGGGCTGCCAGCGTCGGCCTTGCCTACGGTGTTCGAGATGTTCTCCCAGGTGGATTCGGCCATCGACCGTGCCGAAGGCGGGCTCGGCATCGGACTGGCCCTGGTGAAAGGCCTGGTGAAACTGCACGGCGGCACCGTAGAGGCGAGCAGCGAGGGGCCTGGCAAGGGCTGCACCTTCACGCTGCGTATCCCCGGATGCCAGCCGGAGGCGCCCGTCTCCGTGGCAGCGACCGCGTCCAGCGCAGACCCGGCTTTGCGCGGGCGCATTCTCGTCGTGGACGACAACCGCGACGCGGCCACGTCCCTGGCCATGGTGCTGCGTTCGGGCGGACATACCGTGCTCACGGCCGGCGGCGGCGAGGAGGGCCTGGATACCGGCGCCAGCCTGCGGCCTGAAATCGTGCTGCTGGACATCGGCATGCCCGGGCTCAATGGCTATGACGTCGCGCGGCGCATGCGTTTTACCCCCTGGGGAAAGGCGGCGCTGCTGGTGGCGCTGACCGGCTGGGGACAGAAGGAGGACGTGGAGCGCGCGCACGCCGCCGGCTTTGACTTCCACATGACCAAGCCGGCCGACCCGGACCGGATCGAGCGGCTGGTCACGGAGTTCCTCGGCTCGCGCCGGATGCGCTAGCCGCGCACTGGCTCCCCGCATCGATGCATGCTTGAATGACACATGGTCAACCGCACAGTGCGTCCCATGGCAGCCAGTCATATCTTCAAGGTCATGTTCCTCAACCAGGGCAAGGTGTACGAGATCTATGCCCGCAAGGTGGAGCAGGGCCGTCTGTTCGGCTTCGTGGAGGTCGAGGAGCTGGTGTTCGGCCAGCGTTCCACCGTGGTGCTCGATCCGGGCGAGGAGCGCATCAAGACCGAATTCGCCGGCGTCCGCTGCACCATGCTGCCCATGCACTCCATCCTGCGCATCGATGAGGTGAAGAAGCAGGGGGTCAGCCGCATCAGCGACTTCGAAGGCGCCAGCAACGTCACGCCTTTCCCGGCAGGCATCTATCCGCCCACCGGCGAGGGCGGCTCGCGCAAGTAGCCATGGAGAAGAAATTCAGCGAGGAGATCAACCGCTTCCCGGGCCGCGATGCCGAAGGGCGGCCAGTGGAGATCCTCGAGCGCATCACCTTTGCGCGCACCATTGGCAGCGATGGCCGGCCCAAGGGCCGGCCGGTGGAGATCAACCGCCGCTATGACCTGAAGACGGGAGAACGGTTGCTGCGGGTCAGCGATACGGAGTTCGAAGACGACGAAACCGGCGCCCGGCTCACGCGCAGCGCCTGACGCCGGTACTGCTCCACGCGCCTAGAACCGCATCCGCGCCTCCACCGCGATGGCGCGCGGCGGTTCCACGAACCCGTAATAGCTGCGGGCGCGGAACAGCGTGAAGGCCAGCGGCACGTCGGCGGCATAGGTCACCGTGGTCTTGTCGGTGAGGTTGCGCCCCACCAGTGCCACCTCCCACAGGCCATCGCCATGCCCGAGCGCCAGCCGCGCATTGAACTTGGTGTAGGCGTCCTGCACCAGCACCGGGTCCAGGTTGAGCGACTGCAGGTAATCGTCCGAATGCATCATGTCGGCGCCGGCGGTGAGCACCAGCGGCCCGAGGGCCCAGGTGTACTCGGCCGACAGCACGCCGCTGAACTTCGGCGCGAACTGGTTGGTACGGCCACTGTAATCGGCGTTGCCATTGATGCAGCCGGCGGACGCACCGGCCAGCAGCAGGTCGTAGTTGCACTGGCCCTGGTACTGCTCCCAGTTGAATTCCAGCACCGCCACGGATGCCTGCAGCAGCAGTCCGCGCAGCGGGCGCCAGCGGCTTTCCAGTTCCACGCCGCGCACCTCGGCGCTGCCATTGCCGACGTTGAAGCCGATGCGGCCGTCGAAGGCGCTGGTTTGCAGGTCCTTGTAGTCCGTTTGGAAGGCCGCCACGTTCAGCTCGGCGCGCTGCCCCAGGTCGGTCTTCACGCCCACCTCGAAGGTGGTGGCACGCTCGTCCTCGAACTCGAACGTGCCCGGCTGCTCCGCCGGCGGGTTCGGGTTCGGATCGACATAGGAGGGCGAACGGTTGGAACGGGCATCGAACCCGCCTGACTTGTAGCCGCGCGCCAGCGACACATAGGCCATCGAGCGGTCCGAGGCGCGATATTGCAGGTTCAGCAGGGGCGAGAAATTCGTCTCCTTGCGCGAACCGCTGATGTCGTGCGAGGCGATGCCCAGCACCGTGTCGAACAGTCCCAGCGCCAGCGGACTGGTGATCTGCGCGCCGGTGGCATCGGAGAGATAAGTATAGCGTCGCCCCTCCTTCTTCTCGTGGCTGAGGCGTCCGCCGGCAGTCAGGCTCCACTTGTCATTGAATGCGAAGCGTCCCTGCAGGAAGGCCGAATACATCGTGCTGTCCTGGGTGAACTCGCGCGGATTGGCCGAGCCGCGGTAGAAGCCGTCGACCGCCGCGCGGGCGATGGGCAGGCACTGCGTCGTGGTCAACCCCGCGCAGGGATTTCCCGGCGCCTGCAGCACGGGCACGATCAGCGGCGCAGCCGATTGCGCCACGAGGGCCGGCACCAGGCTGTTCATCGGCACGCGCAGGAAATCGTTCTCCTCCAGCTCGTACTTCTGGAAGTACACCCCGCCGATCCACTGCAGCCGGCTGTCGGGGCTGGAGGTGAGGCGCAGTTCCTGGCTGAGCTGCCGGTATTCCTCCTGGATGCCCGCGGTGATGAGCGGTGCGGCGACGAAGTCGCAGTCGCAGCCTTCATCCAGATCGTAGGAGCTCCAGGCAGAAACCGAGGTGAGCTGCGAGCTGTCAGCGAACACATAGTTGAGGGTAAGGGCCACCTCGCGGCTGTCGTTGTTGCTGAAGTTCGGGCTGCTGGAGCCGCGCACATGGTTCACGGATACGCCGCCCGGTTCGAGCAGACCCGCCGGCGGCGGG
>JACZCW010046531.1_pt1 | contig 10301 bp, 6 predicted proteins | sample 8641861 | NCBI WGS metagenome assembly JACZCW01 (sample SAMN15324607, study PRJNA640507) | soil metagenome | isolation source: intercropping sugarcane | place: China: Luxin town, Laibin City, Guangxi Province | collected 2019-07-25 | depth 10cm m | reverse complement strand
GATACCCTTGCACCCGCGAGGACGGAAGCCACCCAGGGCCGCCTGGACCTGGTGCGCGGCCCCCCGGCCGCGGCGATGCCGCTGGTGGAACGGGCCATCCAGCGCTTCGAGCGGCTGGGTTTGGACAATGAACTGCCGCTGGCGCTCGGCCAGAAGATCGACGCCCACCTGCTGATGCTCGAGCCGGTCGCCGCCCTGTCGGTGGCGCAGGAGCATGCGCTGCCGGACATCCGCGGCGCGACTCCACCGCAGCGCTATTTCGCCTACGCCCGCGCGCGCGCGCTCGCCGCCAACGGCCGCCAATCGGAAGCGCACGCGCTTTTCGATGCGCTGTTGTCCGAAGTCGCGCAACCGGGGGAAGAGGCCTTTCGCGCCGCCATCCTCGCGGAAGCCGCAGCACTCGCGCTGGCGAGCGGGGATGCGCAGCGTGCGTTCGCGCAGGCCAGCCAGGCTGCCGGGGCCCTCGTCGCGCCGGACCATGCGCGCGAATGGGCAACGGCCATGGTCACCGCCACGCGCGCCCGCCGCGCCCTGGCGGCCGACGCCGCAAGCGAACAGGGGGGGTGGGTCGCACCAGCACCGCTTGGTGGGAGTGCCGTGGTGTCGATCCAGCGGCAGCTGATGATGGCCGAGGATCTGTGGCGCGCACGCAGGCAGGCGGCCGCCGTTGACCAGTTCGATGCCGCCCTTCGCGCCGCGCTGGCGGAAGGCGTTCCCGCTGACATCGCCGCGGTCGCGCGATCCTATGCAGGCCACCTGATCGACGCGGGTTCATTCGAGCAAGCGGCGGCGGTGGCGGGGCACGCCTCGCTCTGGGCAGGACAGGACTTCGATTGCGCCGTGTTGCTGGTGCGCCTCCACCAGGCACTGGGACAGCGCGCGGCGTGGCAGGCAGCGCTGGACGACGCGCGGGGGCTGGCCGGCGAGCGGGCGGTGCCCGCCGGCCTCGAGGCGCCACCGGTGGTGCCCGGGGGAGGCACGCGCCCAACTTCGAGTGCGGTGGCGGCAGCGGAGCAGCGTGGGCGCTAGCGCAACGCTAGCGCCACGCTAGCCGAGCGGAAACATGGCGGCAGCAGCAGGGGGGTAGAGTTGGCGGACATCGTCCACCCACCAGGATCCGGCCATGTCCTTGCGTCCCCTTCTGCCTGCCTTCTTGTTCCTCTTCGCGCCGCTGGCTGCCGCCCAGCAGCCGCCCATTACGCTGAACGACACGGGCGAGGTGCAGTGTTACGACGACGAGGGACCGATCGCGTGCAGTGATCCGGCGCTGCCGGGGCAGGATGCCCGCTACGGCCGCGATGCCGCGCTGGTCGCCGGCATGCTGGAAAAGATCGGCGGCGGGCTGGCCAGCTATGACTACACGAAGGTCTCCAATTCCGGCGTGGACCTGCCAGCGGATGCGGCACTCGGCAGCGGCCCCGAGGATTGGGCCTGCACGCGCGACAACGTCACCGGCCTCATCTGGGAGGTCAAGTCCGATGACGGAGGCCTGCGCGACCAGGACTGGCTGTACACCTGGTACTACACGGACCCGAACGACAACGGCGGTGACGCCGGTGACGCGGGCGGCGACACCTGCGGCGGCACGCTGGAAACGACCTGCAACACGGAAGCCTATGCGACGGCCATCAACGCGCAGGCGCTCTGCGGCTTCGAGACCTGGCGCGTCCCGACCGCGCGCGAGCTGACCAGCATCGTCAACTATGCCATCCCTGCGCTGGCCGGCGAAGGCGATCCGCCGATGATCGACCCGGACTATTTCCCGAACACGCTCAGCCAGTCGCCGGACTTCGGTCCGGCCTCGGTGTACTGGAGCGTCGATGCGCTGGCGCAGGTGGACTTCGCCATTTTCGCCTGGTTCGTGGCGTTCAATGACGGCGCCGCCAACTTCGCCAACAAGGATCTCCTGGCCTCGGTGCGGCTGGTCACCGATGGCTCCGCTCCCTCACGCGTCGCGGCAGGCGGCGAGCAGCCCGACTGCCAGTTCAACCCTGCCATCCGCCCGAGCACGCTGGGAGCGTTCACCGTGAACGGGGATGGCACGGTGAGCGATTCGCGCACCGGCCTGATGTGGGACCAGTGCCTGCTTGGGCAGGACACCGGCAACCAGTGTGCCGGCACCGATGCGCGGTTCGCATGGGCGGACGGGCTGGCCGCCGTCGCCGACAACAACGCGCAAGGACACCTCGGTTACGAGGACTGGCGCATGCCGAACATCCGTGAGCTGCTGACGCTGGTCGAGCGTGCCTGCGTCTATCCGGCGCTCGACCACGCCATTTTCCCGAACGCGCCGGGCATGCCGGCCGTGCTGGCGTCGACCAGCCACACCAAGGAGCCGGCACTGACCTGGGTGGTCGGCTTCGATGCCGGCGGCTATGTCGCCTCCTTCCCCAAGACGTTGCTGCACAGCGTGCGCCTGGTACGCGCCGGCAATGGCCTGCTGGCGTTCGACGGCCTCGATCTCCCGGACCCGATCTTCCAGGACGGATTCGACCCGCCGCCTTCCGGGCCTCGCGCAAAGGGTGCCGGGGACCATTTCGGCGGTCGCCACCGCTGATCCGCTGCGGCATCGGCCCGAAGCGCGCCAAGCCCCTTTTTCCCCCACCTCCGTTCGCAGCGTCGATCATCCCGGGCCGGGCCGTGCGGGCACGGTCCGTGGTCGCCCGCGTGCCGCAAGGCAAAGGGAAATTGTCCCTGGCACCATTTGCAACCTTTCGGGAAGGGAGTGCATCCAAGCACGCGGCAACGGGGATGGCCGCACGGCTGGATGACGCATGCCAGTTGACCGTCCGCCGCACCTCCGGATGATGTGGGCGGAATCGAGGAACGGCATGGGAGTCGGCAGCGGATGCGCGCAGCGGTGTTTTGTGGGATGGCGGTCCTTGCGGGATTCCAGCTGGCGGCGCACGCGATCGAAGTCGATGGTCGCATCGACCCGGCCGAATGGCAGGGTGCACGCCACGTCACCGATTTCCGCCAGGTGCAGCCGCTGAGCGGCGAACCGGCTTCGCAACCGACCGAAGCGTGGATCCTTGCCACTCCCGAGGGGCTCGCGATTGGATTCCGCAACACCCAGGCGCCGGACGTGCCCAGGACGCGCCAGCGCGTGCAGCGCGATTTCGACGAGCAGGTCGACCGCGTCAACCTGATGGTCGATTTCGACGGCGGCGGGCGTACCGGCTACAACTTCACCGTCTCCTCGACCGACGGCATCGCCGATGCGGTGATAACCAACGAGACGCAGTTCAACGACGACTGGGACGGCAACTGGCGCCACGCGGTCAGCGAGGACGCCGCCGGCTGGTCGGTCGAGTTGCTGGTCCCCTGGTACATCGCGCCGATGGCGCGCGCCGAAAGCGATCGCCGCACGCTCAAGATCTACCTCGACCGCGTGATCGGCTCCACCGGCGAACGCGCCGCGTGGCCCGCGGCGAGCTTCGAGCGGCCGCGCTTCCTGTCCGACTTCACGCCCGTCGAGGTCGCCGCGTACAGCCAGTCGCTGCTCGCGATCACGCCGTATGCGTCCGCCCTGTACGACAACGTGCGGGGCGACGGCACCCTCGACGGCGGCGCCGACGTGTTCTGGAAACCGAACGGGCAGTTTCAGATGACGGCCACCATCAACCCCGATTTCGGCCAGGTCGAGAGCGACGACCTCGTCGTGAACTTCGACGCCACCGAAACCTTCGTCAGCGACAAGCGGCCGTTCTTCACCGAAAACCAGGGGCTGTTCGAGTTCACGACGCCATCCGATTTCAGCCAGCTGCTCTACACGCGCCGCGTCGGCGCGCCGGCGGACGATGGCAGCGCGGCCGGCGACATCACCGCGGCGGTGAAGGTCAACGGCAGTGTCGGCGCGACACAGTACGGCCTCTTCGCGGCCGACGAGGCGGACGAGGTCGGGCGCACGTTCAGCGCACTGCGCCTGGTCCACGACTTCGACACGCAGAACATCGGCGCGATGCTGACCCACGTCGACAGGCCGTGGCTCGATCGCGAGGCGACCGTGTTCGGCATCGACCACAACTGGCGGCCGACGCCGCGCTGGAACGTGAAGACGCGCGTGTTCGGCAGCCGCATCGACCAGTCGGGCAGCACGCAAACAGACTCCGGAGCCACCGTGTGGGCGGACTACGAAATGGAGCACGGCTGGCGCCAGCAGTGGATCGCCATGCACTTCGGCAACGACCTGCAGATCAACGACGCCGGTTACCTGTCGCGCAACAGCACCAACTACCTGCATTGGGAACTGCTGCGGCGTTTCGCCCACCTGCCGGACGCCTCGCGCTACGCCTCCAAGGACTGGCGCGGCCGGATCAGCACCAGCTACAACGACCGTGGCGAGAAGCTCAACGACCAGTTCCGCCTCAGCCGCGAAGGGCGCCTGCGCAACGGCAGCTACGAATATGCACAGGTCAACATCAACAGCGCGGGCGTGGACGACCTGCTCACGCGCGGCCACGGATCGGTGCGCAAGCCGGCCAGCTTCGGCGCCGACTACCAGTACCAGCGTCCGCGCAAGGGAAACTGGGCGCACGAAGTGGAGGCGGAGCTGTTCAGCGGCGGCCTGGCCGGCAATTCGGACATCGGCTACAGCCTCCGGTACGACGCCACGTATTTCATCAGCGATGCGTTCAGCGTGATCGCCGGCTTCTATGGCGAGCAGCGCCCGGACTGGCTGGTATGGCAGCGTGAAAACCTGATCGGCAGCTTCGAGGGACGCGAGCTGGACCTCAATGCCGGCGTCGACTGGAGCATCGACAACCGGCAGGAACTGCGCGTGAAACTGCAGGCCATTGCACTGGATGCGGCATTGCGCCAGGGCTGGCGCGTCGATGCGCTCGGCCACGCCGTGGCCACCGACGAGCCGGTGGACGACTTCAGCGTGCGCAACCTCGGTTTCCAGATCCGCTATCGCTACGAGGTCGCGCCCTTGTCCTATCTGTACGTCGTCTATGGCCGCGGCGGCTACCGGCAGGACGCGTTCTCGGACGAACCCGGCCACCTGCTGCGCGACACCTTCGCCCTGCGCGACGACGAGCAGTTCTTCGTGAAGTTCAGCTACCGCTTCGAACTCTGACTGAAACGGTGCCAGGGACAATTTCTCACACGAGGACGCGACGCCGTAGGGCACATCCCGCTCTTTTCCGCTGATCGCCCCACGGCGGCCGCGGCGCCATGCTCCCGACATGGCCCGTCCCCCGCGCTTCGATGTTCCAGGCATCCCGCAGCACGTCGTGCAGCGCGGGAACAATCGCCTGCCGTGCTTCCTCGACGATGACGATCGGCAGCGTTACCTGCAGTGCCTGTTACAGGCGCTGCTGCGCTACCGGTGCCGGCTGCACGCCTACGTGTTGATGGACAACCACGCGCACCTCCTGCTCACGCCAGACGAAGCAGGCGCCCTGTCGCGGTTGATGCATGCGTTCGGGCGCAATTATGCAGGGCTGTTCAACCGTCGGCACGATCGCACCGGGACGCTTTGGGAGGGGCGGTTCAAGGCGTGCCTGGTGGAGCGCGGCCGCTATTTCCTTGCCTGCAGCCGCTACATCGAGCTCAATCCCGTGCGGGCACACATGGTCGCACTCCCCGGGAGATACGCGTGGTCGAGCTTTCGCGCGAATGCGGGGGGAGCGGCCGATCCGCTGCTCACGCCGCATCCGGAATACCTCGCGCTTGGCTGCGATAGCGCGGCGCGTGCTTCGGCTTACCGGGCATTGTTCGCGCAGGGTTTGAGCGGTCGGCACGTGGACGAGATCCGCACCTACCTGCAGCAGCAGAAGCCGTTGGGCTCGAAGCGGTTTCGTGCCTGGGTCGAGTCGCGCGCGGGGCGGTTCGCCACCGCCAGGGCACCCGGGCGACCGATCCATCGGGAATTCGTCCCCGGCACCCTCGCCGTCGGCGATGGCGCGCGAGTGCCGATGACGATGTCGCCGTCGTCAGGGACTGGCAGCTGACGGCAGCACGGGCGAAATTGTCTCTGGCACCATTTCGGGGGTCGAGTCGCGCGCGGGGCGGTTCCCCACCGTCAGTGCACCCGGGCGACCGATCCATCGGGAATTCGTCCCCGGCACCCTCGCCGTGGGCGATGGCGCGCGTGTGCGGATGACGATGCCGCCGTCGTCAGGGACCGGCAGCTGACGGCAGCCCGGGCGGAATTGTCCCTGGCACCATTTCGTGGGCGGGCCATACGAGCGGGGCGAGGAAGGCCAGGGCAATGCCGAAGAGGAGGGTCAGGGGTGTCCCGACGCGCACGAAATCGACGAAACGGTAGTTGCCAGGCTCGTACACCAGCAGGTTCCCGTGGTGCCCGATCGGGGTGAGGAACGCCGCGACGGCGCCCATGGCGACCGTGAACACCATCGCCGGCGCGGAAATGTCCAGCAGCGCGGCCATGCCGAGCGCAATCGGTCCGAGCAGGATGGTGGTGGCGGCGTCGGACAGGATCTGCGTCAGCAGCGCGGCAATGAGGAACAGCGCCAGCAGCACCCAGGTGGGCGACCAGCCGGCGACGAAACCCGACAGCCAGTCGGCGAAGAGCGTCGCCGTGCCGGTCTGCTCCATCGCCAGTCCCAGTGGAATCGCGCCGGCAATGAACACGAAGATGCGGACTTCCACCGACTCGTACGCCTGCCGCAGGCTCAGGCAGCCGCTCGCCACCATCGCGGCGGCACCGGCGAGGAACGAAATCGTCACCGGCACCAGGCCGGAAGCGGCGCCGATCACGCTGAGCGCCATGATCAGGGCCGCCAGCCAGCCACGGCGACGCACCTGTGCGTTGCCGGAGAACGGCACCAGCAGCAGGAACGAGGGTTCGTGCGCAAGCTGGTCCAGCGCGGCCTTGTCGCCCCACAGCACCACCAGGTCGCCTCCCTCGAGCTGCACCTTCGACAGTTCCTTGCCGATGAAGCCCCGCTTGCGCCAGATGCCGACCACCACCACGCCGTAGCGGCGCAGGAAGTCCACGCTGCCGATGGTGCTGCCGACCAGTTCCGAATCCGGCGCGACCACGGCCTGCAGCAGGCGTTCGTGGTCCTCCCGTCCCTTGCGTCCGTCACCCTTGAGTCCCTCGCCGTACTGCATGACGGCGCTCAGGGCGAGGCCCTTCTGCTTCTCGAGGCCGGCCAGTTCGTCCGGGCTGGCGCGCACCAGCAGCAGGTCGCCGACCGCCAGCCGCTTGCGCCGCCACGGCCGCCTGCGCGAATCGCCCTGGCGCAGCCAGTCCACCACCTGGAAGCGCTCGGCATGTGCCTTGGCGAACGCCTCCATCGTGTTGCCGGCATGCGGTGAATCCTCCAGCACCACCAGCTCGGTGTAGTAGCGCTCCAGCCGGAAACGGTCCTCACCGCCTCGCTTGCCTTCGCGGCGGGGCAGCAGCCAGCGGCCGAACAGCAGCACGTACAGCGTCCCGATCAGGCTGAGGGTGATGCCGACCGGGGTGATCGCGAAGATGCCGATGTCGTGGGTTCCGCCGCGCTCCAGCAGGTCGCGCGCGACCAGGAACGCGGGCGCGGCAATCACGGTCATGGTGGTGCCGAGCGATGCGGCAAACGCCATCGGCATCATCAGCCGCGATGCCGGCAGGTTGTGCGTGCGATTGAGCTCCAGGATCACCGGCAGCATCATCGCCGTGACCATCAGGTGATGGCTGAAGGCGGCCATCAGCGCCACGCACGGCATGATCACCAGCACCGCGCGCCAGACGCTTTCGCCCGCCATTCGGCCGATCCACGCGCCCATGCGCGCGGTCAGCCCGGTCTGCGCCAGCCCCGCCGACAGCACGAACATCGACGCCAGCAGGATCGCAGGATCGCTTGAGAATCCCGACAGCGCCTGCGCCGGCTCGAGCAACCCGGTTGCCGCCAGCGCCACCACGATCAGGATGCCGGTGAGGTCGATGCGCACCCACTCCATCACCAGCAGCACCAGCGCCCCGGCAAGGATGATCAGGAAAAGGATCTGCGGGAATTCCATGCGATGGCGTCCGGGTCGTTCGCGCGCATGGTAATCGCACCCGCCGCACTTCCCGTATATAAAAACGGTGTCAAGGACAATTGTCGCGGCCGGAACCCCGTGGCTGCGATGCCATGGGTGCCCGGGACGGGTTCCTGCTCCGGCATCCGGGTGCTGGAGCGATGCCGATTCGTGCCGGTTCGACAGTGGCCAGGCCGGGAGGACGCGCCGGCCTGATTGACCGGGTGCATCCACCTGACGCCTGGGAAATTGCCCCTGGCACCATTTGGCGTTGGCACGCGAGCGCGGGGGCGCGGTCGTGCGTCCCATTCAGTTCGCCGCTGGGACCATGATCGGCCGTCCGCCTGCCTATCGAGGGCGTCCTGGCAGCAGGTGCAGCTCGAGGCAGGCCGTCCGGAATTGTCACTGGCACTTTTTTCAGCAATCCTGGCATGAGTCGCGCGCTGATCCTGTTCCTGTTGCTGGTGGCGCTCACGGCGTGGGCGGTGCACAGCGGGCGGGTGGTCGTTCCGGAGGCGTGGAATCCGTGGGCGCCGCTGCGCATCGATGCCGAACCCAACCTCCTGACCCGCTTCAAGCTCGTCCGTGCCTCGCATGATGATGCCGCGTGCCGGGCCACGTTGGCGCAAGGCGGCATGTCGTTCGAACCGCTGGCCGACCGCGATACCGGCCCGGCTTGCGGATTGCACAATGCCGTGCGGATCAGCAGGACCCGCATCGCGGTGGGCGAGCCGTTCGCGCTCTGTTCCCGCGCCGCCCTGTCGCTGGCGATGTGGGAGCGCCATGTGTTGCAGAAGGTGGCACAGGCAGAACTCGGCACGCGCGTGAAGGCGATGCGCCATTTCGGCTCCTATGCATGCCGCAACCTCTATGGCGAGACCGGCCGCCGCCGCAGCCAGCACGCCACCGCCGACGCGCTCGACGTCGCGGCTTTCCGGCTCGCCGACGGCCGTCTCATCACCGTCAGGGGCGACTGGCAAGGCGGCACGGGCGGGCAGCGAACGCCCGCGGCGCGTTTCCTCCGCGCGGTGCATGACGGCGCCTGCCATTATTTCGACGTCGTGCTCGGTCCGGATTACAACCGCGCCCACGCCGACCATTTCCACTTCGACCGTGGCGGTGGTCGCGCCTGCCGCTAGGACGCCCCGCGACCAGCAGGGAACGGCATGCCCCGGGGCCGCGGCCGATCCGCCATGGCGATGCTGTCGGGTGCCTGGTCGATGCGGTACTGTTCGCGCATGTCCGACTCCGTTCGCCCGATCCGGTTCAGCGCCATCCTGCATCGACCCGCAACGCCTCCGCGTGCCACCTGGTCGTTCGTCCTTCTGCCGGAGGGCGCCAGCAAGCAGCTTCCCTCGCGCGGACTGGTCGCCGTGGAAGGCCGCATCAATGGCCTGCCGTTCGACGCAACCCTGCAGCCGGACGGGCAGGGCAGTCACTGGTTGAAGATCGAGCGCGCCCTGCGCGAAGCTGCGGGGGCTGCGGTGAAGGACGAGATCGCCATCGAGCTGGTGCCGGCGACCGAAGAGCCCGAGCCCCGCGTCCCGGTCGACCTGCGCAAGGCGCTCGCCGGGCAAGCCGAAGCGCACAGGCAGTGGCACGGCCTGACGCCTGTGGCACGCCGCGACTGGGTGCAGTGGCTCGCGTCGGCGAAAAGGGCGCAGACCCGTGAGCGGCGCGTCGCCGGTGCGTGCGACATGCTGGCGAAGGGCAAGCTGCACATCTGCTGCTTCGATCGTTCCGGCATCTACAGCAAGGAATTCAGCGCGCCGCAAGCGGCGGACTGAAGCGGTTCTTCCACTGCAACGACGCGCATCCCACCCGCCACCCCGGCTGGACTTCGCCATGACGTTCGACGACTTCGATCCGCTTCTCGCGCGCGCCCATTCGCCCGCTACCGTCTTCCTGCACGACTCGCCGCAGCTCTTCGTCGGCGCCCGCCCTTACCGCACGGAAATGGTGACGGCGCTCGACGCGCCGCTGCCGCAGCAAGGCCAACCGGCCGCCGACGTGCTCGACCTGCTGGCCAACCAGGCCCAGCGTGGCGCGTCGGCCTGCGCGGCGCCACGCTACTTCGGCTTCGTCATCGGCGGGTCGCTGCCAGTGGCGCTGGCTGCGGACTGGCTGGTGTCCACCTGGGACCAGAACGCCGGCATCCACGTGATTTCGCCCTTGGCCGCGGCGCTGGAAGAAATCGCCGCGCGCTGGTTGCTGGAGCTGTTCGACCTGCCGCGTGAAAGCGGCGTCGGTTTCGTCACCGGCTGCCAGATGGCCCACTTCACCTGCCTCGCGGCCGCGCGCCATGGCGTGCTGCGCCGTGCGGGATG
>JACZCW010013035.1_pt1 | contig 10312 bp, 9 predicted proteins | sample 8641861 | NCBI WGS metagenome assembly JACZCW01 (sample SAMN15324607, study PRJNA640507) | soil metagenome | isolation source: intercropping sugarcane | place: China: Luxin town, Laibin City, Guangxi Province | collected 2019-07-25 | depth 10cm m | reverse complement strand
GCGGCCAGTGGGGGAGAGGGGGTCGGCACGTTGCGCGGGAGTCGCGTGGACCAGCACCAGTGCCAGCGCGGCGCACGTCACTGCTTTCAGCACTCTCATGCGCCGATCGTATCGGCAAATCAGCTTCCGTGTCTCCCGGTACCGGGAGTGGCGGGCGCCTAGCGTTCGCGGCTGAGCGCGAAGGCTCGCCGGGCCACCTCGATGTCGGGCGCGAAGCTGCCATCCGGATCGCGCAGCAGGCGCTCGGTTGCGGCCGCGTGCGCACGGGCAACGGGTGCGTCGGCTGCCATGGCCGTGCACAGCACAGGTTCAATGGTCTGCGCTCCCAGCGCAAGCAGTGCACGGCTGAGGCTGAGCATGACCTGCCGGTCGCCGCGGCCGAATTGCGTGGCGAGCTGCTCCGCAAGACTGCGCTTGTGTTCCTCTGGCACCAATATGACTGCGGCACGCCATGCGCTGCGCGCGACTTCATCATCGGCATCGCGCAGCAGCGACGGTGTGATGGCCGACCAGGTCCCCGGATCGCCGATCTTCGACAGCGTGTGCAGGGCCTGGCTGCGCGCCTGGGCCACCGGAGACTGAAGTTCCAGGAGCAGCTTCGGCACGACCAGCGTCGGTGAGTGACGCGTCAACGCCCAGGTGAGCATGTCGCGCACGTAGAAATCAGGTTCTGCCGCGCAGCGCGATATCAGCGTATCGATCTGGCTGGGGTCGGGGTTGGATCCCATCGCTAGCGCCGTCTTGAGTCGCGATGAGGCCTTCTCGGTTACCGCCGCCTCGATGTGGCGCAGCAGGAACTGATGTGCGTTTTCGCCATACACGGCAAAGCCCAGCCTTTCGTACAAGGTGCGGGCCCGGGTGTTGGTCTTCATCACATTCATCTGCGCGGCCTTGCCCTTGGCTTTGGCCATCTCGATGAAGCGGGACAGCACCATCGACCCGATACCGCGGTTCTGCTGCGACGGGTCGATGCCAAGCTCCACCAGTTGCAGCACGCGGTCATGCTCGTCGATGCGACAGAATCCGCAGGCCTGCCCGTTCATCAGGATGATGTCGTACGGCGCGTCATTCCAGGACTTGTCGAAGAAGGCATCCTGGACGGCTTCATCCCACGCGCCGAACTCCGCCAGCACCATCTCCTTGTAGGCGGCATGCTTCACACGCCTGGCGTAGGCGTAGTCCGTTGCGGTGGCTGGTCTGAGCTCGAGCATGACTGCGGTAGTTCCGCTGCCGAGCAGAGAATTACGCTCGCGACTATCTGACCTTCGCGCCGCGCCACACCCATTCCAGGGCTTCGGGCATGGTCTGCTGGCGAACCTTGCCGTCGCAGTGGCCGGAGTTCAGCGCAAAGACGTACTGGTAGGCATAGCCTCTGGATTTGAGTACAGCAGCCATGCGGTGATTGGCGGCGACCCAGTCGTGCATGTCGTCGCGCATCACGTTGGGGTTGTAGAGATCGCGGTCACCCACGTGCATCCAGATCCGTATTGGCTTGCGCGGCGAGTTCGCGATGATGGAGTCGTGGTAGTCCCATGCGCCACCAGGATTGGCCGCGTTGAACGGCCACTGCTGGTTCACGAATGTGCCGGAGTAACTCACCACGCGGTGATACCACTCCGGATGAAACCAGGCCATGGTCCACGCTGCTGCTGCGCCGGAGCTGCAACCCATCACCGCACGCTGGTCCGGATCGCGCGAGAGCTTGAGGCCGTAGGTGGCTTCGACGCGCGGCAGGACTTCGGCTTCGATGAACTCGGCGAACTTGCCAGAGACCGTGTCGTACTCCAGGCCGCGCTGGCTGCCCTGTGCGTCGCCGCCGCCGTTCTGGACCATCACCGCCACCATGGCCGGCACTCGCTTGCTTGCGATCAGGCCATCGAGAATGCGCGGCAGCACCTCGTCGGGTTTGCCCATGGCCGGTCCGTCGTGCACCACGATGAAGGGAGCGGCTGCATTGCGTCTGAGCTGTGCCGGGATGTACACGGTGATCGCGCGTTGCCACGGCGCCGCGTGGGTATCGACGATCAGCGCCTTCGGATTTTCCGGATCCACCTTGCCAAAGACATCGCGCGCGATGCCGGGGTAGAACCGGCTGTCGGCCGAGTTCATGGCGAACTGCCGCACTTCACCCTGCGGCACGCCAGGAGCAGGCGTGAGCTCAGGGGGCGGCAGGTAGTCCGGTCCGATGAGGAAATCGCCATTGCGATCGGCAGGCGCATTCCTGCCCGCGCCCTGAACAACCGTCCAGCGCGGCGCACCCGGTCCGTCCGCAGAGCGCACGGGAATCTGTGCAATGACGGGCATCGCGCACAACAGTGCGCAGCAGGTGATGGCTCGGCCTGATGCGGACTTTTTGCTCATGATTCTTCCTGCACGGACTCCCATGTGCCGCTGCGCTCCGAGCGCAGCAAGGCATCAATCACCTGCATCTGGGCAATGGCGTCATCCACTCCCCAGAAGGGCGCCGGTTCGTCGCGCACGGTGCGGGAAAAGTTTTCCACCAGTCGCTGGTACTGATCGGATTCCGGCAGGGATTCGGTGGTGGCGCTGCTGCCGTCCAGGGCGCGACCGTCATCGATACGGATTCGGCTGGTTCCACCCTGCGGGGGGCTGAAGGGAATCTCCACCTCGATGCGGCCGTTCGCGCCGAGCACGGTGACACGCTGGTGCCCGGCGCATTGCGTGGATACCGTGAATGAGAGTTGCCGGCCGGCGCCGAAATCCAGCAGTCCGCTGGTGGTGCGGTCGATCCGAAGCTGCGGATCGCGGTCGGCCAGCATGATGGCGCGCAACGGTTCGGCCTCGAACACGAAGCGGCCCGCGACGATGGCATAGCAGCCGATGTCGTACAGCGCACCGCCGCCGATCTCGAGCTGATTGCGGATGTCAGTCGGGTTGTCGTTGAAGAAGGAGAAAATGGCCTGCACCGCGCGGGGCACGCCTATGCGACCGCCACGCACCAGTTCACGCACACGCTCCCACTGAGGATGGTGCCGCACCATGAAGGCCTCTGCGATTCGCACCTGCCCCGCGACCTGCTGCAACTGGCGTGCTTCACCAGCAGTCAGCGCGATGGGCTTTTCACACAGCACATGCTTGCCGACACGTGCCGCCGCCAGCGTCATCGGCACGTGCAGATGATTGGGCAGCGGGTTGTAGATGGCCTCGATGTCAGGGTCGGCGATCAGCGCCTCGTAGCTGCCGTATGCCTGTGGAATCCCCAGATGCTGCGCCGCTGCCTGGGCGGCCGGCAATGTGCGCGAGGCGATGCCGCGCACCTGAACCAGCGGACTGCGCAGCATCGCTGGAATCACCTTGGCGACACCGATGCGCGCCGTGCTGAGCACACCCCACACCACAGGTTTCATGGTAATGCTCGCAGGCGCCAGGTTGGCCGGTCAGCCGTTCGCCGCGCTTTCCCGCGCGGCCCACTCACGATTGATGAGCAGCGCGCCCAGCGTGCCGATGACGCCGGAAAGAAGATAAAGTCCTACGGACCACAATCCGAACCGGCTGGCGAGGAACAGCGCCACCAGCGGCGCGAAGCCTGCGCCGATGAACCAGGCCGAATTGGCGACGATGGCAGCGCCCGTGTAGCGGTGCACCGCCGGGAAGGCGCTGTTGACCGCACCCGAGGACTGTCCGAAGGAAAGCCCCAGCAATATGAATCCCGCGATCATGTACAACGCTTCGCCGAGTACGCCAGCCGCAAGCAGTTGTGGCGCAAAGCCGCTGTAGGCGCCGATCAGCACGGCCGAGATGCCGAGCACGACGCGGCGGCCAACGCGATCCGCGAGGAAGCCCGAGGCCATGATGGCAAATACACAGACAGCCGCGCCACCGGCTTCCAGCAGCAGAAACCGCAGCGTGTCTTCCGCGGTATGGAGCTTGACCCAGGACAGCGGGAAGACGGTGACGAGGTGGAACAGCGCGAAGCTGGCAAGCGGCGCGAAAGCACCGAGCAGTATGGCGCGCCACTCGCTGATCAGCGTGCGAAAGGGCGGAGAAGGTTGCAGTTCACCGGATTCGAAGGCGCGCTGGAATTCCGGCGTTGCGACCAGCCGCAGCCGCGCGAACAGCGCCACCACATTGATGGCCAGCACCACGAAGAAGGGATAGCGCCATCCCCAGCCCAGGAAATCCTCGGTGCTGAGCAGCGACAGGAAGTAGGCGAACAGCGCGCTGGCCAGCACCAGTCCCAGCGGCGCGCCGAGCTGCGGGATCATGGCGTACCAGCCGCGACGACCACGCGGTGCATTCAGTGCCAGCAGCGAAGGCATGCCGTCCCATGCGCCGCCGAGCGCGATGCCCTGGCAGATGCGGAACAGCCCAAGCAGCCACGCGCTGAGTGCCCCCACCTGGGCGTGACCGGGCAGCAGCGAGATGGCCATGGTCGACCCGCCCAGCAGGAACAGCGCAATCGTCAGCTTGGTGCCGCGGCCATGGCGCCTGCCGATGGCGGTGAACAGCAATGTGCCCAGTGGGCGTCCCACGAATGCCAGGGAAAACAGCGCGAAGGAATACAGCGTGCCCGTGAGTGCGTCGACGTAGGGAAACACCACCGACGGAAAGACCAGCACCGAGGCGATGGCATAGACGAAGAAATCGAAGAACTCGCTGGTGCGCCCGATGATGACGCCGACGGCGATATCGCGCGGCGCGACACCTTCGTGTCGCGCATTGACCAGCCGCGCGTCTCGTTCGAGAGCGCTGGAATTTGCCGGGGACACTGGAATGGTCATGCAGCGATAACCCTACTTGCCCAGACCCGTTGTTGGGAGCATTGTACGCGAAGCCGACACGCCGTGGCAGATGCTCATGCTGACGAAGCACCTGAAGATATCCGGCCTTGTATCGCTGGCCTGCCTGTTGAGCGCCTGCGAGCGCGCTGTGCTCGATCCCGCGGGCGACGTCGCGCGCCAGCAGCGCGACATCATCTACATTTCCACCGGCCTGATGCTGCTGATCATCGTTCCGGTGATAATCCTCGTGGTGGTGTTCGCGTGGCGCTATCGCAAGGGCGGCCGCGGCACCTACGACGAGCACTTCGACCATTCGACTACGCTGGAGCTTGCGATCTGGGCGGCGCCGCTGCTCATCATCATCGCGCTGGGCGCGCTCACTTGGTCCAGCACGCATCTGCTCGATCCCTTCCGCCCGATTGCCACGAAGCAGAGCGAGCGGCCCCTGGTGGTGCAGGTGGTCTCGCTGGACTGGAAGTGGCTGTTCATCTATCCGGATGAGGGCATCGCCACGGTCAATGAACTCGCATTGCCGGTGGATCGGCCCGTGCGCTTTGACATCACCTCCACCAACATGATGAACACTTTCTACGCGCCGACGCTGGCGGGAATGATCTATGCCATGCCCGGCATGCAGAGTCAGCTGCATGCAGTGCTGCGCCGGCCCGTTGAATCCGAAGGTTTCTCCGCCAATTACAGTGGCGCCGGCTTCTCGGACATGCGCTTCAAGTTGAAGGGGGTGGACGAAGCCGGCTTTCAGCGCTGGGTTGCCGATGCCCGCGCGAGCGGCGAGGCCCTGGAACTGTCTGCCTATCGCAAGCTGCTCCAGCCTTCGGAGCGCGTGCCGGTGATGCGCTTTGCCAGTGTCGAATCCGGGCTGTACCGGCGCATCCTCGAGCGCTGCGTCGAGCCCGGCACGCCGTGTACCAGCCAGGCGATGACGCATCGCGAAGTGGCGGACACGCATGCGTCAGGAGATCACGCACCGTGACCGAATCTCTCGCCCGCACCTTGTTTGGCCGTCTCACCTGGGAATCTTTCCCCTTCCACGAGCCCATCCTGCTGTGGACCTTCATCGTTGTCGCCGTGCTGGGTGCGGCCATCGTCGGTGTGGTCAGCTACTACCGCCGCTGGGGCTGGCTGTGGCGTGAGTGGATCACCTCCGTCGATCACAAGAAGATCGGCATCATGTACATCATTCTGGGCATCGTGATGCTGCTGCGCGGCTTTGCCGATGCGCTGATGATGCGGCTGCAGCAGGCCATGGCCTTCGGGGCCAGCGAGGGCTACCTCAACGCGCATCACTACGACCAGATCTTCTCCGCGCACGGCACGATCATGATCTTCTTCGTGGCGATTCCGCTGATCGTGGGGCTCGTCAATTACGTCATGCCGCTGCAGATCGGTGCGCGGGATGTGGCCTTTCCCTTCCTCAACAGCCTGAGTCTGTGGCTCACGGTGGCCGGAGCGCTGCTGGTGATGGTGTCGCTGTTCGTTGGCGAGTTCAGCCGTGCCGGCTGGCTCAACTATGTGCCGGTGGCCAATATCCAGAACAGTCCCGATACGGGGCCCGACTATTATCTATGGGCATTGCAGATAGCCGGCGTGGGAACGACGCTGTCCGCCATCAACATGGTGACCACCATCATCAAGATGCGCGCGCCGGGCATGACGCTGATGAAGATGCCGGTGTTCACGTGGACCGCGCTGTGCAGCAATGTGCTGGCCATCGCCATTTTCCCGGCGCTGACGGCCGCGTTCGCGATGCTGATGATGGATCGCTACGTGGGCACCAACTTCTTCACCAACGACGCGGGCGGCAATCCGATGATGTACTGGAACCTCGTGTGGGTGTGGGGCCACCCCGAGGTGTACGTGCTGGTGCTGCCGGTGTTCGGCATCTATTCGGAAGTCACCTCCACGTTCTGCGGCAAGCGCCTGTTCGGCTACTCGTCCATGGTTTACGCCACCGTGGTGATCACCATTCTTTCCTATCTGGTGTGGCTGCATCACTTCTTCACCATGGGTTCTGGCGCCAGCGTGAACAGCTTCTTCGGCATCGCCACGATGGTCATCGCCATTCCCACCGGGGCGAAGATATTCAACTGGTTGTTCACCATGTACCGGGGGCAGATCCGCTTCGATGTGCCCATGATGTGGGTGGTGGCCTTCATGATTACCTTCGTCGTCGGTGGCATGACGGGCGTGCTGCTCGCGGTGCCGCCGGCGGACTTCGTGCTGCACAACTCGCTGTTCCTGGTGGCGCACTTTCACAATGTGATCATTGGCGGCATCGTGTTCGGCCTGTTCGCCGGCATGTACTACTGGTTTCCGAAAGCCTTCGGGTTCCGTCTCGACCCTTTCTGGGGCAAGGTGACCTTCTGGGGCTGGGTGATCGGCTACTGGGTAGCCTGGACGCCCATCTACATCGTCGGCCTGATGGGCACCACGCGTCGCGTGCGCCATTTCGATGATCCGGACCTGCAGATCTGGTTCGTGATCGCCGGCATCGGCGCGCTCATCATCCTGGTCGGCATCCTCGGCTTCGTCATGCAGATCATCGTCAGCATCCGCAACCGCGAGGCGCTGCGCGACACCACTGGCGACCCCTGGGGTGGCCGCACGCTCGAGTGGTCCACGTCTTCTCCGCCGCCGTTCTACAACTTCGCCTTCACGCCGGTGGTACATGATCTGGACGCCTGGTACGACATGAAACGCCGCGGGGCGCAGCAGCCGACCGCGGGGTACAGACCCATCCACATGCCGCGCAATACCGGTGCCGGCGTCATACTTTCTGCACTCGCGCTGGTGCTGGGTTTTGCCATGGTCTGGTACATCTGGTGGCTGGCGGCGCTGGCCTTCGCCGCGCTGCTGGTGGTGGCGATCGGGCACACCTTCAACTACCGGCGCGACTACTACGTTCCGTCCGATGAGGTAGCGCGCGTCGAAGGCGCAACGCGTCCCGCATGACCACAGTAACCGCCAAGGAAGTCGTGCCGCAGTTCTACCATCTCGGCGACGAGACGGTGCATGCCGGCGGCGGCACGCTGCTGGGGTTCTGGATCTACCTCATGAGCGACGCCCTGCTGTTCGCGACACTCTTCGCGACCTTCGGCGTACTGAGCTCGAGTTTCGCTGGTGGGCCGACGCCGCGCGATCTGTTCGATCTGCAGATAGTGGCGGTCAATACCGCCATCCTGCTGGTCTCGGCGCTGACCTGCGGCCTGGCGATGATCTCGCTGCTGTCAGGCAAGGCGGGCGCCGTGCGCCTGTGGCTCACTGTCACAGCACTGCTGGGCATCGCCTTCGTCGGCATAGAGCTGTATGAGTTCCGCACCATGATCGCCGAAGGCGCCACGCCCCAGCGCAGCGGCTATCTCTCGGCCTTCTTCACGCTGGTCGGCACGCATGGCCTGCACGTGACCTTCGGCGTGCTGTGGATCGCGGTGATGCTGGTGCAGCTTGGTCAGCGTGGCCTGCATCCCGAGAACCGCCGGCGCCTGCTGTGCCTCAGCATGTTCTGGCATTTCCTGGATGTGATCTGGATCGGCGTGTTCACTTTCGTCTATCTGCTGGGAGTGCTGTGATGAGTGCGGATCAGGCGCTGGCACAGGCCTCTGCGCGCCACGCTGAACATCACGACCCCCATGGCAGCGACGAAGCAGGACACTTCACGCTGCGTGGCTATCTCATCGGTTTCGTCGTGGCGGCCCTGCTCACGGCGGCCGCCTTCTGGATCGTGATGACCGGCGCCATCGCCAGCGCTGCCGTGGCTGGTGCAGTAGTGGTGACGCTGGCCGTCGTGCAGATCATCGTCCAGACAGCTGCTTTTCTTCACGTGAACGCGCGCGTGCAGGGCGGATGGACGCTGCTGGCCTATGTGTTCACGGCCGTGCTGCTGCTCATCATGGTTGCCGGGTCGCTGTGGATCATGCATCACCTGAACACCAACATGATGCCCGGCATGATGGCTGATCCCGCGAATCAGGGATTGTGACCGCAAGCAGAGGCAAGCGGCGCCTGCTGCTTGCGCTGTGCCTTGTCGGCACGTTGCTGTTCGCCGCGCTCGGCATCTGGCAGGTCCAGCGGCTGGCCTGGAAGCGCGACCTCATCGCGCGCGTCGACGCCCGCATCCATGCTGCTCCCGTCGCACCGCCGGCGCACCGCGATTGGACGGCACTTGATTGGCGCGACGCCGAATATCGTCGTGTCCAGGTACGCGGTGAATTCCTGCATGATCGCCAGACCCTGGTGGATGCGCTCACGGCGCTGGGCCCTGGCGCCTGGGTGCTGACTCCGCTGCAGACCAGCGATGGCGTGATCCTCATCAATCGCGGCTTCGTTCCAACGGAACGCCGCGAGGCGGCTGCGCAGGTGGAAGGTCTGGCGGACGGTGAAGTCACGGTAACCGGATTGCTGCGCCGGCCAGAACCTCGAGGACGCTTCCTGCGTCCCAACAAGCCAGCGGCAGACCGCTGGTTTTCCCGGGATGTCATTGCGATCGCACGCGTCCGAGGACTGCAAGGTGTAGCGCCGTTCTTCATCGATGCCGATGCCGCCTCCAGTAGCGCGGGCGGACCTGTTGGAGGCCTCACGGTGGTGCAATTCCGCAATGCCCATCTCGTCTACGCGCTGACCTGGTTCGGGCTCGCGGTGCTCTGCGTGGTGGGCGGCACGCTCACGATACGCAGATAACTGCCGTACGGCGAAAATCCCGTCCGCCTGCGTTCCCTGCTACCGCGTAGTTGAAGATTGCCCGACCGAGTCGGGCTATGCTGTCACTCGGCAATAACACGATGGGGAGTCTGCGATGTCACGGATCATGCAGTGGGCGGCCTGCGGCGCCCTGGTCATCATCGGTTGCGACTCGGCAATCGCACAAAGTGCCTGTGATCGGGCCTGTCTGTCAGGAATGCTCGATCGGTATCTGGAGGCGGTGATGGCGCACGATCCGGCCAAGGCGCCGCTGGTCGTCGGCTTTCGCCAGACCGAAAACGCGGTGAACGTTGCGCTGGGCAAGGGCGTATGGAAGAGCGTGACGGGGTTGGGCAAGGTCCAGCGCCGGTATTTCGATCCCGTGACAGGGCAGGCTGGTTTCTACGGCACAGTCATGGAGGGCAACGAGACACCCATCGTCACCATCCGCCTGCGTGTTGAAGGTCGCAAGCTCACCGAAGCTGAGTGGTACATCGCCCGCGAGAACGATCCCGGCCTCAGCGGTCCGCGTCAGCCTGGCCGCCCGCCTGCCAACCTGCACAATCCCGACTATCTCGCGCTGCATCCGCCACGCCAGGAAGCCGTGCCGGCTGCCAAGCGCGTGGATCGCGCGACGCTGGGCCGCATCGTCGACAGCTACTTCGATGCGATCACTTCGCATGATGGTTCGATCGCTCTCACACACAAGGGTTGTGGCCGCGCCGAGAATGGCTCGCCGGCACCCGGCGGCGCCTTCCTGCCACCAGATCCGACGCGGCAGTCCACTGCACCGGCCGGCGCCGCACCGCCTGGCGGCGGCAGCCCTGGGGGCGTCGGCGGCCTGGAGAACTTCAACGCCGCCATGGGTGCGGCGC
>JACZCW010037418.1_pt1 | contig 10348 bp, 5 predicted proteins | sample 8641861 | NCBI WGS metagenome assembly JACZCW01 (sample SAMN15324607, study PRJNA640507) | soil metagenome | isolation source: intercropping sugarcane | place: China: Luxin town, Laibin City, Guangxi Province | collected 2019-07-25 | depth 10cm m | reverse complement strand
GATCTGGAGCGGTATGTTGGCCTGCGGGTCGATGGGGGGCAACCAAACGTGGACCGTGCGGCGCTGCATCGCAGCATCGTCGTCCAACTTGCAGCGCAAGGTTACGATGTTCCACGCTCGGACGTCGAAGCCAGTGTGCTTTCGTTAGCGGGTGATTTGTTTCAGCGCTACGCGGAGCAATCGCGGCTCTTGAGCGGGCACTTGCCCCCGCCAGACGCGCGGATCCAGGCTTTTTTGGACGACATGTTGCATCCGACGGGCGAGCGTTCGGTGTTGCCTCATCACACATTGGTCATGGACCACTACGGACTCTCGCGCGAGCTGTCGCTGCCGGAGCACCGTGATGACTTTCACAACGACGAGGTGTCGAGCTACCGCTTGAACAACGGGGTCTTGCATAACCCAGTCAATGATCGGCGCACGACCAAGGGCGTGTTCCATATCGCCGATGGCGGCCTGCCCGTTCCAGCGGACAAGCTTTCTGTGCCGCTGGTGGCGTACGCTCGCATGCTCAAGGCGGCCTTGTCACCGCCGCGCGATCTGCTGGTCCTGCCTTTCACCGCTGCGTGGGAGAAGCCGGTGGAGACCATGGTGTCGCTCTTGCTTCGCCCGTTGGTCGCGCCGGCCGTGCCTGGAGTGCGGCCGGAAAAGCGCATGGAAGTACGGTTTTTTGCCCCGGGGGGTTTGGTGTCCAACCTCGACTTTGTCGAGAGCATTTTTGGCAACGCTGGGGATCCTCATCTACCCGAGAACGACGCAGCGCTCGATGTGGAGCATTGGACGGGACACACCGGATGCGTGATTTTGGCGCCTCATTTGCGCGGCCTCTACAAAAAGGATTTGGGCCTGCCGCACATTGATCAGGCGACGCCGCGGCAGAAGGAACAGGGCATGTGTTGGGTGGAACCCCACGAGCGTTACAACGGCGGCCAACCCTTCAAGATCACGTTGCGTGATCAGCGCGGCATCATGGTCACCATTCTTGCCGACAACTACTTTGGTTATTGCAAAAAGGAGGTCAAAACCCAGATTGGGCTCTCCGCTAACTTGTACGGCCTGGCCGAGGAAGAGCATTCAGGCGGCGCTTTGGCTTTTTCTACCTACAATTTAGGGAGCCACTTCTTGCCCGACCCTCGCTTCATCGGCGGCGACTACCGCTACGCCGATGCACTCAAGTTGCTGGGCAATAGCGTTACGGTTCACGAGCAGGGTTACGCAACGGACAAGCGCTTCCCCAACATTCACCTGCTGCCCGAGGACATGGCCATCGACTTGGCCAAGCAAGAGGCCAGCTGGGTCATGCGCGGCCAGACGCACACGCTGCGCGTGTTGCCTGGTCACGTTTACGTGCATCCCAGTGGTTACAAGGTGCGCTTGCAAGCGGTGGGGGACACGTGGTCTTTGGTGGGCACCGTCGCCGAGGGCACGTTCTGTCACAAGCCGTGCACGGTCTCCGGCGGCGGCAAGAGCGAAATTTCCAAGAGCCTGAACGACGCGGTCATCGTCGGACCCATTTACATTGGGGATTACGATCGCGACATGGACCTGGTGGAGCAGATCATCGGCCGCGATTACTCGGACTGCCTTCTGCCCGAGCTGCGATCCAGTCAGAAGAACGCGGGACGCGCCCTACTTTCGAAGGAGCGCTCCCTGGGCTCCGTGGTCAAGCTGCTCACGCCCAGCAGGCAAATGTACACCGCCCAGCACAATCAATTTCTTGAGGCTATCCCCAATCATGTGCGAGCCATCGTGTTTGCGATCAAGCAATTTTATCGGCCCAATTGGGGGACGGAGTGGCGTAAGCGCTTCTCGGTGGACATCGTCAACGGCGCACCGGGGCATGAATTGAAGTTGGATGGGCGCAAGCTGATCGGCTCCTATTTGCGCGTGGGTCTGTGGAAGAACGGCGCCTGGCGCACGTACAAGTTGCGCCAAGATTTCGTCGCCGCCGACAAGGTGCAGATGGAGGACGACATCACGGCCAGCACCGTGGTGCCCGCGCATCAACTGCGCGGATTGCCGCCGGAGTATGCGGCCCATCCCAGCCTGAAGATCGCTGAAAATTGTGAGTACCGGCTGTTTCAGCGGCCGGACGACGCGATCCACCCAGGGTTCGACAAACAAACTGAACTGGACATGGCGCAGCCTGGCTTGTTCGTTTCCAATTTCCAGCCGTTGTCGGCCGCGGAGATGCGCGATCTGACGGAACAAGTACAGTTGTTCTACGCATTCACGCCGGCCATGCGACAGCACATGACTCTGGCCGCACAAGGTGAGCGCAGCAACGTGTGCTCCGCCAAGCCGCGGCTGGTGGGCGGTAAACCGAGCAAAAACCCGCGCTACCTGCAGGTGCGTCCCGACGTGGGTGCGCCCCAAGGGCGCTACTTGGCGGAGTTGGGGGCGCGTCTGTATCGCCGCGTCCCTGTGGATCAGCCGTGCGTGTTTCCGGTCATCGCGGTGCTCAGCGGGCGGCGTAACAACCCGCCCGACGAGATGGATGGCAAGCGCATTCGCCCGCTCTGCGTGTACAATCCCATCCATTATCAGGAGCTACCCGAGCTATTCATGGATTATGTGTGTTCTGTGACTGGCAAATCACCCAGCACGACGGGCGCGGGGTCCGAGGGCGCGCTCACCAAGGGGCCGTTCAACGCCATTTTTGCCACGGCTGATCTCAACAACGCCCTGGTGTCGATGATCCTGACTGGCTATGGCGGGTTCAGCACTGCCGCGGGCTACATCGGGCCGGATTGTCGTGTGGACCATGACATCAGTCTGTTGATTCCAGAGATCTGGTGCCGATTGTTTCCTGAAGAGCGTGATCCGCGCGTCATGATCGAAAAGGGCGATCTCGAAAAGATCGACGATTTCCAATACGAGGGACGAACGGTGCTGGCGAGCCGTCTCGGCTACCGCATCACTGAGCGCTTCGTGCGTGCGTACTTGGGCAGAGTGTTCGACAATCCAGTTGCCGTGCTCACGGATGAAATCCTCAAACCCGAGACGCAAGATTTGGCGACCTTCGTGGATGGTGTGAACAATCTGGTCGAAGCCCAACAAAAGTCGGCGCTCGCGTATTTCAAGGATGGCAGCATCGAGCACGCCTGTCCGCCGCTCTTGGCGATCCTGCACGTGATGGCCTACGGAAGTTACGAAGGGAAGACCATCAACGATCCCGCGCTGCGCGCTTTGTTCACGCGCGAAGCACTGCTCAACAGCGATTGGTACAAGGCGCGCCTCCACATCAAACAGCAGCGCGAAGTGGCGCTGTGGTCTCGGCACGTAAGTTCACTGCAAGAGTTCTTGGCGCGCCCGGGTTATCAGGCAGAAGGTGAGCGTCTGCACATTGCTGCCCGCTTGCGCACGGCCCAAGCCGAACTGGAGCGGGTGAGCGGGCCCCGGTACTTGGAAGAACTTGAGGGCACGCTAGGAGCTGACCCGATTTTGGTTCAGGACGCGCAGCAAGCGACACGTTCTGACGCCAAGCCAGGTGAACTGCGGGCGCTCAACTGAACACTTGCTGAGTTACAAGGTCAGCCGAGCCTGCGCGCTTGCTCGGGGGTGCGCTGGCGTGTTACCGGCGCGGGGTGTGGTGTAGACCATGGACCGATGATGTAGCGCGCAGCCCCCGAGCCGCGCAGCATCCTTGGATGGGCCTGGTGCTCAGCCTAGGAGTTGCTTTGGTCTACCTGGCGAGCCCGCTGGCCACGTTGGCGCACTTCCTGGTTGTGGAGCACGTGCGCTGTCTGGAGCACGGCGAGTGGCTTCACGCAGCTGATTTGGCCGCGACCCACCCAGGCACCGCCGAGCGACACTCGGAACATCCGGCACCCATTGCAGAAGGCGGTGTCACCTCACAATTGCCCGACGAACGCCTTGTCCAGCCGGACGACGACGAGCCGCCACACAAGCACGATCACTGTGGGCAAAAAGAGGACGTACGCACTCACCACGACCTCACGCGGCAAGCGACCGTCGCGCGCCACACGGCCGAGCGCTTCCTTGTTGTCGAAATGGCGCCACCTGGGCAGCTCTTGCTCGCTCTTGCGGTCTACGCCTACGCCCCCAAGACATCACCGCCGCGCTCACTTCTCTGAAACGAAACATCCCGGAGCACCCCGTAGCTCGAGAGCTGAGTCTCGTTGCGCGCTCCGTTCTGGTGGCGTGAGCCGGGCCCGATTGTGCGCAGAACCGATGCGCACTGGGGCCGTGTTCTGTGCCTTCCGTGGTGATGATGACTTGGTCAATGGAATTTTGAGGTGATGATGTTCCCGCTCTTGAAGCGTCGGCGGGCAGCCGTGTGGCTGTCGCCAGTCTTGGTGTTGTATGTTCAAGCCGTTGCGGCAGAGGAGCCGCTCACGCCTCCTTTGGCTCCTTCGTCGAGCGCGACGCAGGCGCGCGATCCAAGCTTGCAGTTGCCCCGCATCCTCGCGCGCACCGAGCCAGTCTACCCGGCGGGCGAAAGCGGCCGCGGTTTGGTGCAGGTGGGGCTCTTGGTCGTGGTCCAGACCGATGGTCGCCTGGGCGCGATCAACATCGCCGAGAGCGCAGGTGACGCCTTTGATGCAGAGGCGCTGCGCACGGTGCGCGGTTGGACGTTTGCTCCAGCGATGCAGGCTGGTGAGCCTGTAGCAAGCAAAGTACGGGTGCTGGTCGAGTTCGTACCTCCGCAGGAATCCGAGCTGCCTCTCTCCCCCGCCGACACCGTGCACCAGGCTCCGACTGTCTCCAACGCGTCGCCGGAGCCGCATCGACACGGGGATGAGGTTCAAGAACCTAGGGACGCCCACCTAGCGGTGACGGTCCATGGTGAACGTTCCTTACGAACGGAACGTCGCAGCGCCGCAGATCTCTTCATCCATCGCGAAATCCTCCACGCGGCGCCGCACCAGGATGGAGTCGACGTGCTCAGCACCGTCCCGGGACTCGTGGTGGGCCGGGGAGAAGGCCAAGCCGTGGCGCACGCCTACTCGTTGCGCGGGTTTCACGCCGAGCACGGTCAGGACATCGCCTTTTCAGTGGGGGGCTTGCCCATCAATTTGCCCGCGCACATTCATGGTCAAGGCTACGCGGACCTCAACTTGCTCATGCCTGAAGTCATCGATGAGTTGTCTGTGAGCGAGGGCAACGCTGACCCGGCGCAGGGTGATTTTGCAGTGGCAGGCAGCGTCGATGTCGGTCTGGGCGTGGATGACGAGCATCGAGGCCTCTCATCAACCAGCAGCTACGGGTCGTTCAACCAATTTCGACAGGCATTGGTTTGGGCGCCCAAGGAAGGTAAACGTGAGAGCTTTGGTGCGGTCCAGTATTCTCAAACCGATGGCTACGGGGAGCGTCGCGCCGCGCGCACCGGCAGCGCCCTCATGCAGCACCGCTTTGGCCAAGGTGCGCTTCAATTTCGCGCGATTGGCTTGTTGCACACCGCCCACGGCCAATCGGCGGGCCTGTTGCGCAACTCAGACATCCGGAGCGAGGCGGTTTGCTTCACGTGCACTTACGATGACCCGACTGCTCGGGGTCAGTCGATGCTCTCGCAACGGGCCATGGCTGGCTTCTTTGCCGACTACCGCGGACGCGAGCACGCCAGCGGCAGCTTGGGCGTGTGGGGTGGATTGGACCAATTTCGCTCTCGATCCAACCTCACCGGTTACACGCTTGGCACCCAAAACGCCGAGGGGCAGCAGTTGAGCGACGCGGCGGAACAAATCAATCGCACCCAAAGCATCGGCCTTACGGGACGCTATCGCTCGGAAGCCTTTCATTTGGCGCCCCAAGCGCACACAACCGTCGAAGTGGGCGGGGATGCGCGCTTGGATGGGGTAAAGCAATCCAAAGATCTCCTGGACGCGTCGCTGCGTGACGATGACTGGGAGCAGAAGGTGGACCGTGACCTCACGCAAGCTCAGTTGGGCTTGTGGTTTGATTTGGACCTCCATCTCCATGAGCGCGTCCATTTGCGGGCCGGGGCGCGCGCCGCCTTTCTCACCTACGCAGTGACCGACCACACCGGACACGGCGAGCATGCCCACGATGCGGACGAAGACGAACCAGAAATTGCCGTCCAAAATACGGCAGACGCGCTCTTCCTGGGGCCGCGCAGCAGTCTCGACGTGCGGGTCAGCCGCGCGTTCAAGCTGCTCGCCTCCTACGGTCACGGTTACCGTTCGCCTCAAGGGCGCGCTCTTGCTGAAGATGAGAAGGCTCAGTACTCCGTCGTGCGCTCGGGGGACGTGGGCTTTCGCTACGGGCGAAGCGACCATCTGGTCCTCTCCGGCGCGGCCTATTTGGCCTATGTGGGGCAGGACTTGGTGTTTGAGCCGCACGTCGGCGGACTGGTGAACGTAGGGGCGTCACGCCGCGCGGGTGGACTCTTGCACCTGCGTCTACATCCCTTCGAGGAGCTGGAAGGCGCGCTCTCGGTCAATTACGTGGACGCGCGCATCATAAGCGAGGCCGAGGATGAGCATCATGAGGGCGAAGAAGAGCCCGGTCACGATGCCCACAGCCACGGCGAGCCAGGCGACCCTGTCGTGGGCGTGGCGCCCTTGTCCATGCGCCTCGACTTGAACTGGAGGAAACCACTGGGCAAGTGGGGACCGCATCCGTTAGTGTTTGGTGTAGGCAGCGGACTCACCTATCGCAGCCCCAAGCCTTTGGGTGAAGACACGTGGGGCGCGCCGTGGCTGCTCTTGGATGCATCGGTCAAAGTAGCGTGGGGCCCCGTCGAGCTACAGCTGGCGGGCTACAACTTGCTTCAACAAGCCTACGCCACGGAAGAATACCTCAGCGTGTCTACGTGGGACTCGACCGGTGCGACGCCGCCGTCTGAGGACCATCACCTGGCAGCGGGTGCGCCGCTGTCCTTCCTGGGCACGCTGGCATTCTTACTGTGAGCGTGCGAATCACGTGTGACAAAGCATGCTAGACTCTAACAAAAGAGTCACGCCTAAGTTTCGGGTTAGTTGCATCCTCGAGGTCTGCGCGACCGGCGGAGTCTCTTCATGCGGGGGCTGACCTGGCCGCTGGGCCAGGTGGCTCATGCTTCGTCTGAAAAAAAGCCGAACTGCAGTGAAACGCCTGGCCGGCCGAGCGCATGGGCGGACTGGATGGGCGCGCGCGCGTCAATTGGACCTATTTGTTAGTGTTAGTTGGAAGTGAACCGTGATCGAAGCTTGGCTCTTGCGAGACTCTGTTGTACTCGCGCAACGAATTGCGGGTTGCGCTCTGTAACGAGAGCCGCGACTTGCCTGATCGAGCAAAAAGGGAACATGACATGCAGAGCAACTCCAAGATTCGTTCATCGATCATTTCGTGCACATTAGTTAGTCTTGCAGCTTTTATTTCACTTGGGGCCTGTGCTGTACCCATCGAACAGGAAGAAGCATGGACCGACGCGGAGCCCACGACCAAAACCCAGGAGGTCAAAAACGGAATTGTCACGCCCAACGGCATTCCAACCGGCGGTACCGTGCGCCTCGAAGTCTGGGATTATAACCAGCAGAAGTGGCGTATCTGCTCGGGCCAGATCGTAGCACCTCGCGCACTGGTGACGGCAGCACACTGTCTCACGGTTCCCGGCTTTCCGGGCACGTCCGGCACCTGGCCTGTGCAGGTCTTCCGACAGTTGTCTGGCCAACAACCCGTGAACTTGACGAACGGGTGGGTGTACGGAAACGTGCAAGTGCACCCTGATTTCGTCCAGGTGTTTCCCGACTACACCAATGATGTTGCCGTGGTGAAGATCGGCAACAACTGGCCTGGTGTGAGCGCAAATCAGGCAGCCCTCATCGCCAAGGGTACGCAGCACCAATTCAACGCGTGGGTGGTTGGTTACGGCATGTACGATACCGAGGACGAAGATTACGACGGACAACTGCGCGGCAAGGAAGAATACTTCTACTACGGGAACGTGGAGCCCAAGAATTACAACAATTGGGCCGCCGGCGATGAACCTTGGCTGTGTTCCGGAGACTCTGGAGGTCCACTCCTCAGCACTTATGGGGGGGCGCCGCTCATGTACGGCGTAGCTTCTCACATCGACTTTGAGGTCGGTTGGTGCGGGCAGCGGGGGATTTGGGCGTCAACTGCGGAGAACTGGAGCTGGCTCAAAGACAAAGTCGGCAATTGCCAGGATCGTCCTCCCATCATCGATTGCTGGAACTAGTAGTTTTTTGTGAGCACGGAGGCGGCCCGATCCCACTAGCGAATTGGCCGCCGTCGATGCTTCAAGTTCTTTAGAAAGAGAAAGCTACCGTGATCTCGGGGTAGACGTCGTCTTGTTGCTCGAACACATGCTTGTCAAAGAAGTGCTCGTACACGATGCCGCCGCCCAGATAGACGTGTTTGCCCATGGGGATATACACGCCAGCGCGCCCACCGATGGAGTCCGTGTCCAGGTAGCCATCCCCGACGAAATAGTGGCGGTAGAATGTGCCTAGGTACGGCTGCACCACCGGGACGAAGTGAAAGACATAGGTGAGCGTGGGCGTGACGGTAGAGATGAAGGGGCTGCCACCGACCCAGAATGTGCCGCTGACGCCAACATTCAGTCCGTCGATCACGTAGAGCCCCGCACCGACACCCAGAATGGTCCATGTCTCCTCGCTCGAACTTGCCCAGCCCAGGCCCACACCCAGGTTGATGCGCCATTGTTGGAACGGCCAGGGGACAGATTTTTCTGGTGGCAGGCTCTCCTCAGTCGCTTCTGTGGGGGCTGCAGGCGGGGGGGGGTTTTGGGCCGAGTCGTCCAGCGCGACCGTGGCGGCGGGAGCGGTCGTGGGGGGTGGAGGCGGAGGCGCGGCAGGTTCGGCGGGTGCGCTGGGTTCGGCGGGTGCGCTGGGTTCCGCCGCAGGCTCCTGTGGTCCGGTTGCGGTGCCTGGTGTGCCGGAGTCGGCCGGGACGGGCTGGCCGGCATCAGCCGCTGGAGGCGGTGTCTGCTCCACGGGTGCGGGAGACGGAGCGCTGGGGGCTTCCGTTTGTGCCTGAGCAGATACGGTCGCGCTGAGCAGCGTCGTGACGACGAAGAGCGGGGTCTTGAGCATGCACTCCATCATAGGTGTCCCTGAAGCAGCCGCGCAAACGGCAGGCAACTTCAACTGGGGCACGTCAGGTTGAACTTCCGGCTACCGGCCGAGAGGCCGCGCGCTGGGGTGGCTCGGCGGACCTTCAACGCGGGTCGAACTCCTCGGCGGGACGTGGACTGGGCGTCCGTTCACCTCGGAAAAATCGTAACCGTCGATGGTTGACAGCGGGGGTTCCAGGATTACCTTGCGCCCTGTTAGCACTCGGAGCTTTTGAGTGCTAACGCACTATACGTAATGATTACGGTCGGTTAACTGGTTTTCTTTCCTGGTTCGAATTGTGAACGGGGCTCCCCCAACTTCGAGGAGCCGAGAGAACTGCCAGGCCGTGGTCTCACCTCTATCGGGGAACGTGTTCCCCACCCCAACCAATCAAATCAGGAGTTTGCGAACGTGGCTAGCAAGATTCGTCCCCTTCAAGACCGAGTGATCGTTAAGCGTGTCGCCGAGGAAGCCAAGACCAAGGGCGGCATCATCATCCCCGACACCGCGAAAGAGAAGCCCATCGAGGGTCAAGTCATCGCAGTGGGTCCCGGCAAAGTGGAAGACGGCAAGCGCATCGAGCTGTCCGTCAAGGCCGGTGATCGCGTTCTGTTCGGCAAGTACGCCGGCACCGAGGTGAAATTGGATGGCGAAGAGCACCTCATCCTGCGCGAGGACGACATCCTCGGCATCGTCGAGTGATCGCTCTGCCGCATCACCAATATAACATTTAACTCACAATCCAGAAGTAGGAGAAGCTAGAAAATGGCTGCAAAAGAAATTGCATTTGAGGAAGCCGCGCGGAACAAGATTTTGGCTGGCGTAAACGCCCTGGCCAACGCCGTGAAGGTCACCCTAGGCCCCAAAGGTCGCAACGTCGTGATCGAGAAGAGCTTTGGCACCCCCACCGTCACAAAAGACGGCGTGACCGTGGCCAAGGAAATCGAGCTCGAAGACAAGTTCGAGAACATGGGCGCACAGATGGTGCGTGAAGTGGCCAGCAAGACGTCCGACGTCGCTGGTGACGGCACCACCACCGCCACGGTGCTCGCTCAGGCGATCTTCCGTGAAGGATCCAAGCTGGTTTCCGCTGGGCACAACCCCATGGAGATCAAGCGCGGCATCGATTTGGCCGTCGCTGACCTGGTCAAGGAGCTCAAGAAGCTCTCCAAGCCCACGCAGGATCCCAACGAGATCGCCCAGGTTGGCACCGTGTCTGCCAACGGCGACGAGACCATCGGCAAGCTGCTCAGCGAGGCCATGGAAAAGGTCGGCAAGGAAGGCGT
>JACZCW010026408.1_pt1 | contig 10349 bp, 11 predicted proteins | sample 8641861 | NCBI WGS metagenome assembly JACZCW01 (sample SAMN15324607, study PRJNA640507) | soil metagenome | isolation source: intercropping sugarcane | place: China: Luxin town, Laibin City, Guangxi Province | collected 2019-07-25 | depth 10cm m | reverse complement strand
GGACAAGGCAGAGTCCACGTGACCAACGCGCGCTCGGAATACGGCGCTTCAAAAGCACTTGCCGAACAACTCCTCGGATGTCTTCGCCTGACGAATGCACTCCAGCTTCTCCTCAGTGATGCGTTTGCCGACGCATTTTTCCATCATGGTCGTCTGCATCGAGGCTTCAATGGACTTGAGTTCGGCATCTATCAACTGTTCGTTGCCCAGATGCGCCTTCAGCTCGAGCCGGGCCGCGGTACGCAAGATTTCCCGACATTCGCTTTCACTTGCTGGACGGCCGCACCCGGCGAGCGGGGCGACCACGATGAGCAGGCGCAGCTTGGCGACTTTGGACAACAATTTAGTGCTCATGACGGAAACTTTTAGTTGGGGGAAGTGGGAGCTGGTTGCGCTACCCAGCCAATTCACGGCCTTCCGGGCCTAGGCCATAGGACGTTGTATGACCGATCGCCAGTCGACGACGTGGACTTTTTTTGGACGCTGGATGGGCTCTTGCTACCATTTTATCGTGACCGACTCGGGCTCTGTGCCGCCAAAATCCAAATCCCTGAGCCTGGCCGCTCGAGGGCCAGGCGTCGCCTCGGGGAAAAAGCGACCAGGGCGGGGTGCCGTGCGCCTCAGTGCGACGGACTTCTTGCTGCGCGCCTTGGGCAGCAAGGAGCTCGTGGCAAAACGTGAATGGGCCGAGAAGGGCCTGGAGGCGTACTCCAGCCAACATGAAGACGACGCGGAGCTCAAGGCTCTTTTGCTGCGCCAGCTCTATCAGTGCGCACTTGACGCCGAAGCGCACGACGAAGCGTACGACCTTGCCCTCTGCATGATCGATTTGGAAGAACTAGGGGACATTGCGCGGCAAGACGCGGCGCGGGCCGCACTGGGTCTGGGTCGCATGGATGAAGCGATCGAGCACGTGCGCATCGCGTCAAAGGTGTGCCCACAGAGTCGCCGCTCCTTTCATTTGGGACACTTGGGGGCGCTTCTTCGCTTCAGCGGTCAGTTGGAGAAGTCGGTACAAGCATTTGCGGAGGCCACGCGTTGTGCTGGGCCCGACACCGCCTTGTATCAAGCACAGCAGGCCCTGGCTGAAGCGGAACGTGGCAGCGACGTACCGCACTTGCGGCGTCTGCGTGAGGAATTGGAAAGCGGAGCGCCACAAAAAGGCTATGCGCAGTGGATCTTGGGCGAGCTCTGCTATCTTTTGGGGGACTACTCGGCAGCGGCGCGGTACCTGAAGCGCTTTTTGGAGCGAATTGAAGACGCTCCTCGCGCCAAATGCCTGAGTCTCAAAGGCGAGATCGCCCATGCTCGGATGTTGCTCAAAAAAACCACAGCTTAACTGCTCGATACTGACGCTCACTGTCGTACTTCTTGGATGGATCAGCCCGGCTTGGGCCGCTCCCGCCAATCAGTTTGAGAGCGCGCTCGCCAAAGGTCCGCTGTCTGCCGCAGGGGTTGCCCTGCTCGGCGGGTTGCTCGTCAGTCTGACGCCGTGCGTTTATCCGATGATCGCCATCACGGTGAGTGTGTTTGGCGCCAAGCAATCGCAAAGTCACTTGCATGGCTTGGGGCTGAGCAGCGCGTTCGTGCTCGGCATCGTCGCCATGTTTACTCCGCTGGGTGTGCTCGCTGGCATGACCGGATCACTCTTTGGAGCGGCACTGCAGAACCAATGGGTCCTCACCGGCATCGCCGTCTTGTTCGTCGCTATGGCGGCCAGCATGCTCGGCGCATTTGAATTGGCTTTGCCCAGTGCGCTCACCAATCGCCTGGCACAGGTGGGCGGGGTCGGGCCAAAAGGCGCATTTGGGCTCGGGTTGGTGTGTGGTCTCATCGCTGCGCCGTGTACCGGTCCGGTCCTCACCGGCATTTTGACCTACATTGCCAAGTCGCAGAGCGGCACGGTGGGCGCCCTGGCGATGCTTGCCTTCTCGTTGGGCCTTGGCTTTCCATTTCTCCTCGTCGGCACCTTCGCCGTTCGGCTGCCCAAGAGCGGCGCTTGGATGGTTCACGTCAAGAGCATCCTGGCCATCGTGCTCTCGGTCGTTGCGCTCTATTACTTTGCCACGGCATTTCCCATCATCACTACATGGATTGAGCCGTCCCGTTGGGTAATGATCAGCAGTTTGGCGGCGGTCCTATTTGGTCTCGCCGTAGGTGCGGTACATCGCGAATTCAGCAGTCCTTTCTTCATGGACCGTTTTCTCAAAGGTCTCGGCACATTTGTCGCCACGTGCGGCGCTTTCGTGCTGGTCATTGCCCTCACCAAGCCAGCGAGCCAGCTCAATTGGCACCACGATGGGCTAGATTCAGCTCGCAGCGCAGCGTTGAAGAACGACCAGCCGCTTCTGGTCGATTTTACGGCCGCCTGGTGCGGCGCCTGTAAAGAATTGGAGAAGCTCACATTTGCTGACCCCCATGTCTCGCGTGAGGCCGGGCGGTTTCACGCCGTGAAGGTGGACGCAACGGACGACGAGGACCCTCAGGTGGTCGCCAGCATGAAGAGCTTGCAAGTGGTGGGATTGCCCACGGTCATCCTATTTGACTCACAGGGTAAAGAGATCCATCGCTTCACCGACTTTGTGGATGCGACCCAGTTTCTCCAGGCGCTGCGCTCAGTTAAATGAACCGCCTGTCCAATGAACCGCTCGTCAAGTGAACTGCCTGTGAGATGAAAACCGGGCTGTCACATGGAGACCGACGGCCACATGGAAACGGTCAGCCACAAGAAAACCGTGCAGAGAAGAGGCGCGTGCTGGGGAGGGTTGCACCCGTCCTACATGCCGCGCGGCAGTAGGGCCGCGCTCCCTCGGTAGGGTCACTGCCTAACATCACGCGGCTTGAGACCCATGAGCCCGCTCGGCACCGGCACGTGCCCCAGCAGCGTGCATGAGCCCAACGAAGGTGAGACGACAGGTCTCTCCGCGCACCAAGCCCTCAGCGATGAGGCAATTGAGGGCATCAGCCACTTCACGGCGCGACGCTCCCACCTCGCGCGCCAGCACCTGCACGCTGGCGGAGACATCGTTTTGGGCGCAGTCGAGGAGAGCAATGAGGATATTTTTGTTCAGTGTTTCCATACAAACCTCTGTACACAAAACACTGAATGCCTGCCCAGTTTTTTGACCAAAAAAATCATACTGGTCGCCTACAAAAATCCTAAACCATTGTATTTTATTGTATTTTTATACTTACCTGTGTTCAGTATTCCGCCTTCGTCGCGCGATTGCTGGGATGCTGTGTCCCGCCACCGTCACCGGCAACTGAAATTAATTGTCGCACTTGTCTCACCGGAAATAGCGGGTATTACCCCGGCATCGGAACACCCTTCGCCCACTCATCCTTGGGTGACGATTTGAAAGACAGCAAGCCATGACCAGTTGGAAAGAAAAGCTCGCCGGCAGCGTGCGCGAAGATTGGGACAAAGAGATCGACGTATTTCAGACCCAGATCGACCTCAAGAAGCAAGGCAAGATCGACGACAAGATCTTCGCTGAGACGCGCCTGCGCCGTGGAGCTTATGGCCAACGCTACGACAACGGTCAGCGGCATGATGGCGTAGACACCCGCACGCTCGCGTTCCCTTCTGCCATTCTCAAGAAGGGCCCGGACACGGTGTGGGACGCGCCTGGCATGATGCGCATCAAGATCCCCTATGGACGCTTGAACAAGGAACAACTTGAGCTTCACTGCGACTTGGCTGAAGAGTATTCCGATCAAATCCTGCACGTGACCACGCGTCAGGACATCCAGCTGCATTTCGTACACATCGATGACACTCCAGACCTGATGCGGCGTTTGGCCAAGGTGGGCATCACCACCCGCGAAGCGTGTGGCAACTCGGTCCGCAACGTCACCGCCTGCCAGTACGCAGGAGTCTGCAGCGATCAGACGTTTGACGTCACGCCCTATGCAGATGCCATCATGCAGTTCTTGCTGGGCCACGACGACACCATGGATTTTGGCCGCAAGTTCAAGATCGCCTTCAGCGGTTGCGAGGACCAACCCTGCGGTCTCACCAATTTCCACGATCTCGGCGCTATCGCCCGCATCAAGGACGGCAAACGCGGATTCAAGGTCGTGGTGGGTGGAGGCTTGGGCGCCGTACCCTACAACGCGCCTACCTATTCGGAATTTGTGCCTGAAGAGGAGTTGTTCCCTCTGGCTCAGGCGGTGTGCCGCATCTTTGGTCGATTGGGTGAAAAGCAAAATCGCTCACGGGCACGCATCAAGTTCGTCGTCAAAAAACTAGGCATTGAGGAGTTCATCCGCGTCGTAGAAGAAGAGCGCAAGAACTTGCGCCCCGATCCGCGTTGGACGGCTTTCTTGAGCAACCTGCACGTCACCAACGAAACGCCACACCGCGGCCCCAGTGAGCTGCCCCAAACGGGACTTCCCGCGGAGTTTTCTCGTTGGCAGAAGCACAATGTGCGCCCCCAAGCACAAGCGGGCTACTCGGTCGTGCTCGTCAAGCTACCGCTCGGTGATTTTACTCCGGTCCAGGGCCGACATCTGGCAGATCTGTGTGATGCATTCGGCGCGGGTTCAGTGCGCTTCACCGCGGACCAGAACGTCATCCTGCGTTGGATCCCCAATGGTGATTTGCCCGAGGTTTTCAGCCGCTTGGCCCAGGTGGGCCTGGCCGAACCGGGTGCCGAAACCATTAGCGACATCACAGCATGCCCCGGGACGGATACTTGCAAATTGGGTATCTCGTCGTCACGCGGTTTGGCAGGCGAACTTCGCAAGCGCCTCAGTGTCGTCGCCGACCACAAGCCCGGGGTAGAGGACTTACACATCAAGTGCTCAGGTTGCTTCAACAGCTGCGGCCAGCACCATGTGGCTGATCTGGGCTTTTTGGGTGTCAGCCGCAGCGTAGGCGGCCGACGCGTGCCCCATTTTCAGTTGGTGGTCGGGGGCGAGTGGACCAACAACGCGGGCAACTATGGGCTGCCCATGGGCGCTATTCCGTCAAAAAATGTGCCGCAAGTCGTGGATGTGCTCACCGAGGCGTTCTCCAAGACGCGTAACGAAGGTGAGAAATTCCGCGAATGGGTGGATCGCATCGGCAAGCGTGAAGTGAAGAAACTCATCGATCCGCTGAGCGACGTCCCCGCCTACGACATCGATCCAAGTTACTACTCAGACTGGGGAGACCCGCGCGAGTACACCATCGGCGATATCGGCGTGGGTGAATGTGCTGGTGAAGTCGTGAGCGGGGTCGAGATGGGATTGAGCGCCGCTGAGCGCGAAATCTTTGAAGCGACGCTGGCGCTGGAAGAAAAGCAGGCCAAAAAGGCCGCGGATCTGGGCTACCGAGCCATGTTGAAGGCCGCGCGCGCCTTGGCTCGTGAATACAATCCCAACATCTCCGAAGATCCCAATGAAATTGTGAGTGAGTTCAACAAGCATTTGGTGGAAGGCACCAAGCTCTTCTTGGACAAGTACGTGGGACCCAAGTTTGCTCAGTTTTTGTTCCGCATCCACGAGCAAGGTCCGCGTGACGCTTCGCTCGAAGCAGCGCGGGAGCTGATCGAAGAAGCCCAGCTCTTCGTCGAGGCCTCCCACGAATGCCGCGGTCGTATGCTCGCCGCCACCAAGCCTACCGCCGCCGCGGAATGAACCTCCAATTTAGCAAGAGAAACCCAGATGGTATCACGCAAGGTTCAAGTCAAACTTTACGCCCAATCAGGCACGGATAAATCGATCCACCCTTTCATTCCGCTATTTCACACCTGGATCCAGAAGGACGCCCTGGCAGAGATGGTGTTTGATGTCGCGGACTATACCCACGTTCCCCAAGGGACCGGCGTGCTGCTCGTGGGGCATGGTTCGGACTACGCCGTCGATCAGAGCGAAGGGCGCGTGGGGCTCTTGTACACGCGCAAGCGCGATCTGCCTGCTCAGGCAGAATTGGTGAATGACGCCCTCAGCCGCGCCTTGCGCGCGGCCGAGCTGCTCAACCAAGCCAAGCTGGACGCGCCCGGGACGTTCGCGCACGCAGAGATTTTATTTCGATTTCCTGATCGCCTGCATCTTCTCAATGACGACGCCAGTTTTGAGCAGGTGCGCCCAGCCATTGAAGCGGCGCTCAAGGCGCTCTTGCCGTCACAAGAATATGCCTTGCGTCGAGAAGGTGAGCCACGCGAGCCGCTCACCGTCCGCGCGACCAGCTGAAGCCGTGTGCCCGCTTGCTCCGTCAGCCAGCTTTTTTTGCCCAAGTTCGTGGAAAGGTCACAGGCGGGCGAGCAGGACTGAGCTTGAGGCGGCGTTCTGAGGGAAACTCAGGGTCGAAATCTGCCAGAGCTTCGGCAATCAGTTTTCCTAGCGCTTCCGCGGAGGGATCGGATTGCGTCCGCACCGGATCATGGTCAAACGCGACCCCATTTGATGCCGGGAGATTGGGTTTGACTGCGTCCTTGGACATCGTTTTCACTCCCCAATTCCTCAGCAACGGACGTGCCAAGGAATAGTTAAGCGCGTTCACCACAACGACCCGCGAATTTTCCGGCAAGAGTCTCTGAAGTCAAAGCACGGTCGGATCGCAAGCTACGCAAAGGCGGGCTGCCCTAGGATCGCGCTGTCATGGCCGAGCCAATTGGAGCCACCACTTGGACAGGTCAGCCAATCAACGACGGATGCTCACGCACCAGTACGGTTTCCACGGCATCACCTACATGCAGCCAACCTACGGCCCGCGGGATGACGTTCATGCCAAACCACACGGCGCCGCCCCAGCGGCGAAATTGCGCCAGGGTGGCCAGGGGTTCTTTTGCGCTGCGGCCGCTGGCAACGTCCACTGTGGTCATCACACACCGATCACAGAGCTTGGGCGCATCACAGTCGATAGCCCCCAACTTGACCTCAGCCCAATAGTCCTCCTCAAAAGGTCGCCGTCCGCCGTACACCACATTGGGCCGAAAGCGCCCCATCTCCACCGCGATCGGCAAGCGACGATTGAGGGCGCTCAGCGATTCCTCATTGGTGACCAACAACGGATACCCATCCGCGAACGACACCAGGTCACCCGGACGCGATCGCTGCGGATTGACCTGGCGCAAATCAGACTCGCCCAAATAGACCAGCTGCACCGCGCTACCCAAGAGCGTGGAAAACCACTCGGAACCCTGCGCTGCTACCGTCGCCCAAGGGCGATCACGCCACACGGCCACTTGGATGCGCTCGCCGTCCTCTGGGCCATGAGCGGGGAGTTCCAGGGCCTCGTGCATGTCCGGATGTTGAGCCAGAAATATCGGGCGGTGGGCACGGCCCAGGTGCATCTGCACTTGCAGCAAGCGGGGCACGGTGCGCGCCGTGATGAAGCGACCTTGCTCGTCGACCAGCATGTAGCGCCGATCGAATTGGAACCCCCCACGCACCACCTGGGCAGCGTCGAGCGCCACAGGACCACAGCTCTTGATGGGATAAATGAAGAGACCGACAATCTTGGACTGTGTCATCCGAGCGCACGCAATACCAGATCTTTGGGGCGACCTTCCAGCGGCAGTTGAAGAGCCAAAGCCTGGCCCACGGCACTCATCTTGCGCCACGTCTTCTGCACGATGTCGATGACCTTCTCATCGCTATGCTTGCTGCAAAATTCCGCATACTCGTGGTCGAGAAAGCTGAGGCAAAGAGCGTCCTCCATCGCCTGGCAATCCGCGTCCACTCTCAATTCTTGCTTGAGGTTGATTTTTCGCACCTGGTCGATCACTGCGCTCTCAAAGCCTACATCTCGCAGTACTTGTCCCGCCAAATCCGCGTGTCGCTTGCTCAAGTCCTTGCGCCACGTCAAATACCCCACCCGGCCTTCCGGGTACTGGGAGCGCGGCATGGAGAAGCGCATCAAATGCTGGCACCGACTCGCCAAGCGCAGGGCGACAGACGGCGACGCTTGCACGCGATGGATCCACTGCGAGAGCCACAAGGAGAGCGCCAGTTCGCGGGGGAGCAGCTGGCCGTCGACGGCGATCTGCACCGAGTCCTGTGAGTTCATGCGATCGAACTCGGCGATCGCGCGCTCAATCATGGGTTCTATCTGCGAGGACATGGCTAGGTGCTGGGTGAGGCCTTGGGGGATGTTACCACTGCTTCAGTGGGATGCCGCGCTCACTGGTGTCGATGGATCCGGGAAGGCTGGGCGAATCCACGTAGATCCGCGCCCTCACCCCAGTCGAGAACGGCAAAAAGCGGCGCACCGTCACGGCGATGACGCGACCGAATTGTGGATCAATGGCTTGAACCGCCACTGAGAATGACTGGGCGATGCCGGTGATGTTGACGTCCTTGAGCGGAAACAAGTTGTCCGCCACGGGCCCACCGCCTACCTGCTGCACGTCATCAGGACCCAGGATGCGACCCACTGGGATGACGGCGGTTGCACCAGGAGCGCCCGATTTGGGCCCCACTTGACCCAGGGGTGCGGCTTCGACGTAGTCGATCTGTTTGAGTCGTCCCCCCAACTGAACGATGTACGACAAGTGTCTGCCCCGAGCGCGCATTTCCAGGACCTCAGCTTGGCTCCCCACGCGCTCGAGCAGCGCGCTGTGCGCGCGCTTGAGAAACTCGTCCGTCAACTCCGGCGCTGGGTCGGCTGCGGGCTCGCGCTGTACGGTTCCGGGCCTGCTCCGGTTGGGCTTTTGATTGCACGCGAGCACAGCGAGCGCCGCACCTAAAACGAAGATGCATCGCCTACGTTTGAGCTGACCTCTCCGCCGCTGTGCCATGTGCGTGCTCCATTCGGGCTCAGACTGACACGCCGAAATCGCGCAATGCCTCGTTCAAGCTCGTCTTCTTGTCGGTGCTCTGTTTGCGTTGGCCGATGATGAGCGCGCAGGGCACCTGATACTCCCCGGCGGGGAATTTCTTGGTGCGCATGCCGGGGATCACGACGCTGCGCGCTGGGATGCGCATTTCGATCTCGACAGGTTGAGAACCGGTGACGTCGATGATCTTCGTGGACGACGTGAGCGTGACGCCGGCTCCAATGACGGACTCTGCTTCGACCAGCATGCCCTCCACGATGACACAGCGACTACCGATGAAGCATCCGTCCTCGATGATCACAGGGCGCGCGCCCGGGGGCTCCAGCACGCCACCCAGTCCGACGCCACCCGACAGGTGACAGTTCTTTCCCACCTGCGCGCACGAACCCACGGTGGCCCAAGTGTCGACCATGGTCCCTGAACCCACGTAAGCGCCAATGTTGACGTAGCCCGGCATGATGATGGCTCCTGGCTCGACGTGCGCCCCATAGCGAATGGTCCCCGGTGGAACGACGCGCACACCAGCCTGATCCAGATCTTTTTTGAGCGGCACTTTGTCGTAAAATTCAAACGGTCCCACGGAGATCTTCTCCATGGTCTGCACGCCAAAATAGAGCAATACGGCCTGCTTGATCCAAGCGTGAGTCGTCCAATCACCCGGCGCGTTCTGACTGGCCACGCGGATTTTTCCTTGGTCGAGTAGGCGCAGAGTCTCTTTTATTGCGGCCTGAACGACCTCTTGCTTCAGTAGTTCGCGATTGTTGAATGCCTCGCTGACAAGACGCTCGATTTCCGTTAGCTCCATGCCTGCCGAATACCCGCGCTCGAGAAGCGGGGCAAGCATTCACTCCGCGTGAGCCTTGCCCACCACAGGAAAGCTAAGCACCTGTTCACTCACCTGACCCCCAAAAGGGCGCAGCGCCGCTTCAACGACGAGCGGGCCATAAGGCGCTGTCACGAAGTCGGGCAGGCGCACGACGAGCACGGGGTCCGTGATAGGCTGCAGAGAAAGCCGCAGAATCGTATCGTCGCCGTGAAGATACAAGCCCCACTCCGCCGGCTGGCGAGCAAACACCGCCGCTGACCAAGCTGCAATGGACTTGAGCGCCACCCTCGGCGGGATGGAGACCACGCGCTCCAGGTCGTGTCCCCCGACCGGCACCGGTCGAAACGGACGCTCGCTTCCGCGCTCGGGGATGGACGTCAGCAATTCTTGAATGCTCATCTCAGCCGGCGCGGACTGGCAAGCGTCGAGGAGCAGGTCGATGTGGGCCGCCACGCTGGACAACACCGGCAGCACAAGGCTCAGCGTGCGCTCCAGCCCCAGGCGGGACTTGGCCGTCACAGACTCAAACGAAAGGCGCTCCAAATGCGCCAATAACTCACCCACACTTTGTGCAGCGGGGCTGCAGATGGCTTGGCGGTCCGGCCCGGAAATGCCGACGCCCAACTGGATCACCGAATCCAACGCGCGAGCCAAAACCCCGTCAAAATCCCTCAGTTGCCGCGCTACATCTGGAATGACCTGACTGAGCACTTGAGGTCCGACGCTGAGCGAACCCACCAAATGCTCGAGATTGCCCG
>JACZCW010032156.1_pt1 | contig 10350 bp, 5 predicted proteins | sample 8641861 | NCBI WGS metagenome assembly JACZCW01 (sample SAMN15324607, study PRJNA640507) | soil metagenome | isolation source: intercropping sugarcane | place: China: Luxin town, Laibin City, Guangxi Province | collected 2019-07-25 | depth 10cm m | reverse complement strand
CCGGCAGGAAACCGGCCTGCTGCAGCCGGCCGTCGCGGATCACCAGCCGCGCGATCATCGACAGGCGCGAGGCTGGCGGGAAGTTGTAGAGGCTGTCGAAATCCGGTTCCCAGTTCTCGCCCAGCTTCTGGATTTCCTTGAAGCTGGGACGCGCGGCGTGCTCGGGCGTCATGTGCAGGTCCGTGGCGAAATTGCAGAGGCTGTGGAACACCGGCCTGCCATCGATGCACTCGATGCCCTTCAGGATGTGCGCATGGTGTCCCAGTATGGCATCGGCGCCGGCGGCGATGGCGGCGCGGGCCACCTCGCGCTGGTAGTCGGCGATCACGGCGCGCACGAAATGGATGCCCCAATGGTGGGACACCAGCACCACGTCGGCCTGGCCCCTGGCGGCGCGGATGTCCGCTTCCATGGCCGAGAGGTCACCTGGATGCGCCCAGGTGTGGATGCGTGCCGGTGTGCCAGGCTGGTCATGTTCCACCTGCTCATAGAGCGTGTGCGCCCGCATGGGAGCGCAGCCGGGACGCCGCTCCTCGGCCCAGTAGCCCTGCGGCAGGATGGAGGAGTAGGCGAGGAAGGCCACGCGCGTGCCATCCGCGAGCTGGCGGATCACGGGCCTGCGCGCGGCAGCGATGTTTTCACCGGCCCCCACCACGTCAAGGCCCGCGGCAGACAGATGCTGCAGCGTCTCGAAGAAGGCTTCGTTGCCCCAGTCGAGGCAATGGTTGCCGGCGAATGAGATGACATCGAAGCCCGCGCGTGCCAGCGCGCCAGCGCAGGCGGGTTGTGCCATCACGGCATGCCGGGCCTGCGGCAGCCGGGTGCCCCGCGTGGCAAAGCTGGTTTCCAGCTGGCCGAAAACCAGCTCGGCGGCGTTGAGCAGCTCGTGCGTGGCGGTGAAGCACTGGTCCGGATCCTCGCGATCCGGGGCCAGGTCGCCGGTGGCCAGCACAACGCCCCCGCCGGCGTTCTTCTCCCTCGACATACAGGTCTCCTGCGTGCCCGGAGCCTGGGCCCGGCCGCTCGTCATGGTCGGTGACTGTGCACCTGAACCAGTGCGGGATGCAAGCGCTTACATCGACCGCCCTGCGCGGTCGAACAGGTAGGCCTTCAGATCCTCCGCCTCATCGCGCCGCAGGTACTTTCCGAAGGAAGGCATTCCCGCGCCCGCCAGTGCGCCGTCGAACAGCACTGCATCGAGTCTGTCGAGCAGGGGCGAGCGGCGCAGGTCCGGCGCGCCGCCGGCATTGATCGCCGCCGGCCCGTGGCAGGAGCCGCAGTGGGCCACGTAGAGATCCGCTCCACGCAGCACGCGCGGGTCGCGTGACGGCGGCGGAACCGTGAGCGCGGGCAGTGGCTCGGGCCTGGGCGGCAGCGTGACCTTGCCGCCGAGCCTGAAGACCAGCAGGCGGCGGCCCACACCATAGCGATAGCCCATTGGCACCAGGCCATGTTCCTGTGACATGCCGCCTCCGATGCCAGCCATCACCGCCACGTACTGCTCACCGTCGACGCTGAATACCGCGGGGCCGCCCATCACGGCGTTGTGCGTGGGCGCTTCCCAGAGCAGCCTGCCGTCGCGGTCGTCCAGGGCCAGCAATCGTCCATCGCCGGTGCCGGCAAACACCAGCCCACCGGCGGTGGCTGCGGTACCTCCCGCGAACAGCGTGGGTAGCCGGTAGCGCCAGGCCTCGCGCTGGCGCACCGGATCCCAGGCCATCACGCCGCCTTCGCTGGCACCACCCACCGGTCCGCGGCGCAGCGAGGTGTCGAATACGCCGGCACGGAATTCATAGTGCGCGAGGTCCAGTGACTCGTAGCGCAGGCCCGCTTCGCGGTAGGCGAAATACGCCAGCCCGCTCTGCGGGCTGAATGACATGGGATACCAGTTGTGGCCGCCGGCAGGTGAGGGCCAGATGTCGATGGGGCCGGCATCGAAGCGGATGCCCGGTGCCTCAACCGGCCGGCCGGTGGCGGGGTCCACGCGTTCGGCCCAGGTGACCTTCACGAACTTCTCCGCCGAGATCAGCTCGCCGGTGGCGCGGTCCAGCACGTAGTAGAACCCGTTCTTCGGCGCCTGCATCAGCACCTTGCGCGGCGTGCCTGCGATCTCAAGGTCCGCCAGCACCAGGTCCATCGTTGCCGCGTAATCCCAGTTCTCCCCTGGCGTGCCCTGGTAGTGCCAGGCGTACCGGCCCGTGTCCACGTCCACCGCGACGATGGAGGAGAGAAAGAGATTGTCGCCGCCGCCCGGTGAGCGCACGGCCTGGTTCCACGGGCCGCCATTGCCCATCGCGAGATAGACCAGCCGCAATGCGGGGTCATAGGCGAAGGCATTCCAGGGATTGCCCCCGCCGCCGTATTTCCACCATTCACCCTGCCACGTTTCCGCGGCCATGCGCATCGCCTCATCCTCAAAGCCCTTCGCGGGGTCGCCGGGCACCGCGTAGAAGCGCCACAGCAGCTTGCCGCTGGCGGCGTCGTAGGCACTGGCATAACCCCGCGTGCCGATGTCGCCGCCACTCTGGCCGATGATCACCTTGCCGTCGAACACGCGTGGCGCGCCGGTGCTGCCATAGGGGATGGCGCGATCGAAGGTCTGGGCGGTCCACACCTCCTTGCCGTCGCGCGCGTCGAGCGCGATGAGCCGGCCGTCGGCCACGGCCACGTACACCTTGCCCTGGTAAAGGGCCACGCCGCGGTTGCGATCCCACACCACGGCTTCGGCGGCGCGGGTCTGCGCCTTTGGATCATGCGTCCAGATCATGCGGCCCGTGCGCGCATCCACCGCATGCACCGCGCCCCAGCTACCCGTGGTGTAGATCACGCCGTCGGCCACGATCGGCGTGGCTTCAACGGTGCCCTTCGCGGGCAGGTCCAGGTACCAGGCAAGACCGAGCTGCCCCACGTTGTCGCGCGTGATCTGTGCCAGCGGGCTGAAGCGCTGCTCGGCATAGGTGCGGCCGTGGCTGAGCCAGTCACCGGCGCGCGCGGGATCCTCGATGGCCGTGCCGTCGATGCCAGCCGTCGCGGCCAGCGCCTCCTGCAGGGGATCCGTGCGGCTGCAACCCGCACCCAGCAACAGCACCGTGGGCGCGAGCACCGCCCAGCAAAGATGTCCGAAGTTCTTCATCCGGCCCCCACCTGCTTCTGCGCCCATGCTAACCCACGGTGGCGGGCCACGCGGCAGCGGGCCTATGCTGTGCAGATGAAAGCGCCGTTCGCCGCAGCAGCCATGATCACCCTGGCCAGCCTGTGTGCTGGCGCTGCCGCGCCTGGGATGTGGGTCGCTGCACCCGCCGATGCGATGCGGGTCCAGATCGCACCGCCGCTCGATCGCACCGGCAACTTCATCGTCTCGCCCCGCGCAAGCTGGGCCGATGTTCCACCCTATGAGGCGCGTGCAGGTGTGCCGCGTGGAAGGCTGGTGCACTTCCAGGTGCCTTCCACGGCTTCAGACCTGTTTCCCGGCGTGGCGGGTCCCTACACGCGCAATGTCTGGGTGTATGTGCCGGCGGGCCATGTACCCGGCAGCGTGCTGCCGCTGATGGTGGACCACGACGGCCGCGCCGATGCGGTGATCCAGACCACCCTGATTGCGGTAATGGACAACCTCATCGCCGAAAAGCGGCTGCCGATGATGGCGGGCCTGTTCATCGCCAACGGCGGTGATGGTCGGCCCAGTGAACGTTCGCTGGAGTACGACACGGTATCCGGCAAGTACGGCGAATACATCGAGAAGGTCATCGTGCCGCTGGCAGAGCAGGCGGCCAACGTGAAGTTCACCCGCGATGGCAACGGTCGCGGCGTGATCGGGCAGAGCTCCGGTTCCGCCGCCGCACTGGCCATGGCCTGGTTCCACAACGACCTCTACACCCGCGTGATTTCCTATTCGGGCACTTTCGTGAATATCCAGGACAGCGCGCAGCATCCGCGCGGCGCCTGGGAATACCACGCCAGCCTCATCCCGGGCGCACCGAAGAAGAACCTGCGCATCTGGCTGCACGTCAGCGATCGCGACAACAGCTACGGCCTGCCGGAAGAGAGCCATCGCAACTGGCCGCTGGCCAACAACCGCATGGCCGAGGTGCTGAAGGCCAGGGGTTACGAGTACCAGTACCTCTGGTCCACCGACTCGGGCCATGTGGAGGGTGGCGTGGAGCGCCAGACACTGGAACAGGCCATGGAGTGGGTCTGGAAAACCTACTCCGCGCAGTAGGAGACGCCCCTCAGGGCCGGCCGATGGCCTTCAGCACATCGGCGCTGAACCGGCTGATGTCGAACCCCGCGCCCGAGTCAAAGCCGCGGCGCACGATCACCACCTTGCGTGAGGGAATCACCATCGCGTAGTGGCCCTGGCCGCCGCTGGGGGTGAACGCATCCTCCGGCAGGCCGGCCATTCCGCCATGCAGCCAGAACTGTGCCCCATAGAACGGTGCGCGCGCCGGCTGTGCCGGCCCCCTGGTGGTCACGTACTTCACCCAGCCCTCGGGCAGGATGCGCTCGCCCAGCCACACGCCGTCATTCAGGTACAGCAGCCCGAAGCGCGCGAAATCACGTGCCGTGCTCCAGGTCTGGCCCGACATCAGGAAATCCCCGTTCCAGTCGGTGTTGGTGGTGGTGCGCGTCATGCCGATGCGCCAGAAGAATTCGCGGTACGGGAAGGCGAAGAAACGCTGGTCATCCCGCATGGCCTCGCGCAGCGCGCGCATCGCCAGCAGGGTGTCGGGCGGGCTGTAGACGAAGGTGCTGCCCGGCAGGGTGTCGAGGAAATTGGTGGCGGCCAGGTCAGCCACCGTGCCGCCCTGCGCGTAGATCTTCTGCAGTGGACTGCCACGCCCCTGTGTGTAGAGGCCGCTGGACATGCGCAGCAGGTGCTCGTAGGTGATGGCTCCGCGCGGATCACCGGGCTTGCGCCACGCGGCAATCGGCGCCGGGTCCTGCACCTTCAGCAAACCCGCGCCGCTGGCGACGCCCAGCAGGCTGGCGGCGAAGCTCTTGGCCGCTGAATGGGTTTGCGAGCCCTTGTGCAGGTCGAAGCCGCGCCCGTAGCGTTCACCGACGATTTGTCCATCGACCACGATGACAACGCCCCAGGTGGTGCCGCCATAGGTCTGTTCATCGAACGCTGCGGTGAGCAGGGTATCGACAGCCGATTGCCGGGCCGCGGGCAGTTTCGCCGTGGCGTTCGCATCGCCCATCGGCCAGGGCCGATGGTCCAGGTCGGGAGCGCGCAGCCCGTCATCGACCCGAGGCAGGAAGCGCGCGGCCTCCAGCGACGCGCCGGGGGGCAACTGCACACAGCCCAGCACCGGGCGCCAGACCACATGCCGCGGTGGCATGGCCGCGTCGTACCGCACCGAGACGGTACGGGCAGCTTCGTCAATCCCGGTGGAAAACTCGGGCAGGGCGCCCATCGCTGGATCGCGCCCGTTCAGGTCGCGTTCGATGATGGCGTCGGTGAGCCCTCCCGACCAACGGCCGCTGCAGGTGTTCAACCCCCGCGTGGCGGCGGCTCCGGCGGCCGTATTCCGGACGGTCTCGCCGCTGCGCCGGGCGGCGGCCTGCAGGGGAGACTCCTCCGCGGTGGGGGCGGGTGCCATCGCCCAGGCCACACCGGACAGCAGCGCGCAGAAGAGGAGCGGGGCCGACAGGCGATGCATCTGGTTGATCCTCCAAGTGACATCAGAGCGGAACTCAGGGATTCCCGCAACCGGGGCTTCGCGTGCGCTACTTCACATTCCGGACCGGCACCGGCTCCTAGACTCACGCGCGTACTTGCCGTATTTCCCTCGTCCGGCCCCTGCGGGCCCAACAGGTCGCTTGAACAATCACCGGTCCATAGCCCTTTCCCAACTTCCCGATTCGTCCTGCGCAAAGGAGCTGCATGCCGGTGTGTCGCGGCTGGGCTTTGCCTCCCCGCTTGAGGCCGCATTCCGCCAGCACCACCTGATCCGCGTGCGCGTCCGCACCCGCACCTGGGCGGTGGTGACCGCGGTATTCGCGCTGACTTTCACCACCCTGCAGTTCAGGGCCGAGGGGCTGCTGCATCCGGCCAGCCTGCTTGACCTGTTCATCCTGCCCTTCTCGCTGCTGGTGGCCTACCTGCCGTGGAGCCGCTTCTACCTCACGCACTACCTGCAGATCGCGCGTTTCGCCACGCCCATCGCCAGCGCGCTGACGGCGCCGTTTTCCGCGCTGGCGGCGTCGCAGGGCCAGTACGAGGTGCTGGTGCTTTTCGCCCTGCAGATCGTGGGCGTCTTCCAGTTCACCGGACTGCTGTTCCGCGCGGCACTGTTCACCTGCGTCGCCATGGTGATCGGCTTCGCCGTCGGCGCCGTGATGTGGATGGCGCCGGAAGAGGCGGGGAAGTTCATCTTCACCATGGCCCTGGCAACCGCCATCGGTGGCGTTGCGGTCCGGGATTCCGAGAAGGTCGCCAGGACCCAGTTCCTGGAGGACCGGATGCTGCGCGAGCTGATGGAGCGTGATCCGCTCACTGGCCTGAAGAACCGCCGCAGCTTCGATGAACACCTGCAGCGCATCTGGATGCAGGCGCAACGCGACAACCGCACGATGGCGGTGCTGATGGTGGATGCGGATGACTTCAAGAAGTACAACGACAACTATGGCCACCAGGCCGGGGATGAGGTGCTGCGGCGGATCGGCGGCGTGCTGCGCGAATTCGGGCGCAGACCGCTGGACCTGGTCGCGCGCTACGGTGGCGAGGAGTTCGCCCTGATCATGAACGATGTCTCGCCCGAGCATGCGGCCAAGGTCGGCGAGCAGCTGCGGGCAGCCGTTGCCGGCCTGGGTATCGTCCATGCCTCTGCCCGCACCGCCGGCGTCGTCACACTCAGTGTGGGCGTTGCGGTGGGCAAGCCCGTGCTGGGACGCACGCCGCAAGGCCTGCTGCAGCTGGCCGATGAGGCGCTCTACGAGGCCAAGGCCAAAGGCCGCAACCGTGTCGTGGTCAGGGGGCAGGACGCCTTCAACATGCTGGACAGCGGCGTGTTCCATTCACCGCGCACGGTTCGGGAGAAGGCCACAGGCTAGCGCCTCCCCGCGATGGGTTGCTCCAGCAAAAACTGATTCGCCGCGACCGGCAGTTCGCAGCTCGCCGGGGACATTGACGGATGTCAATGACAGCCAGATTGTCAACAATTTCGTCAACACTTTGGTTACTCTCGGGCCTGCCTGCGTAGCCGCGCTGAGAACAAAGGGGCGAATGAAATGAGGATTCGTATCGGATTGCCGCATGCTCACTACGTGCGCGGTGCTTCCATGATGGCCGCCACCTGCGGCCTGCTTGCCGCGCAGCCTGCACTCGCGCAGGAGCCGCCCGTAGCCGATACGGAACTGGAAGAGGTCATCGTCACGGGCAGCCGCATCACCGGCGTGGCGCCCGTCGGCGCCACGGTCACCACCATCGGCAGGGCGGAAATCGAGGATTCCGGCCAGGTCACGCTCGACCGCCTGATCCAGGACCTGCCGCAGGTGTTCGACATCGGCTTCTCCGAGAACTCCCGCGCGCAGAATGCCGGCAACGGCAACGCCACCTGGTCCAACTCCATCAACCTGCGTGGCCTCAGTCCCTTCTCCACCCTCATCATCACCGACGGCCACCGCATGACCACCAACGGGCGGGCGATCAGCCCGTCCGTGATCCCCACCCTCGGGGTCGAGCGGGTCGAGGTGATCGCCGATGGCGCCTCGGCGATCTATGGTTCCGACGCCGTCGCCGGCGTGGTGAACCTGATTCCCCGGCGCAGCCTCGACGGCGTGGAGGCCTTCGCGCGCGCCGGATCGACGGGCGACGGGGACTTCAGCGAATGGAACGCAGGTGTGGCATTCGGCAATGTGTTCGAGCGCGGCCAGGTGATGGTGGCCTATGAACATGCCTTCCGCTCGAACCTGAACGGCGCCGATCGCGCTTTCAACACCAGTGACCTGCGACCCTGGGGCGGGCCCGACTACCGCGTCAACCAGTGCACGCCCGGCAACCTGTTGTACGGCGGACAGAGCTACGCGCTGCCCGACGAGTTCACGGCCGCCAATGCCGGCAGCCTGGTGGCCGGCACCACGAACCTGTGCGATCCGCAGAGCCTGCAGGACCTGTTCCCGGAACAGATCTACGACTCGTTCAGTTCCACGGCGACGTACGAGATCCGCCCCGACGTGGAACTGCTGTTCGACGGTTTCTACAACAAGCGCGACTTCGCCCGCCTGCCCGGCGCGCTGACCAGCACGCTGACCGTCCCGGAAACCAATGCCTTCTTCGTCGCGCCGGATTTCTACACGCCCGGTTCCGGCGGCTACCAGATCGCCTACAACTTCAGGCGCGACACGCCCCCGGACGAGTACGGCGGCTACCAGACGAGCTGGCAGGCCACGCCAGGTGTGCGCGTCGGGCTGCCGGCGGGATGGGAGATGGAGGCCCGTTACGGCTTCGGCAAGGCCGAGGACCGCGCGGATTCCACGGCAGGGTTGAACCTGACGGCGCTCAATGCCGCCCTGGCCAGCAGCGATCCGGCCACCGCCTTCGACCCGTATGGGCTGGGCCGCACCACGGATGCCACCAAGGCGCTGGTGTTCGCCGCCGATGCCACGTTCCCCACCAATGCCGAGATGAAGACCTGGCAGGCGGGCCTGAACGGGCCGCTGTTTGCCCTGCCCGGTGGGGACATGAAGGTCGCCCTGGGCTATGAAGGCCAGGACTTCACCATGTTCATTTCCTCCGGCCTGCCGGAGGAGCGGGCCTATGACCGCAAGGTGCACTCCGGCTACGCGGAACTGCTGGTGCCGGTGTTCGGTGCCAGCAATGCGGCGCCCGGCCTGCAGGAACTGCAGTTCACCGCGGCGCTGCGCCATGACGACTACAGCGACGTGGGCGGCACCACCAATCCTAAATTCGGGGTGAACTGGGTTCCCGTGAAGGGCCTGAAGTTCCGCGGCAGCTACGGCACGTCGTTCCGCGCGCCCACCTTCCCGGAGATCTTCGGCAACAGCACGTTCCTGTACGTGCAGAACCACCAGAACCCGGCGGGCGGCGCCGCGCTGCCCGTCTTCAAGATCGGATCCGGCCCGAATCCGGACCTCGCGCCCGAAACCGCCACCACCTGGACGATCGGCGCCGACATGCAGCCGCTGGACGGCCTGAACATCGGCCTCACCTACTTCGACATCGCCTACAAGAACACCATCGCCGGCCTGCTGTCGAACCTGTCCATCCTGACCTATGCCGATGAGTACGCCGGCACCGACGTCATCCTCTTCGGCCAGGAAGCATACGACCGCATCGTGGACATCCGCGACAACGGCATCGCCGGCTCGGGTCCGGTCGCCATCCGGCAGATCGCCGGCGCCAGCACCTCCTGCCTCACGGCGCCGCTGCCCGACTACTCCAACTGCATCTACGCGGACGGCCGCAGCCTCAACCTCGGCCGCTCCAACATGCGCGGCCTGGACTTTGACCTGCGCTATCGCCGCAGCGCGGGCGCCGGCGCGTTGATCTTCGGGTTCAATGGCACCTACCTCACCGACTACGACGTGGCGTTCACGCCGGGCGGCGACACCAGCAGCCTGAAGAACACTATCTACAATCCGCTCACCTTCAAGGCGCGCGCCTCGCTGGCCTGGGAGCGCGGCCCGTTCACCCTGCGCGGGGAGATCCAGCATGTCGGCAGCTACGTCAACGACATCGTCGAGCCGGACGAAGACGTGGATGCCTACAACCTGGTGGACGTGACGCTGAACTGGCGCCTGTCCGACTCCTTCGATCTGTTCGGGGCGAGGGGTGTGACGCTCGGACTGGAGGCGCGGAACCTGTTCGATACCAATCCGCCCTACGTCAATTCACGCCAGGGCCAGAACAGTGGCGGGGGTTATGACCCGACCGTGACCAATCCCATCGGGCGCCTGTTCGCATTGAGCCTGCGGGTGCGGTACTGACCACGGGCCTGCCCCACCCGCCGCCGCTGGGCTAGACTCCTGCGGATGAAAACGCTGCGACAGGGATGGCTGGGCGCGCTGCTGGCGGCGGCGATTCATTCCACCGCTGCCGGGGCGGGAGAAGACGTCGCCGCCACACTGGCCAGCTTCGGCATACAGGAGTCGGCTGTCCGGGCGCGCGACGTGCCGAACTGGCGCGCCCCGCGCAAGATATTGCTCCTGCAGTATGGATTCCGTCCCAAGGATCCGGCCATCTTCGAAGGCGTGGCGCCGGGCGCCACGGTGGTGTCGGCGAACAACCTGGCAGGCGCCATCCCCGAGGCTGCAGATGCCGCCCTCATCATCGGCGACAAACCCCCAAACTGCCGTGCGCGCCTCATCAAAGTCGCGCGCGCACTG
>JACZCW010112389.1_pt1 | contig 10383 bp, 9 predicted proteins | sample 8641861 | NCBI WGS metagenome assembly JACZCW01 (sample SAMN15324607, study PRJNA640507) | soil metagenome | isolation source: intercropping sugarcane | place: China: Luxin town, Laibin City, Guangxi Province | collected 2019-07-25 | depth 10cm m | reverse complement strand
GGAACAGCTCATGCCAATGATCGGATCTGCACGCTCAATCATGGCAGCGATGGTGCTCGCGGCGAGCCAGGTGCCGCACGCAGCGCTGGCGGCGGAGAAACTCACGGCAATGGACTACGTCCAGATCCAGCAGCTGGTGAACCGCCTGAACTTCGCGCTGGATTACTGCGGCCACGGCGGGCATGACTTCGCTGAGCTGTTCACGGAGGACGGGCAATATGTGGTCGACGAGGGCGGGCAGCTTCGCACCTTCAAGGGCCCGGAGCAGCTCGCCTCGCTGGCCGGTGGACCGGACTGTGCGGCGATCAAATCGCCACCGCGCGCCTACCTGGCTCACCTGGCAGAGAGCCTGGTCATCGAACCTGCCGCCAACGGTGCGACGGGAACGGCCTACGCCATTTATCCCGGCCGCAAGGGCAAGGTCTTCCAGGCCGATGTTGCCGGACAGGTGGGCCTGTATCACGATGAATATGTGCGCACCGCGAAGGGCTGGCGGCTGAAACTGCGACGGCACGAGGTGTCGCCGGAAAGCGTGACGGTGAAGTAGGCCTTCATGTTCAGTCCGCCGGCAAGGGAATGGTCTCGCCCGCCGCCATTTCCGCGCGCTGTTCGTTGAAGATCTGCCGACGCGAGAACAGCCAGCGTCCGTCGACGCGACGGTATTCATCTTCCGAATGTCCGTAGGCGCCCACGTAGGCCTTGCGATCCGGGACGTCGTTGTTGAATTCGAACCAGTAGGAACGGCCGGTGGCGCGGTCGCCATTCACGCGCAGCGTCAGGTTGGTGGTGAAATGACGCCTGCGCCAGGGCCTTCCGGCCGGCTCGGAGCGGCGACGGTCCGCATCGGCCGCCCGCGCCTGCCGTATCTCTTCGACGATGGCGCTGCGACCCGTGACCGTGCCGCCGGCCCAGATCAGCACGCCGTCGGTCGTGAAGGTGTCGCCGTAACGCTCGGGGTCCTGCCAGTCCAGCGCGAACACATAGCGCGCCATCAGCTCTTCGATGTCGGCGCGGTCGTTGCGGCCGGCAGGCGCCCTCGACAACCAGCCCGCTGCGCACGCCAGCAGCACCGCGGCCAGCACCAGGATCGCCGCGGCAATGGACCGTGCTTTCGGCATGCATTCCCCCTTTTGTCTATCACCGATAGTAAAAGACTTTACAAGGACGGTGGCTTGACTGTTTACTGCCGCGCCAGCGAGTCCAGTCTTTCCCTGGACATCTCGACATCTCCAGAACAACGGGGCCATCCGTGAAAATCTGCATCGTCGGCGCGGGCATCGGTGGATGCGTCGCTGCCCTCAGCCTCGCCCGCCAGGGCCACGACATCGAAGTCTACGAATCCGTGCAGGAGCTCAGCCCGCTGGGCGTGGGCATCAATCTGCTGCCGCACGCCGTGCAGGTGCTGGAGCAGCTCGGTTTGAGCAGCCGGCTCGAACTGCTTGGCGTGGCCACGCGCGAACTGGTGTATTTCAACCGGCACGGCCAGCGTATCTGGGGCGAGCCCCGCGGCAGGTATGCCGGCTATCCGGTTCCGCAGATATCCGTTCATCGTGGCGTGCTGCAAATGGAATTGCTGCACGCCGTGCACAGACGCCTGGGAACCAGCCGCGTGCACACCGGCCACCGTTTCGTCGAGGTGGAAGGCAACGGTCCAGTGCGCGCCCGGTTCATGACCGCCAACGGTGCCGTTACCGTGGACGCCGACATGCTGATCGGTGCGGACGGCATCCATTCGAAGCTGCGCCAGCAGCGCTATCCGCAGGAAGGATTGCCGCGCTATGGCGGCCGCATACTTTGGCGCGCCACGAGCCGTGCACGGCCCTTCCTCACCGGCGCCACCATGATCATGGCCGGCCACCAGCATCGCAAGTTCGTCGCCTATCCGATCACCGCGGAAGACAGCGACGGCATGCAGACCATCAACTGGATCGCCGAGCTCAGCATGGAACAGATGCCGGGCCGCGAAGAGTGGAACAAGGAAGTCGATCGCGGCGTTTTCGCCGGCCAGTTCGCGGACTGGCGCTTCGAATGGCTGGACGTGCCTGCATTGATCGCGGGCGCGGAACGCGTGTACGAATTTCCGCTGGTCGACCGCGATCCACTGCCGGCCTGGTCATTCGGTGCGACCACGCTGCTGGGCGACGCCGCGCATCCGATGTACCCCATCGGCTCCAATGGTGCGAGCCAGGCCATCCTGGATGTGGACGCGCTGGTGAAAAGCATCGGCGAGAGCTCCACGCCCGCGATCGCGCTCGCCCGTTACGAGTCGGCGCGCCTGCCCGCCACGGCCTCCATCGTGCTCGCCAATCGCGGCAACGGCCCGGAACAATGCATGCAGATGGCCGAAGAGCGCGCGCCGGACGGCTTCAGCAACGTCGAGGATGTATTCGCGGCCGGCGAGCTGGAAGCCATTGCGGCGCGTTACAAGGCCGTCGCCGGATTTTCGAAGGAAGCTGTTGGTGCCCTGAGAAAACCCATCGTCCCCGCGGAGGTGCTGGATGAGTGATACAAAGCGCAATACCTGGACGCGGCGGCAACTGCTGCAGAGCGGCGGCGCGGCGGGCCTCGGTGCCGCATTGCTGCCTTCGCTGCAGGCGGCACAGGCACAGGCCGATCGTCCCAACATCATCTGGATCATGGCCGATGACCTCGGGTTTGCCGATGTGTCCTTCACCGGACAGCGCGCGTTCACCACGCCCAACATCGACCGCATCGCCCGTGAAGGCCTGTTCCTCAGGCAGTCGTATGCCAACTCCGCGGTGTGCTCAGCCACCCGCACCGGCCTGATCACGGGGCGCTACCAGTACCGCCTGCGCGTGGGACTGGAAGAGCCCATCGGCACCGGCAATGAAGAAGTGGGCCTGGAGCCGGAGCATCCCACCCTGCCCTCGCTGCTGCGCGATCAGGGATACCGCACCTCGCTCGTGGGCAAGTGGCACCTGGGACTCTCCAGCCGCTTCGGACCGCTGCACAGTGGCTACCAGAGTTTCTATGGTGTGCCCTTCGGAGCGGCCGATTACTTCCGGCACAGCAAGGCCGCGGGCGTGGCGCGCTCCGGCCAGCTCTTCGATGGCAGCGAGCCTTCGGACGAAGACGGATATCTTACGGACCTGTTCTCGCGGCGCGCGGCGCGCGAAGTCGAAACGCTGAAGAGCGATCGCCGCCCTTTGTTCCTGAGCCTGCACTTCACGGCGCCGCACTGGCCCTGGGAGGGACCAGAGGACGCGGCCGTGTCTGCCGCAGTGGGCAGCAACCTGCAGCATCGCGACGGCGGCAATCTGGAAACCTACAAGCGCATGGTGCTGGCCATGGATCGCGGCGTTGGCCAGGTACTGGCCGCGCTCGACCGCAGCGGCCGCGCACGCAACACCATCGTGGTATTCACCAGCGACAATGGCGGCGAACGATTCTCTGACACCTGGCCGTTCATTGGCCAGAAAGGCGAATTGCTCGAAGGCGGCATCCGCGTGCCGCTGTTCGTGCGCTGGCCTGCGCGCATCGCCCGCGGTCAGAGGAGCGAGCAGGTCAACATCTCGATGGACTGGGTGCCCACGCTGCTCGCGGCCGCCGGAACACGCCAGCATCCGGATTATCCCAGCGATGGCATGGATCTGCTGGACGTGATCACCGGCCACGCCGCGCCTCGATCGCGCCGCCTGTTCTGGCGCTACAAGGCCGCCACGCAGTCCGCGTTGCGCGATGGCGACTGGAAATACCTGAAGCTGCGCGCCAAGGAATATCTGTTCAACCTGGCAGCTGACGAACGCGAACGCGCGGATCATGCGGCCGGCGAGCCTGCGCGGCCCGCGGCGATGAAGCAGCAATGGGCCGACTGGAACGCGACCATGCTGCCTTATCCGGAAAAGAGCGTGGCCTACGGCAATAACGCCGCCGACAGGTACTGAGCCGCCAACCGTCAGGGGTTCAGCTTCTGCAGGCGCTGCAGCAGGCGCTCCAGCGTGCGCATCTCGACGCTGCTGAACAGGCGCTTCATGCGCGCTTCGTGACGCGCGATTCTTTCGCGCACCCGAACCATCAGGCGCATGCCGGCGGGCGTGGCGTGCAATTCGCGCCGGCGCGCGTCCACGGCCGATCGCCGGCGCAGCAACAGCCCGCGCTTTTCCAGCCGGTTGACCAGCACCATCATGGTGGCGCGGTCCATCGCCAGCGCGCTGCCGATCACACCCTGCGCAACACCGGGATTGCCGATGACCAGCCACATCACGCCCGTCTGCTTCTGCGTCAGCTTCAGGTCGGCGAGTGTGCCGAGATAGTCGCGGTGCACGGCGCCCTGCGCGCGCCGCAGGTGATAACCGAGCAGTGAGTCGAGTCCGGCGAAATCGACGCGCCGCTGCGCCGGCGATCCGGCGAGCGTGGCGGAATCGCGGCGATGCGATGCGGAGGGCTGTTTCGATCGGTGCATCTGCGCAATCTAGTGGCTTGCCACTGCGCGTTCAACGCCATTAGTATGCACTGCATACAACCATGCCGGAATTTCGTGTGGCTCGGATGCCGCACGTCGGCACCGATCCAGACCTAAGGAACAAGGGGAGATTCATGCGCATTCGCAAATTCGCTCGCAACGGGCTGCGCCCGGCCGCCACCAGCATCGGCGTGTTCAGCCTGCTGTCCGCGGCACCGCTTCTGTCGCAGGCCGCTTCCAGTCCCGAGGCCAGCGCCGACGACCAGCTCCAGGAAGTGGTGGTGACCGCGCGCCGCCGCGAAGAGAGCCTGCAGGACACACCCGTTGCCGTGACCGTGCTCACCAACGAGATGCTCGAGAGAATGCAGGTCAGCGGCACCACCGACCTGGACAAGGTCGCACCCAACCTGCAGTTTCACAGCTATGGCACCTTGACCGGCAACAACTCTGCCGCGCAGGTGTTCATTCGCGGCATCGGCCAGACCGATGCCACGCCGGCGGTCGATCCCGGCGTGGGCCTGTACATCGATGATGTGTACATGGGCCGCTCAGTAGGCGGCGCAATGGAAATGCGCGACATCGCCACCACGCAGGTGCTGCGCGGTCCGCAAGGCACGCTGTTCGGCCGCAACACCATCGGCGGCGCGGTGCTGCTCACCACCAATGGTCCTGGCGAAGGCGCCGGCAACACCGTGCGCGCGTCGGTGGGCGACGACAACCTGTTTGACCTGTTTGGCGCCTTCGATTTCCCGCAGGGCGAGAAATGGTCGGCCCGCATTTCCGGCGGCATCCGCCAGCGCGACGGTTACGTCAAGCGCGAAGTCGACGGCGTGGACCTGGGAGACGAGAACTCGCGCAACGGACAGTTCGCCCTGCGCTACCAGCCGCGCGGCGACCTGTCGTTCACGCTGCGTGTGGATGCGGCGCGCGAACACGAACATGGCTCGCCCTTCGTGTTCCAGTCCATCAACGAGTCAGCGCTGTTCGTAGGCGTCGCCAGCATCAATGCCGGCTGCCCCAACGTCGTGGATGGCCTGCCCCCTCCAACGCTCGTCGGCCCGCTGGCTGATCCGCGCTGCGGCAACGACGCGCAGGCCAAGGGCCCCTTCACCAACGGCGGCACCGCGCCGGTGTTCAGCGACCTGCGCAATCGCGGCGGATCGCTGGTGGCCAAGTGGGATGTCAACGACATGCTGTCGTTCAAGTCCATCACCGCCGACCGCAAGCTCACGTGGTCCGGCGCCCGCGATGCCGACAACACACCGCTGCTCGTGCTGCACACCAACTATCACAGCCGCAGCAAGCAGTTCAGCCAGGAGCTGCAGGCACTGATCGATGGCGAGCGCCTCGATGGCGTGATCGGCCTGTACTACTTCGATGAGGATTCCTTCGACCGCGTGCTGGTTGCCATCTCCAATCCGGGCACCTCCTACGACACCCAGCGCGTGTCGCTGGGCAGCAGCGCCAAGGCGGCATTCTCGGAGTGGACCTACAAGGTCACCGACGCGCTGAGCGCAACCGCGGGCATCCGCTACACCGACGAGAAGAAGTCGCTGCAGGGCACCATGTTCAACGTGTCACCGGCCACGGCGGCAGAGCCCTCCACGTTGCCGACGGCACTGTGCCCGTTCAATGGCGCGCCACCCACGCAGACCGGCTGCCTGTTCCTGACCACCAATCCGTACAAGCTGAAATTTTCGGACACCACGCTGTCGGGCAGCGTGCAGTACCGCTGGAACGAGGCGGTAATGACCTATGTCAGCTATTCGGAAGGTTTCAAGAGTGGCGGCTTCAACCAGCGCTACAACGCGGCGCCTCCGGGCAATGCGCCGATTTCCTTCGGCGCCGAGAAGGCCACCACGGTGGAAGTGGGCATGAAGCTCAATCCGGTGCGCGGTCTGCGCATCAACACGGCGCTGTTCACCACCGACTACGATGACATCCAGATGACCTATCGCCTGGGCGTAGTGCCACTGTTGTTCAATGCCGGCAAGGCATCCATCAAGGGCGGCGAACTGGAAGTGGCATGGTCACCCACGAGCCAGCTGCAGATCGATGCCAGCGCGGGCTACCTGGATTCGGGCTTCGACCGCATCACGCCGCCGCCGCCCTTCGGCACGGTTGCGCCGACGGCCACGGCAACCCTCGCCAGCCGCCTGCCCTTCACGCCCGACTGGACCACGCACCTGGGCGTCTCCTACGGCATCTCCCTGAGCAATGGCTGGACGCTGACACCGCGCGTGGATACCAGCTACACCGGCGCCCAGTTCTTCGATGCCGGAAATTCCGCGGAAGTTTCGCAGATGGGCGGTGTGACCATCTGGAACGCTTCGGTGGCGATCGAGTCGCCGGATTCGAACTGGCGGATTGCGTTGAACGGCCAGAACCTGGGTGACAAGCTCTATCCGGTGGCCGGCACCTCATCGCTCACCACGTCGTCGGGTTACGCGGAGATCGTCAATGCGCGTCCCCGCACGCTGTCGCTGACCGCTTCCTACCACTTCTGAAGCAGTCTCGAGCGGGCAGTCCGGAACATCTCCGGCTGCCCGCGCGGGGACTGGCGGCAGCTCGTCGATGCAACGACAATGCCGAATGTCCAATCGACCCCGCCGCCATCTTTCCACTGGCGTGCGCCTCATCGAACTTGCCATCAGCGCCAAGGCGCCTGTGATCGGCCTCTATCTGTTCATGGCCTACGGCCGCCTGCTCAGATCCATGAGCCGGGGAACGCGCTTCGCCGCCATCAATCCCGTTGCCATCGGCGTTCCCGCGCTGCTGGCCGCCCATCCCGGCCTCAGTCAGACGGAACTGGCCGACCTGATGGGTGTGGAGCGCATGACCGCAGGACTACAGGTCGAACAATGCATCCGCGCCGGCCTCGTGCGACGCACGCACAGTGAAGTCGACCGGAGAAAATACGCGCTGTACGTGACGGCGAAGGGACGAGCGAACCTGCAGCGCATCGCCAGGCTCATCCCCCAGCACGAGGATTCGCTGTTCGGAACCCTCAGCGCCCGCGAGCGTACGAAGCTGTACCGTATTCTGGTGAAACTGATCGACAGCGCGGACTAGCACTCCGCCGCGCTCCGCATCAGCCCTTCGCAAGCCAGTCGAGAATTTCCGTGGTGTGCTGACCCAGTCGTGGCGGAGGTTCAAGCGCGGCCGGCGAGGTCTGTGCCGAGACGAAACCCGCGTTGAGCACAGCCACATCCTGCCGTTCCGGCAAACCGGGAATCCGCAGCGGAATCGTGAGCGCACGCCGATCGAGCTCGGGCAGCGACATCGCTTCGCCGATATCGCGCACCACGCCGCAGGGAATGCCGGCGGCGCTCAGCAATTGTTCCCATTCCACCGCGTCGCGCATGCGCAATACATCGGCCAGCGCCTGTTGCACGACGGCCGTGTTCTTGCGCCGCGTCTCCGGATCCTTGAACCGCGGATCGGTCAGCCAGGATGGCTGCTCCAGCAAGCGGGCCAGCAGCTCGAATTGATGCTGCTGCACCACTCCGAGCGAAATGCGATGGCCATCGCGTGCCAGGAACAGCGAGGAGGTGGGCTGTCCGCTGTACCCGGTATTGCCGGTGCGCTCCAGCGCGCGGCCTGTGACCAGCCACGGCACGACGGCCGAAGCCATGAAGGCAATCGTCGCATCGAACATGGCCACATCGATATGATCGCCCTCGCCGCTGCGCTCCCGGCGCAGCAGCGCCGACAGGATGGCGAAAGCGGCCGTCTGGCCGGGGGGCGTGTCGACCACCGGAAATCCGACACGCGCCGGCGGACCATCGGGATCACCACCCAGGCTCATCATGCCGCTGGTGGCCTGCACGATGTTGTCGATGGCTGGCCAGTCGCGGCGCGGGCCGGACTGTCCATAGCCGGACACCGAGCAGTAGATGATGCGCGAATTGAGCTTGCGCGCGGCGTCATAGTCCAGTCCCAGACGCTGCATCACGCCGGGACGGAAGTTTTCCACCACCACGTCGCAGCGCCCCACCAGCGCGCGGGCATGTTCCAGATCCGCCGGCTGCTTCAGATCGAGCGTCAGCGACTTCTTGCCGGCGTTGACCGCGATGAATGCGGGAGCCATTCCGTCGTAACGCCGGTCCGTGCCGTAGTTGCGCATGGCGTCACCCCGCCCGGGTGCTTCGATCTTGATCACCTCCGCGCCCAGCAGGCGCAGCAGATGCGTGGCGTAAGGTCCCGCCATGACATGACTGAAATCCGCAATGCGGATGCCTTCGAGCACCTGCCTCATTCCACCTTCTCCCGACAGGTGATGCTGCCGTCATCACCCACACTGGCGCGCGCGCGCCGAAAAGCCGGCACGCCGTCAATGCCGTATTGAGCCAGCGAACGGGCGTTGCGTTCGGCCTCGCGCAGATACAATTGATCAAAGCGCTGCTGATCCGCGGCGCCGAGTTCGGTTTCCGCGACACCGGACTTCAACGCCAGCTCCCAGCCCTGCTCCAGCGCGCGGCGATTCTCTTCGGCCAGCGCCTGCTCCCACACGGGAATGGCCGACTCGAGCACCGCACGATGCGCCGGCGACAGGGAATTCCAGCGGCGCATCCCCATGGCGCGCGCCGGATAGGCGCCGCGCCATACACGCATGCGCAGGTAGTGATGCGCCACCTCCGCCAGATGCAGCGAGCGGAAGGTATCGGTGGGCGCGACCAGCCCATCGATCACGCCCTTGGCCAGCGCCGAATACACATCGCCCATGGGCATGTTCACCGGGTCGGCCCCCAGGTCCCGCATCACATTGAGCAACTCGGTGGGCACGCGGATGCGCATGCCTTTCAGGTCGGCCAGTGAATGCACAGGCCGGTCGCGCGTGACGATGCCGGGCAGGCTGCCGCCCTGCACGGCCAGCACCTTCAAACCCGCAAGCTCGCGCTCGAACTGCGGATCGTTGCGCTCCATGCAGCGGTACAGCGCCACCTGCGATTCGATGGTCGCGGCACCGCTGTAGAAACCCGACTGGATGCGGATCAGATGGGCCCCGCCCTTCACGTAGATGGGCGTGATCAGGCCGATGTCCACCACCCCGTGACGCAGCTCTTCCATGGAGTGTTCCGACGAAAGCAGCGCACCGGACCAGCTCGGTCGGATGCGCAGCGTGCCCCCGGACTGCTCTTCGACGTAGTCCATCCACCTCTGGTCGGCGCGACTGAAGGGATGCGCGGGACTGTAGGGCGTGGCATAGACCAGCTCGACCACGCCATCGCTGTGCGGCCTGGCACAGCCTGCAAGCAGCAGCGCCAGCACCAACAGCAGCACATGGATAGGCCGCATGCCTGTCATGTCACGACCTGGCTGCGCAGGAACTGCGCCACCTGTTCCACGGCCGCGCCGCGATTCCACTGCACGGCATTGACCATGTCCGCATCCAGCATCAGCACCGGCACGCCGGCAGCGCGCAATGCCGCGCTCGTGAGCAGCGTGCCCGACTGCGACAGCCGGTTGTCGGGCGGTACCAGCATCACCGCGGCATCGATGCCGCAGCGCTGCGCCTCGCTCACCATCCACTCATTCATCCAGGGCGGCAGGTGCAGCACCTCGTTCATCGAGCAGATGCGGCTCGCGAGTGCTTCCAGTGGCCGGCCCTGCACCTCGCGGATGTACTGCGCCCCGGCGAATGGCAGATACATCGACCAGACGAACACGGCGCCGAGCTGCTCTTCCAGCGCCTGATAGAAAGAGGTGTCGTGCCAGAGACCGGCGCCGATCCACATCAGCCGCAGGCGTTCCTGCGAGGCGATGCCGATGCCGGCCTGCGCGCGTTCGCGCACCTCGTCGCGGAAGCGGCGCGCGTGGGCGACCGCCCAGTCCGAGCCGCGATGCCATTGCGGAATCATGGTGTTGGGCATCTGGTCCACGATGGATACGGGACACGGACGCGCGGTTCCCGCGATGTCCGCGGCCTCCGCCAGATACGTCTCCTGCTCATTGATGCG
>JACZCW010109004.1_pt1 | contig 10421 bp, 11 predicted proteins | sample 8641861 | NCBI WGS metagenome assembly JACZCW01 (sample SAMN15324607, study PRJNA640507) | soil metagenome | isolation source: intercropping sugarcane | place: China: Luxin town, Laibin City, Guangxi Province | collected 2019-07-25 | depth 10cm m | reverse complement strand
GGATCGGCGCGGTATGCGGCGCCGGTGGAAGCCTGGGGCCAGTCCACGGTCACGCCATTCACCACCGCCCCGTTGGAAACCAGCGGACTGTCGGTGGCGGGATTGAAAGCCGCGCGCGCCTCCCAGCCTGAAATCGGCACGGTGGGATACAGCCGCGTGTGCGTCTTGTTCTGCGCGAAGTTCACGCGCGCGAAAACATCGAGATTGTCGGTGATGTCGTACTTCGCCGAGGTGAAGAACGAATAGCGCTTCTGCGGCGCGCTGGCCAGGGCATTCTGGTCGTTGAACTTCAGCGACTCGATCACCGACGTGCCCGGAGCGATGCCATTCGAATTGTCGAAGATGGTGATCGGCGCGATGCGCTGGCCGTCGATCAGGCCGAGGCTGTTCCAGCGGGCGTTGTTGTTGCCGAAGATCGACAGCACCTCGCCATTCGGGCCGAAGCGGTACTGATGGGTGGTGGCGCTGGTGGAATGCATGCCGGTGCCGGCCGGCGTGCCCAGCAATGCACGCATGGTGGCATCGGCGGGCGTGTTCGGAGCCCCGCTGGGCACGAAGCCCACGCGATCGGCCGCGTTGTTGTAGCCGGCCGATCCATAGAAGAACAGATCGTCCGTGCCCTGGTTCGGATCGCGCCACTGATTGGTGTAGTAGCTGCGGTTGCGTTCGTACGCGGCCTTGCGGGTGTAGTGCTCCACCGCCACGGTGATGTTGCCGCGGCCGTCGGCGAAGTCCGTGCCGAAGAGGCCGGAGGCGCGGAATTCCTCGCCATCGCCCGCCTGCGTGAAGCCCTGCTGCAGATCGAACTGCGCGCCGTTGAAGTTCTTCTTCAGGATGAAGTTGGTCACGCCGCCGACGGCGTCCGCGCCATACACGGCCGACGCGCCGCCAGTAATGATTTCCACGCGTTCGAGCATCGCTGATGGAATGGCATTGATGTCCGTCACCATCACGGCGTTGGCGGGAACCGGGCGTTTGCCATCGAGCAGCACCAGGTTGCGGTTCGGTCCGAAGCCGCGCAGCGAAATCGTTGCGATACCCACGGAGTTCACCGCGGTGGGCTGGATGTCGTCTTCCATCGTCGTCGGAGACGCCGCGGGATTGAATGCCGGCAGCGAGTTCAGGTACGACTCGACGTTCTGCGCCGAACGCTGCTCGAAGGCGGCTGAATCCACCGTGACGATGGGGCTGTTGGCCTCGTAGTCCCGCCGCGTGATGCGCGAACCGGTGACCTGGATTTCTTCCAGCTCCTGACCATCGTTCGCTTCGGCCGCGATGCCCGTCTGACTGGTAACCACGAGCGAGGTGCCCAACGCAGCGGTAACCGCCGCGCGTATCCAGTAGCGCGCGAGGCGCTCATCCTTGATGTCCACTAGAAGTTCTCCCGGTTTGATCTGTGACGGCGTGCAGCGAATGCTGTTTCGCGCGGCCGGTGAGCATCCACTCCGCCGCACGCATCATCTTGATCAACCGGGAACGCTGATCTGACTGCGCCGGTACCTATAACTGACAGTTGAATACGCCGACAACGCAGACAATATCGCCATCACATGCCGACGTGATGACGTCTACATCGCGAGGTTATTGCCTTCGTTTGGTGGGTGCGATCCACAGGCCAATCACGAACCACGCCAGCAGCAACGCCCCGATGGCGAAGATCGTGTCACCAGGTACGCGCAGCCACTGCAGCAGCTGAATGATCGGCTGATGCATGAATTGCGCGGAGCGCACATACCAGTAGCCGTGATCGATGGCGGCCAGGAGCTGCAGGGTGCCTATGGGCAACAGTGTGAGCAGCGCCATGAGCGCAAGGCCTGCGTTCAATGTCCAGAAGCAACTGCCCAGCAGGCGCTCGTTCCACACCGCTTCGGGCTTCAAGCCGCGCAGGCAGAACAGCACCAGGCCGATGCCCAGCATGCCGTAGACACCAAACAGCGCGGTGTGGCCGTGCAGTGGCGTGAGGTTCAACCCCTGCATGTAATACAGTGACAGCGGCGGATTGATGAGAAAGCCGAACAGCCCGGCGCCAACCAGATTCCAGAACGCCACGGCGATGAAGAAGAGGATGGGCCAGCGGTAACGCTGCATCCACGGCGTGGCGCGCCCCAGTCTCCAGGTGTGGTAGGCCTCGAAGCCGATGTATGCCAGCGGCACGACTTCCAGTGCCGAAAAGCTGGCGCCCAGCGCCAGCACCGGCGCCGGTGTACCGGCGAAATAGAGGTGGTGCATGGTGCCCAGCACGCCGCCCGCCATGAACACGATGGTTGCGAACAGCACCGCGACGGTGGCGGAACGCGTCTCCAGCATTCCCAGTCGCGTGAACAGGAAGGCGATGACGGCTGTGGCGAAGACCTCGAAAAAGCCTTCGACCCACAGGTGCACGAGCCACCAGCGCCAGTACTCGACCATCGAAAACGAGGTGTGCTCGTTCCACAGCAGGCCCGCGCCGTAGAAGAGACCAATGGCTACGGTCGAAAGAAACAGCAGTACGACGATGGATCGATTCTCCCCGCCGCCGCGCATGGCGGGCCACAGTGCACGTCCGACCAGCGCCAGCCAGGACATCAGTCCGATGAACAGAAACCACTGCCAGAAGCGGCCGATGTCGGCGTATTCCCATCCCTGATGACCGAACCAGAAGTTGCGATCCAGGCCGAGCTTCTGCATGACGGCCAGCCATTGGCCGGTAAACGCGCCCGCCACGATGATCAGCAGGCAGGTCCACAGCAGATTGACGCCCAGTCGCTGAAACCTGGGTTCGTGTCCTGAAATGGCAGGTCCGATGTACAGGCCGGTCCCCAGCCAGGCTGTGGCGATCCACAGTACCGCGAGCTGTGTGTGCCAGGTGCGCGTCAACGAATAGGGCAATACGTCGGAAAGCGGCATGCCATAGAGATGCTGGCCTTCCACGGAATAATGCGCGGTGACGGCGCCCAGCAGGATCTGAGCCAGAAACAAGGCCAGCACCAGCCAGAAATATTTGGCGGTCGCCCGCATGGAAGGCGTGATGCTTACAGCCTGCAGCGGGTCGACGTCGGGAAGAGTGCGCGTTGCAGTAGACCGGTCTGCAGTCGCCGCGTGATGCCAGCCGAGCAGGGCGATGCCGGCGATAAGAAACAGCACGCTGAACGCCGACCACAGGTAGGTGCTGGCTGGCGGGCGATTGCCGATCAGTGGTTCGTTCGGCCAGTTGCTGGTGTAGGTGATGTGGCTGCCTGGTCGCTCGGTCATGGCGGCCCACGAGGTCCACCAGAAGAAGCCCGCCAGCGCGCGGCGGTTGCCGGCGTCCGGCACGGTGTTGTTCTTCATGGCGTAGGCATTGCGCAGCGCAGCCATTTGCGGATCGTTTCCGAACAGCGCTTCGTAGTGGGCGGCGACCTGCCGCACTGCCGCCGCGCGATCCGCATCGAGCTTCACGGTGCCAGTAGCCGGATCGTAGGTATTCGCGCGCAGGCGCGATTCCAGCCGCCCACGCAGGGCCGCCTGTTGTTCGGGTGACAGTGCATCGAACCGCGGCACGGCCGCTTCGCGCCGCGCCCAGATGTCGAGCACGGTGGAAGCCTCGCGGTGCAGCCAGTCCGCACTCCAGTCGGGCGCCACATAGCCACCGTGACCCCAGATGGATCCCAGTTCCATGCCACCCATCGACTGCCAGACCACGCGCCCATGCTCAAGGTCGGCGAGCGTGTAGAGCACCTGACCCGCTGCATCGACGACACGGTCCGGCAGAGGCGGTGCGTTTCGCTGTATGGCGCCGCCCATCCACAGCAGCACGCCGAAGGAACTCACCAGAAGTGCCGTCAGCGCAATCCAGAGCCTGCGGGTGTTGTCCATGAAGGCCTCTTTGTCCGCGATGTCCGGCCGGCGTGTCGGCTAGATTGTCTCTGCGGCGAATGTTGTGGACAATGTTTGAAGGTAGCAGAACGAAAGGGCACATATGCGGTCAGCCATTCTTGCATTCTGCGGTGCCCTCGCATTGGGTGTTGCGACCCCGGCCGCATCGCATCACTCCACCGCCAACTTCGACTTCGCCAGAACGGCCACCGTGACGGGCACCGTGCAGTACTTCAGCTTCACCAATCCGCATTCGTTCATCGATCTGCAGGTGCCGGTGGAAGGCGGTGCGCCGCGCGCCTACAAGATCTTCACCGTGGCGCGGGTGGTGATGACGCGCACGGGCTGGGGACTGGATGACCTGAAGCCGGGGGACAAGGTGACCATCACCGGCAGTCCGGACCGGAAGGATTCCTCATTCATGTACCTGAACAAGATAGTTTTCGCGAACGGCACGACCTGGGAACGCGATCCGGCGCTGCAGAAATGAGGATTGCCGGCCGGATCGCCGCTGCATTGTTGCTGGCTGGCGCCACAATCACGCATGCGGCGGAGCGCGCGCCGGCAGTGCCCGATATCTCGGGGACATGGTTGCCGGATGCGCGCCGCGCGCAGGCCTGGCCGGCGACGCTGCCGTTGGCGCCGGCCGCGCGCCGGTTCATGGAGGGCTTCAATCCTGTCGAAAGCGATCCCACCACGCTGTGCATGCCATTCGGCACGCCGCGCAACATGCTGCAGACGCAGTATCCGCTGGAGATCGTGCAGACACCTCAGCAGGTGGTGATGGTATTGCAGCCGAACCTGGCCAACGCCGAGGTGCGACGCGTGCCGCTGGGCGGCGCATTGCCCGACAAGCCGGAACCTTCCTGGTTCGGCACGTCGCGCGGCCGTTGGGAAGGCGGCACGCTGGTCATCGAGACCATTGGCCTGCGCGAGGATTCATTGATCAGCGAGAAGGGCATTGCGCACAGTGGCGAGCTGCGCGTCATCGAACGCCTGCGCGTGGTGCGCGATGCAGCCCGTGGCAAGGTGCTGGTCGACGACATCGAATTGCGCGATCCGCAGGCGTTCACGGCGCCGCTCAGGACGCGGCGCTACTTCTCCTGGGCGCCCGATGCGCGGCCACGCGATCCCGGCTGTGTCGATGCCATGTGGATCGACAAGCTCTGGCGCGAGCGCTTGCAGGAACACAAGCAGTCGCCGAAGCGGGAAGACCCATGAAGCATCGACTGCTGCTCGTTGCGCTCGCCATGGCCGGCCCCTCGCGCATGCCGGTGACGCTGCCCGCCGAGCCAACGCACCCGGATCTGTCCGGAGTGTGGTTTCCCGACGCCAAGGCCAGCGGCCGCTGGCCCACGGAGCGACCATTCACCGCCTCGATGGCAGCCGCGCGTGAGTCGTGGAACAGAACGTACACGCCCATCGACCTCACACGGGACGACGAGAACACCTCATGCATTCCCTACACGCTGCCTTATGTGATGACCACCATCACGCAGTATCCCTTCGAGATCGTGAGCACACCGCAGCGCATCTATCAATTCACTGAAGTGTTCGGACAGGTGCGGCGCATCGACTTGGACGCCGATGTGCGCGGCGACCAGCTGCCCAGCCGGATGGGAATTTCCCGCGGCCATTGGGAAGGTAATGAACTGGTCGTGGAAACCACGCACCTGTTGCCGCTGCACGTTGGGCATCGATTTCCCAGCAGTCCGGCGCAACGCATGGTCGAACGGTTCTCTCTTGAAGACAAAGGCAAGGCCGGCCGCATCATGCACGTCGAGGTCAAGGTCATCGATCCGCTGGTCTACCGCGAACCCATCGTGGTGCGCATGATCTACAACGCGGCGCCCGACGTGCAGCTGGGTGAATACGTCTGCGGGCAGGATCTCTGGGATCAGCACCGCGATGGCAGTTCCAGCAGGATTCCCTGGCGTTAGCGGGCTGGCCTGCCAGTCAATTGGGATTGGGCATGTGCTGCGCGCCGGCGCTGCCGCCAGGTGCCGTCGTGGGATCATGCGGCAGCGGCACGGCCTTGCCGGCGCGATTCCAGTGGCCAAACTCCACCGGCGAGAGCAAACCGTCGCGGTCGCTGTCCAGCCGGTCGAAGCCGGCGTCCAGTTCCACCACCGTCAGCGCCTCTTCCTTCGACAGTTTGCCGTTGGCGTCCTTGTCGAGGGTGGAGAAGTCGATCTTCGGCGCTTCCGTCGGGCCCGCCTTCGGAGCTGGGGCCTGCGCCTGGGCCACGCCGGCTGCGAGAACTATCAGGAATGCCGTGTACGTATGTGTTTTCATGGTGTACACCTCTCTGGTCCAGCAACTGGAGTTCATGCTGAGAGCATTGCGCTATCTTGCCAATCGGCATGACCTGCATTTGCCCTGCGGCAACGCGCGTTCTTCTGTCGGCGGGTTCCTACGATGTCCAGTGAAGCCATTCAGATTGTGTGTCCGCATGACTCAGCGGTGAACCGCGTTCCGGCTGCGCGCCTGCGTGATGCCCCGCTTTGCGGGAAGTGCCATCAGCCGCTGTTCTCCGGTCACCCGCTCGAACTCACCGCGGCCACTTTCGAGCGTCATGCCACCCGGTCGCAGCTTGCGTTGCTGGTGGATTTCTGGGCTCCGTGGTGTGGCCCGTGCCGCATGATGGCGCCAGCCTTCGCCAACGCGGCCGCGCTGGCCGAACCCCGAATGCGCCTGGCCAAGGTCAACACCGAGGATCAGCCCGAGCTGGGCGCACGCTTCGGCATTCGCAGCATTCCGACTATGGTGCTGTTGTCCGGCGGGCGCGAACTGGCGCGTCAGAGTGGTGCGCTCACCAATGCGGAACAGATCGTGAGATGGGCGGTCAGCCACTTACCGGGATGAGGAGGCAGCCCATGATTCGCGTGTTGCTGATGATGGTGCTGGCCGGTGCGTCGCTGAGCACGCTGGCCGCCGACGATCTGAAAGTTTCGCAGCTCGAACAGGATGTGCGGGACCTGCAACGCCAGGTGCAGGCGTTGTCCCGGCAGATCGAAATGCAGCGCCTGCAACCGGCGCCTTCGGGCATTGCCTCGGGACGTCAGTCGCCGCCTCCCGTCGCTGCCACGACTCCCGCATGGGTGGATGCGGCCAAGTGGTCGAAACTGCGGCCGGGCATGAGTGAACTCGAGGTGGTCACGCTGCTCGGCGCGCCGACGTCCATGCGCGCCGGGGCGGATCAGCGCACACTGATGTATGCGCTGGAGATCGGCTCGTCGGGCTTCCTGAGCGGCAGCATCACATTGCGCGATGGCCAGGTCGTGGACATCAGGAAGCCGGCATTGCAGTAGCTCCGGATCACTTCGGCAGCGGATCGGACGAAGGCCAGTAGCGTCCCGTGCCCACGGGCAGCGGCCGGAAAAAGGCGTTGATGGAGTGGATCTGTCCACCCCAGATCTTGAAGGCCTCGAAGGTGACCAGCGAATTGCCTTCGCCATAGGACGCCGTATAGCCGAAGTTCATCCACAGCAGCACCACGCCGTTCTCTTCGTCCACCGCGGCGACATTGGCAATGATGCTCGGATGCACCATGATGTTCTGCGCATACATGCCGCAGTCGCCGCGACCGCAGCCGCCACCCGCGGTCACCACACCGTTCTCGACGCGATAGGTCTCGGAAGCAAACGGGGTGCCGCCATCGATGAAACTGCCGACCCGCAGCCCCTCGGGGTAGGTCAGCGCGATCTTGATCATGGCTTCACGCGACTGCTTCTTGCCGGCCGGCACCGGATCATTCATGCCCCGGACAGGCTTGCCCAGTTCCGTGGGCTGGAAGCGTGAATCCGGGGTGATGCGCTGGATCAACGTTTCGACGCCGATGATCTTGCGGTCCTGCAGATGCAGCACGATGGAACACAACGCGGGACTCTGGCCTTCCATCACCACGGCGTGCGTGGCGGCCACCTGCTTTCGGGTGTCCAGGTAGTCCTGTCGGAAAGGGCCTTTGGCCGTTGCGGTCTTCCAGATGCCATCGCCGGGCTTCACCGCCTTGGAGTCCTCGACAAAGCGGGCGTTTTCGGCAAGCGGCAGCCTCGCAGTGTCGTGGGCGACCAGCGCGTCCAGGTATTGCGTGATCATGCCCGCAAGACAGCTGCGGTCGCAGTTTTCGGCTGCCGCAGCCGTTGACGAGAAGCCAAGCGGAATCGATGCCAGCGCCGCCAGTGCCGCGACGCGCAGAAAGCGGATATGAGTCATGGAGTCCCCCCTCGTGTTCGATGCCAGCAAGGGTATACCAAAGGCCCCGGCTGCAAGAGTGCTGCTGGCAGTATCGTCGCCCCGAGGGTCGGCATGCACCTACAGGGCGTGACGCGCGGACGGCATGGCTGCTGTCCGGTGCAGCGCCTAGTCTGCCCGTGCAAGCCAACGAGGTGCACGCATGGCCATTCCATCCGCAGAAGATACCGGGCGCGACACGGTGGTCACCGCCGCGGGACAGACGACGACCGTCGACGCCATCGAGCTGCTCAAGTCCGATCACCGCCAGGTCGAGGCATGGTTCGAGCAATTCTCGGCCACCGATGACGCCGTGAAGAAGGAGACGCTGACCTCCGATATCTGCAAGGCGCTGGAGGTCCACACGCAGCTCGAGGAGGAGATCTTCTACCCGGCTTTCCTGCAGGCTGGCGGCGATCCTGGCCTGCATCATCAGGCCATCGTCGAACACGATTCGGCGGAGGGGTTGATCGATGCCATCCTGACCTCGCCGGGTGCGGTGGACGACGACTATTTCGATGCCCGCGTGCGCGTGCTGGCCGAAATGATCCGTCATCACGTCAATGAGGAGGAAAAGCCCGGCGGCCTGTTCGAACTGGCGGCTGAGCTGGAGCTCGACCCCGGCCTTGGCGCGCAGATCGAGCGCCGCAAGATACAGCTCATGGACGATGCGCAGACCGAACGAGGCTACGACGAGGCCGTGGAGCGTCCGGACCAGCGCTGAGTGCATTGGCCGGCCGCCCGAAGCGTTAGACTTCGGCGCGTACCTTGCATGAGCGAGCGCCTATGGAGTTCAAAGACTACTACGCCATCATGGGCGTGCCGCGCGATGCGACCGCCGAGCAGATCAAGCAGGCCTATCGCAAGCTGGCGCGCAAATACCACCCCGACGTCAGCAAGGAAGCCGACGCCGAACAGCGCTTCAAGGATGTGGGCGAGGCCTATGAGGTGCTGCGCGATTCGCAGAAGCGCGCCGCCTACGATCAACTCGGCAGAGGGCCGCAGCCCGGCGAGGACTTCCGCCCCCCGCCGGACTGGGGATCTGGATTCGAGTTCCGCGGCGCCAGTGGGGGTGATGAGGGCTTCGCCTTCGAGGGCGATCCCAGCGAATTCTTCGAGACGCTGTTCGGCCGCACAGGCTTCGGCGCCGCTGGAGCACGTCGTCATCATCCCGGAGGTCGCGGCGAGGATCACCACGCGCGCGTCATCATCGATCTGGAGGCAGCACTTGAAGGCGCCACGCGGACACTGACCCTGCGCGTGCCCGTTGTCGGCGAAGATGGCCGGCCGCGCCTCACCGACCGCACGCTGAATGTGCGAATTCCAAAAGGTATCCAGGCGGGCCAGCACATCCGGCTGGCCGGTCAGGGCGCAGCCGATGGCGGCGGCAAGCCTGGTGATCTGTATCTCGAAGTGCAGTTCGCGCCGCATCGCCTGTATCGGCCCGAGGGTCGCGACCTGCATGTGGATCTTCCGGTGGCGCCGTGGGAGGCGGCATTGGGCGCTACCGTGACCGTGCCCACACCGGGTGGAGCGGTGGAGCTGAAGATTCCCGCGGGTTCGCGGGCTGGCAGCCGGCTGCGCCTGCGCGGACGCGGACTGCCCGGCGAGCCGGCGGGCGACCTCTACGTCGTGCTGCAGATCGCGCTGCCGCCGGCCGACAACGAGCGCCTCCGCGAGGCCTACCGCGCCTTCGCGGCGGCTGCTGCCTTTGATCCCCGCGCCGGATTCGGAGACTGAAATGACAACGCGCGACCAGCAGCTATTGGTGGGACAGATCGTCGAGCAGGAACTGACGCTGACCCTCGACGAACTCAGCGGTGTGTGCGCCGTGGAGCGCGAGCGCATCGTGGAACTGGTGGAGCATGGCCTGATCGAACCACGGGATGACGCCGGTCAGCGCATCGGCGGCGATGCGCTGCGACGGGCGCGCACCGCGCTGCGCCTGCAGCGCGATCTGGGCATCAACCCGGCGGGCGCCGCACTGGTGGTCGAGCTGCTCGAACGGATCGAATCGCTCGAGGCGCGCCTCAGCGCGCACTCGCCGCGGCGGTGACTACCAGTCGATCCAGCGACCCTTGAAGATTTCCTTCTGGCGCCTTGAATAGAGTTTGCCGAGGTCTTCTCGCTTGCGGATCAGCTTGCGCAGCTGCGCATCGCTGTTGATGACCTGCAGTGCGTTGTTGCGGTAGTCGATCACGCGTTCGAGGTAAACCAGTTGCGCCTGCGGCGCGTAATACCCTCCCAACGCTGCGCTGACTTCCTGCTGCAGTGCCTGTCCGTAGAAGTGAGCCTGACACCTGCGGCGCGAGATGTGCGTTCCCAGTGGAGTGTCGCGGGTACAGTCCACGTCG
>JACZCW010249119.1_pt1 | contig 10438 bp, 8 predicted proteins | sample 8641861 | NCBI WGS metagenome assembly JACZCW01 (sample SAMN15324607, study PRJNA640507) | soil metagenome | isolation source: intercropping sugarcane | place: China: Luxin town, Laibin City, Guangxi Province | collected 2019-07-25 | depth 10cm m | reverse complement strand
GTGTTCATCGTGCTGGTTCAGCATCAAACTTTGCCTGAAGGTCGGCCGCGCGCTGGCTCACTCGAAACTCGATGATACGAAAGGTGGCCAAACCTCGCGAGCAGAACGGATCTTGCTGCATGAGCTGTTCAAGGGCCTCACGATTGGTGCCGGTGGCGACAATGATGCCACCGTCTCTGGGGACCTTGCGCCCACTCGCGATGAAGATGCCTGCGGCGTAGTTTCTATTGAGGAATGCTACGTGAGCTTTCATCGCTTCATCGATGGCGCTGAGAGGAGCAACGTAGGTGAGTTCGACGATGTACATGGTGATCCTATTCCGCGGTTGGCTGCAGCTTTAGGCTGGTGGGGTTTGCGTAGCGCAACGCCGCGCATGAAGAAAATGGGGGATGTCCTTACGCTTGGCCCACTCGTCCATGGGCGGACAAACAATGTCCGTAGGGTATTGTTTGTCCTTTGAAAGGGAGCCGGGCGGCAGCATCTTGGTCGCATGCTCAACAGCCTTCGCATTCAAAACCTCGCCCTCATCGACACCGCCCATTTGGAATTTGGAGCTGGGCTCTCTGTGCTTACCGGTGAGAGTGGGAGCGGCAAGTCCATCTTGCTTGACGCGTTGGCCTTGGTCACCGGCGCAAGCCGGCCGCGGATCAAAGTGCGCAGCGGGTGCAGGAGCGGCTTCGTGGAGGCTGAATTTTTACCGAGTCTCGACGCTGAGGGTCAACTCACATCCCCAGACTTGCACAGCGCGCTCGAAGAACATGATCTGTTGGAAGCCTGCCTAGGCCCGGGCGAGCCGATCATTCTGGCGCGTCGCATCGATGCCTCGGGCCGGTCGCGCTGCTTCATTCAGGGACAAACCGTGACCCGTGCTGCCCTGATGCGCGTGGGCGCTTGTTTGCTGGAGTTGTGTGGACAAAGTGAGGCTCACAATCTGCGGACGGGGGCCGCCCAATTGGCTGCACTCGACCGCTTTGCTCACCTGGTGCACAAGCAACGCCAAGTGAGCGGGCTCGTTCAGCAACTACGCCACAAAGAGCACGAGGAGCGGCGCATAGAAGAGCTGTGTGCGGAAGCCGAGCGCCGTCGAGATTTTCTGGAGTTTCAGCTGAGCGAGTTGAAAGAAATGGACCTGTCCGAGCTCGCTCCTCGACGTCAGCGTCTGGATGAACTCACTTGCGCGACGGCAGGTTTGAGTAATCATCAGGAGTTGGTGAGTGAATTGGAGGATGGCGAACACGGCATCGTGTCTCGCTTAAAAATGCTTTCCTCCCGGTTGAGCAATGGCTTACGTGTCGATCCTGACGGGATTCTCTCGGCGACCATCGGCGACTTGGACGCTGCGACGACCTTGCTCCAAGAGGTGTTGCGCGCCTCCAAAATCGCGTTGTCCAATTCTGACCGATTGCGAGACGAAATGGAGCTGCTCAAGGCGCAATTTTCGACGTTGCGCGACGCGGCGCGCAAGCATCGAACTACAATCGACGAGCTCCCCCTCCGCCGAGACGAACTGTCAGCGGAGTTGTTGCGGTGCACAGAACTTGAGCAATATCTGCAGAAAGCACGGGCGGAGACGAAGCGAGCTCACGATATGGCACAAAGTGCCGCCGACGAGTTGCATCAGTCGCGACTCAGTGCGGCACGGCGCTTGGATAAGAAGATGGCGCTTGAACTTGAGCGCGTGGGCCTGTGTGGTGCGCATTTTGAGACGTGTATTCATGACGGTGAGCTAAGCCCCACCGGGACGAGTCAAGTGGAGTACTTGTTCTCGGCTAACCTCGGTCATCAGCCCCAAGCTCTCAGTCGCGTGGCGTCAGGCGGCGAGCTGAGTCGGGTGTTGCTCTGTTTCCGCCTGGCGACCGAGAGCGCCGGGGCCATGTTGATCTTTGACGAGATCGACGCTGGTGCCGGAGGGCAGACAGCGGAGAAAATTGCGGCCTCACTCAAGCGTGCAGCTCAGTCGACCCAGGTCCTATGCGTTACGCATTGGCCCCAGGTAGCTGGCGTGGCTGACCGACATTTTTCGGTGAGCAAGCGCGTCGTCGAAGGGACCACCTGCAGCACCGTGGCTGCTGTCTCGGGCCACGAGCGGGTAGTCGAAATTGGCCGAATGCTGGGTGGCGCGACGAAAACCGCCCGGGAACATGCAAGCGCCCTGGTGCGCGCCTCAGCCGCTTGAAGCGGCGCCCCCGACAAGATTTGAACTTGTGACCTTCGGCTTAGGAAGCCGCTGCTCTATCCAGCTGAGCTACGGGAGCGGGCGCGGCGGAAGCTGGCATGACGACGACTGTTGCGCAAGCAGCTCAATAGCCGTTGTGATTGTGATGCAGCTTCGCCAGGATGCGCACGTGGACTTGGACTTACCTCAGTCACTGACATTTGCATTTTACGGACTCGTGGCGTGGGTTTTATCGGCCATGTTTGCCGCGTTTCGAATTTTGGCCGGCGATCGCGTTGGACATGCGTTGTGGATGCGCGGGTTGATGGTGGCGTGGCTGGGATTGCCGGCTTATCTGGCAGTGGTGGGGGTGTTTTGGGATTTTGAACCCAGGCCACCGCACCTATTGCGAATCGTTATGCCCATGGGAGTAGCGGTGATTGCGTTTTGTTTTTCGCCCTGGGGTCGGGAGGCGGCGCGCAAATTGCCAACCTCGCTCCTGGTCGGGACGCAAACCTTTCGCTTGCCGCTGGAGTTGGTGCTCTATTCTTTGTCGGCGCGCCTGGTGCTGCCCAAGGAAATGACGTTTGTGGGGTACAATTTCGACATCGTCACGGGCATGATTGCGTTGCCGCTATGGTGGCAAGTTCGTCGTCTGGCCGCTCCGCACTGGGCGCTGTGGGCCTTCAATGTCCTGGGCACGCTGCTGCTGACCGTGATTGTTGTCATGGCGGTCGTCAGCTTTCCGGCGCCTTTTGGCTGGTATTCTCCACCGAACGTGGTCGTGGCGTCCTACCCCTGGGTTTGGCTGCCGACGTTCCTGGTGCCGGCGGCCATGTGTGGCCACTTGCTCCTGTTTCGCAAGCTGCTGATCGAAGAACCAGTGCGTCCCAACGTCTAGTTGGGCGAGGAAGGCTACGCACCTAGACTGATGTGTCCCAGTCGCATCAAGCCAACTAGGTGGCCGAGCGTCGCCTCGCGGGAGAGCGGGGACAGATCGATGGCCTCTTCGATGCTGAGTCCACCCTCCAGGCGTGATAGCAAGAATGCTTGCTCGGGTGAGAGCCCGCGGGCCTTGCCTGCACTTTCGCTCACGATCAGCGTACGAGACATTCGACCGAGTCGCCGTTCGAACACGCGCCGAAATAAGCTGGAGTTGCGCGTAATCATCTCAGTGATGACCTCGTCTTTGACAGATTGGGCGATTTCCAGGGCCGACTCCGCACAGGTGACCGCCAACTCCAAATTGTCGAGTCCCAACTCTTGCCGCGTGCGATCGATGAGGTCCTTGACGGAATTGACCGGATCTTTGGCGTGCCAAGAGCTAATGCGCGTGCCGGTGGTGGGCTCGGAGGGGAAGTGATTGCGGAGAGTGGGTTGCTGCGCGTCGGGATAGATGGACGCGCGCCTGGGCATGGGATTGCTGTCGCTGTGCAGGGCCATGACCGCGACCTCCAACATCTCCGAAAATTCAATCATGTCGGCCCAGCGAGCGGCAGGGCTCTTGCTCAATGCGCGCAGAATGACATCGTCCAGCTCTTTGGGAATTTCGGTGCGGAAGGCGGAGGGCGCAACAGGGACATCCCGAATGACCCGCTGTAACAAATCCATCACGTCCCCGGACGTAAAAGGCACGCGACCGGTCAGCATCTCATACAGAATGACCGCGAGCGCATATTGATCTGCCCGCGCGCTGACCGTGGCCGTCTGTCCTAGGGCCTGCTCGGGAGACATGTACTCTGGCGTGCCCAAAATATCGAACTCGCCTGTCAGCTTGCGGTCCCGCGCCTCAGCTTCGGCCTTCTTGCTGATGCCGAAATCCAGGAGCTTGACGAACAGTTGATCGCCGGTATCCACCAGGAAAATGTTGGCGGGTTTGAGATCGCGGTGGACAATGCCAGCCGCGTGCGCGGTCCCCAACGCGGATGCAGCTTGGATGGCGACGCGCACGGCCGGTCCAATGCCCAATTGGGAGTGGTGGGACATCACGTCATCCAGAGTGCGGCCCTTGAGCAACTCCATGACCAGGTAGGGACGCCCCTCGGCGGTCGTGTCGAAATCCAGCACCTGCACGATGTGAGGGTGATGTAGTTGGGAGATGATCTCTGCTTCGCGTGTGAACCGCGCCAGAGCGTTCTCATCCTCGGCCAGGTGACCGGACATGACCTTCACGGCGACTGGGCGCTTGAGGCGGATCTGTTCGGCCAGAAAGACTGTCCCCATCCCACCTTCATCCAGGCGAGATTGGATGCGGTAGGCACCTCCAAGGACCTGCCCAATCAGGTGTTCTGGCGGCTTGAGATCGTGCACGTGAGATCGGCAACTTTATCCTGGACCTTGGGTGTCGTCGAGACGGAAGTCGCAACGGGGATGCGGGCCGGACCGGAGTGTTGACGCCCCCCTCGGAAAGTTGGGCGCCCTGTTTTCGAGCAGCGGCCGTGGCGAGGTTGCAAAAAGATGTGGTGCAGTCTCCAAAGTGGCGACCAGGGCTAGGACATGCGGCGCCAAATAGTGGTCATCATCCGGCGAGTTGGTGCACGATTTCGGCGCGTCGAACCGACGCACACCGAGCCCACAGAAGCGGTGTCATGAAGAGGACGGAAATGCCAAAAGTTGTGACCACTATCCCATTCACACGTCTGAGCAGGACGGGGCTCAGCACGCTGACTTTGCTGGTCGCTGGCGGCGTGACTCGCCCAAGCCATGCCGATGAAGTGAATGCCGAAATGGAGTCCAGCCACGTTGCGTCTTCGGCCCTTCATGAAGAGCCCAGCACCAATGCTGAGCCGCCCGAGTACGCGGGACGTCGGGCTGAGCCAGGCTACTCTTGGAGGACCAGCGCGGACACGCTGCCTTATATCAAGCGTTATGTACCTGCGCGCAATCAGTGGGAGGTGACTTTAGCGCTGGGGCTGTTGTTCCCGTCGGCGAAGCACAACCTCAAGGTACCCGAGCTGCCAGTGGATGAATATTCCAAAGTGGCACCACAACTCTCGGTACGGCTGGGGTACTTTCCGTTGTCATTCCTGGGCGCGGAAGCACAGGCTTTCATGGCTGGCTCCCAGTTGCGCGATTCGGGGTACAGCGCCGCTCTCTATGGGCTCAGTGGCCATTTGGTAGCCCAACTGCCGCTCGCGTCGATTGTTCCTTACGCCACCCTCGGTATCGGTACGTTGGGGGCGATCAGCGAAACCATGGGCCATGACCGGGATTTTTCGTTCATTTGGGGACTGGGCGTCAAGGCAGCCGTCAGCCGTCGCGTGAACTTGCGCTTGGATTTTCAGGACAACCTAGGCCAGAAGCGTGACGCAAAGAACGGTCGGCAGACGCACCATCCCGCCATCCAATTGGGCGTGAGCTTTGTGTTTGAACGACAGCCGCGCACTGTGCATCTGAGCGACAGCGACTATGACGGGCTGTACGACGTGGACGACCAGTGCCCGAACGAGGGAGCTCTCACGGTCGATGGTTGCCCCATCGTCTTGGACACGGACAACGACGGGATCTCGGATCCGAAGGACCATTGCCCGACCGAAGCCGGCGCTTTGCCCGACGGGTGTCCGGATCGAGATCGAGACCAGGATGGCGTACTGGTTCCGGACGATCAGTGCCCCGCTGAGGTCGGTGAAGCGCCCAGCGGTTGTCCCAACCTGGACTTCGATGGTGATGGGATAGAGGCGGCGGTGGATCGCTGCCCTAAGGAGCCTGAAACGAAAAACGGGTTTGAGGACAAGGATGGTTGCCCCGATGAGGTGCCCGAGGAGGTCAAACGCTTTACTGGCGTGATTCCTGGCATCAACTTCAAGCAGGGCACCGCTGAGATCGCCACGACTTCTTATCCAGTGCTCGATGAGGCCACCAAGATCTTGGTCGAGTATCCCAGTATTCAAATTGAGGTCTCTGGGCATACCTCCAGCGAGGGGGCGGAGAAGCGCAATCAAGAGCTGTCGGTCGCGCGCGCCGAGGCCGTCAAAAAGTACTTCGTCGACAAGGGCATTTTGCCCGATCGCGTCGTGGCGCGGGGTGCCGGTGCAAGTGAGCCTGTTGCCGACAATGCCACGCGAGATGGCCGCGAGAAGAATCGACGGATCGAATTTAGAGTCTTGGCGCAGCCATGATCCCGCGCAGTCATTGATTTCGGGTCCACTTTTGGCAAGAACCATAGGGCCGATGGCGTTTTTGTTCTCCCGTCCTCCGGTTGTGCCGGCCCACATGCCACGCTTGGTCCGAGTGACCCGGCGTGGGTTATTGCTTGTGTTGCTCGGCGCAGTGCTTGTCCTCGGCTGTGCCGCTGAAGTGGAGGTGCGTACTGCGCGCGATCCGGGTGCGCCCTTTGCTCAGTTCCACAGCTTTGCGATGTTGCTGCCCAACAAGGCGCTGCCCAGCAAAGACGCGGATGTGGACCCGTTCGTTTTTCAGCGTTTGAGACAGCTGACTTACCAACAACTCAAGTCCTTCGGACTCACGCCTATGGACAAGGCACAGGCCGATCTGTTGGTGGGGGTGCTGGCGCGGCGCAACCAGCGCATTGATGTGTATCCGTCTACCTACTACGGGTACGGCTATGGGCCGCCGTACGGTTATGGATATTGGTCACCCGCTTATCGTGGGGGCACCTGGTCATCGCAGGTCGTCAAGACCAATGAAGCTATCGTCGTGGTCGACCTCATCGATCGCAAGAAGCAGGCAGTGGTGTGGCGAGGGACCGGCGTGCGCACTCTGGAGGGCGACTTTGACGACGAGACGCTGACGCAAATGGTCGGCGCGATATTGGCTGAGGCGCCGCTGGCGCGCGCGCCGTGAAAGACCGACAAAAATCCCCGATCCAGCACACGGGCGAGGTGATCACCGTTCAGGATCTGGTACCGGGGGGTGCGGGCCTGGGCCGGCGCGAGGATGGATCCATCTTGTTCGTCGAGGGCGCGTACCCTCAAGACGTGGTCGAGGTGCAAGAAGCAACCACCAAGGGCGGCGCAGCGTTCGCTCGGCGGTTTCGCGTCCTTGTTCCATCTCCCCAGCGTGTTGCGCCACCCTGCGCCTTCTTCGACAGCTGTGGTGGATGTGACCTCATGGCCATTGATCCAGACGCGCAGCGCCAGGCCAAGCTGAGCATCGTCGAGCAGGCGTTGCGGCGCACTGGGGGCATCGATTGGCCCGATCTGCGCTGGCATGCTTCTCCAGCAGCCCTCCATTATCGCGAGCGCATCCGTCTCCACGTAAAACGCGGACAATTGGGCTTTTTTGCGCGAGGCAGTCACGTGCTTGCGCCCGTGACACAGTGCTTGGTGGCACGTCCTGAACTGAACGATGCATTGTCCCGACTGATCGCCCTCGGTGGCGAGCTGGGCCCGCTGCAGTTTCTTGACACCATCGACTTGCGCGTGGTCACTCACCCAGGTCCCTGCGTCGCTGCGCCGTTGCTGGTGAATCTGCAGTTTCAAAAGTCGCTCCGACAACGCCGAAATCAACGCTCGGCGGCGACCCGGCGCGCTCCCCTCAACTCACCGAGCGCCCCCCAACGAGCGCGGGCGGTTCAAGCCATCTGTGCCGCCCTTCCCCCTACCACGGTGGTCACCGTCGCCGGGGACACTTCCCAGTTGGTGCGTGACCACGTGAGCCCGGGCACGTTCACGTACTGCCGCCCCGGCTTGTTCAGTCAGGTCAACCCTGAGATCAACCGCTTGATGATCGAGCACGTCGTCCAGACGGCGCAGGCGAGCGGCGCGCGTTCGTTTTTAGATTTGTACTGCGGAAGCGGCAACTTCACCATTCCGCTCTTAGCGCGCGGGCTCGATGGGGTGGGGGTTGAGTTTGAGCGTGACGCTGTGGACTTGGCGCGACGCGCGTTTGCAGAGCAAGCTGGGGCTGGCTGGGGGAGCGGACAATTCATTGCGGCCGACAGCTTGGAATTTACCCAGCAGGCTTTGATGAAAAAAAGTTATGATTTAGTGATAGTTGACCCACCTCGAGCGGGGGCCAGACCCATCCTAAAAGCCGTGGTGGGCGCTACGCGCCGTACATTGATCATGGTGAGCTGTGATCCGGTCACCCTGGCCCGTGACCTCAAGCAGCTTTTAGAGCATGGCTTGGCTGTGCAGACGATCAGCTGTTTTGACATGTTTCCACACACGCACCACGTCGAAACCATCGCCGTCTTGCGCGCCCCCCTTTAGGCCCCGCCCTAGGTCAAATGCCCTGGAGTGTCGTTGCAGGCAGAGAACGGCGCTCCTCGAGCGTTATGCGCTTTTATCAGGCTTCACCTGAGCCTTCGTTCAGAATATTTGCTCTCGACACAGCCCGATTCATGCTTACCTTCACCTCAATGTCCGAACGACCCGGCTCCAGCGGTCCCTCGTCAAAAAATCGCGGGAGCTTTCCTCCATTTCCCATCGGCAACAAGCCCCCGGGCGGGGATCCTTCACGTGCTCCTGGCCCGGCTGGGCCGGGCGGGTTTCGGGCCTGGCTGCTTCCTTTGGCGCTCTTGTTTTCGTTCGTCGTCTGGAACCTGGTCTCGCACTCGGCCGGTCCCGGTCAAGAGCTCGCGTATTCCGATTTTTACCAACAAATCGTCGGTGGGCGGGTCGAGCAGGTTGAGATCACGGGTCTCAACGTCGAAGGTAAGTACAAGGGTGGTGAGCGGTTTGTGACTCATCTTCCTCTGCTTGAGGATGAAAAGCTATTGCCGCTGCTTCGGGAAAAAGGCGTGCGCATCGACGTGCGCAACGATGAACCGTCGATGGCTCTCTACACGCTGCTCAACGTGGTGGCGCCCGCTGTACTGTTCATCGGTCTTTTGGCGTGGATGTCACGGCGCAGCGCCAAAATGATGGGTCCGTTTGGCAACATCATGAAAGGCCGTGCGAAGCGCTTCGAGCATGACGCTCAGGTTTCGGTCAAATTTGCCGACGTCGCCGGGCAAGAAAACGCCAAGCGCGACCTGGAAGAGGTGGTCAAGTTCCTCAAGGAGCCGGAGAAATATCGGCGCTTGGGCGGCAAAATCCCGCGTGGTGTGCTGCTGGTTGGCCCACCCGGGACGGGCAAGACACTCTTGGCGCGCGCTGTGGCGGGTGAGGCCGGCGTGCCGTTCTTTTCCATCAACGGTTCGGAGTTCATCGAGATGTTCGTGGGTGTGGGTGCGTCCCGCGTGCGCGAACTGTTTGAAGAGGCCAAAAAGGTGGCTCCTGCCATCGTGTTCATCGACGAGATTGACGCCGTGGGTCGTGCGCGTGGCGCCGGCTTGGGTGGGGGACATGATGAGCGTGAGCAGACCCTCAATCAAATGTTGAGTGAGATGGATGGTTTCTCCCGCAACGATCACACCATCGTCATCGCGGCCACCAATCGGCCTGACGTGCTGGATCAAGCCCTCTTACGTCCAGGCCGCTTCGATCGCCGCGTAACCATCGACCGACCGGAACTGAAGGCGCGCAAGGCCATCCTCAAAGTGCACACCCGGGACAAGCCGCTGGCCACCGACGTGGATCTCGAGGCCATCGCCGGTGACACCCCTGGGTTCTCGGGCGCAGATTTGTCCAACTTGGCCAATGAAGCGGCGCTTCATGCCACGCGCCGCGACGCTGACGAGATCACGGATGCCGACTTTCGTGCAGCTTACGACAAGATCGTGTTGGGCGACGTGCGCGATTCCAAGCTCGATCCAGAAGAGAAACGTCGGGTGGCCATCCACGAGGCAGGGCACGCCATCGTCGCGCATTTCTCTCCCCATGCGGAGCCGCTGCGGCGGGTCACCATCATTCCGCGCGGTATGGCTTTGGGCGTCACCCAGCAATCGCCCCCCGTGGAACGGCATATGATGACGCGCCCTGAGTTGGAAGCGCGCTTGAGGGTGCTGATGGGCGGCTACGCCGCCGAGAAGGTGCAAATTGGCGATACGAGTTCTGGCGCGGAGAACGATTTGCAGCGCGCCAGTGAGATTGCGTTCCGTATGGTCGCGCATTGGGGCATGAGTGAGACGATTGGGCCGGTGTACTACGAGCATCGCACCGAGCATCCGTTTTTAGGTCAACGCATGGCTACCGATGGTGGAACGTCGGACGCGACGGTGCACGCTATTGAAAAAGAAACACGTGCACTTTTGGTGCGCGCCGCTCAAGAGGCGGAGAAGATCATCGTTGAGCACAATGGTCGCTTGGAGGCGCTGCGTGACTATTTGCTCGACAAAGAGAGCGTGGAAGCGGCGGAGCTCCTCAACCTGCTGGGTCCAAGCGTCAAGGCGCACTCCGTGGGTGCGACCGACTCCCTTCACTGAGGTTGGCTCAGGCT
>JACZCW010177672.1_pt1 | contig 10445 bp, 9 predicted proteins | sample 8641861 | NCBI WGS metagenome assembly JACZCW01 (sample SAMN15324607, study PRJNA640507) | soil metagenome | isolation source: intercropping sugarcane | place: China: Luxin town, Laibin City, Guangxi Province | collected 2019-07-25 | depth 10cm m | reverse complement strand
TTGGAATTTGACGGTTTGGCGCTTGGAGGGTTCAGTGTGGGCGAGCCCCCAGAAAAGATGCATGAGGCCATCGCCCAAATTGCCCCGGTGATGGATCCAGGTCGCATTCATTATTTGATGGGTGTCGGTACCCCGAGCGATTTGTTGCGCGCGGTCGCGCACGGGATCGATCTATTCGATTGTGTGATGCCCACCCGCAACGCGCGCAATGGTCAGGCATTTGTGAGTCATGGCAAGCTAGTGATCAAGAACGCGGCGTTCAAACAGGACTACCGTGTCTTGGAAGAGGGCTGTGACTGTCACACCTGTGCGGCCCATGTAAGCCGAGCCATGCTGCGACACCTTTATGTTGCCGAGGAGATGCTCTTTCACGCTTACATGAGCATCCACAATTTACGTTTCTATGCGCGCTTGATGGAACAGGCCCGGGCCGCGATTCTGGATGACCGGTATCCCGAGTTCATGGGTGAAAAATTGCGCGCCTGGCGGTCGGACTGATCGCCGACGTGTCGGCGGATGTCAGCAATCAGGAAAATTTTACCGTCTGGTCGACAATAGGTGACAAGCGGTCAAGGCTCGTTCAAATTACTATCTAGTTCGGGCTATGATGGAACGGAGCGGCGTCCAATGGTTCGGCTGGCTCATCCCCCGTTTGCACCATGTCAGAAAAGAAACAGCTCGGCCGGATACTGCTCAAACAGAAAGCCGTGAGTCCTCAACGGCTTGATCAAGCATTGGAAAGCCAGGGTGGGGGACGTCTTGCATCTCGACTGCTGCAAGAGGGAGCAATTTCTGGCATTGCTGCACTACGTGCGCTGAGCGAGCAACACGGCATTCCAGGCCTGGACCTAGATCAGGTGTGCGTCAAGTTATCAGATTTGGATCTGTTGCCTCGCGAAATCGCGGAACGACATCTGATTTTGCCGGTGCTGTCTCGTGGTGAGCGCCTGTTCGTGGCGATGGCCAACCCGCGCGAAAAGAAAGTGATTGATGAGTTAGAGTTCGTCACGGGGAAAAAAGTCTATCCCTACGTAGCACTGGAGAGTCCACTCGCGGCGACCATCAGCGAAGCGTACAGCCGCAAGGCGCGCGGGGAAGATTACTACGTGGGGCCGTCCTGTCCGCCCGAGACGCTCAAGAAGTTTGGTATCGACCCAGACAAGATCGCCAGCAAGTCCGAGGGCACGTCGCAAGACCACGACACTGACGCGGGCGGCCCGGGTGAAATGGCCGAAGATCTGGACGACCAGAGCCTGGACAACGAGGCCGCCGTGCCCGATGAGGCAGGTGCGCCGGAGGACGACTTGGCCGCATCTCAAGAGACGCCCGGAGTGACCGGCACGGCCAGTGCGGGGGAAGTGGCCTATGAAGATTTTGGTGATCTCAATTCTGAGTTGAGCGTCGTGACCGACCTCCCTGAGCAAAAGCCGATCAACCCTGCAACGTCGGCCACCATCTTGGTGGTCGACGATGAAGCAGAGATCCGCCGGATGCTCGACAAGCTACTGTCGGGCAAAGGTTACCGGGTATTGCAGGCGGACAGCGGGCACATGGCGCTGCGCATGGTCAAGGAACACGCGCCCGACCTGATGGTGCTCGACGCAATGCTCCCCGAAGTGCACGGGTTCGACATCGCGCGACGCATCAAGGGCAGCAAGCGTTACGGGCATATTCCGATCGTGATGGTGAGTGCCGTCTATCGTGGTTGGCACTACGCCGAGGACCTCAAGCAAAGTTGCGGCGTGGAGGCCTTCATCGAGAAACCGTTTCGCATCGCTGACGTGATCGCGGCTGTCGGCTCAGCCCTACGAGGCACTGAGAAGCGCGAAAAGGCTGACAGCGAGGCGATGCACAAAGAAGCCGAGAAGGCGCTGCTCGATGGGGTGGCGGCCTACAAGGCCGGCAATCTGGAGGAGGCGGTGCGCTTGCTCAAGAGCGGTGTCAACATTGATCCGCTCGCCTACCGCCTGCATTTCCACCTCGGCCTGCTGTACGGTCGCCAGGGATTGGTGTTTGACGCCATCGCCGCTCTTGAGAAAGCGGTAGAGATTAACTCAAAACATTTTCCCGCAGTGAAAAATCTAGCCATTCTGTATCAGAAGGCTGGTTTTCGAAACAAAGCCGCGGAGATGTGGCATAAAGCGGCGGTCATAGCGCCGGATGATGCGACGCGAGAAACCGTCAAAAATCAGCTCATGAGCTTGCTGTAACCTGAAGCATCACCCAGTTTCGACCGACAAGAACGGGGATGGCGCCTCAAATCCCTTCGGTTCGAACCTATGCTCCCCTTTCACCCGGCGTAATGAACCGGCCAGTCATTCCCTCCGATCACGTTCATGAAATTCAACTGTCCGAGCTGCTCAGCCAAGTACCAGATCGCCGACGACAAGCTCACGGGGCGCTTGGCGAAAATGAAGTGTCGCAAGTGCGGCACGCTGATCCCCATCGTGGCTGAACCGTCTCACAAGACCCCGGGCGCTGATTCCGTTCGGCGTGCTGCGACCATCAAACCTGAAGTCGTGGCGTTTGCTCCTCCCAGCCTCTTGCCGCAACTCGAAGCACAAGAATGGCACGCTGGGATCAAGGGAAAACCCGTCGGTCCTTTGAGTCGCAGTGAAGTGGCGACGCGGATCCGAAGCGGTGACATCTCGGCGGAAACCTACGTGTGGCGTGACGGCATGGATGGCTGGAAGGTGCTGCCCGAGGTGCCCCAGCTGAGTGACCTGCTGAAGGAAGCCCCGGAACTGTTGCCCCCCCCTTCCATGCCGGCCCGGGCAAAACAGCAAGGCGCGGCGCCACCTCGCGCCGCCAAAAAGCCGCCCGTTGCAGCCGCCGTCGCTGCGCCCAAGGTCCCTCAGGCGCCCGCCACGACCGATGGAGTGGTGCTTCTGGGCGCTCCCAAGTCGGCGAGCCCCAAGCCAGCTCCGGTAAAGCCCGCCGCCCTGATCCCACCGGCATTCTCCGGGCCGCCCGCAGCTTCGGCAGTGCCCGCGGTATCGCCCACTGCCCCGGTTTCCGCCGCGCCTCCCCGACCCATCGCTCACCCAGCGCCCGTCGCCCCGGGTCAGCTCACCGCCGCCCAGCAACTGGCTGCTTCCTTTGGACTCGACATTGAGTCGTCCCGCGCCCCCGAAATCAAGGAGAGCACGGGGCGGATCGAGGCAGTCAAAGAGATCAAGCGCGTCGACTTCGATTCGGCGGTTCCTGCCTTGATCACCGAGGCCCCTGCTCCCGATATCGCCATGCCCAAGTCGAGCGCCAAGAGCAGCTTGGGCATTCGACCCACCTATGAATCACTGGTGGCGGAACTCAAGCGCCGCAAGAAGCGTCCGTGGGTGGTCCCCTTTGCGGTGACGGCCGCATTGGTGCTTGGCGTTTCGTTAGGATTCGTTTTGTTCGGCGGCCAAGAAACCAAGGTCATCAAAGAGGTGGTGGAAGTTCAGGCGCAGGCGGCAGTTCCCTCAGCCGAGAGCACGACTTCGCTGGGTGAAATCCCCCCTCCACCTGAGTTGGGTGAAGGTACCACCACCAACGTTGGCCGAGTGAGTCCAGGCAAGAAGGTGACGACGGGCGGTGCCAAGAGCGAAGCCAGCCCAGCACCCACGGAGATCTCCAAAGGCCTCAAAGGCCTGGCTGGGCTGGACGGATTGGGCGGACCCAGCTCCGGACCCTCCACGACGACAGGTGCTTCCTCGGGACAGCAACTCGAGTCGTCTCAGATCCAGAGCACTGTGACGACCTACCAGTCCGGGGTCAAGCGAGGGTGTTGGCAGCCCGCGCTCATGTCGCGCGCCAAGGATGCGCCGTCGACCGCGCGGGTGACGGTGTCGATCGGCGTGGCACCCAATGGCAGTGTGACCAGTGCGAGCAGTAGCGGCGACCCCCGCGGCTATCCGGGCTTGGCGTCGTGCATCACGACGCGAGTACGCGCTTGGCGCTTTCCTGTGTCAGGTGGCTCAACGACGGTCAATGTGCCGTTCGTATTTGCCGCTCAATGACGGGTGAGCGGCAGCAAATCGACCGTGATGATTGCGTGAGCAGCGGTCACAAAAAAACGCGCCAGTCGTTAAACTGGCGCGGAATGAGGACTCATAAGCCGGGTTCTGTACGTCTGACCAATCACTTGGATCAAACTGACGGTCATTCATCTAGGCGACGGGTTGCCCCGTTGCTCGTGCGATCGACCCGGGGATAACGGCGAGCCACCTAAGTCCCCTGCTTGATCTTGCTCCGGATGGGGTTTGCCATGCCAGCGCGGTTACCCGAACTGCGGTGGGCTCTTACCCCACCCTTTCACCCTCACCTATTTGAAAAAAATAGGCAGTTTGCTTTCTGTGGCACTCTCCTCGAAGTCACCTTCACCGGGCGTTACCCGGCATCCTGCTCTGTGGAGCCCGGACTTTCCTCCCGAGTCAGCCATGCTGTCCTCGAGCGACCGTCTGAGTCACTCATTCACGCAGCAGCATAGTCGCGCAAGCGAGCTGCGCCAACAATCAGGCGGAGAAGGAGCTGCCGCACCCGCACGTGCCGGTGACGTTGGGGTTGCCGAACTTGAACCCAGACCCGTGCACACCTTCCACGTAGTCAATTTCAGTACCGTCGAGGTACTGATAGCTGAGCGGATCGATGTACATCTTGACGCCGTTGGACTCGAACGCTTCATCCATATCTGTGGGGCTGTCTTCGAAGTACAGATCGTACTGAAAACCGGCGCAGCCACCGCCGATCACACGCAGACGCAATCCTTGGCCGGTGAGGCCCTCAGCTGAGGCAATTTCAGAGACTTTTTCTGCGGCTAACGTGGTGATGGAGATCATGGCGACGGGGCTAACTTAGCGCACGCTACTGCTTCCGCAAGAGGCAGGAGCACTGCGGCCGACCAAGTGGGAGGCCCCGGTGCGCACGCTGAAGTGGGGGAAGGAGCTGGCAGCGCTTGAGGAAGAACCGCAGTACTTCCGGCGACGTGGGGGGGCCGCTGCCCCACCAAGCCAGTGCTGCCCCCAACAAGCCAGCGCTGCCCGCGCAAAGCTAGAGCCCCGCGAACTTGACGACTTTTACACTCACTGGATCACCCGGGGTGGCCCATCCTGAAACGGTGACCGTTCGGTTGGGCAGCAGATGCGTGGGTTCAGCATACGTTGTGCTGAGCAGGCACGGTGGGCTCCCGCAATCCTTTTGGATCTCCAAAAGGGTGCGGGTGACTCCTGCGGCGACGCGTGACTCGAGCACGGTGGCGTCGAGTTGCACGAAGCCCGGGGCTTTGATCTCCTCGAAGCTGGTGATCACCGGCGCTGGGAGAGATGCATGGCGGCTGAGCGTGAGCGGCGCACGGCGGACGAGTTGCTCCTCGGTGCTGGCTTCTACGAATCCTCTCGACTCGTCGGGATGGGTGAGCAGCAGAGAAAACTCACCGCGCTCGTTGGCAGTGGTCGTTGTTGAGCCGAACCGGACTTTCGCGCCGGGGGAAGACAGACCGCTAATAGTGAGTGTTTTGCCAGAGAGTTCATGTAGGGGGCCTACGCTCGTGAGTTGCAGGGGCGTGATGACACCGCGCAGTGACGCACGCGTGGATCGGATCTTGTCACCGGTGGTCACCTCAATGGGAACGTCGAAGGCGACCTTTTGAGCCTCACGTGATTCACCTAGCGTCTCTGCGTCCAGAACCACCTTGTACGTCGTTTTGCCGGCCTGATCGCTCATCGGCTTGCCATCCACCTTGATGCGACTGCCGGCCGGAGCCTCAACCAAGATCTCACCAAAGGGAGGGGAAGCTTGTCGCCCTTTCCAATTGGACGACATACGAAACGCCACCGGTACCAGCAGAGGGTCGGCGGACAGCAGTTCACCATCGGCCGCTACCAAGCTGAGCTCGAACTCGTTTTGCCCCAAGCTGAGGGGTTGGCTGACGATGAGCGTACATTTATGGTCCTCGAACTTGCACGTGGCCTCCTGAATGCGCAGCGTGGTGCCGGGGGGGCATTGGGGACACTTGAGTTCGAGTTGGTCGCGCCCCGCGTCATCGACTGAGAAACGGGTGACGCTCACTTGAGCGTCGGCTTTGCTCATCTTGGCGAGGAAACCTCCCAGTCCCGCAGCGGCCAGGAGCCCACCGCCAATGAACGCCACGGTCTGCCATAAAGGTCGGGGCGGAGTGCCCGGGGGGACACGACTGGTAACGACGCCTGACTTGGGGGAGTCCGGAACCGTCGGAAAGTCAGAGGGTTCAAACACGCCACCCGCGTTGGGGGGGGCCTCCGCCGCTGCCCCCGGTGTGGGGGCTATGCCCGGTTGCGCGACACCAAGCAACGTGCCGTCGAAGCGCTTGGGACCACCAGGCACTTGATCCGATCGAGCGGACGCACCCGTAGAGTCCACGAACGAACCAGAACTTGCGGTTTGGTTGAGAGCGAAGCCAAGCGACCCTTGACCATCCATCGCACTCTGCAACTCCTTGTTGATGGGGTAGCCCAATTGGGTGGACGCGAGCGGTGTGGGTGAATGATGAGTAGCCTGCTGATCTGCCGGAGATAAAGGTGTTGGACGCGCGATGGGAGGGACCACGCCCACCATGGTTCCGGTGAACGTGCTCTTCTGCGCTGGGGCCGCGGCGATGGGGGCTGGTGGAGGCGGTGTGCTTTCTGGCAAGACGGGACTAGGCATGCCGATCATGGTGCCAGCCAGCGGACGTGCGGCGGCTTGAGGCGCGCCTGGTGGAGCAGCGAGCGCAGGCTCGGCTGAGGGCGTTGCAATCCCATCGTCGTTCACCGGCTCGGCGGAGCCACTTGCTACGTGCTGTGCGAACGGGGATGCCATCCCCAGCATGGTCCGAGCTCCGAGGTGTGGGGCGTCCTTGAGTTTGGTTCCACACTGCGCGCAGACCGCGGCGTGGGGGGCGCACTCGGCGCCACAAGTTGGGCAATTGGCCATGCTCCAATCGAGTACCCAATTGCCCGAAGAATGTCACGAGCCTGGGGTGAGGGTGCTCGGTTGGCCATGGCCTAGAAGCCTGTAGAAACCCTGGGGTAGGATAATGTGCGCAGGATGGCCACTGCAGGCAAGTTGGCCGAAATGGGTCGCGTGCTTTAAGGACGGGCAGGACCACAGTCGCAATGAACCTGCGCCCGAGGAGGATCTGAGTGTGCTAGCGAAACGTTTGATTCCGTGTCTCGACGTGCGGGACGGGCGCGTCGTAAAGGGTGTGAATTTCGTGAACATCCGTGACGCGGGCGACCCGGTCGAGTGCGCTCAGCGCTACGACGCTGCTGGAGCCGATGAAATCACATTCCTCGACATCACCGCTTCCCATGAGGGACGCGGCGCGCTTTTGGATATCGTGGCACGCACGGCGGACGTGATTTTTGCTCCACTCACCGTAGGTGGGGGAGTGGGGTCAGCCGACGACGTGCGAGCCCTTTTGGACGCTGGAGCCGACAAGGTGAGCGTCAACAGCGCCGCCGTGCGCAATCCTGGGATCATCAAAGAAGTGACAGCAGCTTGGGGCAACCAGGTCTTCGTGCTGGCCATTGACGCGCGCATGAGCGCTCCGGGCAAATGGGAAGTCTTTACTCACGGAGGGCGACGCGGGACGGGCATCGACGCGGTGGAGTGGGCGCGTCGAGGGGCCGAAGAAGGAGCGGGAGAAATCTTGCTGACGAGCATGGACCGCGACGGGACGGGACGCGGGTACGATTTGGAGCTGCTGCGCGCCATCACGAGCCAAACCACAATCCCCGTGATCGCTTCGGGCGGGGTGGGGACGCTCGAACACTTGCGTGAGGGGTTGGTCGAGGGCGGAGCCGATGCGGCGCTTGCCGCGTCCATCTTCCACGATGGTACATTCACCGTGGGACAGGCCAAAGAGTACTTGGCGCGAGCGGGTGTGCTGGTCAGGCCTGCCGCGACGAAGCCGGGGGAGCAATGAGCGTATTGGTTCGGGACATCGTCACCGCGGTGAGCCACGGCGAAGCCGCGCTCGTCGGGGAGTCTTGCGGGTACTTGGTGCTCGGGGCCGCGGATCAGGTGCAACACGCACCGCGTGCCGTGCATTTTGATTCGCTCAGTGTCACCTCGGACGGCGCGCTGCAATTGGACGCGGCGGCGTGCTCCGCGATCGAGGCCGAACAATCTTTGCGTGTGCTCTTGGGGCAGCTCCTGCGCTTCGTGCGCACGCCATGCCCCAACCTGCGTCGCGTGGCCGATCGCAATGAGAGCAAAGGTCTGCATACGTTGGTGCTCGAGCTCGAAGCGGCGCTCGTCCCGGTGAATCGCAGGGCAGCGCGTCGAAGCCTCAGTCGCTTGGTGCGCGAGACCACTCGCTCCCAAGCTCAATTGCGGGCTCGCGCGCAGGTGGAGGAAGTGGAGGCGACAGCTCATGGGGTTGCCCCGGAACTTGGACCGCTGGATGAAAGTCCAACCGCCAGTGCTTGCATGGTGCTGACGCAGCCGACGTCTGTGCTCGGAGCTCCGCCTGAAGTGCAGGCTGCGGCGGCTCTGCCGTGGCAAAACTCGGAATCGGAAGCATGGATGGGCGTAGTACCGGACTCGGGCGCGTCGGGCTGGGCACAAACGGCCGTGCAAACCGTCGAGCCCAAGCGAGCAGAATCAGGCGCCGAGTCAGGCGCGTGGGCGACGTTGATGGCCAGCCAATTCGTGGAGCCAACGCCTGCACCGCTCGAATCAGCGCCCGCTGAACCTCTGGGTGAAACGGACGTCTTTGATGCATTGCTGGATGAATGTCCGACGCAGGTATTTCAGGGGGCCGTGGTTGAGCGCGCGAGCGTGCAGGCGTCGACCCCGGGCCTGCACGCAGCGCAGTTTGCGCCCAAGCGTACTCTGACGCCCCCGCCGCCCTTGCAGGACGCAGGTTTCGATCATCCGTCGTCTCAAGATGCGCCCCAACAACCGCGCAACGGATGGACTTCGCTCGTGACGCGGCCGACTGACGATCCGTTGATCCTCAGTCCTTGTCCCCCCAGCGTCGTTCCAGCTACCGCCGAGGTGGAGACCCCCCGGCTCGTGAATCTGGTCGCCAGTCTGGAGACGCCGATGGTTGCGGAGGTTGCGGTCGAGCCACCCGAAATGGGGGAAATCGATCCTGTGCAAGAGCCCGCGCCCACGCCCGCGCGGCGCCCGCAGCCATTCTATCGGTACCGCGCGCGTCCGCGAGCACCCTTGGCTGCTCACATTTCATTACTGCCTGAGGCGGAGCCGCCTGCGCCCCGTAGCCCCAGCGAAATCGAACAGCTGCTCAACCGTTTTACTCCAGGAGATCGCCCCCAGGATGTGCTCTTCGAGCAACTGCAAAACTTGTCACGTGTCGATCTCACGCCTCCGGCCGCGCTGGTCATGTCCTTGCAATCGAACGATTGAGTGTCGGAAGAGCGCGGCGCTTGTGACCGCCCCGGAGCTTGGTAAAACCGAGGACAATGCGCGGCGCTCGTACTCATCGCGGTAAATCTCGAGCCGTAGCTTGGGGCTGTGGGGGTCGCCTTGCGCCCATGGTCGCGCTGGTTCTCGTCCTTCTGAGCGCGGTGCGCGGCGAAGCTCACGCTCAGAAGGCCCTTGCTCTCCATCCTGAATTGTCCACCCAAGAGCGCGAGCTCTTGGTCAGCGGCAAGTCCGTGAAACGTAAGTTTCATCTGGAGGTCAACGAAGTGAGCTACCGCGCTGGGCTGGCGTACCGCTTAGTGCGTGGTACCCCGCTCGAAGTGGTGAGCGCTTTGCGGACTCCCAACGCGCTGGCGCGTGCCATCCCGTACGGCGTAGAGGCGACTACTTTGGGTGAACGAGACGGGGTCGCGCGCGTCAGGATCCGGCAAGGGAAGCCCCCCGTGGTCGGCGGGTACACGGTGCGCATGAAATGGGACCTCAACCGCTACCGCGCGCGCTTTTGGTTGGACCCCACTGACAAGCATGATCTCAAGGATATCTGGGGATCATTCTCTGCCCGAGAGGTGAGCCCGGGGCTTACGCTCATCTGTTTCGCGGTGGCCTTTGACTTGGGTGGCGTGGGGGAGATCCTGGGGTCCAAGGTGCATCGCTGGTCGCTTTCCACCGCCGACCGCGTCGCTGAGTTGGTTGAGGAGAAAACCGGGATCCGCTATCCATAACGCCATGCTGCTTCGCATTTCGAGCGTCGCGATGAATACCTACCGCGAGGCCGTCCGCGCTCGGATCTTGCACGGACTCTTGGCTCTGGCGGTGGGGACGCTTGGCTATTCACTCGTCGTCGGCGCCTACGCGCTGCAGAATCAAAATCGAGTGGTGAGTGATTTGGGTGCGGCGTCCATTTCTGCTTATGCCATCATCGTGTCCATCGTGCTGGGGGCAACTTCGCTCCATCGAGAGTTGGAGCTCAAGACCATCTTCCCCATTTTGGCGCGCCCCATCCAACGCTGGGAGTACTTGGTGGGCAAGTTCCTGGGCACCGTGCTTACGTTGGGCGT
>JACZCW010007463.1_pt1 | contig 10456 bp, 5 predicted proteins | sample 8641861 | NCBI WGS metagenome assembly JACZCW01 (sample SAMN15324607, study PRJNA640507) | soil metagenome | isolation source: intercropping sugarcane | place: China: Luxin town, Laibin City, Guangxi Province | collected 2019-07-25 | depth 10cm m | reverse complement strand
CAGACACGCTTTGCTGACGAGGCCAAGGCCAATCTCCTGAGTCGCAACGAGCCCACCAGCGGCCCAGTTTTTGACGCCGAGTTCGCCAAGGTCAAGCGTCGCTTCGTCGAGCGGCAGCTGGCCGACCTAGGCACTGAACGCGCCAATTTTTGGGGTTGGCCCAACACGTACACGTACACCAAGAGCTTGGGCGAGCAGATCGTCGCGAGCAGTGGCTTACCCTTTTGCATCGTTCGTCCAGCCATCGTCGAGTCGACGAATGAGTATCCGTTTCCTGGCTGGAACGAGGGCATCAACACCAGCGCTCCCTTCATTTTCCTGATCCGCGAAGGTGGTCTGCAGGTGCCCGGCAGCCACAACAACTTGGACCTCATCCCGTGCGACATGGTGTGTGTCGGCATTCTCTTGGCACTGGGTGAATTGTTAGAGGGCCAGGCTCGGCCCGTTTATCAAGTGGGCGCCAGCGATCGAAATCCGTGCACCATGGCGCGTTTTTTTGAACTCTCCGGCTTGCACAAGCGCAAGCTGTACCGCACCACTGGTAAAGGTGGACCGGTGCTCTCCGAGCTGCAGCAGCGTTTTGAAACGGCGATGCTCAGCAAAGAGGAGTATCAAAGCTACGGACCCCGCACGCTGGCCAAAGGCGCGCAAAAATTGTCGTCGCTGCTCGGCATGGTGTCCGCTGGTCCTGCGCGTGCAGTAGTCAAGCCAGTCGCCAAGGAGCTGGAGTCCTTTGCGCGCCAACAAGAGAAGTTGGCGCGCATCATGGACACGTTTTTGCCATTTACCGCGGATTATCAATACATTTTCAAAACGGACGCGGTGTACGCGGCGTATGGACGGCTCACTGAAGACGAACAAGCGCTCCTGCCGTGGGGGCCGCACAGCTTGGATTGGCGCACCTGGTTCTTGGAGGTGCACGCCCCGGCGCTTGAACGTCACGTGTTCCCCGAGATGGAAGCGCGCCTCAAGAAGAAGTTGGAGGCGCCCCGCGCTCATCAATCGCTCTCACTCATGCTCGATCAACTGGCCGAGCGTTACGAGTTGCGACCGGCCCTATGTCTGACGGAGGCTGACGGCATCGCCGGCCTCTCGTATCAGGATGTGCGCGCCGCCGCGCTGCGCACCGCCGCGCGCTTTGTCGCCTTGGGCATCCAACCAGGCGATCGCGTGCTCTTGGCCGGTAACAATCATCCGGGCTGGGTCGTGTCCTTGTTTGGCATTTTTTATGCCGGCGCTACCGCCGTCCCGTTTGACAAGACCCTGGATCGGGCATCTTTGGAGGTGATTGCGCAAGCCAGCCGCGCCAAGTTGCTGGTGGCGGATGACCCCATCCTGGACGGCGTCGGCGCGGGCCTCGGGCTGCCCAGCATGCATCTGCACGACGCCATCGACGCCTTGTCCGATGAAGATCCAGGCGCAGGCCGCCCCTGGGGCTCGGCAGAACAAGATTTGGCGCTGCTCATCTACACCAGCGGTACCACGGACAAGCCCAAGGGGGTCATGTTGTCGCACCACAACTTGGCATCGCTCGTCGCGTCGTTGGCGCCGCTGTTCCCGCTGGGGCCCTCCGACCGCGTGCTCAGCGTGTTGCCCCTGCATCACACGTTCGAGCTTACGTGCGGCCTCTTGCTGCCGCTGTCCCGCGGCGCGCGCGTGGTGTACTTGGATGAACTGAACGCGGAACGCCTGGCGCATGGGTTGCGCGCTTCACGCGCGACGGCGCTGGTGGGCGTGCCCGCGCTGTGGGAAATGCTGGAACGCCGCATTTTTACCCGTGTCGCGGAGCGTGGCCCGCTCGCGGAGTTTGCCTTTGATATCCTGCTCGAGATCAATCGCAGCCTCGGTCAGGCCACGGGCTTGGATCTGGGGCGGACGCTGTTTGGTCCCGTGCACAAAGAGCTCGGGGGGCATCTCAAGTATCTGGTGAGCGGTGGTGCCGCCCTCAAAGAGGACACTCACGGCTTGTTCCAAGGGCTCGGCTTGCACTTGGCGGAAGGTTACGGTCTCACCGAGGCTTCGCCGGTGCTCACCGTCGCGCAAGGGAGCCCCAAGGCCAAAGCGGGACACGTCGGTCGCGCCGTGCCGGGCGTGGAAATTCGCATCGAGAAACCAAACGACCAAGGTGTGGGCCAAGTGTTGGCGCGGGGGCCCAACGTGATGATGGGCTACGCCGACAACCTTGAAGCGACGAAGGCCGCCCTGGACAATGAAGGTTGGCTGTACACCGGCGATTTGGGCAAATTGGATGGGCGAGGTCGGCTATCGCTCGTGGGCCGTGCCAAGGACGTGGTGGTCGCCTCCAATGGGGAAAATGTATACCCCGATGATGTGGAAGCTCGCCTTGGTGAAGTGGAGCACGTCAAGGAGTTGAGCGTATTCGGCGTTCCGGATGGGCGCGGGGGGGAGCGATTGGCCTGTGTGTACGTTCCAGAAGTGTCGGCGGGACAGGACGCGGACGAGCGTCGACGCGTTGCAAAACAGTCCCTGGACGCGCAAGTGCAACAATTACCCTCACTGCAGCGACCGGCCATCTACTTCTGTTCCGACGAAGAACTACCGCGCACCTCCACCAAGAAGGTAAAGCGGTCTGAACTACGGCAGCGCTTTGCGGGTAGTGCTCGTTCGCCTTCTCTTGCTCCGGACGCGGTGCAAGATGAACTGGAGCGCGTGGTGCGGGCTCAGGTGCTCTTGGTAGCCCGGCGCGCGGGGCAGGCTGTGCACGCGCATATGACGCTGCGTGGTGATCTGGGCTTTGATTCGCTGATGGCGCTCGATCTGCTGGTCGCGCTAGAATCCACGCTAAAGCTGCGCTTGGACGGAGAGAAGCTGAGTGCCGCGCAGACAGTGGGTGAGTTGGTGGAAGAAGTGCGGCGCCAACGCGGGTTCGTGCCTAGCCGCACCAGCAGCATCGTCGACGACGATGGGCCCGAAGACCTGACGCTCCCGGCCCCGCTGCGCAAGCTGGGTAAGCGTTGGCTGGGTCAGGGCCAAGCCGCGTTCTACCGCGCCGTCATGGACGCCAACGTTCAAGGTCGCAACTTCATCCCTCACAATCGGCACGTATTGGTCGTCGCCAATCACACCAGCCACTTGGATCAAGGTTTGGTCAAGCACGCGCTTGGTTCCTACGGAACTCATCTGATGACGTTGGCCGCGCAGGATTACTTTTTTGCAGGCAAGTACCGGCGCGCCTACTTTGAACAACTGACCAACTTGGTGCCGATGAGCCGTTCTGGCTCGCTGCGCGGCGCGCTTCGTCAAGCGGGTGAGCTGCTTGACCGCGGTAAGACGGTGCTCATTTTTCCCGAGGGAACGCGCTCGGCGGATGGGCGTTTGCGCCCCTTCAAGGCCGCGATGGGCCATTTGGCTCTGCGCCATGACGTAGATGTGTTGCCCATTTGGCTCGAGGGTACGGGCAGCGCGTTGCCCAAAGGGGCCAAATGGATCAAGGGTCGCAAGTTGGAGGCGCGCATTGGCCCGGTGCTCCCCATCGCCGAGCTGCGACGCATGAGTGAAGGCCTGAGCGCTACGGACGCGGCGCGCGTGGTGACGAAGATCGCGCATCTAGCTATCTCCGCGCTTTCCCGGGGACAGCACCTCAACTTGGCGGAGCTGGACATCGCCGCTATTCGGCGTAGCGAAGTGCCCGAGCCCGAGGGGCTGCGCGAGGTATTTGACGAGCTCAAGCTGCGCTTCGTACCTGGTGTCGTTCAGGCGCCGCTGAGCTACTATTTTTCATTGGGCGATGAACGTTGGACGGTGCGCGCGACGCCCACTGAACTGGAAGTGGCGCAGGGCAAGACCGTGGAGGCCGCAGATTGCGTACTCAAGACCAGTCCGCAACTGTTCGAGCGCATTGTGCGTATGGCTTGGGTGCCTGGGCCCAACGATTTCATGACCGGCCAGATCAAGACCAACAACGTCGCGCATCTGCTCTCCATGCAGAAGCTGTTTCGGCTGTCCATCCCCACTGAGCGTCTCAAGAGTTCTTGGGAGGACGCCCAACTCCTCAACGCTGAGGCGGGTGAATGATGGACGTGACGCTGGGCAAAGTGTGGCTGGCGGGGGCCACCGGCTTTTTGGGGAGCCACGTAGCAGAAGCATTGCGGCACAACGACGCCGCGTTCTTTTCGCAGCGCGGTGGTCACGTCGCAGGGCGCGACGTAGCGGCGCTCGATGTCCTGGACAGTGCGGCGGTGGAGCGCAGCGCACAGGGCTGTCAATCGGCCATCTTGTGCACGGGTTTGGTTTCGCGGCGGCCCGACGATGCCGGCCTTTTGCATCGCCTCCATGTGGAGGGTACGCGCTCCGCGCTCGCTGGCTTGCGGCGCGCAGGTGTGCGCCGCGTAGTAGTGGCCAGCACCAGCGGGACCATTGCGGTCAGCACCGATCCAAAGCACATCGCGCATGAAGAGTCAGCGCCGCCGCTTCAACACATCGCCGCCTGGCCGTACTATCGCACCAAGTATTTTGGTGAAAAATTGGCGCTGGAGTGCGACGCGCCCGGATTCGAGGTGCTGATAGCGTGCCCGTCCTTGCTCCTTGGTCCAGGCGACCTGCGTGAGTCATCCACGGGGGACGTGCGTAAGTTCTTGGAGAAGTCCATCGTGGCGACCCCGGCGGGCGGAATTGCGTTCGTTGACGTCAGGGACGCCGCGCAAGGCATGATACTTTGCTTAGAGAAGGGGCGGCCTGGCCAACGTTATTTGCTCAACGGAGCAAACATGACCTTGAAGAGCTTCTTTGCGCGGCTGTCCCGCATAAGTGGCGTACCTGAGCCGATATTGTCCATGCCGCGCAATCGTCTGATCGCTAGTACCGTATTTGACCTTTATGATCGCGGCTTGCGCAAGCTGGGTGGCACACCGCCCATCGATCAACAGAGCGCCGAGATGGGTCAGTATTTTTGGTACTGCAGCGCGGAAAAGGCTGAGCGGCTCTTGGGGTTTTCCCCCCGTGACCCAGGTGAAACTCTGCACGATACGGTGCACGACCTGTTTGCGCGCAAGGTGGTGGCCCCACTCGAGCTGCGTAAAGTGTAGGCCCGTGAAGGTGCAGCCATGGGCCACCGAGCGAAGTTTGCCGGGTTTGAGCTTTTTTTCGGCGCGTTTTGCGCCCAAAGCCTTCAGCGCTCATGGTCAGCGCTGTAGAGTAGGTTTGCTCAGAACCGGCGCGAGCGACTAGAAAAGATGCGACAAACTGGGGAGTGGATCCACGGCAAATACCAGGTCCTGCGCCTACTCGGCGCTGGGGGCATGGGCGTCGTGTATGCGACCAAGCGTCGCAATGAGAGTCTGGCTGCCGTCAAGGTTCTGCATCCGCGCTTTGCCAAGGACAAATCCATTCGCGCGCGCTTCTTGGAGGAAGGCTATCTGGCAAACCGCGTGGGGCACCCGGCGGTGGTCACGATTCTCGAGGACGACATCGACGAAGAAGGCAACTTCTACATTGTGATGGAATTGTTGGACGGTGTCGACCTGGGTAAGTTCGTTGGTCCACCGCGCTTGGGTATGAGCACGGCCCAGGTGCTCAACATCGTGGATCAGTTGCTGGCGGCTCTTGCTCAGGCCCACCAGAAGGGCATCGTGCATCGAGACATCAAGCCTTCCAACGTCATGATCTTGCGGGACGGTCGCATCAAGTTGCTCGATTTTGGCATCGCCAAGGCGTTGCATGCGGATGGAACGGTCTCGGCGTTGGATGACGACGAAGAAGAAGAGGTGCTGGGCACGGACCGCTACATGTCCCCCGAGCAGGGCAACGGCTTCTTCGAGGACATCGACGCGCGATCCGATCTATGGTCCGTCGGCGCGCTGATGATGGCCTTGCTGGCGGAGCCGGATGATTCGTCCGTTCCGCTGTGGGATCAGTCCTATGAGGACAGGGCGTGGTCCTTCGCTCGCCTGGGCCAAGACGTTCCTCCTCATGTGGTGCAGATCATCTCTCTTGCCCTGCAGCCGCAAAAATCCAAGCGCTGGGTCTCTGCGGCTGCGATGCGCGAGGCCGTGCACGCAGCGCACGTGAATCTGTATGGTCCCATCAGCAGTGAGCCCTTGGCACTCTTGGCCAAAGCGCAGCTGCCGTCCCCAAGTGAGGCGCCTGCGGCAGCGCCCTTGGAAGAAGCGCCCAAGACACGCGTCGTCGTCGAGCCGCCGGTGATCGATCCGACCATCCCCAGTCGTCCGTCTCACCCGCCTCCCTCCCCCCGCGTCCATCGTCGCGCAGACGCCGCGCCGGTCGTGCAGGAGAGCCCCGTGCCGCCGGTCGTGGCTGCTCGGGGTCCGGCTTGGGGCAGCTTACGCAACCTAGGCTGGGGGCTTTTGCTCTTTGCGCTCGGCGCGCTCGTGACGCTGCTGGCCACGCGCGGGATGTTTCATTCATCGGACGCGCAAACCCCCGAGCAGGAACAGGCACGCCCGCCGCTCACGCACACCGAGACGCCCCAAGTTTCACCCACGTCGTCTGACCAGACTCCGGCTCCTCAGAGCAATGCTGCGCCCGGCACAACGCCTAAGACGAGCGCAGACCCTGCTGCCCACGCCCCTGACAATGACCCGGTGGCGCAGCCGAAGGCTAGCGGGCGAGCATCCTCGGGTCGTACGACGGCACCCAAGCCGAGCGCAGGATCCAAGGCGAGCCCCACGCCGAGCGCGCCCGCACAAACCTCCGGACCCCCTAAAAATAGCGGGGACCCAGCGTCCGACGCCCGAGCGCGGTGCAATGGACTCGACGGGATCTTCAATGTAGAAACGTGCCAATAGCGGCTGGTGAGAGGCCTCGGTCTTTCGCGGCTTGGCCTTGATCGCGGCAATGTATTCTTGCAAACGTCCTCGTGCACTTTTGCTCCGACACATCTCGAGTGCACTGGGGCGCTGTACTCTCGTCCTTGGAGCGATCAGCTGTGCAAGCTTGAGCTACGCGGAGGCCCCTTCGGGGCGCGCGCTCTATGAGCAAGGTGTCCGCTTGGCCAGCCAAAAGCAATTTCTCCAGGCACAGTCAGCATTTCAGCGCGCGGTGGCCAACAATCCGCCAATTGACGCCTACTTTGGCCTAGGTCAGGTTGAACTCGCCCTGGGCCGTCCGTGCGCAGCAGTGGAGGCTTACTCGACGTACCTCGAGGTGGGTGGCAGCAACATCGGCGCGGAACGCCGCCAAGCTGTGGCGGACCACATCGCCCAGTTGAAAAAAGGCGGCGCGGCTGAGGACATCTGCCATCCACCAGCCCAGCCAAGCGTGCTGTTCTTAACCTGTGAAGACAGCCACTTCTCCGCGGACGTCGATGGAAAGCCGGTACAATTGCCGACCACTACGCCGCTTGCCGTGGACGTGGGTGCACACCGCGTCACGTTTTTGGATCAACGCGGGCAACGCCGCACGGTGGACGTCGAGGTGGGGAGCGGCAGTGCGACCCACGTGCATTGTGGGCCGGCTGTGACAGCTCCACCTCCCGCTCACAGCGCGGGGGACGCTGGGCGCGGGCGACCGAGCGCGACGCATGTTGCGGGTTGGGCGGTGACGGGCACTGGACTGGGCTTGGCTGCCGCCACGCTCGCCCACTTCTTTTGGAACCACGGGCGCTACACGGTCTGGAAACAGAATCATGCAGAGCTGGCTGAGAGCGATGCGAGCGATGACGCGCTCATCCAACACAATGATCTGGCCCAATCCATCGAGCGTGCGCGGCACGTGACGTTGGGGTTGGCCATCGCGAGCGGCGTGGTGACGACGACCGGCGTCGTACTCTTGCTCATCCGACCATCGGAAAAGGCCAAAGTAGCTGCGCAAGTTGCTCCGGAGCGCGTGTTCGTCAACTGGAGCATGCAGTGGTGAGCCCGCAGCAGGCAGTGGTGAAGCGGCAGCACGCGGTGCTGAGCTCGTCGTCTAACATTCGGCCGCGGTACGCGTCGTGTGCGGTGTTTGGCCTGGTCGCAGCTGTGGCGCTGTTGATCGGTCCCGGATGTGAACCGCTCGATCCGCTTCCCGTCGCAAAAGGCGTGTATCCCGATGTGACGAGTGATGGCGTCATCGATTCCGAGGATCTCGACATTCACGGGCAGTGGTACGTGTACGGTGATGCCTATGGCAGTCCCAAATCGTGCACGGACGTGGGCTACCACGCGCAAGAGCAATGCTCGAGCGTTGCGTTCCCCGAGACCCACCTACCTTCTTTGGATTTCCCCAACGCAGGGGGCAAGATGTGCATCAGCGGCGTGGTCGCTCAGGTGATCAATTGTTGCACGGAATCGGCCGTCGCTGATGAATCCAGCCAGTGCACGGCGGTCAACGAGATCAACTGCTTCGAGGACAACGGCCTCGATTTCTCCAGCATGTGGGGAGCGGGCTTGGGTTTTGATCTCGACCTCCACCCTGAGCAAGAGGGTGTGCGCGACTACAATGCGATCGCGGCGCGCGAGCCTTGGAACGCGGACCAACATCGCGTCATCGGTATTTCGTTCCACCTCGAGTGGCACGCGTCCGACCCACCGCCGCCGTTGCGCGTCGAGTTTCCTATCGTGCTCGAAGAAGACGTTGTGCTTCCCGAAGCTCAAGGAACAGTGCGTTTGACCGCGGAGGGTGAGCTCACGTCCTATCTGCCCGGGGAAACGTTGCCAGCGGGTGCGTCCACCGAAGAGCATCCGTACGGCTCCCCCTTCTGGCAAGAAGAGGGTGAGACCGAATGGAAACGCAGCCCCATTGAGCCGGGCGAGAACACGGTGCTGTGGGAGGACGTGTTTCGGCCGCCGGTGGAAGAAAACAACTACATGATGCCGGGCGATCCGTTTCCCGTGGATCAGATGTTGGGTGTCCAATTTCACGTCATCCCGGATTCACTCGGCAAGTCACACGTCCCCTTTTCGTTCTGCATCAGTCAGGTCAAGTTTCTCACCGAGTGAATTCCAGCGCCCCGGGGGCTCGACCTGGTGTGGGCGATGGCTTGATGGCAAGCTCCCCGGGTGAGCGACATTCGTCCCCGCAAAGATATCGCCTGGCCCGTACTGACTGAAAAGGCGCCCCATTCACCTCTGCCCATAGCGGTGGGCACTGGATCAGTGGGTGTTTTAAGCGCCACCGATGAGCTCATGAGTTACCGCGATCTGGACACGGTGCTCAAACGCGCGGTGGAGCTGGCTCGGGATCGCATCGGGCTCGAGCGGGCAGCCATTTTTCTCTACGACGAGAGCGGCGAAAATTTGTGCGGCACGTGGGGCACTGACATGGATGGCCACACCACCGATGAGCACAACTTTTATTTCAAGGCGGGGATGCGCCATAGAGAAGCCACGGCCCAGGCTTTGGCGGGTGTGGCGCGCTGGATGGCTTTTTCTGACGTGCCTCTGGTTGTGGCGGAGAACGGCGAGGCGCGCGTGGTGGGCACGGGATGGAATGCCATCACGCCTATCTTGGGCCGCCACGGCCCGGTGGGGATTTTGACCAACGATGCGGCGCGCACCGGTGCAGCCATGAATGAAGCGTTGCAGGTGCAAGCCGCTATTTTTTCACGCTTGATTGGCGGGATCATCCAAGACGTACGGCAAGGCGGAGAGGCATTGCCCTGGCGGTCGCTGCTGTCGCGCCCCCCACGCGTGGGCAATGACGATCGGGATTCGTTGGTGATCTCGGTCGTGCACGCCCTGCATAAGGATCCGTCCTTGTCCGGTCGCGAGCTGGCCAAGCGCTTTGCGGTCAGCCCTACCAAGTTGGGTCACGTCTTCAATGAAGAGATGGGTGTGGGGTTAGTCGAGTACAAGAACCGCCTACGCATCGAGCGCTTCTTGCAAATGGTCGCACCCGGCGGTGGCAACCTCATGCAGGCGGCCTTGGACGCCGGCTTTGGCAGCTACGCACAGTTCCATCGTGTGTTTCGTGAACTACTCGGCGCTACACCTCGCGAGTACATTGCGGGACGCATCGGCGGGGCAGCCGGCGGGCCGGAAGACATGCCGGGCGACGTGGAAATCGAAAGCGAGTCCGACGGTGCGGCGGATTCTCAGTGATGCGACGATTCTTGCCGCGGTCGGGTCCTGCATGAGAGCAGGCAGATTGGCGCGTCCAATGAAGTTGCTCACGCGGCGCTCGTGAGCACGCCGCCGCGAAGAGCGGGCGTCCCGCCGACCAGCAGGATGATCCGTTTGTGATAATCACAAACGACGCACAAATGGTCACCGGCGAAAATGAGAGCGTCGCGCCGCTTGACGCCGAGCGGCCGCAATGGCTAGCTCGCACCATGATCGAAAAGTGGACCGTACCTTCCTCGATTGCGTTGGCATTCACCTGCGCTTGCAGTGTTCCCACGTATGACTTTGGCAGCGGCGATCACGGACACCACGGTTCGTCGTCCACAACCGCCGAAGGCGATGGGGACAGCGGAGGTGCCACCGGCGCTTCCGGTGAGGATTGTCCTGAGGGCGGCAGTGGTGCAACGGGCGGTTGGACCGGCGGAACTGGGAGCGGT
>JACZCW010025933.1_pt1 | contig 10459 bp, 7 predicted proteins | sample 8641861 | NCBI WGS metagenome assembly JACZCW01 (sample SAMN15324607, study PRJNA640507) | soil metagenome | isolation source: intercropping sugarcane | place: China: Luxin town, Laibin City, Guangxi Province | collected 2019-07-25 | depth 10cm m | reverse complement strand
CTCGGTGACGAAGATCTTGCCGTCGCCGACCTTGCCGGTCTTGGCGGCCTTCATGATCGCTTCGATGACCTGATCCACCAGGTCGCTGCGCACAGCGACTTCGATGCGGGTCTTCGGGACAAAGTCCACGACATATTCGGCGCCACGGTAGAGCTCGGTATGTCCGCGCTGGCGACCGAAGCCTTTCACTTCCGTCACGGTCATGCCGGACACTCCGATCTCCGACAACGCGGCACGAACGTCGTCAAGTTTGAACGGCTTAATAATTGCAGTAACCAGTTTCATGCGAGACTCCCGCCTCCGTTATTCTCAAGGTCGCGTCAGAGCGGTTAAGGACTGGATTTCAGTTTGCACCTTTCGTGCCATGGCCATCGTAGCGCCAAACCCTCGCTGTGACAGCCCGGCGGGAAAGTCATAGTCCATTGTGCGCACCATTTTGGCGCACCGCGAGATTTTCGTCGCGCAATGCTGGTGCGATCCTGTCCCGCATGAACCGGGCCGGAGCGTTGGCGGTATGCCTGCTGGGGATGCTGCTGGGTCAGGTCGCATCGGCGGCCTCCGTCCAGCTGCGTCAGGCCCGGGCCGCAGTGGTTCGCGTACTGACGACGGCCTCGCCCGACGGCCTGCAGCTTCAGGTACAGACCAGCGACGGCACGCGGCTGCTGCAGCTGCGACCGAATCGCACGCTGGGCGTGCTCGCCACGCGCCTTCAGGGCAGGGCCACCGCCTACCAGGGTGAAATCATTGGCCTGCCGGGATCATGGGCGGCAGTGACGAGGATCGGCGAGCGCTGGACCGGCATCTGGTTCGATGGCGCGCACTACTTTGGCATCGACAACGCCCGCGCGCTGGCGCGGATCAATGCCGCGGCCGCGCGCGGCGCACAGGATCGTCACCTGACGTTCCGGCTGGCAGACCTGAGCACGGAGGCCAGCTTCGAGGGCGACGTTCTCATGCCCACTGCCGAATCGCTGGCCGAGCGCGTGGTGGAAGAACTGGGGCAGCCCGTGCGGGCCGAAGCCATCACCACCGCGGCGGCCGTACTGCCCAGCAAGCGCCTGTCGGTGGCGCTGATCGCCGATGCCGAACTGGCCTCGATCGATGGAAGCCAGGTCCAGGCCAACATGCTGGCGCGGCTGAATGTGGTGGACGGCATCTTCGCCAGCCAGGTGGGCGTGCATCTGCAGTCGAGCAGCCTCACCGTGATGACGGCAGGGTCACAGCCCTTCAACACCACGGTGGCGGAAGACCTGCTGACGCAACTGCGCAATTACCGCGCTGGATCATCGGAGCAGCGCGCGGCCGGGTTGAGTCATCTGTTCACCGGGCGCGATCTGGATACCCGTACCGTAGGCATTGCCTACATCTCCGGGCTCTGCAGCTCCAGCTTCAGCGCCAGTCTTTCCGAAGCGGGCAATCGCAACACGCAGTTCGCGGCGCTGATCGCCGCGCACGAGATCGGACATGTATTCGGCGCGCCGCATGACGGTGATTCCACAGCAGCCTGCGCATCCACGCCGACCACCTTCCTGATGGCGCCGCAGCTCAACGGCAGCTCCACCTTCTCCAGCTGCAGCCTGGAACAGATGACGCCGAACCTGACGCGATCGTGCCTCGCGCCCTATGACTCGGCCGATGGCGCCATCGATGCGCCCACCGAAGTGCCGGTGCCCCTGAACACGCCCACGGACATCACCGTCACGGCGCAGTCGGTGGGCACTGCCACCTTGAACAGCGCCAGCCTGCGCATCACCGTGCCGCCTTCGGTGGCGCTGCAGACCGCTTCGGGTGCAACGGCGAGCTGCACGGTATCCGGCCAGATCGCCGACTGCGCGCTGGGCAGTCTCGCGCCCGGCGCCACCAGCGCCGTGACCTTCCGCGTGCTGGCATCGACCGCCGGCACCCCCAATGTGCAACTGCGCATTTCAGCCGGCAATGACGGACTGTCGACGAACAACACGCGCAGCTTGCGGCTGCGCGTCGCGCAGGGCGCTGATCTGACGCTCGAAGGCACGCTGGAGCGAAGCACCGTGGTCGTCGGCGAAACGGTCGCTGCCGATATCACGCTGCAGAATCTCGGTCCGGCGGATGTGACCGATGCGCGGCTCATCGTGACCTTGCCAGCCGGGCTCACGCTGCTGCAGCACACGGATGATGGTGTGGTCTGCGCGCCAGTGACCGAGGGACTGACCTGCGGTCCGCGGGCCGTGGCGGCGGGCGCGGCGATGAGCGTGTCGCTGTCGCTGCGCGCTGATGCCACGGGCAGTCTCGCCCTCGCCAGCGAAGCCTCCTCTTCGGCGCCGGAACTGCAAGGCGCCAACAATGAGCTGCAGCAGACCCTCACCGTAAATGCCGTGACACCGCCGTCGGGCTCCGGCTCGTCGGGTGGCGGTGGCGGTTCGGGTGGTGGTGGCGGTGGCGGAGCGCTTTCCGGCCTCGCGCTCGGCGCGCTGGCCATGATGGCCGCAATGGGCGCGGCGCGCCGTCAGCGCGCCGCAGCTGCGAAGTAACGCTCGAGATAATCCTCGAAGCTGCCGGTGTCGGCCGCTTCGATCGCGGCCTGGCGCGCCAGTGATTCCTGCGCCTCGACTTCAAATTCCGCCAGGCGTCCGGCGGGCGGCGCGGCCAGCGACAGGAAATAGTCGCGATGCAGGTTCGACATGCGCAGCGCCATGGCGAAGAAACTCTCGCCCGTGCTCTGCAGTTCGCGCAGCAATCGCGCCGATGGCGTGCGCGATACGTCGTCGAGCTTGTCCTGCTGCGCGCGCAATGCGGCCGAGTACGGACGTGTGGCATCACCATGATCGAGCAGTTCGCAGATGCCGGTCATCGAATCCAGGATTTCAGTGGCCCAGTCCGCCAGCGGAACCTGACGACCATCGCGCTCGAGCATGAGCCCGGGCTCGCGCCCGCGGCGCGCCACCTTGAGGAAGTTTTCATCGATGGCGGCCTGTTCGCCGGCATCGATGGGCGGGCTGCCGCGCAGCAGGCACAGCGCGCCGAAGGCTTCGAGAAAGCGCAGCTTGGTCTGGTTCACGCCGACGGGATCGAAGGCACTGACATCGAGCGCGCGCATCTCGACGTATTCCACGCCGCCACGCAGCAGCGCCGCGCTGGGGCTCTCGCCCGAACGCGCCACGCGCTTGGGACGGATGGCGCTGTAGAACTCGTTCTCGATCTGCAGCACATTGGTGTTGAGCTGCAGCCACTGGCCATTCGCATCCTTCACGCCCATCTTCTGGTAGGCGGGATGCGGTGTGCCGATGGCATGCCTCAAGTCGCGTACATATTCTTCGAGGCTGTTGGCCGACACGCTCACGCCGGCCTGGTCGCGGTTGCGGTATCCCAGGTCGCTCATGCGCAGCGAAGTGGCGTGCGGCGCATACGCGGTGAGGTCATCGAGCACGGCAAGGCCGGCCATGTCGTCGCCGAGAAAATCGCGGCCCACCACCGGCGAGGTGCCGAACAGATACAGCACCATCCAGCCCATGCGCCGGTAATTGCGCAGCAGGTCGAAGTAACTGGCAGAGCGCAATTCCTGCGTGTTGGCGCGCTGCTCGCGCACGGCGGCATACACCTCCCAGAACAGCGCGGGAAAGGAATAGTTGAAATGCACGCCGGAGATGGCCTGCATCAATGCGCCGTAGCGATGCCGCAGACCCTCGCGATACACGCGCTTCATCTGGCCCACGTGCGAGGCGCCGTACCAGGCAGTGGGCACCTCGCTGTCATCCTTGAGCGGACAGGGCATGGAGGTGGCCCAGAGCAGTTCGTCACCCAGATGACGGTAGACGAACTGGTGCAGGTCGCAGAGATATTGAACGAGTTGCCAGCTTCCGGAGAAAGGCGGCGTCACCAGCTCGATCAGGGCTTCGGAAAAATCCGTGGTGATGTGTTCGTTCGCCAGCGCCGAGCCCAGCGCCGCGGGATGCGGTGTGTGCGCGATGCGACCATCGCCAAGCACGCGCAGGCTCTCTCTTTCGACCCCTTTCAGGCCGTTCTGCAACACCCGCGGTTCGCGGGTATTGACCAGCGAGCCCAGGCGTCGTTCGAACACTTGATCAATGGCGCGCCGCATGTGGCGGCGAAGTCTACACGGTCAATCATTTAGTGGCATGCTAACGGGCGGCAGCAGCCCCGGGAGCAGGATATGTTGGTTGGAAATCAGGCCAGGCGTGTCGCCATCATCGGCGGCGTTCGCATTCCGTTCGCCCGCGCCCACGGCGCGTATGCCCGAGCGGGAAACCAGGACATGCTCACGGCCTGCCTGCGCGCCGTGGTCGATCGCTACCAGCTCGGCGGCAAGCGTCTGGGCGATGTCATTGCCGGCGCCGTGCTCAAGCATTCGAAGGACTTCAACCTGGTGCGCGAATGCGTGCTGTCTTCGGGACTGGATCCACAGACGCCGGGGCTGGATATCCAGCGCGCCTGTGGCACCAGCCTGGAAGCGGCCATCCTCATCGGCAACAAGATCGCGCTGGGCCAGATCGAGTCCGGCATCGCCGGCGGCGTGGACACCATCAGTGACGTGCCGGTGGTGTTTCCGGCCGAATATCGTGAGCTGCTGTTCGCAAGCTATCGTGGACGCAGCTTCATGCAGCGGCTGAAGCCGTGGTTCGGCCTGCGTCCGCGACACTTCAAGCCGGTGACGCCCGGCGTGGTGGAACCACGCACGGGACTGTCGATGGGACAGAGCTGCGAGATCATGGCCAAGACCTGGCAGGTCACGCGCCAGGCACAGGATGAACTCGCGGCCGAGAGTCATCAGAAGGCGGCGGCCGCGTGGCAGTCGGGCTTCATGCAGGATCTGGTGGTGCCTTTCTCCGGCCTCGAACGCGACAACAATGTGCGCGCCGACAGCTCCGTGGAAAAACTCGGAAAGCTGCGCACGGTGTTCGACACCAGTTCGGCCGGCACGCTCACCGCCGGCAACAGCACGCCGCTCACCGATGGCTCAGCCGCGGTGCTGCTGGCCAGCGAGGACTGGGCGCGCAGCAACAACCTGCCGGTGAAGGCGCTGCTCACCTACGGCAAGACGTGGGCGGTGGATTTCGCTTCGGGCCACGAGGGCCTGTTGATGGCGCCAGCCTATGCCGTTTCCGAGATGCTGCGCGACGCGAACCTCACGTTGCAGGATTTCGATTTCTACGAAATCCACGAAGCCTTTGCGGCGCAGGTGCTGTGCACGCTGAAGGCCTGGGAATCGGCCGAATACTGCCGCGACCGGCTGCATCGCGACGCGCCGCTGGGCGCCATCGATCGCAGCAAGCTCAACATCAAGGGCAGCAGCATCGCCGTGGGACATCCCTTTGCGGCCACCGGCGCGCGCATTCTGGCCGTGGCCGCGAAGCTTTTCGAAGAATTGCCGCAGGCGAAGCGCGGCCTGATCTCGGTGTGCACGGCCGGCGGCATGGGAGTGACCGCCATCGTGGAGCGTCCAACGTGAAGGGCGAGTTCATGCGCCTGATGGCCCGCGACGGCCATGAGTTCGATGCCTGGCTGGTGGCGCCCGACGTCGCGCCGCGCGGCGCCGTCGTCGTGCTGCAGGAAATCTTCGGCGTGAACTCGCACATCCGCAAAGTCGCGGAGGATTTCGCCGCGCAGGGTTACACCGCCATCGCGCCCAGCCTTTTCGATCGCGTCCGCCGCAATGTGGAGCTGGGCTATGGATCTGAGGATGTGGAACAGGGCCGCGGCTACGTGCTGCAGATTTCCGAAGCGCAGCTCCTGAACGACATCGCCGCCAGCATCAATGTGGTGAAGCGTTCGGGCGCCGTCGGTGTGGTGGGTTACTGCTGGGGCGGGTCGCTGGCGTATCTGGCTGCCTGCGAACTGCCGGTGCGCGCTGCGGTTTCTTACTACGGCACGCGCACGGTGCAGATGCTGGATCGCAAGCCGCGCGTGCCGGTGCAATATCACTTCGGCGAGCGCGACAAGAGCATTCCGCCCGAGGCCATCGAGAAGATCCGCGCCGCGCATCCGGCGGGCGAATTCTTCGTGTATCCGGCCGACCATGGTTTCAATTGCGACCAGCGCGGCAGCTACGATGCGGCCTCGGCGCGCCTGGCGCGCGAGCGCACGCTGGAATTCTTCGCCCGGAACCTCGGCGAAGCCGGCGACCTGGCACTGGATGAGTGGAGCGACGCCTGACCTCACCCCGCTACCAGCCCTCGCCGGCCTATCGCGACGCAGGCCCCTACCGCACCGGTGTGCTGCTGGTGAACTCCGGCACGCCGGATTCACTGACCAGCAGCGGCGTGCGCAGTTTCCTGCGCCGGCTGCTGCGCGATCGCCGCACCATCGAGACCTCGCGCGCCATCTGGTGCTGGATTCTCTATCTCATCATCCTGCCGCTGCGTCCGAAGCTGGTGCTGCCCAAATACCGACGCGTGTGGACCGAGCGCGGTTCGCCGCTGCTGGTGCATTCCGGGGCGCTGCGCGATGCGTTGCGCTCCACGCTGCGCGATCAGCACGGCGAACCGGTGGCGGTGGAATTGGGCATGCTGTATTCCACGCCCGATGTGGCGCAGGGACTGGCCGCGCTGCGCGATGCCGGCGCCCAGCGCATCATCGTGCTGCCCTTGTTTCCGCAGTATTCGGCGACGACGAATGCCGCCGCCTACGATCAGGTGGGCACGGCACTGCGCGGCTGGCGTCATGTGCCGGAACTGCACCTGCTCGCCGACTATGCCACCGAGCCGGCATACATCGACGCTCTGGCACAGAGCGTGCGTGCGTGGCGCGCCGAGCATGGCGCGGGCGAGCATCTGTTGATGACCTTCCACGGCATTCCAGCCAAATATGCGGGACTGGGCGATCCTTATGCGCGCAAATGCCAGCTCACGGCGCAGGCGCTGGCGGGCGCCCTGGAACTGCCCGATGACGCCTGGTCACTGAGCTTCCAGTCGCGCGTCGGCAGGATGGAATGGCTGAAACCCTATACCGACAACGTGGTTCCTGAACTGGCGCGTCGCGGCGTGAAAACGCTGGATGCTGTCTGTCCGGGTTTCGCGGTGGACTGCCTGGAAACCGTGGATGAGATCGGCCACGAATGCGATGTGGCCTTTCGCGCCGCAGGCGGCCGCGAACTGCGCTACATCCCGGCACTGAATGCCTCGGCAGCGCAGGTGCAAGTGGTGCGCACACTGCTGCGGCCGCTGCTCTGAAATTTCCGATCGATGGTCTCTTCCCTGCTCGGCCGCCTCCTCGAACTGTCGCTGGTCACCGCCGACACGGGCGATGCCTGGCAGCAATACCAGAAGCTGGGCTTCGAGGCCGCTCCTACCGGCGACATCTGGCCGCATGCCTATGGCGTGGTCACCTGTGAAAATCTCGCGCTCGGATTGCATGCCGTGGGCGAAGAGGCGCTGAGCATCACTTTCGTGCGCCCCGAGGTGGCGGCCCTGCATCGCGAGCTCTCCGCCGCGCAGGTGGATATCGAGCACGCGCGGCTCGGGGCCGATGTGTTCAATGAGCTGACGCTGCGGGAGCCCGGCGGCGTGGCATTGCGAGTACTGGAGGCGCGCAGCTTTTCCCCGCCGCAACAGATGCCGCAGCAGACAGCATTGGGACGATTCATCTCGCTGAGTCTGCCCGGCCGGGACATGGATGCGGCACAGGCGTTCTGGCACAGCCTTGGCCATGAATGCACGCCGATCACGGAGCCGTGGGAAGGAATGCGCGTCTCGGGACTGCCGCTGTCCGTTCACGCGCGGCGTGCGCTGCCCGAACCGGCGCTTGTCTTCCATGCTTCCGCACAGGCCATGCGCTCGCTGACCGCAAGTTCACTGGAGCGCGAGCGGAAGCTGCCGGCGCTGCGCGATATGGCCCACGAAAGGTTGCGGCTGCCCGCGGACGTGGCAGCTCTGGTGTTCGAGCTGTAGGCACGCACCTACAGCTTCACCAAGAATTTTCCTACAACGAGCTTTCCACGGCTCCCGCCAGAATGTCGGCCCTGCCCGCTTTCAACAGGGAGATTTTGGTGATTTACCGGACTGCGGGCGTCGGCCTGTTTTCGATCGCCATCGCGTTCTGTGCAGCCGCCGACGATCTGACGCAGCTGTCACTGGATCAACTCGGCGATCTGCAGGTGACTTCCGTGTCACGGTCCCCGGAAGTGCTGCGCGGCGCACCCGCCGCGACCTACGTGATCACGCACGAGGACATCGAACGCTCCGGCGCAACCACACTTCCCGAGGCACTGCGCCTGGCGCCCAACATCAGAATCACGCAGCAGGATTCCAGCGACTACGTCGCCGCGGCGCGCGGCTTCGGCGGCAACACGGACGTGCAGAATTTCTCCAACAAGCTGTTGTTGCTGATCGACGGACGCAGTGTCTATTCGCCGCTTTTTTCCGGGATCTATCTGGACACCCAGGATGTGGTGCTGGCAGATGTCGAGCGCATCGAGGTCATCAGTGGGCCGGGTGCGACGCTCTGGGGCGCCAACGCCATGAATGGCGTCATCAATGTCATCACGCGCGCGGCCTACCTCACGGAGGGTGCGCTGGCGGGCGCAACGGTGGGCAACCGCGAACAGACCGTGAACCTGCGCTACGGACAGAAGCTGCGCGATGACCTGGCGTTTCGCATCTATGCCAAGGCCCTGCAGCGCGATGCCATGGAACGCGGCGGCGTCGATGCGCAGGACGAATGGCGCAGGGCGCAGGTGGGTTTCCGGCTCGATCTCTCGCAGGCGCAGGGCACGTTCACCTTGCAGGGCGACGGCTATCTGGGAGATGACCAGCGGGCCGGACCGGGCCGCCAGGACATGGGCGGCGCCAATCTGCTGGCACGCTGGCAGCGGCAGACCGCACTGGGTGAACTGCAGCTGCAGGGCTTTTTCGATCATGTTCACCGCGACGCGCCGGCGGGCGGCGTGCCCTTCACGCTCGACACCTATGATGCGGAAGTGCAGCAGGAGCTCAATCCCGGCGCGCGCCATCGCCTGATGCTGGGTGCAGGCCTGCGCCGGCATGACTACCGCATCAGCAACTCCACGAGCCTGCTGTTCGAACCGCCGCGCCGGGATCTGTTGCAGCTCAATGCCTTTGCGCAGGACACCATTTCCCTGCTGGACAGCCTCAAGCTGACGCTGGGCATCAAGCTCGAGCGCAACGACTATTCCGGGTGGGAGCCCCAGCCGGATGTGCGCCTGGCCTGGCAGCCCAATGGCTCGACCTTGCTGTGGGGTTCCATATCGCGCGCCGTGCGCTCACCCACCCCATTCGATGTGGACGTGATCGAAAGGGTGGGCGGCATGGACTTCCTGCGTGGCAACCCGGATTTCCAGAGCGAGAAGGTGCTGGCATATGAGGTGGGCTATCGCGGCGAGCTGTCGCCCCGGTTCTCGCTGTCGCTGTCCGGCTATTACAACGTCCATGAGGATCTGCGCACCGTCGAATTCGGCGCGCCTCCGGTTTTCCTGCCACTGCGGTGGGACAATCTCATGAAGGGTCACAGTCATGGCGTGACGGCCTGGGCCAAGTGGCAGGTGACCGACTGGTGGCGGCTGTCTCCCGGAGTGACGTTGCTGCGCAAGGATCTGCGGTTCCGCGCCGGCTCCTCGCAAGTGCTGGGCGTGGCACAGGCGGGCAATGATCCGCACGGGCTGGGGCTGATCACCTCATCCATGCAATTTGGTCGGGCGCGCACTCTCGACATCACACTGCGCCATGTGGCCTCATTGCCCGACCCGGCGCTGCCCGCCTACACCGAGCTGTCCGCGCGTTTCGGCTGGAAAGTCGCCACCGAGTGGGAAGTGGCGCTTGCCGGCACCAATCTTCTGCATGCGAGGCATCAGGAATATCCGCAGCCCACTGGCGCCACGATCCGTCGCAGCATCGCCGCCGAGTTACGCTGGAAAAGATAGTGCGCAACGACCTGGACACCATCGCAGATCGCCATTTCAGCCGCACCGTGCTGGCGGTGGCGGCCCTGTGGTTCTCGGTCGCTTCCGGTGCGAATTGCGCGGACGTGTATTCCGAGGAATCGGTGAAGGCGGCGTTCGTGCTGCGATTCACCAGCTATGTGACCTGGCCCGCCACCGCGCCCTCGGCGCCCTTGAAGATCGTGGTGCTGGACGATGAAGTCATGGCCGGCCGGCTGCAGGCGCTGGTGGAAAGCCGCAGCCCTGCGCGCCGTGCGTTCGAAGTCAGGAGCATCCGCAACCTGTCCGAAGCGCGCGATGCGCAGGTTCTCTACATCGGCGCCCGCCGCGGCGACTCCGTGGCGCCGCTGCCGCGCAGCGTGCGTGACAGCAGCCTGCTCCCGATCACGTCCGCGTCAGATGGCCTCGACGCCGGCGCCATCATCAATTTCAGGATCGTCGATCAGCGCGTGCGGTTCGAGGTGTCGCTGGAGGCGGCGCGGCGCGCCGGTCTTGGTATCGGCGCCGACCTGCTGTCCGCTGCGATACGGGTGCAGGTGGCGCAGCCCGTGGCCAGCAAGGAGCAGCCAT
>JACZCW010020947.1_pt1 | contig 10475 bp, 6 predicted proteins | sample 8641861 | NCBI WGS metagenome assembly JACZCW01 (sample SAMN15324607, study PRJNA640507) | soil metagenome | isolation source: intercropping sugarcane | place: China: Luxin town, Laibin City, Guangxi Province | collected 2019-07-25 | depth 10cm m | reverse complement strand
GGGGACATTTCTGAGCTCCATCACGCGAGCGTCACCGTACCGTTCATACACCAGCGCGCGCATCGTCTGAGGCTGCTCGGTGACGTCTCGATCGCCTTCCTCGGTCATGCGGGCTGTGTAACGTTGTCCCCCGGCGATGACCAGCACGAGTGCCCGTCACGGCAACCCATCACGGGATGCGCGTACCCATCGAGGGTGGGACGTTTCCAAAAGCCAAGTCATTGTAGTCTTTGGCCAAGAACCTATCGTATTTGGCGTTTTGCGGCGAAATCGGGGCGCCCTGTCGCACTTCTGGTAGGCTCCGGCCGTGACTGATTTAGCTATTTGCGGCCGAGCTCTGTTGCGACCAACAGGTCTCGCGTTGGTTCTCACTCTCGCGCTTGGAGCGTGCAGCAGCGGCGAGGATCCGCACGTGGACAACACCGGGGGCACCACGAGCTCGGGTGGTCAGACGTCCAGCGGTGGCGCGAACGTTGCTACCGGTGGCGCTTCGAGTGGAGGTCACAGCGGCGGTACCACGCAAAACAGTGGAGGCTCGGCCAGCGGAGGAAGAGCCAGCGGCTCGGGCGGCGAGACAACAGCCACAGGTGGAGACGGATCAGGCGGCGCCCCGAGCAGCGCGTGCACGCGAGAACTCTTGGACGGCTTATTGGACGCCTACTTTGACGCACTGAGCGCCGGCGATCCTTCGAGCTTGCCGTTAGCCACTGACGTCAAGTTCACTGAAAACGGGGAAGCGTTGGAGATCGGCATGACGGACTTTTGGCAAGAGGCCGGCGACACCAAGCATTCCCAACGTCTGCTCGACACCGAGCAATGCGGCGCTGCTGCCCAAGCCGTAGTGCCAGAAGGTTCCACCGATCTGCCCGTCGCCGTGCGCCTCAAGGTCGAAAGCGGTGAGCTCACTGAAATCGAAACGATCGTGGTGCGACCCGGTGATTACACTGCCTCCTTTGCCGTGGCTTCCGATCCGGCAGCAATCATCGCCATCGCGGAAGACATTGGTTGGCACGATGAAGTGCCCGAAGCAGAGCGCGCCACCCGTGAAGAGCTGATGGGTTGGATCGACAAGTACTTTCGCGCCTTTCCTCAAGGGGTGTGCAATGTCAGTCAAGCCTGCCGTAGGCTGGAGAACGGCGGGGGCAATTTTTCCTGCGGCACAGGCGCGACCTGCACCCAAGGGGCAGGCTCCGGGGGCTTCGAGCCACGGGTCATTCTTGCGGATGAAGTGCGGGGCATCGCGGCTGGGTTCACCATCTTCGACTACATGACCGACGGACACCTCGACATGCACATGATGAAGATGTCAGGCGGGCAAGTGCACGCGGTACATGCGCTCTTGCGCGATACCGACGGGCAGTCGGGCTGGGATTGACCGCCGTCACTTCAGGTTGATTCGGCTCGGCGGACAAGCTAATAGCGCGCGGTTGGCCTACTGAACGTCGCTCAACATGTTGATTGAGTGCGACGCGGATGGCGGTTTCGGCCTCATGGGAGCACAATCGGATGGTTGGTGTCGGGGGGTCAGGTTTCGTTCGCACCAAGGTGGTACTTCTGACAGGGTCCACCAGCGCGGCCATCGCCTACAAGTGACGAAGCAGCAACCAAGATTGAGGAAAGAAAAATGACGAAGAAAATCATTACAGTCGTGGGCGCTACCGGCGCTCAAGGTGGCGGGCTTGCACGGGCGTTGCTGGCCGATGGGGAATTTGCGGTCCGCGCCGTGACGCGCAAACCGGACGGTGATGGGGCAGCGCAACTGGCAGCAGCAGGAGCGCAGATTGTTCAAGCCGATGCCGACGATGCCGCCAGCCTACGCGCGGCCTTTGAAGGGGCGCACGGGGCCTATTGCGTCACCAACTACTGGGAGCACATGTCCGCGGACAGGGAGATCCAGCAGGCGAAAAATCTGGCTGAAGCAAGCAAAGCAACAGGCGTCGCGCATGTGGTGTGGTCCACGCTCGAGGATACGCGCAAGCGGGTGCCCTTGAACGATGACCGCATGCCTACCCTGCACGAAAAGTACAAGGTTCCGCATTTTGATACCAAAGGCAGCTCGAACCATTTCTTTGATGCGGCCCGCACTACCTTTTTGCTCACCTCGTTCTACTGGGACAATCTCATCTATTTTGGCATGGGCCCCAAGGCGGACGCGCAAGGCCAACTTGGCTTTGTCTTGCCCATGGGCAACAAGAAACTGCCCGGCATCGCGGCCGAGGACATCGGCAAGTGTGCTTTTGGCGTGTTCAAGCGCGGCGCTTCGACGCTAGGCAAATACATCGGTATCGCCGGGGAGCACCTCACCGGCGCACAGATGGCCCAAGCGCTGAGTCAAGCCTTGGAGCGCAACATCGTTCACGTCGATCCACCGCCGCACGTGTATCGATCCTTTGGTTTTCCCGGTGCGGACGATCTCGGCAACATGTTCCAATACAAGGCAGAATTCGAGACGGAGTTCTGTGGTGCACGCCCTGTGAGCGAGGCGCGCAGCCTCAACCCGCAGTTACTTACGTTTTCCGCGTGGCTCGCCAAGTATAAGTCGCGCATCCCGCTTTGAACGGCTCGGATTCGACGCGCTTGCATTCCGTCCCTGGGCTTAGTGTATACCGCGGTCCATGAGATGGAATTGGGTGGGGCGGGCTCAAGGGGCCGCGTGTGTTGTTCTGGCGTTTGCTTGCACGCCCAAAGCGCGGCCCTGGCCGGAAGTCCCTGATGCACCACCGGAAACCTCCGGGCCAAGCGCAGGCGCTGATGAAAGAGATCCGCACGATTGGTTCTATACGGGCAGCGCTGGTCCAAATGCTTGGGGTACTTTGCGGCCTGAATGGGCCCCCTGCGCCGATGCTGAAAAACAATCGCCCATCGATTTGCCCTTGGCCGCGCTGACGGCTCCCGCTTCGGGTGCGACCGGAAGCAGCGCAAAAAAGCCAGATGAAGTCCAAGACCCGAGCGCAAAGGCCCCGTTTGGAGGCGCCAAACTCGATAGCCGCTTGGGCGCGCTGCCCATCGAGGTGAGCAGCGACGGGCGCGTTGTCCAGCTCACAGGTGCCGCCTCCCAAACTATTTCCATCGACGGCAAGCTGGCCACGCTCAAGCGCGGCGAGCTGCGTCGTCCGGCTGAGCATGCCTTGGGTGGCGTCACCTTCGATTTGGAGCTCGTGCTGTGGTTCAACCTCGAGGACAGTTCGCAGCTGGCACTCAGCTTGTTGTTCCGGACGGGCGCGCCAAACACCGCGCTCGCCGCGCTCATTGACGGTTTGCCCAAGCTGCCCCACTACCAACCCACACTGGTCAGCGGGCGTCTGCCGCTCGCGGAATTGCTGACCAGCCCCACATCAGGTGGCAGGTTCCTCAGCTATTGGGGCTCGGAAAGTACCCCTCCGTGCACCGCGCCGGTCGCGCGCCTGGTCTTCGCCCAAGTGGGGGAAATTTCCCCCGAGCAAGTCGAAAAATTGCGCACAGCCCTGCCCGCGTTGATGGCTCGTCCGGTGCAGCCCCTGGGCGCGCGCGCCATTGGTGTAGTTGAACTCACCCAAGCCTCGGTCGCTTCAACTCCAACGCAAGAACCAGCCTCTTCCTCAGCAAAGAACTAAGGTCATGAACATTTTGTTAGAGAACAAAGCCCGTCGCTCCAACCCCTCAGTGTTCGTCGCGTTGCTTGGATCCTTGTTGCTGCTTGGCTGCGGCCAAGCGCCGGACCAAAAAAAGCAGGGACCGCTCGAGGTCAGTGTCGTCAAGGTGGAGCCGCAAGACGTTACCATCTACACGGATTTCGTAGGCACGGTGGACGGCATCGAGAATGCCGAAATTCGAGCGCGCGTAGCAGGCTACTTGGAAGCTGCCCATTTCGCCGAAGGTAGCCGGGTGAAGGCGGGCGATTTGCTCTTCACCATCGATCCGGTCCTGTCTGAGGCCGAAGTACGTAAGGCGCGTGGTGATCTCGCGATGGCACAAGCTAGCGCAGCCAAATCCAAGGCGGACGTCGATCGTCTCACTCCGCTAGTGGCCACCAACTCCGTCAGTCGCCAAGAGCTCGATCATGCCACGGCTGCATATCAAGGAGCCGACGCCCAGATCCTGGCTGCCCAGGGCGCATTGGCTACGGCCCAGGCGAGCCTTGATTTCACCAAGGTTCGCTCGCCTATCGATGGCGTCGTCGGGGTACGCCAAGTCAGCATCGGAAGTCTGGTGGGCCAAGGTGGCCCCACCCTGCTCACGACGGTCTCACAATTGGATCCAGTGCGCGTGCGCTTTCCAGTGAGCGAGCAGCTCTATCTCAAACACGCCACCGCGCTCAATACGCTCGTCGATCGTGGAATTGAAGCCGACGCCGTGGAGGCTGACGTGCCCCAGCAGGGAAAGAGCGCCAAGGGCAAGTCCGCTTCCTCTAAACCACCCGCCGCGGCGCAACCCGGCCGCCGCCTGCGACTCGAGCTCATCTTGGCTGATGGCTCGGTGTATGCTGAAAAGGGTTGGCTAGCCCTCATCGACCGCGCGATCAGCGTCAGTACCGGAAGCATCATTTTGGAAGCCCGGTTTCCCAACCCCAAGGGCATCCTTCGTCCAGGGCAGTTTGGACGCGTGCGCGCCGCTACTGAAGTCATCAAACAGGCAATCGCCATCCCGCAGCGCGCCATCATGGAACGCCAGAGCATGCGTGAGGTGTATGTCGTGGTGGAGGGCAACAAGGTCGAACGCCGCGCGATCACAGCGGGCGCCCAAGTGGGTAGCTACTGGATCATCGAGAAGGGACTACAACCTGGCGATGTCGTGCTGACCGAAGGCGTTCAGAAGGTGAGACCCGGAGCCGTGGTTGAACCGCGTGAAATCCCCCTGGGCAACGTGTCTCCACCACGACACGACGACGCATCGGAAAGTGCCGCAACGCCGGCAGCACCGCCTGCACCGTCTGCACCCACCACCGCTCAAGCACCGTCCACGACTGCAGCTCCGCAAGCACCAACAGCACCCAAGGCACCCAAGGCCTCCACCTCATCGTCCGCGCCCAAGGCACCCACCACATCTACGGCGCCTGCCGCAGCCGTGCCCTCCGCAGCTTCTACGAGTAAAGAGGCAAAATAATGGGAAACTTCTTCGTCCGCCGTCCGGTCGTCGCCATCGTGCTGGCGATCGTCACGGTCATCGCGGGTCTGGTGGCGATGATGGGCCTGCCCATCGCCCAGTTTCCGGACATCGTGCCGCCTGAGGTCAAAGTCAACACTACGTACACCGGTGCGGACGCGCTCACGCTCGAGCAATCGGTGTCCACTCCGATCGAGCAGAAGGCAAACGGCGTGGACGGCATGATCTACATGCGTGCCACCAGCAGCAACGATGGTCAGCTTGAGATCCGCGTGACGTTCAAGCCGGGCACCGTGCCTGATATGAACAATGTGCTTTTGCAGAACCGCGTGTCAGAAGCCACTCCAGGCTTGCCTGAGGACGTGAAGAAGTTCGGCGTCACGGTCAAAAAATCGATGGGCATGCCCTTCATGATCGTATCTTTAGCGTCGCCTGGCGGCAGCTTGAACGCCGATTTCTTGGGCAATTATGCCACGATTAACGTAATCGACGAGTTGGCCCGCGTCAGCGGCGTGGGTGACGTGAAGAAGGTCGGCTCCTCTGACTATGCTCTTCGCATTTGGCTGCGACCCGATCACTTGGCGCGTCTCGGGCTCACAGTCGCCGACATCACGGGGGCCATCCGGGCCCAAAGCACGGTGAACCCAGCTGGTCTCATCGGTGGAGAGCCCGCGCCCAAGGGCCAAGAGCTCACTTACTCTGTGCGTTCCCAGGGCCGCCTGACCACGCCTGAGGAGTTTGGTGAGATCGTGGTGCGCGAGGATGCAGACGGCTCGATCGTGCGGATGCGTGACGTAGCCCGCGTGGAGCTAGGTGTGGAAACGTACACCCAGTTGGGTCGTCTCAACAGCAACCCCGCTGCCATCATCCTCATCTACCAAGCGCCGGGCTCCAACTCGCTCGCGCTCGGTAAGCAGATCAAGGAGACCATGGAGCGCTTGTCCAAGGAGTTTCCCGCGGACATGAAGCATGAAATCAGCTTGGACACGACGTTGCCGGTCACGGCCAGCATCGACGAGATCATGCACACGTTGCTTGAAGCGGTGCTCCTGGTGCTCTTGGTGGTGTTCTTGTTCCTGCAGAGCTTCCGCGCCACCCTCATTCCTTTGCTCACCGTGCCAGTGTCCCTCATCGGCGCATTCATGCTGTTTCCAGCGCTAGGTTTCTCCATCAACACCTTGTCGTTGTTCGGCATGGTGCTCGCCATCGGTCTGGTCGTCGACGACGCCATCGTTGTGGTGGAGGCGGTGGAACATCACATCGAGCATGGCCTGTCACCAAGAGACGCGACCGTGCAGGCCATGAAAGAGGTGTCTGGGCCGGTGATCGCCATCGCGCTCGTGCTCTCCGGCGTGTTCATCCCGGTGGCCTTCTTGGGAGGCATCACGGGCAGTATGTATAAGCAGTTTGCGCTCACCATCGCGCTGTCGATGATCTTCTCGGCCATCAACGCGCTGACCTTGAGCCCGGCGTTGTGCGCACGTTTGCTCAAGCCCAAGACCCATTCCACCGGTCTTTTGCAGCGTTTCTTTGGCGGTTTCAATCGCGGCTTCGAGGCTGCCACGGGTCGCTACACGGCGCTCACTCGTGGCCTGGTACGCAAGTCCGTGCTCGGTATCGGTCTGTTTTTAGCCTGCCTGTTCTCGGCCGGCGGCCTGAGCACGATGGTGCCCACCGGCTTCGTTCCTGAAGAAGATCAGGGTTATTTCTTCGTGGACGTACGGTTGCCTCCCCCCGCGTCACTGCAACGTTCCGACGCAGTGGCTCGAGAAATCGATGCGATCTTGGCGGAGACCGAGGGCGTCAAGACCTACAACACCATTGTCGGGTACAGCATCCTTTCCAGCACCGTAGCCCCGTTCAACGCCGGCTACTTCGTGCAGCTCAAGCCATGGGAGGAACGCAAAGGTCTCGACGCTGGTCAGATCATTCGACAACTCAACGCTCGCCTGTCGCGCATCGCAGCGGCTCAGGCCTTTGCCATGCCGCCCCCGGCCATTCCCGGCATCGGTACGGGTGGTGGCTTCAGCTTCATGCTCCAAGCGCCCGGCAGTGCGACTGTGAGCCAATTGGGTGAAACGTCCAAGAAGTTCATGCAAGCCCTCAATGAACGCGCCGAGATCGCTTCAGCGGTCACACTGTTTGACGCTGATGTGCCCCAGATCTTCGTGAATGTGGATCGCGAGAAAATGATGCGCCAAGGGGTTTCTCCGACGGACGTGTACAGCACTCTGCAGACATTCATGGGTGGTCTGTACGTGAACGATTTCAACCGATTTGGTCGACAGTGGCGCGTATACGTGTCCGCTGAGCCCGAGTACCGCAATCGTGTTGAGGAGATCGAGTCGTTCTTCATCAAGAACGACCAGGGCAAAATGGTGCCGCTGTCTTCGTTGACGTCGCCTTCGCCCACCAGCGGTCCCAACTTGCTCACGCGCTTCAATCTGCGGCGCTCGGCTGAAATTTTGGGTCAAGGTGCGCCGGGCGTGGCCTCGGGTCGAGTCCTTCAGGTGATTGACGAGGTCGCTCAGAAGGAGCTGCCCGAAGGTTGGAACGTTGCGTACAACAACATGAGCTACCAGGAAAAGGTCGCACCGCCCTCGGGCCCAGTGTTCGCCCTGGCGGTGCTCTTCGTGTTCCTGATTTTGGCCGCGCAGTACGAGAGTTGGTCTTTGCCATTCAGCGTGCTGTTGGTCGTACCCGCGGGTGTCGCTGGCGCGATGCTTGCTCTACTTCTGGCCAAAGTCCCCTTTGATGTTTACGGTCAAGTGGGGCTCATCATGCTGGTGGGGCTCTCCGCCAAGAATGCAATTTTGATCGTGGAATTTGCCAAAGTGGAATATGAAAAGGGGCTGTCTGCTACGGAAGCAGCTATCTCTGCGGCTAAGCTACGCTTACGCCCCATCTTGATGACGGCGTTCGCCTTCATCTTGGGTTGCGTGCCGCTCCTGCGCGCGTCAGGTGCAGGCGCGGCCTCACGCGTGAGTATGGGTGTTGTGGTGGTGTACGGCAGCCTCGCGGCGACGTTCATCGGTATCTTCTTGACTCCGGCGCTGTTCGTTCTCGTGCAGTCTGTGGTCGAGAAGGTATCAGGCGGCCGACCACCAATCCCTGAAGGTGATTCAGGATCGGGTCACGACGCGCCTCACCCAGGCCACGCTGCTGTCGCTCAAGGAGAACCCGCATGACGCAAAGAACGACCGTGAGCCACCGCCTGCTCCGCATGACGGGCGTAGCCTTGGGTGGGCTCATCACGCTGGGCTGCGCCGTAGGGCCCAACAAGAAGGCCCCGGACATCAAAACCCCTGAAGAATACAGGGACGAGCGCGCCCCGGGGGAAAAATCCTTCGCTGAGCTGCCCTGGTGGGAAGTGCATCGCGACCCCACCTTGTTTGCGCTCCTGCGCGAAGCAACGGAAAAGGCGTACGATTTGCGCGTCGCGATGGCGCGCGTGGAAATAGCTCGCCAAGCACACCGGGCAGCGGTCTGGGCTTTGTGGCCCACCATTGGAGTCCAAGCCGGTGTGGGCGACGCAATAGGCACCATCGATGTACCTAGTTTGTACCCACCCCAAAACATGAACAGCAATTTCGCCGTGGGCGCCGGCGCCTCATGGGAACCAGACGTCTGGGGCCGACTGCGTCGCTTAGCGGGCGCAGCCAAACATGAGTTCAAGGCGACCGACGAGGATCGACGTGGTGTTTACATCACTCTCGTTGGCGATGTCGCTCAGCTCTACTTCTCATTGCTCAGCCTGGATCTGCAGCGTGAGTTTGCCCAACAGGCCATCGCCGCGCGTACCGAGACGCTGCACTTGTTCGAGTCGCGCGCGGGCGGCGGCGTGAGCAACGAACTCGAGGTCGAGCGCGCGCGCGCCAGTCTGAAACAGGTGGAGGCCTCCCTCACCATCATCACGCTCAACATCGGTACGACGCAGAACGCCCTGTCCTATCTTTTGGCGCGTTTGCCCTCCCCCATCAAACGCGGGGCCTCCCTCGACGCCCTACAGTTTCTGCCAGAGATCCCGGCAGGTCTGCCGTCCACTTTGCTGCGCCGTCGTCCCGACGTCCGATCGGCGGAGCAGATCTTGCTAGCGCAGAACGACAAGATTGGCGCCGAGCTTGCGGACTTTTTCCCTAAGTTTCAGCTGACCGGATATCTGGGCGTCGCCACTCCTGATCTCAAGGACGCCAGCTTCGTGCGCGGCGGAGTAGGTATGCTCAATTGGACGCTGCCGTTTTTGGGCGGCGAGCGCAATCGCGCTGAGTACGCAGCGGCCAAGGCAGCCTGGGAGGGCGCCAAGGCAAATTATGAACGCGCCGTGGGGAACGCATTTCGTGAGGTAGCCAACGCGCTCATCACCGTGAGCACCCTCACCGACCGTCGCACGGCCGTGGATGCTCAACTGGCCGCGGCGAACGCAGCCGAACGTCACGCGCTCGAACGCTACCGCGGCGGCGTCGCGGACTACCTAGACGTGCTGACCGCTCAAGAACAAAAACTCGCCGTGCAGCTCGACGTCGCGGATGTGATGGGGCGTCAACATTCAGCAGTCGCGCAGCTGTATCGAGCCTTGGGTGGCGGCTGGCCGTTGCCGGACGAGGACGACGACGACAAGTCCAACAAGAAAAAGTGAAGTCGGCGCCCGGAGAATCTAACATGCGTCGCTCGACCTTGCTGCTGGGATTATTGGCAGGGCTCACCAGTGGCTGCAACTTCTTCAGCATGACCACGTCCGGCGTGGGAGCCAAGGTGGCTCCCAGCAAGGCTATGGAGAATCGCGGTTCTCCCCACAAGAGCAAGTTGGTTCATGGCTTCTTGGAGCGTCTCCCCAATGACACGGACGTCAATGCCTGGGTCGCGGTAAGTACGCTCGACAACAACTTGGTGGCATCGGCCTCCGTCGGACGCCAAGGCTATTATTCCGTGTTCGTTCCCCCGGGGGCTTACCGCGTCAGCGTCTACCTCGATCGCGACGGCGACAGCGTCATCTATCCCCATGAACTGGCGGGACAGGTGCCCGAACCCTTCAGCGTTCCCAGCGGCCCGACCGTCGCGTTCTTTGGCCTGGACGTTCGCCTCCAGGCTAGTGCTCGGGCCGGGCTCGGTGACTTCGTGCAAGTGCTCGACCACGAGATAGCTCTGGACGCCGGCATTCCCGAAATGGCAGCAGCTGAGGAATTGTACGCTCCGCAATTTGGGCAAGCGAACATCGACTTGGGGGTCTACCAATCCACAGTTGCCTTCTTCAATCACGTTTCACCCATTCAGTTTTTGGATGAAGTCGATCTGACCAGCGAACGTGTGCCCATGGTGTTGGTCCACGGTATCAGTGATTCGCCGCAGATCTTTTACGAATTTGAGCGACACATCCCGCGCGCTCACTTCGAGCC
>JACZCW010002607.1_pt1 | contig 10495 bp, 9 predicted proteins | sample 8641861 | NCBI WGS metagenome assembly JACZCW01 (sample SAMN15324607, study PRJNA640507) | soil metagenome | isolation source: intercropping sugarcane | place: China: Luxin town, Laibin City, Guangxi Province | collected 2019-07-25 | depth 10cm m | reverse complement strand
GCCCATGAAGAATCAGATGCACGTGTGCATTTGGGGAGTCTGGGTGACGTGGATGAGGCCCATGCGGGGTGGCTCGCCTTGCAAGCTGCGCAGGCCGGGGGGGACGAGGATGCCGATGCGCGGTCGCTCTTGGACCAAGCTCAAGCCCTCGATCCACTACTTCCTGAAGTTGCTTGTGGGGGCATTCCCTGGGTGGGATTGGGAACGACATTGGAGTTGAACGAGGACAGTCCCCTGCCTTTTGACCCCAAGTTGTGCGAAGCCGCAAGAAAATTGCCAGTTCGTGGATCACGCTGACTCAACGGGGCGGCGACGACTGCTGGGGGGGCCGGCCTCGCCGTGCAAAATTCGGCTCAATCCCGGTCACTTACGCCACTCGGCGTTTGACCGCGTCTTTGGGCATTGATTAACATGCTTTTCGTTCCGCTCCATCGAGGGGCGCCTGGAAACTAATCAGTGAGTATTACTTCTTTTGCAGCCGCTCGGCTCATCCGCGCGCTTCCTCGGGTTACGCTCAGCCGAGCAGTGGGGCATCTGTGTGAGCAGACGCTTCCGGCGACAGTCTCTGGTTTGGTGCAGAAGTTGTACTGTACCGCCTACGACGTGAAGCTCGAAGAAGCGGAGTTCGAAGGGCCCTATCCTAGCTTTGACGCTTTTTTCACACGCGCGCTCAAGCCGGGCATGCGTCCCGTGGCAGATGCGCCTGTGGTGTCACCCGCCGATGGTAAACTTTCAGCGCGTGGTCCCGTAGATGCTGGTGCACGCATCTTGGTGAAGAAACAGAACTATGACGTGGCGGAGCTCGTGGGCGATCCGCAAGACGCACGGCGCTATCGTGGCGGTGAGTTTGCGGTCGTCTACCTTGCACCGAGCGACTACCACCGCGTCCATTCACCGGTCGACGGGCATATCAGTGAAGTACGCGGCATCACGGGCGACCTCTATCCGGTCAACGCCATCGGTGAGGAGCACATCGATGGACTGTTCGTGCGGAACAACCGCGTGTGCATTTGCATCGACACCGCGCAACTGGGTCGAGTGAGCGTCGTGATGGTGGGGGCGACGATCGTCGGGCGCATCAGCGTGTCCGTGATCCCCGAGCCGGCTGTTCCGCCTGGCATCACCCAGATGCGACCCCCACGCGCCGTGCAGCGCGGCGACGAAATTGGCATGTTTCACCTCGGCTCGACCGCTGTCGTGCTGTTTGAACCCGGTCTGCGTTTGCAGGGCGATTCGGGTACCATCCGCATGGGTCAATCACTATTGGGGAGAACATGAGCGAGGGGTCCATGGAAGGTAAGGTCGATCCGCTCGCTCCGCCGATGGGTGGTGCGACGGGTTCTCCGTCCGATCCTCAGCCCGCCGCGGGCGGACCTGCAGCCGTTGCTCCTGCCACCCCATCAGTTCCCGATCTCGCGTCGTCTCCTCAAGCTGCGCCGTCTTCTCCCGAGACAGCACCTCTTTCCCGGCCCTCGACGCCCGCTCCTTTGCGCGCCCATCGCGTCATCAAGTTGGGGCAGAGTTCACCCCCTTCTGCCCCACGACATGAGGTGCCGCTCTCACCCGTGCCGGACGCCAACATTCCTCCTCCGGCCGCGGTGCCTTTGGTAAAGCCGCTGAGTTCGCGTCCCCCTCCCCCGGTACGTAAGGAGCGCACCTCGGAGCCGACATTGTCGGTCGCCTATGAGGAAGCTCCCATTTCCGTGGATGAGATCGAACCTCACGACCATGAAGAATTGGATGACAATGAACTCACCGAGGAGCACAGCGAAGCGCCGCCCGCTGTCGCTCTAGCACCTGCGTCCCCGGAGCCAGATCAAGTTTCTTCCGCGCGAATGCCGGCCGAACCTGCCTTTCCTGCGCCACGACCAGGCCTTGCCGAAGGGGCTCTGGCAGGGTCCGCCCCCCCGCCTGTGTTGCGCAGCGAATCAAGAGGTCCAGTTGCAGCAGCGCCTTCGGCTGCGCCTGCGCTTCCCGTATCCTCCACCGCGTCTCTGGGCTTGGCGCAGCCACCGCGGCGCATGCCGCTCCCGCCCTCACGCGTTCAGACCGAAGGCGACCCCGACTCGGACGACGCCGGTGCGGCGGAAGACATCGATTTTGCCGCGGAAGCTTCGGCGGCGTCGGGCGAAATATCGGCCGGCGATTTTGAGGTGCCCCCGGCTGATCGCAAACCACCACCCCCCCGCCGCTCAGGCAAGCCGCTTTTGCCGCAGGCAAAAAAGCCGCGCAACAAGCCATGGTGGGAGACGCTATTTGGCGACGATTTTCAGCGTGCTTATCGGCCAATGACCGCCGTGCAGCTCAAGCGCGAGGGCGATTTCGTGGTCGAGTCGTTTCAATTACCTCGCGGCAGCGTCCTGCTCGATCTGGGTTGCGGCCAGGGTGAGTTGAGCATTGAGTTGACGCTGCGCGGTTACTCCGTGGTTGGCTACGATCTGTCCGTTTACCAGCTGGCGATGGCGGGTGACAACGCACAGAACGCCGGGCAGAAGATCAACTTCTTGCAGGGTGACATGCGCGAGATGGCCTTCGACAACATGTTTGACGGCGTACTGTGTTGGGATACGAGCTTCGGGTACTTCGAAGAAGACAAAAACATCGAGATCCTGCAGCGCATCAAGAAGGCACTCAAGCCTGGCGGACGTTTGCTGCTAGATATCCTCAATCGCGACTTCGTCGGTCAACAAGCCCCCTACAATCACTGGTTTGAGGGGGACGGCTGCGTGTGCATGGATGACATGAACATGGATTGGATCACCAATCGCTTGCGTGTGAAGCGCTCCATCATTTTGGACGATGGCCGCAGCAAAGAGCAACAATACTCCATCCGCTTGTACTCCTTGTCCGACATCGGCCGCTTGCTGCACGAGGTTGGTTTTCGCGTGTCTGCAGTGAGCGGTGGGATCGCCACGCGGGGTGCGTTCTTTGGTCCGGCCAGTCGTCGCATCATCATTGAAGCGATCAAGCCCATCTGAGACCAGGCGCACGCGCTAGAAGCGCTGACGATATGCTTCGGCGACCAGCTGAGCGCCCGCTTCGAGCGAAAAAGTGCCCGTATTGATCAGTAAATCGTAACCCAGCGGCTCGCTGATATCCACGTCGAAACGGGTGCGAAAAAACTCACGGCGTTCGTCATCGATGCGCGCAATTTTGACCCGTGCTTCTGCTTGGGACATGCCTTCACGTTGCGCGACGTATTCAATGCGACGTTCCAGGGAGGCGAACACGCGGACCCGCAAGGTGCGCTGCGGATCGAGAATCAAATGTGCACCACGACCTACCAGGACGCCCGAGCGGTGTCGGGCGATGGCAAGCACCGTTTCACTCAGCGCGCGCATGTAGTCCGTAGCCGCGAACCGGCGCAGTTGAACGAGTTGATCGATCCACAACAAAATCTTGTTTTGACTGCGCTCATCCAGTGCCTCGACCAGTTGTCGACGTACATCGGCGCGTGCCGCTACCGCGTGGACGAGTTCTTGTGCGTGGAAATCGATGTTGAGTTCTCGAGCGACGATGCGACCCATTTCTCCGCCGTACGCGCCATATTGGCGCGAAATGGTGACCATGGGATGCTGACTGGGCTGGAGCTTGGACCCAGGTGCTGAGTCACCCATGGTACTGCGTTCGTCGCTGCGCTTGATCTCCTGCAACCAACGCAACACCTGCTGATTGGCCAACTGTTCAACGCTGTTCGCCACGCTTTTCTACTCCTTGTCGCTCCACACCGGTCGGCGCGGAAGGTGAATTGCAGATCAGTATGCACCTGATGGCCACGATCTAAAATCGGTTTAGGTGAGGCAAAAAATCTTCAACCTCAATCCAACAGCAGGCACGAGTTGTCTGAGCGTGGGGTCTCAATGGTCACAGGTTACGCTTGGACCATCAGCGCTTTCGCATTGGCAACTGGCGCCCAAAACACGCTGGATGCAGCCACAACTGGCTTTGCCTGGGCACTCACTGAGCCACGCGCAGGCTGGCCCAACAGGGCCATCACGATCACAGTAGGCCCCCACTGGGCACTCCCCGTCTCCGCACGGGAAACACGTTCCATCACTGCAGTCCGCGCGCGTTGCGCTAGGTGCCGCAACGGGCTCCGCCTGCGCGTCGGCGCCCGCCGTGTCATCCACCGCTTCCGCTGAGCTAGGCGCTGCTTGCTCCGCGGGCTGTTGCGCATGGGACGAGCCACACCCCAACAGGAGTGCGCACCCCGCTAAAAGAATGCCACCCGCAGCGACGGTGCGCAGGGGACGACGCGCGCCGCCAGGCAAACCGAAACCGCCAGGCGAACAAAAAGTGATGCGTTTCATGCAGGAGGTGGCTCGCTTGTGCCGGTGGGCGGAACGGCGCGGTTCTCAGGCAAAGGGCTGATGGACGGCGCGAGTTGACGAAGCACGGCTTCCACCGCTGTCCTGTCGGGTTCATTCAAAGGCATGCGACCAGCACGATGCAAACCGTAGCGCAGGGCTGCGGCCTCGATGCGCGACAGGCGAACGTGGCGTCGATAACCCATATCAGGCACGGAGAACTGCAGATGAAGTTCACCAGCGAGGGTGGTGTCTTTCTCAATGATGGCCGGGGAGCGAGCTGGCAGTTGCCCCGTAGCAGGCCAGGGCTCAGTCAACTCCTTGATCAGGCTACGCACCAGCTGCGCGCGGCGCCGCGCTACCCACATCTTGCGCTCCTCGTAAAAGCGAAAAAACTTGTTTCGCGAGAAAGTGTCCGGCGCCAAGATGAGGGCGACCATCAATGCGTCGGCGTTGGGCAAAGGCCCGTCCGACCCAGCGTCCGCTGTCGGATCTTGTTGGGGTGGGGAGCCGTAGATTGCACCAGAGGCCATGTTGCTATGGTGAGAGCAAGGCGCTGCTCTATCAAGTCTTGAAATCTTGATAGGTCGTGCTCTCGGCTAGCTCAGCGCACCGGGCCCTGCATGGCAGCCAACAATTGGGCCTGATGGTGGGTGACGACCGCGTCCACGAGCTCCTGGAGGTCGCCCTCGATCACGCGATCGAGCTGATACAAGGTGAGGCCGATGCGGTGATCGGTGAGGCGGTTCTGAGGAAAGTTGTAGGTGCGAATTTTCTCCGAACGATCGCCGGCCTTGACTTGACTGCGGCGCTCGTCGCGGATGGCTTCTTCTTGTTTGGTGCGCTCGATGTCGAGCAAACGGCTACGCAAGATCTTCAGAGCCTTGGATTTGTTCTTCAGCTGGCTGCGTTCGTCCATACAGCGCACTGAGATGCCTGACGGCAGGTGCGTCACCTGCACGGCGCTGTTGGTCGTATTGACCGCCTGCCCGCCCGGGCCACTGGCAGCGGCGATGTCAAAACGCAGATCCTTGTCGTGAAGCTCGACGTCCACTTCGTCAGCCTCGGGCAATACAGCGACTGTTGCGGTCGATGTGTGCACGCGCCCCTGCGCCTCAGTCGCCGGTACTCGCTGGACACGATGCACGCCGCTTTCGAATTTTAAGCGAGAATAGACGTTTTCGCCGCTCACCAGTGCAATGACTTCTTTCAGGCCTCCCGCGCTGGCGTCGCTTTGACTCAAGATCTCGACCTTCCAACGCACTGATTCCGCGTAGCGCACGTACATGCGCAGCAGGTCCGCCGCGAACAGCGCCGCCTCCTCGCCCCCAGTCCCGGCGCGAATTTCGAGCACGGTGTTTTTGTGATCATCTGGGTCGCGGGGCAAAAGTAGGATTTGGATCTCTTTCTCCAGGGCGCCGAGATCAGCCTCGAGCTGCGGAATTTCTTCCCGAGCCAGCGGACCCAGGTCGGGATCGGACAAGGCGTCCTTGTCTTCCGCAATCTGCTTGGTCAATTTTTGCCAACGTTGGTAGGCGCTCGCCACAGGCCCAATTCGCGATCTTTCGCGATTTAGGTCATTGAGCTTCTGAGGATTGGCGAGCACATTGGGGTCACACAAAAGGTCGTTCACCTCGTCGAGGCGACGGCAAAATTGGCGAAGTTGATCGGTCGGGATCATGGGTGAGGGCTAGGCTGGACGCTTGCGAAGGCCGGGCTACCTTCCCAGAAGGACCGCGGGCAGGCAACCGGGACGGACATGGTATCTGACAATGAAGATCAGGCTCTGCAGCCGCCCGGTGGGGTGGCCACTGATCTGCATGGACGTCGCGAGATGTTGCTGCGCCTGGCGCGCCTAGGCTTGGTTTCGGCGGGCGCGTTGTGGGCTTGCCGTGCCCTCCATGTTCCAGCAGGGTTCGCTGGCTACGCTCCCAGCGGACCGCGTCAGGTGCGCGACTTCAGGACTACTGCAGCGGCCTCGCCTGCCGGTCGCGTCATGGCCATCGCCACTTCCAGCCAAATCCCGGAGGAGCTGACGCGCCGCGCCATCGCCGCTTTGGGCGGAATGCAGCGCTTCATCAGTCGCGGTGACTTCGTGGCCATCAAGCCCAACATCGGTTGGGATCGCACCCCACTGCACGCAGCCAACACCAATCCGCGCGTCGTGGCAGAGGTGGTGCGGCTGTGTCTTGACGCAGGGGCCAAGCAAGTGGTGGTCACCGATGCTTCCTGCAACGAGGCGCAACGCAGCTTTCAGCGTTCGGGCATTTGGAAAATGGCGCACGACGCAGGCGCCACGGTCGTCCTACCCAAGAGTCACCGCTTCAAGACCATGCGCTTGCGCGGCGACTTGCTCGACGAATGGCCTGTCTACACTCCGCTCATCGAGGCCGACAAGTTGATCAACATTCCTGTGGCCAAGCATCACAACTTGTCCCACTACACTGGCGCGATGAAGAATTGGTACGGTGTGCTCGGTGGGCGCCGCAATCGCTTGCACCAAAACATCCACCTCTCCATCGCCGATTTGGCGACGTTCATGCGTCCTACGCTCACTGTCTTGGACGCGACGCGCGTGCTTTTTCGTAACGGCCCGCAGGGCGGCAACATCGCCGATGCCAAAGACATGCATCAAGTCATCGCCAGTCTCGATGAAGTTGCGGCTGACACGTACGGCGCGCGGCTCTTGGGTGTTGATCCGGCGAGGGTCACGTATCTGCGCTTGGGACAGGAGCGCAAGCTTGGCACAATGGATCTGGCTGCACTGCAGCCTGGCGCGGTGGTGAGAGTATGATGAACGATTTGCCTCGTCCCCTGCCTTGGCTCGACCGGGACGCTGGCGGTCGGGCTACCGTGAACGCAGGGGTGCGCGCTCGCGTTCACTTGCCGATGGTGCAACCCGACAAGCGAGGCGCCGCCACCGCCCTTGGGGCCAACGAAGATTCTAGCGCCTCCACCTCGAGCCCACGCGCGTGGTGGACCCCTCCGTGGCGAACGCGCAGCTCACGGCGCATCGGCTCAGGGTTACCTGCGCGACGCATCATTGTGGCGCTCTTGTGGCTGCGTCGCCTCAGTCAAGCGGGCTTCTTGTTGCTTTTTTTGTTCCTCCTCACCCAAACCACATTTCGCGGCTCATTTGCTGAGGAGCACAGCGCTGCGGTGCGTCTGCCCTACGCGGTGGAGGCTTTCTTGCTCACGGATCCCTTCGTGGCTGCGTTGACGGTGCTGGCGACGCACACGCTCTACGCCGGGCTCGCCTGGTCGCTGGGCGTCTTGGTGCTCACGCTCGTAGTTGGGCGAGCCTTCTGCGGTTGGATCTGTCCGTTTGGGACCATCCACCACGTGCTCAGTTATCTGTGGCCCAATCGCTCGCTCAAAGGCAAGGCGCGGGTCTTGTCCAACAAGACCAAAGGTTGGCAAGACGGGAAGTACTACCTCATGGTCGGTCTGCTCGGCGCTGCCCTCGCTGGCAGCGCGCTCGGCGGGATATTCGATCCTATCTGCGTTTTGGTACGCGGCGTTGGGCTGGGTGTACTGCCGGCGTTGCAGTACCTGGGATTGGGTAGTTTTGAGGCGCTCTCCAGCTCCGACGCGCGCGTCTTGCAGCGGGCGGGCGACGGGGCACTCGACGCGTTGGCTGTTCACGTGTGGACGGCGGAGCAGGCCTATTTCCATCAGGTGTGGCTCATCCTGTTGGTGTTCTTGGGCATCGTGGCGATGAACCGCGTGGTGCCGCGGTTTTGGTGTCGCGCGCTGTGTCCGCTGGGCGCCATGCTGGGAGTATTGTCGCGCTTTTCTGTGCTCGGCATGGAGAAGGATCATAGCAAGTGCACGGACTGCAATTTGTGCTTGGTGCATTGCCAGGGCGCGGACAGCCCCCAAGGTGGGGTCAAGCATCGTAAGGATGAATGCCATTTGTGTCTCAATTGTGAGGTGCAATGTCCGGAGGACGTGATCAAGTTTCGTTGGTTTCCTGGCCTGCGCTCGGTGCAAGAGTCACCCGATCTCACCAAGCGCTCACTCCTAGCCAGTGCCGCCGCCGGGGCCGTGTTGGTACCGTCGGCTCGCATCGCCAATTGGCCGGACAAGGCCTACGATCCCAAAGTCATTCGCCCACCAGGGGCAGTCGCTGAGCGGGAATTTTTGGAGCGTTGCATCCGTTGCGCGGAGTGCATGAAGGTGTGCCCCAACAACGCCTTGCACCCCGCGCTCTTCGAGGCGGGTCCTGAGGGCATGTGGACGCCCATTTTGATCCCGCGCATCGGCTACTGCGAGCATTCTTGTGTGCTTTGTGGGCAAGTGTGCCCTACGGGCGCTATCGCCAAAATCGATGAGGGGAAAAAAATGGGGATAGACCAGGCACCCATCGTCATAGGCACGGCCATGTTCGATCGCGGGCGTTGCTTGCCTTGGGCGATGGCAACGCCCTGCACCGTATGCGAGGAGTTTTGTCCGACATCACCCAAAGCCATTTGGCTCGAACAGGTCGAGGTCAAAGCGCGCGCGGGCGCATCGGAAGCGGGAAATGAAGACCCGAGCAAGACCGTGATCGTCAAACGTCCACACATGGACCCCAATCTGTGCATTGGATGCGGGGCGTGTGAAAAGGTGTGCCCCGTTGTGGACCAACCTGCAGTTTATGTAACCAGCGCGGGCGAGTCGCGGTCCCGCACAAATGTCATCTTACTGGAAGATACCGCCTACAGCGCTGGCTAGGTGAAATGGCCTTGCCGTTCGCTCGGTGCACAGGGATGATTGCGCTGTGTCAGCGGCCTTAGACTCCCGCGGAAAAGCCGGCAAGGTAGCCGCTTGGTTGATTGAGAAAGATCGTCCCGATGAGGCGGTGCAGCTACTCGCCGCTTGGGCCGCGCACGGTCCCAACGATAGCGCAGGTCAATCGCTCCTGGCTGAGGCGCTGCGCATCGATCCAAGCGCAAAGATTGCGCAACAGGCCTTCGAGCGCATGGAAGGCATCGTAGGCGACCACACGTTGCTCGACCGAGCCGTCCACGACTTTGGTGAGGCGTACCTGGCCAAGCTGGAGTCGGAGATGCGCAAGCCCAGCTTTCGGCGGGCACAGATGGGGTTCAACAACAACATCAAGTTCATGGACACGGTCTTCCACGTGCAGACGGAGGACAGCGGGTTGGACTCACCTCACATCATCACTCATCTGTTTGCGGATGGTGGTCGCATCATCAAGAGTCACAAGCGCAGCTACGAGGCGCACGTCAAACGTCCCGATGTAGCGGAATTTGTGCGTGATTTGATGAAGAGTCAGCACCTTGAAATGGTGATGAAGCTGCGCGAAGGCGCCTTTGATCGGGTGATCGCCGGCAAAGAGATCGGCGGGATGGATCTCATGGTTGATCCGCCCAACATCGACGTGCTCAAGCTCAAAAAGAAGGCGAGCAAGGACCAGGCGCCGGCTACTGCGCCTGGCACGGCGGAGGTTCTGTTTCGCTTGCACGTGCTGCGCAGCTTGAGCGGCGGTCCTGAGACGTACGCACCCGAAGGGTCGCGGGCGGTGATTGGTTCAAGCGGCGCGATCAACATGGTTGGTGAGCGCTTCTGTCATGCTGAGGAAGCATTGCTCGTGATGCGTAATGGCGAGCTGCAGCTGGAAGACATCGACGGCGGCAACGGCATCTTCTTCCGCATCAAGGGCTCGGTCGAACTTGAGCTGGGGGATGAGTTCATTGTGGGCGATCAGTTGCTGCGGGTGGAGAAAAATCCCATTCCCGACGATGGGCCCGCGCCCGATCCCACGTATTTTTATTCTTCACCCAAGTGGCCTTCGTCGTTCCGTGTAGTGCAACAGTTCGAAGGCGGCAGTTTGGGGGCGTGTGCAGTGGCACGCGGCAATGCCTTACAGATCGGTTCTGCGATTGGTGATTTGGTGTTCCCGGATGATCCGCTCGTATCGGAGCAGCACTGTCTGCTCGAAGAGCAAGCTGGGTCTTTGGTGCTCACTGACTTGGGTTCACGCACGGGGGTGTTCGTGCGGGTGCGCGGCGTTCAAGTGTTGATCCACGGTGATGAGCTGTTGGTCGGTCGCACGCGGCTCGTGGTCGATATCGCGGCTTAGGTTGGGGTGAGTTCTCTTTTTGAGCCCCTACCCAAACCATCAACCCCGCCCCAAACCCGACCCCGGTTGGCGACGCGCGCCCAAACCCGACCCAGGTTGG
>JACZCW010069501.1_pt1 | contig 10498 bp, 6 predicted proteins | sample 8641861 | NCBI WGS metagenome assembly JACZCW01 (sample SAMN15324607, study PRJNA640507) | soil metagenome | isolation source: intercropping sugarcane | place: China: Luxin town, Laibin City, Guangxi Province | collected 2019-07-25 | depth 10cm m | reverse complement strand
CCCCGGGCGGGCGCCCGGCTGCTTTCGTTGACCATCGGGGGCCTCATCCCTGGGCTGGTCGCTGGCCTAAGTCGTTTTGCCCAGCCGCCGGTCTCTTCGAGAACCAGCCCGACTCTTGCAAGACTCGGAGGTTCTGCAAAAACCGCTTGTCAGGCAAAAACTGGGGCACCGTCTCGCAGGATCTGCCCCAACCGCACTCAATACCCCGTGGCCATCGATCGCGACAAATTGCTTCAGAGCGCAGCCAAGCTCGTCGAGAAGAAAAGGTACGACAAAGCCGTCCTTGAGTACCAGAAGGTCGTCCAACACGATCCTAAGGACGCACGCACCTTACTCAAGATTGGCGATCTGTACTCTCGCCTGAAGGACTTCGCGTCCGCAGTGGCGACGTACGATCGGGTGGCGACATTGTACGCCTCTCAGGGCTTTCATCTGAAAGCCATCGCCGTTTTCAAACAGATCCGTGAGATCATCGCCAAGCAAGCTCCGGAGCTGGCGGCGCGCTACAGCCACATCACACCACGGCTCGCCGACATCTATGCCGAGCTCAACTTGGTGACCGACGCGCTCGCTGCGTACGATGAAGTCGCGACCAATTTTCAGCGCGCCGGTCGCGATCACGATGCCATCGCAGTCTTTCAGAAGACGGTCCAGCTCGATCCTAAAAATCCGCTCCCGCACCTTCGCTTGGCCGAGGCCCGGTGCCGGGTGCGCGCCCTCGACGAGGCCATTGATTCGTTCTGGACAGCAGCGGAGTTGCTGCTCGGTCTGCGCAGGCCCGAAGATGCTCTGAAGGTCATTGAACGCATCTTGCAGTTTCGGCCCGAGCCCATTTACGCCCGCGCTGCCGCCGAGCTGTACTTGCGTAAAGGTGATCCTGAGTCAGGCATGCTCGCGCTGTCGCGTCTGCAGTTGGCGTTCCAGGCCAACCCCAAAGATCTGGACACGCTCGCTTTGTTAGCGCAGGCATTTGAGGTCATCGAGCAGCCTGAAAAGGCCTTGGCGGTGCACTTGGAAATGGCTCGACTGGCGCGGGAACAAAAGCGCACGGACCTCTGGCACCAGATCATGGCGCACTTGCGACAAGTAGCGCCCCACAATGACCAATTGCACGCCCTCGATCGAGCGGGACCACCTGCGGTCACGCTCGCCCCCAGCGGACCACCTTCTGTAGAGGTGCATCTACTCGACGACGACGAGGCGGTCGATCTGGATGAAGAACTGGATGAAGAGGTCGAATACCTGGAGGAAGTCGCGTCTCTGCGCACCTCTCAGCGCATCAGCCAGTTGCCCCGGACCTCTTATCCCCCCGCGTCCATCGCACGGCCTAGTCGTCCACCTTCGGTGACAAGTCCCAGTCTGCGCGGGGAGCTCATGGACGCGGTGGACGATGATGACGAAGGCATTCCCATCGGGGAAAGCTTGCGCGGTGAGGTGCAAGAACGCGGCCTACCCCAGTCATTTCAGCCGTCCAACCACGCGCACAAGGCCATTTCCGAAGCGACTCAGTTTCAGAACATGGGCTTGCTGGATAAGTCCGTTGAGGTTCTGCACATCGCGCTGGAGATCGACCCCAACTCCATCCCCATCCGCGAGAAGCTGCGTGAAATTTTGGTGGTCGCGGGCGAGCGCGAACCAGCGATCATCGAGACGCTGAACATCGCCATCATCCACATTCACAATCAGCACCCGGATGAAGCTGAGCCTTTGGCGCTCGAGGTGCTCGAAATTGAGCCAGGTCATCCCGACGCCCTCAACATCCTCGAACACGTCGCCGCGCTCCGCGAAGCTCAGGGTACCGCGCGCAGCGGCGGGCCGCTGTCCTCCTACGACATGGAAGGAGTCCGTCCGTCCGAGGCCATCAGTCGCGTGCCACCAGCGCCGGCGCTTCCTCAATTCGAGGATGGCTCGTACGCAAACAATATGGTGGGCGCGCCCAGCAGCGGACGCGGACGCGCGCGCCGGACCTCGGCGCCACCGGCCAAGCAGCGCTCCACTCGTCCCCCGCTGTCACGTGCCCTCGGCCGACCTTCCAACGATGCCATCGAAGAAGTGCTGGAAGAGGCGGAATTTTTTGCCAGCCAGGGACTGTACTCCGACGCCGTAGCCATCCTCAGCGACACGCTCGAAGCTGCGCCCGATCATCCCCTGCTCAAGGAACGCCTGGCGGAGGTGCGAGCGCTGGAGCGGGGCAACGACACCGACATCAACGATCTGGGTGCGGTGCCTGAGGATCACGCCTTTGACATCGCGGCTTCGCTCGATGCTCTAGATGAGCTGGACGAGCCACAAGCGCACCCCGCATTGGCGTCCCTTGAGCAAGAAGTCGACGTGGACCAAGTCTTTGCCAAGTTCAAAGAAGGGGTCAAGGCCGTCGTCGACGACAGTGACGCGGCCACGCACTACGATTTGGGCGTCGCCTACAAGGAGATGGGTCTGCTCGAAGATGCTTGCGCCGAGTTTGATCTGGCCAGCAACGATCCCGCGCGGGCTGCGATGTGTCACTTCATGATCGGCACCATCCGCCGTCAGCAGGGCCAGTCGCTCAGAGCCAAACAGGCGTTCAAAGCAGGACTTTCGCTGGACAATTTGGGCGCAGATGAACGCAACGGTATTGAGTACGACCTAGCACTGTTAGAACAAAGTGAAGGCCATCAGCCCGAGTACGTGAAACACTTGCAAAACATCGCGCGCCGCGACATCGGCTATCGTGATGTGGCGGCGCGCATCCGCGCGCTGGGTGAACGGGTACCGGAACCGCTCAGTGAAGACGCCGATCTAGACGCGGCATTCAACAATCTGCTCGGTTGACCAGTGGAAGACAATGCGGACGAGGTCCGCGCCGCACAATCCAACTGCGGGTCCTTCCCGCGGGCAGGCGAGCGCGTTCGTTGGGTCGGAAAAAGGCGGCAAAAGGCGTCGGGTTAGCGAATGATTACATCCGGAACAGAGGGGATCTGGAACTGGTCCCAAGCGGGGGTGACATTGTTGGTGAGCAGCTCGCTGACCTCTGCGCTATCGCCGCTCCCCGACACCAAGTTGCGCTGATTCCACAGGTAGATGGCTGCGCCGCTGGTGATGCTGCCATCTGCATTCTTGATGACCGTCGTCATGTACAGCTGTGAGGCTGGGCTCTTGCGGTCTTGTCCACGCGGGATCTCCATGGGCGAGTTGCGCGCCGTGGAAAAAATCAAAAAGTAGTACGTCTTGTCGCCGTCGCTGGCCATGGAAGGCGCCCATTTGGCCCATGAATTGTACAACTGGCCCGCTTCACCCTCACACACGGGGTCATTGGACGAAAGGCGTGTCGGCGCGCCACCTTCGGGGGATACCACGTAGATATCGCTCTCCGGGCGATAGTACACGTGGTTGAACGCGTCCTTCTTGTCGCTGCCCGTGTCGTACTTGGGCACGCGATTGAATGCGATCAATTCATCGTCCGGGGAATAGTCCGGATAATACTCAAATTGATCGGCTTCGGCTGCGCCATCCACTGGCACAGCATCGCCACCGGCACCGCTTGCAAAAGGCACTTCATAAATGTCCACCTCCTTGGCTGTGCCGACGCGGCCGTCTTGGGGCGCGTCCGTCGAGGTATAGACGATGCTAGCGCCACTGTGACTCCAATCAGGCATCACGGCGTGATGGTCATCACCGGCTCGTTCGATCTTCTCCCAACTTCCTCCGCGCATCGCGGCCACGGCTTTTTGCAGGTCCTGATTGTTGTTGACATAACTCGTCGCGGTCGCGGTGCGCAGGTCGACATTGACCGGAGCGGTCGAGGACAAATCCATCCAAATCAGTTCCGACGGCCAGATGGGCGACGCGTCGTGAGGCACCGATCCATCATGCGTCTTCCACGCAGAACCAGGATCGGTAGTGATGTCACGCTCGCTCCAGCTGGTGATCATGCGATGCGCACCCGTGTCCCAATCACCCAAGCTGAAGGTAGGCGCGCCCAGCCAGGTCATGGATAACATCGCCGCGCCGGCCGCACTGAGAAAATCGGGCGCGCTCCCGGTCTTGCCCGGCTCGATGCTCCCCACGCGCAAGTTCCATTCCCAATGATCGCCCGTGGCTACTGCGCGTCCGTCGGGGCTCGACGCGTGGCAGCCCACACACACGGATTGGCCTTTTTCGTCGGCGTACTCTTCACGCAAGTTGGCGTTGTCCTGCAGTGCTACTCCCGCAAAATCGCCCGGCGAGAGCGCCTTGATCACGCCTTCTTCACCCACGCCAAAGCCATACAAGGCGTTGGTTTGCGGCCCGGCTTCCGTGCCCGTCGAGCCCCAAAACACCATGCTGCCGCCCGCCGCGACGGGGGCCACCTGAAAGCTGCCAGTACCCTGCTTGCCACCACTGACGATCGTGTAGTCAATGTCCTCGTTGTACACATTCTTGGAGATGCTCTCCCAAACCTCTAATGGCAAAATTGCCGGCATCTTGGCTGCATAGTACGTAAAGCTGTGCTTCATGCGCGACGTGGTCAACGTGATTTTTGCCGGACCTGTCACAGCCGCATTGAAACGCGGTCGCGTCCATGCAGCGGGGAAGATCGATCCTGAGGCTGGTTCGCTCACGCACAGCCCATCGGCCGTACCCCCTTGATCCAGGCTGGCGCGATCGTCGTCGCTGACGCCTTCGTCCACGATGATCAGAGGCTGAGTGATGTCTGCGGGATCGCTGAAACCTGAACAATCTGCCGCGCACCCCGGCTCCAGGATGACGTTTGTGGGTATTTTTAGCTTGTTATCACTGCCGCCAGGTTCCGGCATTGGACCATCTGTGTCGCCATCTCCGTCACCCAGGTCAATGTCCGTCGTGTCCGCATCGCCATCGCCGTCGCCACCACTGGTGGATTGCCCAGGACCATCCAGCGGCGGGGCCCCACACGCTGCAAAAGTGCTCAGTACCAATGCGCCAGCCCCAACAAGAGGAAAACGACTCCGTAAGTTCATAGTCATCAGCCTAGCGCAATTGGCGGCCCTGGGGTCAGCAAACCGAACCTAGCTGCATTGAGCCATCATCCAGCGCGCCTTGCCCCAAAGAGCGCTGGGGTGCACACACATAGGAGTAGGGGAGAGGATATGACGACGCGGCAAGAACAAAGAGCTGTAATCAAGAACCGTCCTGGATTCATCGCGGCACTCGACCAAAGTGGGGGCAGCACCCCCAAGGCGCTGGCGCTCTACGGCATCACTGAGGCCGCCTGGTCGACGGAGCAGCAAATGTTCGATCTGGTGCACGAGATGCGCACACGCATCATCAAGAGCAGTGCGTTTGGTCGCGATCGCATCGTGGCGGCGATCTTGTTTGAAAACACCATGGACCGTACCATCGACGGTGAAGCGACGGCTGATTTCTTGTGGAAGCAGAAGCAGGTGGTGCCCATCCTCAAGGTCGATCAAGGACTCGCCCAGCTCGCGGACGGGGTACAGCTGATGAAGCCCATCCCCGGCCTGCCGGCGCTACTCGAGCGAGCGGTGGAGAAGAACATCTTTGGAACCAAGATGCGATCGGTGATCAAATTGGCCGATCCCGGCGGCATCGAGGCGGTGGTGGATCAACAATTTGAAATTGCCGAGCGCATCCTGGAGCGTGGCCTGTGCCCCATCATCGAGCCCGAGGTGGACATCAAATGTCCAGAAAAGTCCCAGGCCGAGCAGTTGCTCAAAGACGCGCTCACTGAGCGCTTGGGTCGGCTCCCCAAGGATCGCGAGGTGATGTTCAAGTTGACCCTGCCTGACGTGGATAACTTCTACACGGATTTTGTGCGTCATCCCCAAGTACTCAAGGTCGTTGCGCTCTCGGGCGGCTACAGCCGACAGGAGGCCAATGCGCGCCTCAGTCACCAAAAAGGCGTCATCGCCAGCTTTTCACGCGCCCTCACCGAAGGACTGTCTGCACAGCAGAGCCCCGCGGATTTTGATCGAACGCTGGACGCCACCATCCAGAGCATCTACGAGGCATCCATCACCTGATCGCCCAGTTACAGACAAAATCATAACGGCCGCTCGTCTTTCTGACTTGGCGGCCGTCGACGTCTGAGCAGGGAATCTCAGGGCTTGGGACCAGGCGCACCACCAACGGGCGCTTTGGGCGTCGTTGCGGCAGGCGCCGCTTTGGGCGCAGGCTTGCCAGCGCCGGCGCTGTCCGCAGGTGCAGGTGCTACCCCGCCATTGTAGAGCGTAATGACGCGATCGGTCAGATCGAGATCGCTGCGCACATACGCAACGGCCATGCGGTCCACCACGAGATCGTAGCCTTCATTGGTGGCCAGTCGTCGAATGATCTGGCTCGTCTTTTCGAAGATAGGCTTGGTCAGCTCGTTCTGCTTGGTCTGCATCTCTTGGTTGTAGGTGACAGACATCTGCTGCAGTGCCAGCACTTCGCGTTGCCATGCTTCTGCGCGCTTTCGCAGTGCGTCCTGGCTGATCACGCTTTCCTGCTTCTCGATGTCAGCACGCTCCCGATCCAACTCAGCCTGCTTGCTCTCGAGCGTCTGCTGCTTGGAATCGAACAGCTTCTTCAGGTTGGCTTGCATGCGCAGCCCGTCCTCCGTCTCCATCACCGCGCGCTGCAGATCGACCACGGCAAACTTGCCCTCGGCCCAAGCGGCCAAGCCGACGGTAGAGATGAGTGCGAACATCGCGATGGGCGCGCGACCCCGGAAGAAACGAAGTGCTGTAGACATGGGGCGGGGCTTAACTGGCTCAGGGGCTCGGGTCAAATCAGCCGTCAAAATCGCCGGAACCACGTGCTCCCGGCTGCGCCGGAGCATCGTCCGTTTCGCTCGGCGTCACTTCCCTATTTTCGTCCAAGAGGGCCTGGCTCATGGCATGGGCCACCGCGCCGACGAGCGGAACCAATTGCGGGTAGTCCATGCGGGTGGGCCCGAGCAGCCCCACGGCCCCTTCCGCGTCGGCCCCCGGCCGACGAAATGAAGCCGCCACGACACTGAGTGGTGAGGCACCCCCACCCTCCTCCCCCAAAAACACCTGAACGTTTTGGGAGTTGAGGGTCTGGTGGAGGAGACCAATCAGCTGCTTGCGATCGTCCAAGGCCACCATCAATCGCTTGGTGCGCTCCGGGTCCGACGACAGGGCGAGTAGACTGGCGTGACCTTCGACGATCACTTCTTGCGACTTTTCGACCCCTTCGAGCGCGGAGGCCAGTAGGTTATCTGAAACACGGGTGAGCGCCCCGAGTTCGGAGCTCTCGCGTTCGATCACTTCGGACAAATGGCTGCGCAGCGCCCGCAAACTGCGCCCCTGCGTCGCCTCATCGAGCAGCGCATGCACGCGCTCCAATTGGGCCTGAGCGATGGGTGTTTCAACGGAGATGAAACGATTCTCGACTGAGCCGTCATCCAGTACGACCACACTGAGGATCTCGCCGGGTCGTGTAGGGATGAAGCGCACCTTTTGAACGGCGCGTTGCTCGCTGCGCGATTGCAGCACAATGGAGGGGACGCCACCCAATTCCGTGAGCAAACGCCCAGTTTCACGCAACAACAGAGAGCGCTCCTTCGGCTGTTCAAACAGCGCCACGATGCGCTCCTCGTTGTCGGCACCCAAATGCCCCACACGCATGAGCGCATCAATAAACACCTGATAAGCCTGACGCGTCGGTACGCGTCCCGCCGACTTATGTGGTTGGCTCAGCAGCCCACCGTCTTCTAGGTCCTTGAGCACGTTACGGATGGTCGCGGCAGACAGACCTAGACCATACCGAGCGGACAGGGTACGACTCCCTACGGGCTCTCCGGTCGCGATAAACTCGGTCACCACCGCATATAGAACGGCCCGAGCTCGATCATTGAGGTCACGTGTCCCCACACTCACCTCGGACAACGCGGACATGTGGGGTACCAGAGGACGAGGTGGCAGAGGCATGTGGAAACTTTCCTGTGATTTCCTTGACAGTTTTTGTCACGCCCTGGATGATTTGATCCGGTTTACATTTCAACTCCCAGGGAGGCATTGGTGACTACCAAGCTGCTCGCAGTCGATGACAGCAAGACCATGCGCAAAGTGCTCGAAATCACTTTCGCTGGCAACAGTTTCGATTCTACGATTGTCGGTTCCGCTGAGGAAGCGATGGCTTCTCTTCGTGCCCATCCGCCTCAGCTGGTCGTCATCGACGGGCACCTAGCCGGACAGAGCGGTTACGATCTGTGTCAACGCATCAAAGCCGAGGCGCCCCATGTCAAAGTCCTGCTGCTTTCCAGCAAACAGCGGCCGTTTGACGCGGGGCGAGCCAGCTCAGCAGGTGTGGATGATCATTTCGACAAGCCGTTCGATTCGACGAAATTCCTCGACAAGCTGGGGCAAATGCAGTTGAGCGCTCCGGCGCCGGCAGCGCGCCCAGCGGCGGTTGTGGCGGCCACCCCACCCATGCCTGTCGCTGCTCCTGTCGTGACACCCGTCGCGGCCGAGCCCGTGGCAGCGGTCCCACTGGCCACTCCCGCAGCTTCTCGTCCCGCAGCTCCCCCGCTCAGTCCAGCGGCAGAGCCCACGGTTGCATCCATCTCCAGCGCACGCGCCGTGGAGACCCCCAGCAAACCACAGGTTCAGCCCGCCGCTGCTCATTCTTCCGTCGGCGTCCCCAAGGCCGCCACGCTTGGAGGCAATTTCGGACGCTCGACAAGTGGGGCGACCCCAAGCGCGCCCCAACCTGCGCCGCTGCCCTCCGTGGGAAAGGTCGCCAGTTCCAGCACGGCAGCTGGCGCAGGCAGCGTGAGCGCCGCCATCAATGGAAGCATGAGCGACAAGCTTGCCCAGTTGGGGCTCAACGCGGATCAGGTCCAAGGTGTGCTCAGCTTGTCCCGTGAAGTTGTAGAGCAGGTGGTGTGGGAGGTTGTACCCCAGCTCGCGGAAACGCTGATCAAAGAGGAGATAGCGCGGCTCACGGCCGAGTGAGCCAATCGTTTCCCCGAATGCTAAGGTGTGGAGGGTAGGCTGGAGCATGCTCCAGAAGGAATCCCCCTGGGGGGACGCCATCAATGAGGGAATCGTTACTTGGAAGAAGACTGGCGAGCGACTGACGAGGCAACGGCCATCGTCAACCTGAAGGACCTGCGCAAGGCGATGGCAGCAGTCCGTCAACAGCACCATTTGTTGGTGCACATTCAGGGCGCCGAGCTGGGTCGAGTGCGTGAGCTCAAATCGCTGGAGCTTCTCATTGGACGCGGCGCAGATGCAGAATTGTGGTTGAGCGACGACGGCGTGAGCCGCAAACACGCCCGACTATTGCGCGAAGGTGATCGATACTATCTGGAGGACCTTGGCTCTGCCAACGGCACCTACGTCCAGGGTGAAAAACTCAAGGGACGCAAATTGCTGGATGATGGAGCGCAAATTCAAATCGGTCCGTCCGCGGTGTTTCGCTATTCCATCACCGACGAAGATCAGAAGGCACTCTTAGAACAGTTGTACTCCACCAGTGTCACCGACGCGCTGACCGGTGCGCGCAATCGCGAGTACATGGATTCCCTTTTGGCAACGGAACTCTCCTACGCCAGACGCCACGGCAATACGATGTCCTTCGTGATCTTCGACCTGGATCACTTCAAGAGCATCAATGATACCCACGGGCATCCTGCCGGCGACGCCGTGCTCATCCAAGTTGCCGAGGCCGTGCGCGGCCAGCTGCGCAAAGAGGATGTGCTCTGTCGCTACGGTGGAGAGGAGTTTGGCATCGTGCTGCGCTCGATCGACTTGCCCGGGGCACATGCCACGGGTGAGCGCATTCGCGCCGTGATCGAAGAACTCTTGGTCAAGCATGAGGATTTGACGCTCAGGGTCACAGCAAGCGTCGGTTGCGCCAATCGCGGAGAAAAGGACGATATAACGCCTGCAGATATCGTTTCCATCGCAGACGCACGCCTCTATCGCGCCAAGCGCACGGGACGCAATCGCGTCATCAGCAGCGACGAACGCGCATGAGAAAACTCACGTTTCTGGCTCCGCTCGAGCTGCTGGACGCACTTTCCGGGGCCTTGTTTTCTGCAGGTGCCCAGGGGCTGCAAGAGGGATCGGGCTCGCTCACCGCGTACGTTGAAAACGCACAACAAGCACAACTGCTCATCGACGCGGCTCATCATTTGAACCAAGCGCAGAGCGCCCATGACGAGCCCATCTCGGTGCTCGCTGAAGACATCGATGATTCTTGGCAGGACACCTGGCAACAGGCGCTGACTGCCGTCGCCGTCACGGATCGCTGGGTGTTGCGTCCCACTCATCAAGCGCCTGCGCCCGAAGGGGAGGACACAATTTGGTTCCAGCCCCATGGTAGTTTCGGCGACGGCAGCCATCCCACGACCCAGTTGGCCGCGGCTGCCGTCGTTGCGGCGCTCAAGGCCCACGCCCAGCAACAAACGACGGGCATCCGCTTGTTGGATCTGGGAACTGGCAATGGCGTGCTCAGCCTCATCGCGCTCAAAGAAGCAGCACGCACCGGCGTAGTGCTCACACGCCTGTTGGCCATCGACATCGAT
>JACZCW010140011.1_pt1 | contig 10520 bp, 9 predicted proteins | sample 8641861 | NCBI WGS metagenome assembly JACZCW01 (sample SAMN15324607, study PRJNA640507) | soil metagenome | isolation source: intercropping sugarcane | place: China: Luxin town, Laibin City, Guangxi Province | collected 2019-07-25 | depth 10cm m | reverse complement strand
CGGGCTCGGAGCCTCGCCTGACACCTCGGGCGGCGCGATGCCGTCCGGCGGCGTCGTCGTCGGGTTCGGGTAGATTTCAGGTTTCGGCAACTCCGGCACCAGGTCTTGAGCCTTCGGGCTATCGATCGAGCTCGGCGATGGCGAGCTCTGCGGAGCCGTGCGGGGCGGCATCGCGCTCTGGGGGAAGGTGGCCGCCTCCGAAGCGGGAGCGTCCACGATCGGCTCGCGATCGGCCGGCGTCGGCGGATCGATCAAGCTGCGGGTCGCCAGCGCGGGGCCGGCGAGCGCCTTCAAGGCGCTGGCGTGCGCAAACGCACCGCTCGGCGTCCATTCGCGGACGAGCGGCAGGGTGGGGGTCGGCGCGAGCGCGGGCGGCGCTGCGGCAAAGACGGCATAGGTGGAAGCCGTGACCACTGCCGTTGCCAGGAGCGCGGCGCCGATCAGCCGGAGGTCGATCGAGAAGCGGCGACCTCGGGGCAACACGACCGGGTCTTCGCGCCGGAAGTACACGTCTCGGCGCGGCCTCGACGAGACATCGCCAAACGAATAATCACGTGCGACATGGGCTCTAGCGGCCATAGGGACCTCCTTCAGGTCACCAGGGCACACTGCAAGGGTCGGGCCGCCCCGCGCCGGACATCGCTAGGTGCGCGCCATCGCAAAGGAAAATCCCGCGACTCGGGCGGCCGCGGTCGGACGTGTTTCAGTCGCGCGCGCGCCTCGCTGGGGCGGAAATGGGAGCGCCGGCTCAGGCCTGGGCGGCGAAAGCGTCGGCGTCGTCGGGCACGGGATCGATCGCCGTCAAAATCGCGACCTGGATCTCGAGCCGCCGCGCCGGCGAGATCGGTTTGTTGTCGAGCTCGACGATGTGGAAGCGATCGAAGACGCGACCGCCGCGCGTCTTGACCTGAGATCCGACGATTTGGACGCGCTGCGCGAACAGCGCCTGCGAAAGCGCCAAGAGCAGCCCGGAGCGATCGAAGGTTTCGACCTCGAGCGTCGCGAAGGTGCCGTCTTCACCCTCGATGAAGCGTACGACGGTCTCTTTCGCCGCGGGCGTGGCTGCAGCCCGGTTCGCGGGGTCGGCCTTCTTGCGATCGAGCTTGCCTTCGATCAGGCCGATCAGCGTCTGGCACAGCTGCAAGACTTCTTCGTGCGTGAGCCCGAGCCGGTGGTCGGCGGGATCTTCGTGGCGCACCCAGAAGACGTCGACGGCTTCGTCGTGCTTCCCTCTAACCCTGCGGGTATAGGCTTCGGCCTCGATCACATCGAGCCCGCACAGCACGAGGGCGGCGCTGATCGTCGCCAGCAACCCGGGCCGATCGTCTGCGACCACGCAGATCGCCGCGCCCGGCACGCGGTTCGAAAAGAACGTCCCGATGTTGGCTGGTGCCGACTCGCGCTCGCGCGCTACACGAGCGTGCGCGGCGATGGCACTCTGGTCGAAGTTACTGCGGTAGCTAGCCGGTAACGAAGCGGCAAACGAACGCAGGAAATCCTCGGAGGGGGGAAGGGAGCTCACTTCGATTCTCTTGGCGACGCGGATGATGGACCATAAGACCGAGCGCCGCACGTGCGGCTTTCAGCCATGTTTCATTGGGGTGACATACTCCCAATCCGAAGGCTAGGGCTTACCGTTTTGGCGGGGGCGGGGCGTGCGGGGAGTCGTAGGCGCCGGCGCCTGGGGAGGGGCTTCGGTCGGAGTCGGAGCGGTCGTGGGAGCGGGCTGCGGAACGCCGGGAAATCCTGGAGGAAATGTGAGGCCTGGCGGCAGCTGGATGCTCGGAAGCGTCGTGGGGATCTGGATCGCGCTCGGGATCGGAAAGGGGAACTGGATGGTCGCGCCGCTGCCGCCGTTGCCCACCACGACCGGGCCGGCGCCGGGGCTACCCCCACTACCGGTTGGGGTGCTGGGCGGGATGGAACCGCTCGGCTTGGAGCCGGTGCCGGTGGGCTTCGAGCCCGTGGGCACCGAGCTGGGCAGCGTCGAAGGCACGTCGGGTGTTTCCGCTTTGATCTGCGCGATCGACCCAGCCGTGGTCGGGACCGCGGTCTCGATCGGCAGGGGCGGCGGGGTCACGCGACCTCGATCGGCGGCGCGGTACGCGGCGAAGCCCACCGCTCCGCCGCCACCGATGATGGGGAGCGGGAGCAACCTGAGGAGCAGCCCGGAGCGACCCTTGGCTCGCGGCGCCTCGACGCGTGGACCGGCGTAGGCTGGTGCGGGGACCGAGCCGTGCTGCGCGGGCGGCCCGTATTGGGGCGGAGCCCCGTACTGGGCGGCGGCGGCGGCCGGGCCCGCGGCCCCAAAGATCACCGGCGCGGCCATCTCGGTGCCGGTTTGAGGAGCCCGCAGCTGATCGAGCCCGGGCGGGCGCTCCGACATGCTGGTTCGGGCTGCGCCGAGCTGGCTCACGCTGAGCGGTGGGCCGTCGGGCGGCACCGTCTTCGGAACCGCCGCCGACGCGACGTGCGGCGTGAGCGATGACAGCGCCACCGACGCGGGGGGCGCGACCGGCGCGAGCGGCGCCGCGACCGCCGCCAGCCTACCGGCGTGGCTGAGCTGGCCCGCAAATTGGGCGAGCGAGAGGCGCATGTCGCTGGCGCTCTGAAAGCGGTGCTCACGGTCGGGCAGCGTGGCGCGCTCGACCAGAGCCACGAGGCCCGGCGGTACCTCGGGCGCGACGTCGTGAAGCTTGCGCACGCGCCCGCCTTCGACGGCGGCCACGATCACCTCGACATCGTCTCCGTCTGCGGGGCGACAGCCGGCCAGCATCTCGAACAGCATCACGCCGAGCGAGTAGATGTCGGCGCGATGATCGGTCGTGTGCGCGGACACCAGCTGCTCCGGTGCCATGTACTCGGGCGTGCCCATAACGACGCCGGCGCGTGTCAGGCCCTTCGCGTACTCGGTCGCCACCCGCAGCTTGGCGATGCCGAAATCGATCAGCTTCAGCAGGGGGCCGCCGCTCGTCTGGGTCACGAACACGTTGTCGGGCTTCATGTCGCGGTGCACCACGCCCATCGCGTGCGCCGCCTCGAGCCCGGCCAAGATCTGCAGGCCGAAGTCGACGGCTTGCTCGACCGGTAGCCGCTGGTGCCAGTCGAGCAGCGCCTGCAGCGACTGCCCCGACAGCAACTCCATCACCAGGTAGGGCGAGCCGTCCTGCGCGGTGTCGACGTCGGTCACGTGCGTGACGTGAGGACTCTGAATGGTGGCCGATACCCGCGCTTCTTGTAAGAAGCGCTGGGTCAAGCCGGGGCGCTTGGCCAGCTCGGCGTGTAAGAACTTGAGGGCGACGCTCGAGCCGAGCACTTCGTGCCGCGCTTCGTAGACGACGCCCATGCCGCCATCGCCGATCAGTCGAACGATGCGGTACTTCCCGCTTACGAGGTCGCCCGGATTGTAGCGGCTCATGCGCTACCTCGGTCGACGATGCGCTCTTCGCGGGGCACGTAGCGCTCGTACTCACGCAAGAACGTCAGGCTCTTGCTGTCGGCGCGATCGACGTAGAGCACGCCCTTCAGGTGGTCGGTCTCGTGCTGCACGACGCTTGCCCGCACGCCCTCCCACACGAAATCGAGCGGCTTGCCGAAGCGATCGAGCGCCTGCACCCGCACGCGGCGCGGCCTCACCACCTGTCCGCGCAGCCCCGCCACCGACAGGCAGCCCTCGAACATCGCGATCGTGTCCTCTTCGGCGAGCGCGTCGGGCGGACTCTCGACGGCGGGCGTGACCACCGGGTTTACGAGCACCGTGAGCGGAATGTCGAGGGCGTCGGGATAGCGCGGGTTCTTGCTGATCTCGATCACGCACAGCTGGACCGACTCGTACACCTGCGGGGCCGCCAGGCCGGCGCCGTCGGCGTCGTGCATCGTGTCGATCATGTCGTCTATCAGGGTTTGAATCGCGGGGCTCCCGAGCTCACTGACGCTGAGCGGGCGGGCAACCCTACGCAGCACGGGTTCGCCCATTTGCGCGATTTTTCTGATGGCCACGGCGCGCATCGTAGCCCAAAAAGGCCGCGCATCACGCGCGCCTTCCCCGAGGCGCCCACGCCACGTCGTTCTGGCCGTTTTCGTGCTGCGCTCGCCGTGCCAGCACGAACAGCAGGTCCGCGAGGCGATTCAGGTACACCAACAAAGTGGGGCGCACGGCCTCACGCTGCGCGAGCGCCAGCAGGCGTCGTTCGGCGCGTCGCGCCACGGTCCGCGCCAAGTGCAACGCGGCGACCTCGGGCGGCCCGCCGGGCAGAATGAAATTCTTGAGCGGTGGTAACGGAGCCTCGCAGTCGTCGATCGTGCTCTCGAGCCGCGCCACGTCGGCCTCGCCGAGCAGCTCGATGCCGAGCTTCGCTTCGTGGCCGCTCACCGTCGCGAGCTCCGCGCCGAGCGTGAACAAGTCCGCTTGCAGCTGCTCGAGGACACCGCGCACGAACGGCACCGTGCAGTGCGCTCCGGCGAGCCCGATCGCGGCGTTGGCTTCGTCGACCGTGCCGTAGGCTTCGACGCGAACGTCGTCTTTCGGGACCCGGGCGCCGCCGAACAGCCCCGTCTCCCCCTTGTCGCCGGTGCGCGTGTAGATCTTCATGCGCCGAGCCTAGCAAGACTCCGAGCGCCTTTTCTTGGTAGGCCTGGCTCAGGCGCCCAGCTGGGCGCCGTCGCGACCAAAGAAAACTCGGCCTACCTGCCCGCTCTCTCGAGGACTCAACCGAGGGCGTTCGCCATCGCGGCGTAGCCGTCGTTCCAGGCCGCGAGATCGGCGCGGGCGCCGTCGATGATCTGCGCGCCGAAGCCGGGCGGCACGGTGGCGTTTTCGTTGTGGTTGAAGCGCCGTCGCCACGCGATTTTGACGACCAGCCGCACGAGGCGCTCGGTGCGCGGCGGGCGGAGCTCGACCCAAGTCTCCTCGTCGTCCGGGGGCGCGAGGGTGCGCACGTAAATGCCGGTGGACGATACGTTGTAGGTGAAGCCCAAATCGTCGCGCTCGCGACCGGCGCCTCGAAAGGCCACCGTGGTGCCGTAGAGCAGGCGCGGGCTCTTGCGGTTGTTGACGGAGCCGGCTCCTAGCTCGTTCGACGCGAACAGCACGTTCTCGGGGGCCGCGAAGCCGTCCACCGCGGCTACGCCGCTCAGATCTTGCAGGCTGTCGCGGGCGCTGCGCAGATCGCGCGGCGCGCAGCACACGATGAAATTGGCGCTGCTGCCCAGCTCGCGCGCGCGCTCCACGATCGGGCGCGCGTTCGGCAAGAGCTCGGCATTGACGACGGCCAGGCTCAGGTCGGGGCGCTCCGAAAAGGTGGCGGCGTCGTCGCTGGTGACCGCGAACGTGACGTCGTAGCCGGCGTTGCGCAGCACGCGCGCCACGACCGTGCGCCGGGTGCGATCCGTCTCCGCGATCAGAGCGCTACCGCGCCCCGTCTTCGGCGGCTCGGCGGCCTCGCGCGGCAAGCTGCGCAAACGCGTGAGCAAGGGTCGCACCTCCCCGAAGGGCAGCACGTCATCGGCGCCCCAGCTGAAGGCATCGTTGAAGGCCAAGTCCGACACGTTTCGAGAGAGCGCCAGCATCGGCAAGCGCACGTGCCGTGCGCTGCTGCGCGCCTCGACGGCTAGGGACTCGGAATGCTCGCTCTCGAGCAGCGCGGCGTGCGCGTCATGGCTAGACAGCCAGTCGGAAGCTTCGTCGCTGCTGTCGACGGCGTGCAGCTCGAAGGCGGCTTGCTCCGCGGCCGAAGCCAGCGCCGCGCGCTCTTCACGGCGAAACCTTCCGAGGGCCAGGAGCGCGCGAGATTCCATACCCCCCCGAATACGGCCGCTCTCGAGCGTTTCTTTAGGGCGCGTCCCGGAATCGGTCCGCGCTCACGGCGCTGGTGCCCGATGCTCTGCACCGGGGCGATGGGGGGCCGGCGCAACCGCCGGCGCGCCTCGGCCTTGCCCGCGGTGACGCAGCGGGCGTGGGCCGAGGAGGACTGCCCGATTCAGGCAGAGAAGATTTGCTGAATCTCGCCTTCCATGGCGGAGGGCGCGACTTTTTTCGCGAGGGCCAGCTCTTGCACGAGCAGGCTGCGAGCTTGATCGAGCAGGCGGCGCTCGCCAAAAGAGAGGTCTTTGTCGAACTTGAGGCGGTACATGTCGCGAAGAACCTTGGCGATTTCCGACGGCAGGCCGCTCTTGAGCATCTCGGTGTAGGCGCGGAAACGGCGATTCCACGGTTGCAAATCGACGGCCACCTCCGGCGCTTTCAAGATGTCGAGGATCTTCTGCGCCTCTTTCTTCTTCATCACCGGCCTCAGGCCGACGCGCGACGCCGCTTCCGTCGGCACCATGACCTTGAGACCGCTGTCGCGGATCTTGATCACGTAGCAAGAGGTCTTGCGGCCTCCGAAATCTTTCTCTTCGATATCCTGAACTTCGCCGACCCCATGGGCGGGATGCACCGCCATGTCGCCAGCTTTGAAGTTGATGCGAATGGTTTCAACCGACAAATTGCCCTCCTGACCTGCTTCCGCGGGAATCAATCGTTCGACCAGCGCAGGGGCGGCGGCGACACGCCCGCCTCGCGACTTCGGCTTCACCACGAAGTCACCTCCGCCCTCCGACGCTCAAGCGCTGGCTGCCGTTCGTTCATCCCGCTCGCCGCAGTGCAGCACGGGCGAGGTCGTAACATCATCAGCGCCTTTTGGTCAATCGAATCCATCCCCGCACGTATCTCATAGATCGTCGAAATCGCTGCAATTTCTAGCGTGACTCTGGCGACGATGTAGGTGCGGAGGCGGGCGCAGGTGACGCGGAAATGCCGAAAATATCGGCAAGATCACCACTAGTTACTGCGCGCGCACGGCGCGCGATGTCGGTGAGTGGCAATGGCACCATCAACGCGACACGATCGCTCTGCAGATTCGTCACGACGCGTACTTCGAGTGCAGTCTCGAGACCGAGCGCGCCGCCCGTCGAACTGCTCGCGACCGACATGTAGGTGGAACGGAGCCTCTCGGCGGCGTTCGTGTCGGTGAAATCTCCGTGCAAAACGAGCTCGAGCAGCGCGTGGTCAGCCGAGGTGGGGGTGAGCTTCGCGGACAACGCCGTCGCGATCGACAGCAAGCCTCCCGCGGCGCTTTGCCAGCGCTCGTCGAAGGGACCAGGTACGTGCGCAGCGATCGGAGCCGCGTCGGTCTCGGCTGCGAGCCCCTGAAGCGCGACGCCTTCGAAGGCGCGCTTCGCCTTGAGCTTCCCGCGGGCGTAAGCTTCGACCACGCGGCAGAGCAGCGGATCTCCGACGCCGAACGCGACGACGCGATCGTCGATGGTCACGAGCCCGATCGGCTTGCCCTCGCTCAGACCCGACAGCGACACGACGTTCGGATCGACGCGGCGCGCGGTTGGCTCGCGGATCTGACGCGCAGCGAAGCGCGCGCGTGCCTCGGCCGCGTTCGGCGATGGGAGCTCGACCAAGTACAGCGTTCCGAGGTCGAAGCCGGCGATGACGGCGCGCGGCAGCTTGTCGAGCGCGAAGCCGGTCGCCTGCGCGACGGCGCGCCGCCGCTCTGGCGTGAACAGCAGATCGAGCGCAGGACGAAAGCTTTGGTTTTCCGCGAGCTTTGCCGGTGAACCGCGGACCAGCCAGCGCAGCCCCGCCGCTGGCACGTAGTCTTCCAGGCGACCGGAGTAGCGTTTCGGCGCGGTCGCGGTTGCGACGGGCGACCTTGCGGCTTTCTGCCCGCAAGCCAGCGAAAATGTTCCGAGTAGCGCAGCGCGGCGTCCGAGCCGGGGAGAGCGGGGACTAACGCCGCGGCCCGCGCTCACTCGTCGCCGTCTTCGTCATCGTCGTCATCATCGTCGCCTTCGTCACCCCCGGTGATGGGGATGTGGCGGCTGTCGTTCTCGAGCTCCTTCAACTCTTTGCCCACCTTGAAGAAGGGCAAGCGCTTGGCGGGAACCGGCACCGGTTGGCCCGTACGCGGATTTCGACCGGCGTAGGGTTTGTAGGGGCGAACGGTGAAGCTTCCGTAGCCGCGAATCTCAATTCCTTCGCCACGTTGCAGCGCTTCGGTCATTGCGTCGAACACGCAATTCACGACCATTTCTGCGCGTGCCTTCGTGAGCTCGCCGCGTGCTGCGATCGCTTCGATGAGCTCGCTCTTCGTCATTCGCGGGTCGCCTCCCTCAGCCGGTGAACCAACGCTAACTGATTGACGCGATGCTCTCGCGTAAAGTCTGGATTGTCAACGGGTTACGAGCGATGCCGCCCGGAGCGAGACCGGCACGTCGGGCGGGTCGTGGGCCGGAGCGGGCCGTCAACCCGCGCTGGGGTTGGGGGGGCTAGGCCCAAGCTCGACGAAGTCGAGCGCTCCTTCGCCGGAGACGAGCTCTATAAGAAGACGAGCTCCGTCGTGGGGCCTTGGCGCTTCGGCTTGCAGCGACGAGCAGCCCGGACCAGCCGACTGGTCGATCATCGACCCCCGACTCCATCCGATCCTCAACCGAGCGTGGCCAGAACCGGTGCCGATCCAGCCGACTCTCACCTCGGCCGGTGCGCCGGGGATCCACTGGATGAATGTGGTGCCCGGAAACAGCCTGAGGGCCTTGGCACCCGAAGCGCAGGGGTAATGAATCGGGTAGGCGCTGCCCTGCTCGAGGAGCGCCGGCCATTCCGCTTCCGCTTCGAGGCGGGTGCTGGGAGGCGGCACGAAGGGTTCTACGTGGGGTTCAGACCTACCCGAGAAGTCGTAGCCGTAGCGGTAGGTGGGGGGCCGGCCCATGCGCTCGTAGAGCTGCCAGTCGTGGGCATCGCCCCGCACCCGCGCCACGACCAGCGCCTCGCGTGGATTCGTCGCGCGCGGATCATGAGCCAGGTTGAAGCCGTGATCGGTGTCGACGAAGAGCAAGCCCCGCTCGACTCCTGCGCGGGCGACGACCGCGGGTTCGAACGAGGGGCGACCGCCTTCGCGATCGCGGAGGTGCTCGTGGCCGCGCCTCGCGTAGAGCGCAAAGCCGGCGAGCGCGACCGCGGGCGCCCACGAAGCGCCGCCCAGATCCACGGCGGCGCGAGCCACCAAGATTTGGCAAAACGGAATTGCTTCGCACAAGAAGCGAGCGCCGCCGCCCGGATAGTCTCCGTCGAAGTAGAAGGGCACGTACGCCAGCGCTTGCAGCGCCACGCCCGCTCCTAGCAGTGCCAGCGGCGAGCGCCGATGCTTGAGCACGGCGTAGCCCGCGAACCACGACAGCGGCGCGGCATTGGTCGCGTCAGTGCTGAACGCCCACAGGTGCACGGCCAAGTTACGCAGCGCGTGCGCCAGCCCGAAGCCGCTGGGCAAGAAGCGCTCGACGTACTGCCCGTGCTCGAAGCGACAACCGATTCCGCTGCCGAAGCCGTAGCGAAAGCAGCCGGGCGGCGCGTCGGCAGCCTGATAGTAGGCGAGCTGTGTCGAACCCAACGCGCTGCCCGTGAGCGCATGCTGTTGAGCGAGCAGCAGGGCGAGCCCCGGCAGCATGCCGAGCAATAGACCCGGCAGGTAGCGCCACTTCTGCCGCAGCGCGAAACCGACCAGCACGCAAGAAACGGCGCCGCTCACCGGTCGCGTCGCGATCAGCAGTCCCAGGCACAGACCGGCGCCGAGAGTCGCCAGCCGCAGCTGCGCGCGATGCGCGAGGGCCAGGGCGGTGCAGCCGAGCAAGGCCGCCAAGCCGTGCGACATCGTATCGGCGGTATGATAGCGAAGCGCGGCGCAGATCGCGGACAGCAGCGCCGCCAGCAGCGCGACCTTGACGGGCTGCCCGAGCGACCGCGCGAGCAAGAAAGTAGCCGCGACCAGCAGCGCGCCGAGCGCGGGCCCCACCCAGAGCGGCGCCCCCAGGAGCACTCCGAGTGACAGCACCAGCGGATAGCCCGGGGGGAACAGCACGCCGAGCGTGTGCCCGTCGTTCGACGCCAGCAAGAAGCGGCCCCGAAACGAGGCGGTGGGATCGGGCACCTGAAACGAGAAGCCGCCCGCCGCGAAGCTGCGCGCCTCGAGCACGTAGCTGGTCGCGTCGATGATGCGCGGGCCGCCGCGCAAGTAGACGTGAATGTACGCGAGCGACAGAGCGAAGGCGAGCGCGCACAGGGCGGCGAGCCAGCGCCCCCACCGCGGCTCACTCGGGCTGGACGGCCCAGACATGGAACAGTACTCGCTCCGCGTGAGGGCTCTCGAGGCGGATCGGCAGCTGCGTAACGCCGGGGCTGCCGAGCTCGATCCGCTGCTCGAGCCAGCCGTCGCGCTTCGGCAGCTGGACCTCGAGCGACACGTTGGGATCGGCTTCGACCGAGAGCTCGAGCGGTTCGGTGGGGGCCGCGCGGACGATCAACGCTACGGGGCGAGCCGGATCGAGCCCTCCCAAGGTGAAGCTCTCGCGCACCCCCGGCGGCACGATGCGCCCCGCGTCCCACAGGTCTTCGCGCGGCTGCGCGGGGTTGGACAAGAGCTTCATCGTCACGTGGCCGACAGCGCCGCTCGACAAGGCGTAGCCGTGCTGCTTCT
>JACZCW010229990.1_pt1 | contig 10541 bp, 7 predicted proteins | sample 8641861 | NCBI WGS metagenome assembly JACZCW01 (sample SAMN15324607, study PRJNA640507) | soil metagenome | isolation source: intercropping sugarcane | place: China: Luxin town, Laibin City, Guangxi Province | collected 2019-07-25 | depth 10cm m | reverse complement strand
TGGTCGTACGCTTCAAAACCGAAGCCCAACGGATCGATGAGCGTATGACATTTGGCACACGTTACGTCGGCGGTGTGCACGGCAAATCGCTCGCGGGTGGTCATGGCGGGGTCTGGATCGGGGGGCGTGTTGTTGACCGTCGGAGGAGGGGCTGCCACGGGATCACACAGAATGGCATCGCGAACGAACACACCGCGCTTGACTGGTGCCGATTGATCGGGATGGGCAAGCAGAGCCAAAAGCGCTGGCTGAAGAAGCAGACCCGCACGCTCATTCGGGACCTCTAACCGGGTCCAGTCGCTGACCGCTACGCCGCCCGCGTACAGGGGGGCGAGAGTCGCATTCAAAAATAGCTGTGGAGCTGCATACAAATCGTGAACACTGGACGTCTCCGACCAAAACACCTCGTCCAGAAAAAGTTGCACGGACTCGAGCAGCGCGGCGTTCAAATCAGCAGGTGCGCCATCCCGAGCAATGCCCGCCAACCGGTCGAGAGCCAGCCATTGCGCATGGAATTCGCGCACGCGACCGCGAGCGTGCGCGGTGTGCATTAAGCGCCGCGCCTGACTCTCCAGTTCGACTCGATCCAAGAGCGCCCCGCTTTGTGCGGCGTTGAGCAGTAGTTCATCGGGCATGCTCCCGGTCAAGAAGTACGAAAGTCGCGAGGCTAACTCATAGGGGCCCAGCTGAACCTGATCGCCCTGCACCTGCGCGGCGGGAGCTTCCACGCGGTAGAGAAACTGCGGGGCAACTAGGATCGACTCAATCACCGCACCGAGAGCGGGATTGTGTCCAAGCGCAGTGCTTGCGCGATCGAACAACGCGAAAATGACCTCCAGCTCCTCTGCGAGGACCGGGCGCCGAAACGCGCGGCTGGCAAAGCGCTCGATCTGCGTGCGCGCGCAACTGGTCGGATCTTCATCAGCCGCGCAAGGACCGAGAGCGTCAAAATTGCGCCCCGCTGCCTCCTCGGCCAGGATGGCCGCCGCACCGCGCAATTGTTCCAAGAGCAGAGGATTGATCTGATGAGACTCCGCGTTGTTTGAAAACCCGTTCACAACGGGTTCGGGTGGGAAGTCGCGCGTGACCTCCAAGCTTGAGCCGAGCAGGTCGCTCACCGTTCGTTGATACTCGGAACGAGTGAGCAAGCGCATGCGGGCCAGCGCTGGAAGTGTCCGGACTTCGGGTCGAGCGGGCCGCTCAGCAGTGTCGCATCCGAAGATCCCGAGACAAGCCATGCCAAGTAGGGCGCCCAGCGACGCGCAGCGCCCCTTTGCCCGGCCCCGAGAGGACGGGACAACGGCGGACCCAAGCCGGGCCGGACGGGTTTTGGGAGCGAGGGCGTTCACGGCGATTTACCAAAGAAAGCGTCGAATCAGCGTGCTATTGACCTGAGGCTGAGTCAACGCGCGAGCGTGAATAAAGCCGCGGCGCGCGTCCGGTTTGCGTAGAAGAGGACGAAATTTTGGCATCCCTGTTTGAAATTTGGATCGACGGCAGAAGGGTGGAAACCGCTGATGCTCGGGTGAGCGTACTCGATCGAGGGTTTCTGTACGGTGATTCCGTGTTTGAGACGCTGCGTACTTACGACAAATCGCTGTTTGCGGTGGATGAGCATCTGCAGCGCCTAGCACAGAGCGCTGAGCGGGTGTTCATTCAGCTGCCAGCCCCCGTGTCTGAACTCAAGCGGCAATTGCTGCTTGCCGTCAGTGTGAGTTCGTTCAGCGAGTGTTATGTGCGTGTGATGGTGACGCGCGGTCAGGGGGCTTTGGGCCTGGATCCCAGGCAAGCGACTGCCCCGCTTCTGGTGGTCATCATTGCCGAACTATCCGCGCCCCCCCAAGCCGACTACGAAAATGGCATTGCTGTCGTGACGTATCAGGCATCGCGCATTGCCGACCACACCGCGGCCGCAGGGGCCAAACTGGGTAACTATCTCGTGGCGGTGCTGGGACAAAAGAAGGCCGCCGAGGTGGGCGCCAAAGAGGCGTTGTTGGTCACCCAAGACGGTGAAGTCCTGGAGGGAGCAACCTCCAACGTGTTTTGGCTGACGGAAAATACCCTGTGGACCGTGCCCGTTGAAGCAGGAATTCTGGCGGGTATTACGCGTGCTCACATCTTGGCAGTCGCCCGAGATACCGGTTGGACCATCGAGCAACGCATCCCCCAGCTGAGTGAACTCTTGCGCAGCGAGGCGGTGTTCATTTCGTCCAGCATTCGTGAGTTGGTCTCCGTGGTGCGCATCGACGGTGAGCAAGTGGGGACGGGCCGTGTATCGCCGCGTGTCCAAGCGCTTCATTCGGCGTTTCGAGCCCGGGTGCGTGCGCGCCCGCTGGCCTAGAACCCGCGGAAGGAGCGCGTGCTCAGTCGACGCGGCGTCGACCATCGATGGCACGACCCAACGTGATTTGATCAGCAAACTCCAGATCCCCCCCGTGCGGAACGCCACTGGCGATGCGAGTGACCGACAGTCCGCGCGCCGCGAGTTCCCGGGCCAAAAAAAGCGCGGTCGCTTCCCCATCCACGCTGGGTGGCGTAGCAAGAATGATTTCATGCGCGGCGTTGTGTTCGATGAGCCGCAGCAAGCGCGCCATGGGGAGTTCATCTGGGCCAATCCCATCGAGTGGCGAGAGCAGGCGTCCGAGCACGAAGTAGGTACCTCGCATGGCGCCAGAACGCTCGATGGCCAACAAGTCTGCGATGCGGGCGACTACGCACAGGACGCTGCGATCACGCTTGGGGTCGGCGCACACGCGGCATAAAGCGCCGTGTGCCTCGACCTCAGCCAAGTTCCCGCATTGGTCGCAGGGCCTCACCTTTTGATTGAGGTGAGCAAGTTCCTGAGAAAGTTGCTCGGCAAATTTGGGCTCTGTCAGCAAGTACAGAGCGAAACGTTGCGCCGTTTTTTCCCCCACGCCGGGGAAGCGGCTGAGGAGTTGAATGACTCGACGAAGAGGTTCGGGAAACATGGCAGCTCCTCACACGGCGTTGTCAGGCAAATGGACGGCCCTGATTTGAGCGCCGAAAATGCGCACCGCTTCGAGTACCTTGGGGTGAGACTTGACTGCCAAGATAGCCTCTTGTTGGCGCTTTTGGCGCTGGCGCTGGCGCTCTGCGGCCAAGGTAGCTTGAGGCAACGCTTGAGCGCAATTGCGCACGATATCGAGTACTGCGTCCGCCCCCCAACGCGCGTGAAGCACGTCTCTGAGTGCTTGTTGGGCATTGGGATCGATGATTTGATTTTCGAAGACGTGACCACGCTCAAGTCCGAGTCGCAGCATTTTTCCATCTGCGACCAGGGGCACGGTCTGCTCGAAGTACGCCCCCAACGCGGCGTCTTTTGTGCGCAATTGTTCCAAAAGCTCCATCAAGATGCCCAGTTTTTCTTGCTCTTCGGGCGGGGGTGCGGGCAGCGACCCAACTTGTTCATGGTAAGGGCTGTCCTTGGGTGCCGGGGTTCTTGTCAATGTCGCGTCAAAAGCCGCGGTTGCGGCCGGCGTCGCCGTTCGGCTCGATGCTGCAGTCGGATTTCGATTCGTCGTGGGATCGGCTGCGGCGCTTGGAGCCAGGCCGACGGCTTGGTCGGTGGAGGCGCTGTTGGCCGCCGCGGCCTTGTCGACTGGAGAGGGGTTTGTGACAGAACTGGAGAGCGCTTCAGGTCCCCCGTGGGGTTCGTCAGCATCTTCACCGCCCGCAGTGCGCGGCCCACCTGAGCTGCTGCTGCGAGGTGTGCGGGCGTGCGCGCGCCCTTCGGGTTCGCGGTTGGGTGCCGTAGCGGCGCGCTGGGCAGGCTGGACTTGCGGCTGCGGTCTTTTGGCTCCGCCCTGGGCGAGCCGCTTTTCCAGATGACCCAGCCGATGCAACAACTCGTCCAACGGCAAGAGAGCCGGTCGTTGTGCCAAACGCACGAGCAGCATTTCTAATGCGGCGCGTGGATCTGCGCTGCGGACCACATCGTCGAAGCCCCGCCCAAACCCCTGGTACAGGCGCATGAGATCGCTGTCGGAATGGTTGGAAACCATGGTTGCTATCTCTGCTAACTCCTCATCGGGAGCATCCACGAGCTGTTTGGGGTCTTTGCACACTTTGGCGACCACCAAGTCACGCAACAACGACAGCAAATCGCGGGTGAGGTGGGGCACGTCAAAGCCTTGATCAGAAAGCTCACCCACGCGAAGCAGGCAGGTTTCACCATCACCAGCCAGCAGGCCCTGAGAAATGTCGAGGAGAGCACGCCGACTGGCCACGCCGAGCACGCGTGCCACGTCTTGTCCGCGCAACGTTTGCCCGCCAAACGCGATCACTTGGTCGAGCAGGCTCATGGCGTCACGCATGGATCCCGCGGCCTGTCGCGCCAAGATGTTGAGGGAGGTATCGTCCGCCTGGCAATGCTCTTGATCAAGCACCCAGCGTAGGCGCTCCACGATGAGGCGCGTGGGGATCATCTTGAAGTCGAAGCGCTGGACACGACTCAAAATAGTGATGGGCACTTTATGTACCTCGGTCGTTGCAAAGATGAACTTCACGTGAGGAGGCGGTTCTTCTAGTGTTTTTAGAAACGCGTTCCACGCGGCCGAGGTGAGCATGTGCACTTCGTCGACAATGACGATTTTGAAACGATCGCGCTGCGGGCGGTAGGGCAAGGATTCCTGCAGCTTGCGCACCTCATCCACACCGTTGTAGCTCGCGCCGTCAATCTCCTGGACGTCTACGTCACGGCCTTCCGCGATTTCTTTGCAGGCCGAGCACAAGAGGCACGGCTCGACAGTGGGTCCCGGGTCGGGTTGTCCTGGGGCTACGCTCCCGGGGCTGCGCATGCAGTTGAGGGCCTTGGCCAGGATACGCGCACTCGTAGTCTTGCCCACGCCGCGCACGCCCGTGAACAAGAACGCATGGGCGACGCGATTGGCGTCGATGGCGTTGCCGAGCGTTTTGGCTACGTGATCCTGCCCCACCAAGTCGGAAAATCGCATTGGGCGCCACTTACGGGCCAAGACAACGTAACTCATCGACCTTGAGCTAGAGCACCCCACGCACCGTCGCAAGGGGCGGCTGCAGAAAGGCTGCTACGGGCCTCGATTCTAGTGCACTCTGGGACTAACTTTAGGGCGTTGTGATGCAGTCGGGTCTCGATAGGACGTGGCTATTTTTGCCGCTGCTCGGGCGCGCTGCTGTGGGTTGCGCCGCGCTCGCTTGTTCTGGTGGTGCGCCCACGCTGGCTCCGGCGGAGCCTCAGTCGAGAGCGTCTTCGGCGGTGATCGCGGTCGACGCACAAAGCGTTCACCCTGCACCCACGCCGTCCACCTCCACCATGCTCGCGACCAAGCCGCTGACGCCAGCCGCGCTGATAGCTGGACCGGCTCGCAAACTCACTTGGGCTCAATTGATGACGCGTCGTTCGACGTCTGTCGTGCCAGAGGCCAAGGTGACCACCTTCAACCTTCCTTTGCAGTGTGGTGGGGCGTTCCCTTGTCCATCACCTCAATCCAACGTGCTCGGCTGGGTTCAACTCGACGAGCACGCGCCTCGCCCCTTCTCGCTCGGACGATCGTTGATCTCCTTACTCAATGAGGACGAAGAAATCGCCCCCGGGGACCACACGCTCTTTGCCGCCCTGCTTTCGCCCCAGGAAGTTCATGCGGACGCCGCGTCGTTTCGCGTGGAGCCCGCGCGTCGCAGCCAAGCGTCCGCACGCGCATTTCAGCCTGCCGCGCTGGGCGCAACACAGCCGGCGTTTGCTGAATCGTTGGCTCCTTCTGCCTGTTTTTTGATCTTGCCGGCGTCGACCGTCAACGGACAGGGCGAGCACGCGCTCGAGCTGCTCGCTGTTCTGTTGGATATCCATGACCTAGGCCAAGCGGCTCGTTCGCCCGCTGAGCAGGACGGGCGCGCGGTAGTGATCCACTATACCACGACGAGCGACGCAGGCGTCGCGCAGGGCTCCTTCCCCCACGGAACGAGCGCTCTTCTCGAGCGACCCGCTGCAGGTGACGTACGGATCGACGTGTCTTGTGAGCGCGACGGGAAGGAACTGGCCAGGGGCGGGCGCACGGTGACCCTCAACCCGGAGCTCACGGGGGCAAAAAAGTGAGAGACATGCAGCTGACCCTAGGTTGGTTGTGGTGTCTGGTGTTCATCACACTCAACGGGTTCTTCTTATTGGCGGAGCGTCGCTACCGCGGACGCGGCCTTGCCTACTTGGGCTTCATGACGCTGAGCATCGGGGCCTCGAGCCTGGCCGATGCGTGGGTCGTGGTGTCTAAATCACAGCTTTTGGCCTTGCTACTGGCGCGCAGCACGCTGGTGCTCGGCTTTGCTGCGGTGGCGTTCAATACCCACTTTCTGTGCTTGTTCTTTGAATCGCCGCGGCGTCGGGCATTGGTTTGGACCAGCTACGTGATGGCGGGAGGCGGCATTTTTTCCAACGTCGCAGCGACGTTGCAACAACTGCCGAACTTACAGGCCCTAAAATTTCCCGAACAATACCGCGCCCCCTCGCCCGAGTTTTTGGCCTATTTTGCCGTCGTGGCGTTGTTTGCCGCGGGCGCCAACGTTTTCGTATTGGTTCCTGCCGCCTGGAAGCGCAAGTCACCGGCTCGGGGCATGTTGCTTGCGGTCATCTTGTTTTCACCTCTGACGATCGCTGAAGTGTACTTCATGGTGCGTCACGGTCAGCGTTGGTACCTCATCGAAGGAGCAACCTGGGCATACTGCTTGATTGTCATCGCCAGCCTCATTTCTGAGTTCAAGGGCACCGAAGGCTTGCTCCAGCAGACCACCTCCAATCTGGCGGCCCGCACGGCCGAGCTCGAAAGTTCATACGCCGAGATTGATTTGATGGCCTCGGAGTTGTCTCGCAAGCAACAACTCGCTCAAGTGGGCGAGCTCGCCGCAGCGATCGCCCATGAAGTGCGCAACCCGCTAGCCATCATCATGAACGCCGTTTCGGCCATGAAGCGCCCAACCATTTCGGGCAAGGACCGTGAAACCCTGCTCGATATCGTCAATGAAGAGTCGGAGCGCTTGAATCACTTGGTGACAGAGCTTTTGCGCTTTGCTCGTCCTGTCACCGCCGCGCGCAGTCCCGCGTCCCTGCATGACATTTGCGCGCAGGCGAGTCAGGCAGCGCCGCCTGGTTTTGAGCTACGCGTTCAATCGAGTGTGGATGATGAGCTGGGGCCGGTGTTGGTCGATCCGGCACTGTTTCGCTTGGCGCTCGACAACCTCATCGCTAACTCTTGCCAGGCGATGCCGGAAGGTGGGGTGATTGAGTTGACCGTTCGCCGAGGGCAATTCTCCGATGGTGCACTAGCCGCCACGGTGCTCGTGAAAGATCAAGGGACCGGGATGGACAAGACGGTGCTCGGCAACGCAAAAAAGCCGTTCTTTACCACCAAGCCACGCGGAACAGGGCTAGGTATCCCCATCGCGCAAAAAATTGTGGAGGCCCATGGGGGGGAGATGGAGCTGCTCAGCACACCCGGCGCCGGTACGACCGTGAGCATCGCTTTGCCGCTGGAAAAGGAACTCATGAAGAGCGTCAGCTACGGCGATGGCATCAAATCAGCCACGCGGCGCCGTTTGCGTTCCATCCCGCCCATGCAACTGTCGGAATTGATGGCCGGGCACGCAGTTGAGCCTCCTGCTTCCAGCGATGCGAAAAACCCGGCTGATGTCGCGTCATCCCCAGTGCCTCCTCCCGTCAAAGGTTAACATGGACCCTCAGCAACGCGCCGCGCTCATTTTGCGTGATAAGGACAAAGTTTGGCACCCCTACACGCAAATGAGCTCCTATCGTCAAGGTGCCGATCCACTGTTGATTGTGAGCGCCCAGGGGGCCCGACTTCACGAGGCAGATGGTCGTACCATCATCGACGGTAATTCATCGTGGTGGACTTCCTTGCTCGGCCACAATCATCCTCGCTTGGTGGCCACGCTCGCCCAGCAAGCCAGTCGGCTTTGTCACGTGGCGTTGGGTGGCATGACCCACGAGCCAGCGGTCGAGTTTGCCGAGGCATTTGCGGCGGTGTGTCCGCCTGGGCTCAGTCACGTATTTTTTAGTGACAACGGGTCAACAGCCGTAGAAGCGGCGCTCAAAATGGCCACTCAATTTTGGCAGCAGCAGTCGCAAAATTTTCCACAAAAACACGAGTTTTTGGCGCTCAAATCGGCGTTTCACGGCGAGACATTGGGCGCCACGGCGCTGGGCGATGTGGGGGCCTTTCAGGTGCCGCTCGCTGGCGCGCGTCGCGCAACGACTCATTTGACCTCACCCGCAGATGATTGGGAGCGGTCGCTCCACGAGCTTGAACAACAGCTGCGCACGCGCGCCGATCACATCGCAGCGCTGGTCATCGAGCCGCTCATCCAAGGCGCAGGTGGCATGAAGATGTATGAGCCAAGCTATTTGAAAGAGGCGCGGCTACTTACCTCCCACCACGACGTTCTGCTCATCGTGGACGAAGTGTTTACAGGGTACGGGCGAACGGGCCAGTTCTGGGCGTGTGATCACGCGGCGATCACTCCCGACATCTTGTGCTCGGCCAAAGGTTTGAGCGGAGGGATTTTGCCCTTCGCGGCGACTGTAACCACGGATCGAGTGTTCGAGGCCTTCTTGGGTGAGCGATCGCGGGCGTTCATGTACGGACACACTTTTTGTGGCAACCCACTGGGCGCAGCGGTGGCGCGGGAGGTGCTTCGTGTCTATCAAGATGAGCAAATTTTGTTGGGAACAGTTGAACGGGCGCAGTTGATTTCTGCCAGCATCGCGCGGCTGGCAGAGCGACCCCACGTGCACAACGCGCGCAGTTTGGGCATGTGTGGGGCGGTCAATCTGGGTCAGGGTGGGGACTACTTGTCTGACGTGGGGTGGCGGGTCTACCAAAAGGCGCTGTCTCGTGGCGCGTATCTGCGTCCGCTCGGGGACGTCGTTTACGTTGCACCGCCGCTCAACATTCCAATTTCCGATCTGCACGAGTTGCTCTCCGTCTTCGAGTCGAGCGTGGCTGAGGTCTTGGATGAGCAGCCCGGCGATTGAAGTTCGAGACGCCAGCGCGGGCTATCTGTAATTAAGCTAGTGATATCAGGCTGTTGCGTCAAATTGCCAATTTGGCAGGAGTGGTCCAATTTGACAATGAAGCTGTCAATGTGACAGTTATTGGGCATGGACGATCAAGCGCCCGCCCCGCCTGCCGACAGTCCGGCCATCCTGGTCGTGGACGATGAGCCCAACAACCTCACGTCGTTGCAAAAGACGTTTGAGAAGGAGCGCTGGCGCGTGTTTACCGCCGACGGGGCCAAAGGCGCGCTCGCTTTGCTTCGTCAACACAAAGTGCAGGTGGTGCTGACGGATCTGATGATGCCAGGACCTAGTGGGGTGGATCTATTGCGGGCCATCAAAGAGGTATCACCCAGCACGGTCGTGCTGCTGATGACCGCGTATGGAACCGTGGAGACAGCGGTCACCGCCATGCGTGAAGGTGCCTACGATTTCGTGGAGAAGCCATTGAAGCGGGCGAGCATCGTCCGTTCGGTGAAGAAGGCCATTGAGCACGCGCAATTGCTCGCCGAAAATCAACAACTCAAGGCTGAAATTCGGGCATTGCGGCGTCGGGAAATCGTGGGACAAAGCGCAGCCTTGCGCAGTGTTCTGGAGGTGGCAGCGCATGCCGCGCCCGCGATGGCCAATGTGTTAGTCTTGGGTGAGAGCGGCACCGGCAAGGAGCTGATCGCACGCTTTGTTCATGAACACAGCAACCGCGCCAGCGGGCCGTTCATCGCCGTCAACTGCTCTGCCATCCCAGAGAGCATTCTGGAAGCCGAATTGTTTGGTTACGAGCGCGGGGCATTTACAGGCGCCAACGTGCGCAAGGATGGCCGATTCGAGAAGGCGCGCGGTGGCACCATTTTCCTGGACGAGGTTGGTGAATTGAGTCCAGCGGTTCAGGTCAAGTTGCTTCGAGTACTGCAAGAGGGTGAGTTCGAGCCGCTAGGCGGCTCAACCACGGTCGCAGACGTGCGCGTCATTGCGGCCACCAATCGCGATCTCCAAGGTTTCGTTGCGTCGGGTCAATTTCGAGAAGATCTCTACTACCGCCTCAATGTCATTGCCGTAACGGCGCCCCCTTTGCGCAATCGACGCGAGGACATTCCTTTGCTCGTCGACCACTTTCTAGGCGTGTACTGCAGCAAGAACGCTCGAGCTCGTTTGGAGGTGGCGCCCGAAGTGATGCTCAGGTTGCGTGAACACTCCTGGCCGGGCAACGTGCGCGAATTGGAAAATGCGATGGAACGAGCCGCCGTGTTATGCCGAGGCGGAACGCTCACTCTCGCCGACTTGCCTGATTCCATTGCACAGAGCACGCGCGCCGCTCCCGAATGGCTCACATTCAGCGTGGGGACCCCGCTCGAGGAAGTCGAGCAACGCCTGATCCAAGAGACGCTCCGTCACACGGCTGGTGACAAGTCGCTTGCAGCTCAGTTGCTCGGTATCTCGACGCGCACCATCTATCGCAAACTGGACGAAGTGCGCTGAGTCGCTG
>JACZCW010038923.1_pt1 | contig 10638 bp, 9 predicted proteins | sample 8641861 | NCBI WGS metagenome assembly JACZCW01 (sample SAMN15324607, study PRJNA640507) | soil metagenome | isolation source: intercropping sugarcane | place: China: Luxin town, Laibin City, Guangxi Province | collected 2019-07-25 | depth 10cm m | reverse complement strand
GACGAGCATTGTCGGAAGTGACGCGCGCCACCTCCGCTTCCGGGCGCGACAGCAGTTGCGCCACCGCGCGCGCGACGAGCGTGACATCGCTCGGTTCAGAACGAAAGTGCTCAGCCGCGGGACGCAGACGCCCATCTGGCGCGTCCGTCTCGATGAGCAGTTGCTCCAAGGAAAGTTGTCCAATGGCTGCGCGTAGCCGTGCGCGCGCTGGGTGAACGATGCCGGCGCCCACCCCCAAAAATAGTCCACTCCGCAGCAATGTCGTGGCCCACGTCACGTCGCCCGAAAACCCGTGCACCACTCCACCTCGCTTAGGTAAACCTACACGCCTCAGCGTCTCTAGGAACTCCCGCTGCAACCCCACCTGGTGCATCACCACCGGCAGGTCGAGCTGCTTGGCCAGGTCGAGTTGAGCCTCAAAAAGCAACCGTTGAGCCAATAACGGTGCGCCGCGCCCCTTGTCGAGGCCAATTTCACCGATCGCGCGCGCTCCGAGCAAAGACACGAAGTCACCCAGTTCGTTTACGACCCGTCCGCGCTCACCATCGTCCGCGTAGTTCGCCTCATTGGACCAATACGGATGAATGCCGACGCCCAAGCGGACGGTGACGGCCAGGCTATCTCCGCATTCCCAACCAGAGTTCGCGAGCTGTTGCATGCGTCGCCACGCAGCAGGCGAGGTGCCAGGCACAAACAGATCGCTTACTTGGGCGCGCGCTGCACGCTCGAGCACTTGGGCGCGCTGGCCATCGAAGGCAGTGAAGTCCAAATGCAGGTGCGAGTCAAAGTACACGAGCTGCCTTTCCCAACGACTACACCAGGACTTTGAGACGGCGCGTACCGAACCCTTGCTTGCCATAGCGCTCCGGAGTCACCTGGTCTGATCCGGGCAAATCGCGAGGCACGGCGCGCGGCGCGGCAGAAAAGTCGGCAAAATCGTCGGGAAGCGGACCGGGAAGAGTGGGTTGCAACGTCCGCTCCAAGAGCTGAAAATCGTGACGCGCCACCAGCTCGAGCGGTAGACCACGCTCAGGACCACGCTCGCGAAACCACGCGCGTGCGCGCTCGACGTTCTGGATCAACACGTGGTGTTGAGGGTCCGTCTTGGCTGCCTGCATGAAGTAGTCCTGCATGCCTTGAACGTCCCCGCGCCGATAGGCAATTACGGCCAGGTAGTTGAGAGCAAGTCCAGGCACAGGGTAATGTAGCTCCAGTGCGCGCTGCATACAGCGCTCGGCTTGGTCGAATTCAAACGCGCGAAAGTGTGCTCCACCCAGGTCCACCCAAGCCGCGTGGTGGTCTCCCACGTGCTCCAAGATAGCGCGCGCGGCGGCTACGTCCTCCAAGTAGTGCTGCTGAACACCGCGATGCTCGTAGAACCAATCGCTGAGTACGCGGGTGGTGGCTTCATCGGCGTCGAACGGGGTCTTGTATTCTTGGAAATCTTGCTCAAAAAACACGTCTGGATCGAGCCAACCTTGCCGCACCGCCTCCTGAAAATCTCGGGTACCCGGATACACGCTCAGACAACTGAAAACGTATTGATGGGGCAACGCATGATCCAAAAAACGCAAGGTAGTTTCGAAGGTCTCCGTCGTTTCCCCTCGGTTGCCCAGCATCATGAAATAGCGGACCTGGATCCCGACATCCTTGGCCAGTTGGGTGGCGCTGATGATCTCCTCGGCGGTGATCTTTTTGTCGATGTTCTGCAAGATTTCATCCGAACCTGACTCCACCCCAAGGCTCAAGCGCTGGCAGCCCGCTCGACGCATCGCAAGCAACAGCTCCGCGTCGAGCACGTCGACGCGGGTGTCACAACTCCACAGAAAGTTGAGCTTACGCCGCATGATCTCTTCACAAATGCTGAGCGCTCGCTTCTTGTTGGCCGTAAAGGTGTCATCTTTGATTTGAATCATCTTCACTGGCAGCTTGGAGAGCGCCATTTCAATCGAATCCACCACGTACGGGACCGAATGACCGCGGAAGCCTCGACCCCACGTCGTCTCGGCGCCGCAGAACGTGCATTGCCAAGGGCAGCCACGTGAGGTCATGAGGATGTGAGTGGGAAAGTACGCCTGGGGCGAGGTGAGATCGTCCAGCTTCTTGAGCGCAGCGCGCGCCTCGGCCAGGTGGACCTGCCCCGCTGCCCGGTACGCACTGCCCGAAATACCAGCCGTGTCCTCACCCACCTCCAGGCGGCGCAGTAGCTCCAAGAACGTCGCTTCACTTTCACCCAACGTGACGGTGTCGATGGCCGCGCAGCGTTCCAAGATCTGCACGGCGAATGGTGTGGCGTGAGGACCACCCACCACGATGTGAGCGGCGGGGTGCGCCGCGCGAATCAGCTCCGCGGTGAACAACACACCGCGACGATTGGCAGTCCAACAACTCATGCCAAACACATCGGCGTCGAGCGCAAGGATCACCTGCTCTACCTGGGGCCAAGCAAACGCGGACAAGTTGAGCACTTTTACCTGATGTCCAGCGTCAATCGCTTCCGAGGCAAGCGTGAACAGACCATAGGGCGTCTGAAAAAAATCAGCGTCGAGATCGCCTTCCACAAAATCACTGGGGACACCTTCACCCGCGGGGTAAGGAGCTTGGCCAGGCGCCGCGATTTTCCAAGGGGGTGGGTACAAGAGTGCGATGCGCATGGTGATGGGGTCGAATCGATATGTTAGAGAGGGAGATGGGCGTGTCGCCGTTGATCATTCGCTCACAATCGCTCCCCGACTGTCCGCGGAGCGACGCAGCGGCGGACAGTCGGCGGACACATTGCTCTAAAAACCGCGCTTGTGCCCGCCGCCCGTAGTGTCCCAATCTGAGACGCAGAGATGGCACGCATTTTAAGCTCGAACCGCGGCGCAGGGCGAGCGACGGTAAAACGGGGGCAGTTTCGCCGGGTTGCGCGGTTCATCCCTCGCTTTAGGCCGCGACTCAGTTGTCTCATCTGACGTGCACGCGATGAAAAGCCAGGCTGCTTTTCCAGCGCTCGCGCGTACTGCGCAAGCTGGCACGAAGTCTGCTTGGTCCGCCGATCATGGATGTTCCTCAACATGTGCTCGTTGGGTATGATGGTTCGCCACTGAGCGAGATGGCGCTCAACCGAGCGTTTCGCATGGTAGCGCACGCGCGCTTCGCGTTGATTCACGTGGTGTGTGTCATCAGCGAAGGACCAGGGGCAGCAGTACGTCTGCCCACGGGCGAGGTCATGAGTCGTTGGGCAGCTCTCGATAGCATACGGCTCATGGTGTTTGCTGTAAGCGAGCCTTGGCGTGCCAGCTTCCCCCATGCACGGGTGATCGTTCATCTGCGCGCAGGTGACGTTGCCCATGCCCTCGTGGATTTTGCCTACCGCTTCCACATCGATCAAATCGTGCTCGGCGCGCGCGGCCACGGCGCAAGATCAACGGAGCGCGTCGGCAGCGTGTGCAGTGGTGTGCTTTCGCTCACCGACATCACCACTCACCTGGAAGCACCCTTGACGAGCGCCCCACCGAACGGGACCGCACAAACCTTGGCCTGGGCCCACGTGTCGGAAGATGCGCAATTGAACGCGACCGGCTACACGATGCGCACCAAAGTTCGCCCACGCGCTTGAAAGCCGCGACATTCTGCACTGAGTATGTGCCTTCGCCTCACCCGGGAATGAGCAAGCCGAGGGTGACGGCGCGTTCCTACATCACAAATGCATCTCGCCGGGCAGACTCTCCGGTGCAAGCATGAGTTCCTCCGCCTCTTTGGACATCCTCATCGGTCGATGATCGTTGCCCACACAAGCCAAGAGACTGCTTCCCGTGGCGATCTGGATCAGATCACCTTGGTAGGAACGCAGCACGCGGTAGGTAAATCCCACTTTAATGCGCGAGAGCTCAGACAAGCGCGCTTCGATGTGCAGCAGATCATCCAGATAGGACGGCAAACGATACTTCACGTCCACAGCGATGACAGGCAGATGTAGTCCGAGGGCAACCCAGGAGGCGTAGTTGAGGCCCCGCCTCCGCAGATACTCGATGCGAGACAGTTCAAAGTACTTGATGTAGTTGGAATGGTGGACCACGCCCATCATATCCGTGTCACAGAAGCGGACACGTACCAGTGAGGTTGTCACACAATGACTAGGGATCTCGTTTTTCATAGCCAGCTATGGAAAGAATCTTGCGCTGCTGGCGCCGAAGCATATTGAAGCGGAGCGTCGCATCAAGTCTTAGCCGACCCCATTGCGCTGAATTGACGGATCTGCCCGCATCACCATGGCTTCGGCCCGACGTTTCAGGGCCTGGTTCATGAACACGAACCCACGCGCCGTAGCCGTCAGCTGTCGCCCCAAGAAACGCACCAAGAGGCCCTTGAAATCCTCGCCGTGCACCAGTCGGACGCGCCCACTTGGTCCTTGTTCTAGCGTAAAGTAGTGCTCGCCGCTGAAGAGGAATTCACCCAACACCTGTCCCCGCCAGCGCAGCTCTTTTTCCCGTTCACAGCGCAACAGCCGCGGTCGAAAGCGAAAGTCCGAGCCATCCGGTGGGCTCACCACCACATTCAAGTGCCGGCCTTCCACCAACTCGCCCTCCAGGGCAGTGATGAACGGATTCCATTCGTGATACTTGGTCCCATCGATCAAGATCTCCCAAACGACCGCTGCGGGAGCGTCGATCTCGATCTCAGTGCGCAATTGCATGCAACCAAAATACACCCAGACTGGCGCAGTCCAAGGGCTGAGCACAGTGAAACTGCAGAACGCAGCTCATAGCAGCTTACCGACGTGCGCCCCCCAGGCTGCCAAAACAACCCCCAGCGTGTTTTGTGCGAGCACATAACTGACCGCCCACAGCGCGCCGCGGCTATGAAAGAGCTGGAGGGTATCCCCAGCAAACGCGGAGAACGTGGTGAGTCCCCCCAGGAATCCGGTCAACATTCCCAAGCGCAGCGCGGGAGTCATCCAGCTCACGTCGGTAGGCACGGCGGCAAAATAGCCAAACAAGAATGAACCTACGGCGTTGACGATGAGGGTCGCCACGAAGCTGAAGGCGACGTCGCGACTGACGAACAACACGGCCAGGCCAACGAGGTAGCGGGCTACCGCCCCGAGCGCGCCCGTTGCGGCGACCAATACGACACGAACCAGGAGGCTCACTGCTCTGCTGTTACCACGGAACCCCGAGCCCCACGCCCTTAAATAGTCTCACAAATTGCGCCAGCAACGAAAAGAGAAAAGTTGCGCCCCAGGCCTTGCGCTTACAACTGTCCCTCGGCTCCATTGGTGCCACCGATATGGCTTCACCGCTCGACCGTCGCTCTTCCGGCGTTTTGCTTCATCCTACGGCTCTGCCTGGTCCATTTCCTCAGGGTGATCTCGGGCCCTCCGCTCGGCAATTCGTGGACTTCTTGTGCGCGGCCGGACAGCGCTGGTGGCAGATGCTGCCCATTCACCCGCCGGGCGGGTGTGATTCACCCTACGATAGTCCCAGCGCCTTCGCCGGCTCCACCATGTTGATCAGCGTGGAGGACTTGGTGAGCGCTGACCTCTTGGAGCCGGAAGCAATCGCGACGTTGCCTCCGCTCCAAAACGAGGAGCGGGTCGATTTCGTCGAGGCAAGACGCATCAAGGAGCCCCTGCTTGCTCAGGCCTTCGCGCGCTTTGGGACCAACGCTTCACAGGAGATGCGACAACGCTACCAGCGCTTCTTGGAGGCCAACAACCCATGGGTCTGGGACTATGCGCTCTTTACGGTGCTGCGTGAACTCCATCAGCACAAGAGCTGGGTCACTTGGGAGGTGGGGCTACGCACCCGCAACTATGCCGCGCTCGAGCAAGCACACATCGTGCATCAGGAACGGGTGCGCTATCAGGTGTTTTGTCAGTTCATTTTTCATGATCAATGGAACACGCTGCGGCGCTACGCCAATGAACGTGGCGTGCTGCTCATGGGCGACGTTCCCATGTTCGTGAGCCACGATTCCTCGGACGTGTGGGCCAACCAGCACATGTTTTTCTTGGACGAGCACGGTGAGCGTACCGTGCAAGCTGGAGTGCCACCGGACTACTTCAGCGAGGATGGGCAACTGTGGGGCAATCCGCTTTATCGCTGGGAAGTGATGAAGCATGATGGGTTTGGTTGGTGGCTCGATCGCTTGAGGCGCGAGCTGGCCAAGTTCGACGCGCTACGCATCGATCATTTCATCGCTTTGCGCCGCTATTGGGAAATCCCAGTGCCCGCGCTCACGGCCAAGGACGGCCGCTACGTCGACGTGCCAGGTTATGAATTCTTTGACGCGGCCCAGCGCGCCTTCGGAGGACTACCATTTGTGGCGGAGGATTTGGGGATCTTGACCGAAGCGGTCGAGCATCTGCGTGACCATTTTGGCTTGCCTGGCATGAAGGTACTTCAATTTGCTTTCTTCCCCGGAGCAGAGGCCTACCTGCCTCATCGCCATCAAAAGGCCTGCGTTGCGTACATTGGCACCCACGACAACGATACTTCGCGCGGTTGGTTTGAAAGTCTAGAGACGCAGAGCACGACCACAGGCGCCGAAGCAAAGTCGGCTCGAGAGCAACTGGCGCGACTCGCTGCCTACACGGGCATCACCAGCAATCGCGACGTCAACCCGGCGTTGCGTCGCGCACTGCTGACCTCACCGGCCAATACGGTCATCCTCACTGCGCAAGATTTGCTCGACCAGGACGCTCGCCACCGCACCAACGTGCCCGGCATCGCCCAAGGCAACTGGGCTTACCGCATGCGCGCAGGAGCGCTCACCTCAGCGCTGGCGGCGGAGCTGCGCGCGCTCACCGAGGTCACTGAGCGCTTGGTAAATAACCAGCGCTCGTGAAACCACCGAGCTCACTCAAACAACGGGGCTTCGGTGGGCGGCGGAGGTTGGTACGTCGCAAGAACCGCGATCTCATAGTAGGCGTGCTCGTGCGCTAATTTTTCCCAATCGGGGGCGGCCAGCGCTCGTTTGACGCATTGGGTGGCGCGTCGCGCTTGGGGTCCCTTCCACGTTCCGCTGGCACCAGGGAAAACGTGCAGCCGATGTTGGGCAAAATCGACCGTGAGCACATAGTTGAGGGTGCCCTTTTCCCCCGTGCGCGGGGCGCAATCGAACGCTTCGTTGATGGCCGCAGCAAATGATTTTTCAATCGCATCAAGGCGGTCACACAAGCGGCCGGATTTGTTCGCCGCGCTAGGATTGGCTCCACAACGCACGCTGGTCGGCTCACTCAGTTCCAACATCTTGTTGCCTTGATCCGGTTGGCTGCCGGCCGGAACGGAGGGGGCAAAGCCAAGCGGCGCTGGCCCCACCGCCTCCGCTTCCACGTTGTCTGCTGGCGACCGCAGCAGATAAAGCGGGATGGCGAGCGCCAAAAGCAACCCTACCCCCAACAGCACCACTTGCGCCCGGATGGGACGCTCGATGTTCGTGGACGAACGCACGCCCAAACGTCGAATGGCAGGCTCACCGGGAGCAGACGTGAGGGATACGCGGGGGGGGAATGCCATCGGGACGCCTGCCAAGAGAGAGCGGAGCTCAGAATTCGAGCAGCTGCTCGACTGGTTGATCCGGATCGACGGACACCACCGAAGCAGCGAGCTCCAATGAGTCTGGCATGAGGCCCTGCACTTGGGCAACCACTTGCTCCACCACGTGCCGCGCTTCCTCGATACCCGGACCGAGCATTCCCACTGCAAATTTCAGGTGTGCTGACCGGCCCGCCACGGCCGGAACCATGGCAATCATCATCATTTCAGTGAGTTCCACCACCCGCTGCGCCACCCGGCGCAGGGCCAACATCTCCAAGATGGTGGGCCGCTCATTGCTTGAACGACTGGGTCCGCGGATGTGGTAGCGAGCCAAAGAGAAGCTGGTTCCCGTCCAACGGGCAAAGGAGACCTCCTCCGAGAGCGATCGCAAGAGCTGCCCGCGATGCAAGAGACCAGTGAGACCATCATGACCGGTGAGGTAGTCCTTGGCCCGCTCATGTTGAGCACTGCCTGGACTAAAGCTCACCAACTTGATGCGCGATTCACCGAGTTGCGCTTCACCACCGTGGAGCAAGCTGAGCTTCTTTTTCCGATCGTAGCTGTGATCGGCGTAGGAACCATTGGTGCTGCCGGCGTCCTCAATCACCCACGTGCCGGCTTGCCATTTGGCCACCGCATGGGCGCCCGAGACCGTCGCTTCGGGCAGCACGATGTCCTGGTCCGCGCGGCGGCCGATGGTCAGGACAGGCTTGTTGAGTGAGTACATGGTACCCGCTGCGTCATGAGCGTTGGTGCAGTAGGTGACGAGCAACGATTGCGCATCGGGATGGAAGCTCTCCACGTGAGAGCGACCCAGCGGCGTTCCCGGCGCCAGTCGTTCCCGCGGGATTTGCATCTGGCTGGTGGTGAGCTGCACGGGATTGAAAAACCGCATGCGCTTGGCGGGTGGACGCATTTGCGGATCATCGGACAGACAGCGAAACACCTGCTTGATTTCATCCACGCTCAGTGACGCCGGCACATCGAACATGATCTGCGAGCGCATGGGCTTGAGACGTGGCTTGTAACCCGGCTCAGGCACGCGACACGTCCACATCTCCCACAGCGTAAGGCCCAGCGCGTACAGATCATCCTCGGGGCTGGCCCCCCCCGACCGCAGACGCTCAGGCGCCATGTAATTGGGCGTGCCCCCGTCGGGCGGTGCACCGGGCCGGCGCGCTCCCATACGGGCGCGTTCCTGAGCAAAGCCAAAGTCGAGGATGATGGCGCGGTCCTTGGTGACCATCACGTTGCCGGGTTTAAAGTCACCATGGACCAACCCCTGAGCGTGGATCGCAGCCAGACCTGCCGAAGTCTCGCTGGCGATTTTGCGAAACTCATCGGCGCTGTAGCCGCCCTGGGCTTTGCGACGACGGATGTGCGTATGCAGCGTCTGCCCGTTGATGTGCTCCATCACTAGGATGGGTCCCCAAGGCGAAGGAGCCAAATCGTGCACACGACACACATTGGGGTGACTCACAGAGCGAGCTAAGAGCAGCTCCTGGCGCAGGGCCTCGTCGTCGCCCGGCATGCGTGATTCCTCACGCACGACTTTGAGCGCGACTGGTTCCTGGGTACTGCGATCATACGCGAGAAACACCTCGCCCATCCCGCCTTTACCGAGACTTTGACGGATCTCGTAGCGGTCGTTGACGAGTGAACCTGGCCCAAGCGGTGGTGATGTCTTGTCTTGCATCGGTCTTGCGCCGTCCAAACGCGGCACGGCAAACGAAGGTCGCGTGTAAACTCCCCTCGCGCAACCGTCGGAAATCGTTTTGACTTTACAGCTCACGCGGGCGGAGACAAGGGTCACACGGGACGCGGTGCAACCCGGCCAAATCCAGCGGATTTTCCGCAACCAGGGAGTCAGGCTGGCGCGCAAATAGACATTGAGTCCTACCTTTGCTAGCCGCTGCTGCGGAACCTGGCACCCCCAGGTTCCCTTCAAGCTGGCGCGAAGACCGAGGGTGGAAGCACCCGAGGCCCTCTGGGAAATCGGTGAAATGCCGGTGCGGCCCCCGCCACTGTAACCGAGGACGATCGTAGAACGCGGCGCTCCAGTGTGGGCGCCAACAGGCCACTGTGAACTCTCTGTTCACGGGAAGGCGCTACGAGAGGATGAATCGGAAGCCAGGAGACCGGCCAGCTTGACGAGCTCTGTCTTCCCGGGAGGGAAGGAGCAAGGCGACACTGCGGGGCGCAGTGCACTTAGAAAAATCTCAACGTTGCTAGCAGTGTCCGTCCTCGGCGATTGCCCGAGGACTGCCCCCGTCGCCTCACTCGAACAACTGGATCGGGGTGATCCATCTGACCACGAAATAAAAATAGACATGAGGAAGAGCCTTTTGATCCTGAGCTGCGCAGCCCTCGGCCTGAGCCTGAGCGCTGCTTGTAGCTCCGATGACGGAAACAACGACACGCCGGCGGCTGGCGCCCCAGGGGATGGCGATGGGGATGGCGACGATACCAACTCCAACACCACGACCGACAGCGATCCCGGGGGTCACGGCGGACAAGATCCCGACGAGCAAGGCGATTGCTCCCCGGAGGTAGAGAGCGTGGGAGGAGCCGGCGGAGCCGGCGGAAGCGGCGCACTCAGTTGCGAGGCACCCGAGCCACCGTCCGAGGACATCGACATCACCGGCACCTACACGGACAACTGGGGCGGCACGCACACCATCACCACACAAGTCTGGGATACCGGATACCTCGAGTTCGCGTTGTCCATCGTCGATAACGACCAAGGTTTCGCCGTGGCGCGCAACCCCGCCGAGGACCTCTACAACCCTTGCTTGTGGAGCCGCTTCGTGTGGACGCAGGACGGCGACGCGCTGTACTACTGCCAAGCACCTTACAGCGCTGAGTCCGAGTGCGCCGCACTCAATCAAGATCTCCCTGATGCGGACGATCTGGGCGCAGGGTGCAACGGCTTTTCCTGGAGTGAGCTGACCCCCAGCGAGTGATCGCAGCGCACGTCCCACCGCTCTGGCGAGGTGCTAAACACGCGCTCGCCAGGGCGTTTCCGGCAAGATCTGACGTCGTGCCTATTTTCGCTATGATGACCGCATGGGTACACAAGATGGCGCGCGGCGGGTCTTCATCGCGCTGATCCTGG